>Ga0123353_10000380_pt1 | contig 54487 bp, 45 predicted proteins | sample TergutLab28metaG_3_FD_92763 | JGI IMG/M metagenome (GOLD analysis project Ga0123353, IMG submission 92763) | Labiotermes labralis P3 segment gut microbial communities from Petit-Saut dam, French Guiana - Lab288 P3 | ecosystem: Host-associated > Arthropoda: Insects > Digestive system > Gut ... | reverse complement strand
CAACACCCCAGCCGCGAAAACTCCGCCGCCACCGTGCTCTTGCCCGCGCCAATCCCGCCCACCAGGCCAATCACAGGTTTGTCGTGTGTCATGTCATTCGTCATGAACGAAGAACCGTTTGTTCGAAGGAACGATCGCCACCAGCCACTCGCCACAAGGTAAGGCACAACGACGGCGAAGGCAAGAAGACAACCGGGAAGACAAGACGATGAAAAATTCGAAAACGAAAAACTCCGACGAAAATCAGGCTGACGAAAATCAGGCTTGCTTCGAAAAAAACCGACGATATAATAGAGTTTACACCTGTCGTTTGTGTGGTTTTTTACATGTTCCTCATATCGTCCGCCGCAGGAAGAAAGGATTTTGACATGAAATGCACGTTAGGTTTCCGCCGCAAACAGGGTTTCACGCTGATCGAACTGCTGGTCGTCATCGCCATCATCGCCCTGCTGGTGTCGATCCTCATGCCCGCGCTGTCCAAGGCCCGGAAATTGGCCGGTCAGACCGGGTGCATGATGAATCTCAAGACCATCGGTCTGGCGTATGCGCAGTATGAGGCCGAAAACAACGAATTCGACCCCCGGATGCACATCATCACGACCGGGATGGGAAACGTTCTAGACGACTATGCCCAAGAGGCATCGGGAATGGGGGACGCGGTGTGGACCGGTAAAAATCTCGGCGGGCGCAACTTTGCCGTGGCGCTGTGGCCGTACTACAAAAACCTGGAGACGTTCATCTGCCCGTCGGACCCCGCCGCCAAAACCACATCCTCGGACCGCCCTGGCGCGGGGAACCCCGCGTACGAAGCCTACGTCGGCGCGCCGAGGCAAAGCTACTACATGAACGGGGCCGTGGTGTCCCTGGGATGGTTCTCGTTGCACTGGACGCAGCGGCAAAAAGACGTGTTCAATAACCCCACCAAGTACCCCTACCTTTCCGTCGAGCAGGTGTCGTCGCTTCATGGGCGGTCGCCGCAGGGTCTCTACCGGCTGGGCGAAAACGGCGCGGGGCGTGGTCTTCCCAGCGACGCGTACACCAACGACGCGTACACCGCCAACTGGGGCGGACTGTATGGTTCCTGCGAAGGGTTTCGCTCCCTGACGCCCGAACATGTGTCCCCCTTGCCCGTAGATGTGGAGAACTTTCCCAACGGCGCCACGGGCACGTGGGAGATGCACCCGCGTCCGGCCAACGGCGGCGCGTGGGGATGGGACTTCCCCGACGGTGGGTCGAATTATTTGTTCATGGACGGCCACGCGGTGAACCGCCGCGACATGCCCGGCATGGAGGAAAGCGGTTGCGCCGCCGGGGCGTGATCCGCGACATCGTTACCGTTATTCTCGCGTATGACCGCGACAATCAAGCGTCTGTTATGACGCAAAACGGCTGATCGGCGTTGTTTTGTTCTGGTGGTTGATTTTTCGGATCGGTAATACACAAACGAAAGGAATTCCCATGAGACATCTCGCGCGCAACTCACTCACTCACTCACTCACTCACTCACTCACTAGGCATTCTGACGCACGACGGGGGTGTCCAATGACACACCCGTCTTCCCGCGTCCGTCGCGGTTTCACCTTGATCGAGTTGCTGGTCGTCATCGCCATTATCGCGCTGCTGGTGTCGATCCTCATGCCCTCGCTGGCCAAGGCGCGAATGTTGGCCAAAAAGGCCGCCTGCGGGGTCAACCAGCGCAACGTCGGTTCGCAGTTCTACCTCTACGGGGCCACCTACAACGACGTCTTCGTCGGTCCGTTCGCGCAAACCCCGATCAGCGAAAGCACCGGACTGGTCTACGACCGCAAAACGCACGTGACCCAGATTCTGGATCACATGACGCCCGGCCAACCGTATGAGATGTGGAACCATGTCATCAATTTCAAGGAAGGCGCCGTCGTTCCCTATGCCACACTGGAAGAGGCCAAAGCGGCGTACGCGGGCTACAAGCAATTGGCGGGCATGTTCTTCTGTCCCGTCGCCCCCATGGCCTCGATCGTCGAAGCCGCCTCCTGGAACAGTCCGGCCTCCCTCGAAGTCGAAGCCACCTCCTACCACTTCACCTCGAACACCTGGATTTACGACGCGCGCAAAACCATGCGCCCCACGGAAATTAACGGCATGATCTTTCCCACGCGAATGGACCGGATGCCCCGCGCCGCCAACAGCGTGATGCTCGCGGAAAGCCAATACCACCTCTGGCCGGATTTCAACGACGTGGCCAATGCCCCCTGGGTCCGAACCATGACGCTTGGTCCCGACCTCACCAGCCGGTCGTACTTCCACCACGGTGCGAAGGAGCTCAACTTCCTCTACTTCGACGGCCACGTCGGCGCCAGCGTCCTGCCGCCGTACAATCTCAGCAGCGAGCAGGCGTATAAGGATTACGTCGGCGGATAGCGATTCCAATTTGCGCTCGCAATCCCCCGCGTAAATCGGTAGAAAAGGAGGCGCCATAACGGTCATTATAGAAGGAGAACATCATGGCAAAGGGAATCATCGGTCCGATTCAGCGGGATTGTGGCGGCCAGGGCGGTCGTGGCGGGACATGGGGGAGGCGATTGGTTTTTCTGATTCCGGTTGTGGTCGCGGCGATGCTGGTGGTTGGCGGCGGATGCGACGCGTTGAAGAAGGGGGATTCCGCGGGCGAGGACAGTTCGGCCACGATGCACTCCGCCGCCGCGGAGGGGCGGCTGGACACGCTGGAGTCGCTGAAGCTCAAAGAGGCGGATGTCAACGAGCGGAACGACTACGGCCAGACGCCGATGTTCGCCGCCTCCGCGAACGGCCGAATCAACGCCATGAAGTGGCTGAAAGACGCCGGCGCCGACGTCAACGCCAAGGACAACGCCGGCCGAACGCCGATCTCGGTGGCCAAGGACGAAAAAACCAAAGCCTGGCTGACCGCCAACGGCGCGGCGGAGTAACGGCGGTGGGCGCGAGCCCGTGTCGCGGGCATCCTGCCCGCGCGTCGCGAGGGCGTCTCGCCCTCGCCGGCCGTTCCGCACGGCCGGCGCCGTAAAGAACGTCAAGGCTTTCGCACAGCCTTGCGCGGACACCGAAGCCCGCGAGACACGAGGGCGAGACGCCCGCGCCACATAACACCACCATAACGAGAACACCATGACGACATGGAACATCCATCCGATTCAATGTGACGGCCGCGAGAGGCTGGGGCGGCGGCTGGTTTTCTTGGTTCCCGTGCTCGCGGCGGTGCTCGTTGCGGGGGGCGGTTGTCAGCCGCCCAATGGCTCGATGCATCTGGCGGCCGCGGAAAACGATTCGCACATGCTGTTGACGCTGCACGAGAAACACGGCCTGGACGTCAACGCCAGGGATTACGAGGGCCGAACGCCGATCTTCTGGGCGGCCCGGAACGGTCAACTCCATGCGATGGAATGGTTGAAGTCGTACGGCGCGGACCTCAGCGCCACGGACCATCGCGGTCAGACGGCGATGTTCGCGGCGGCCGGGCACGGTCAGATCAAGGCCATGGCGTGGTTGAAGCGCCAGGGCGCGGACATCGATACCACGACCGCCACGGGCGGAACGCCGATGTTCGAGGCGGCCTATGGCGGCCACCTTGAGGCCATGAAGTGGCTGAAGGAACAGGGCGCGGCGTTCCACGTCACGGACGACGGCGGGGCGCTGATGTACGCGGCGGCCTACAGCGGAAACGTCGCGGTCATGGCGTGGTTGAGGGAACAGGGCGCGGAGGTCGACGTCATCTGCGACAACGACTGGACGCCGATGCGGATGGCGGCCGTTCGCGGCCATGTCGCGGCCATGACATGGCTGGTCCAGCAGGGCGTGGAGGTTCCCGCTGTCGAGTTGCTGAACGAGGCCTTTCGCGAGGCGGCCTCGAAAGGCGACGTCGCGGGCATGGCATGGTTGAAGGAGCATGGTGCGGAGGTCAACGCCGATTGGCTCATTCGTGTCAGCGATCGGGAAAGCATGTACGCCCAGGCGGCGATATTTAACGCCGCCGACAACGGTCATGTCGAGGCCATGCAGTGGCTGATCGAACAAGGCGTGGAGATCAACGTTCAGAACCGCTACAAAGAAACGCCGCTGTCTTGCGCGATCCGGGAGGGCCACGTCGAGGCCGCGACGTGGTTGATCGAACAGGGCGCGGAGGTGAACACGACGAACAATTTTGGCCAGACGCCGATGTTCGCCGCCGCCGCTCGCGGCCTGGTCGAGGTCATGCAGTGCCTGAAGGAACGCGGTGCGGAAGTCAACGTCAAGGACATTGCGGGCCGGACGCCCTTGTCCCAAACGCGCCACGAAGCCGCCAAAACCTGGCTGCTCGCCAACGGTGGCCACACGTGACGGCGGTGGATTGGCAGCGGTTGGTGATGGATGCCGTCGCGGATGAGCGGGCGTTTTTGCGGTTGACGTTGAGTGGTCCGGTGGTTGGCGGTGAGTCGACCGTGGCGGGCGATGTTCAACGGCGCAACGAGGCAAGCCATTGGGAGAAGGTGTCGGTTCGGCCGGTGGAGATTGGGGGGCGGCGAGGGGTGCAGATGGCGTACTCTGCCGGCAAGCGGCATGTGACGAAGAATTTTGACGGGGCCGCGGTTCGGGACGAGTTGACGGCCTTGCTGGCGGCGGGGTTTTCACAGATCAGTGTGCAGTCGACGACGGGCGACATTCACGTGCGGATCAGCCGCAAGGGCAAACCGTTGATCAGCCGCGGCAAGCCCTCCAGGCCGGAAGGGACGCCGATGCTGGAGCACAATCGGACCAAGTCGTATCCGCTTCCGCCGGGACGGCCTGACGAATTCCTGCGGGCGTTGGGTATCGCGTCGGCCGACGGCAACGTCAAGGCGGCGATGATGCCGAAATTCCGCCAGATCAACGAGTTTCTGCGGGTGATCGAGCACGTGCTGCGTGGCGAGGGCGTCCCGCCCGCGTCGGCCGACGAAGACGATTGGGCGTCCTCCAGCGGCCAGGCCAGTGGAACGCACCGCGAGGGCGAGACGCCCTCGCCACTTCACGTGGTCGACTGCGGCTGCGGGAACGCGTACTTGACGTTCGCGGCGTTTCATTACATTCGACACGTTCTGGGCCTGCCGGCGCGGGTGACGGGGGTGGACATCAACGGAGACCTGATCGCCAACTGCCGGCGGCTGGCGACGTCGTTGGGTTGGCAGAGCGAGTTGGAGTTCCACGTCGCGCCCATCGCCGAGTTCACGCCGCCGGCCAGGCCGGACCTCGTCGTCAGCCTCCACGCCTGCGACACGGCCACCGACGACGCGCTCGCCCAGGCCGTGCGGTGGCAAAGCGACACCATCCTCGCCGCCCCCTGCTGCCAGCACGAACTGCACGACCAACTCGACGAGCCGGCCTTCGCCCCGCTGCTGCGGCACGGTATTTTGCGTCAGCGGCTCGCCGACCTGCTCACCGACACCTTCCGCGCGTCGGCGCTCCGCATCGCGGGCTACCGCACGCGCGTCTTCGAGTTCATCTCGCCCGAGCACACGGGCAAAAACCTCCTCATCGAAGCCCGCCGAATCGAAGGCGACGACCCCGACCGCGACAAGGCCATCGCCGAATACCGCCGCCTGCGGGCGCTATGGAACGTCCAGCCGGCCATCGAGCGGCTGCTGGGGATACGCCACATCGCCATATAGCCCGGTGTTCATCGGTAAATTTCACCGTCGAGCAAACGAAAAATTCATGGTACATTCTCCGTATGAGATGGATTGGTTTTTTCATTCTGGCGGCGCTGGCGGGGTGCGCGTACAACGATCCGCCAAGGCTGCCCGTTTCCGTGGCGGAGTATGACGCGATGGCGGAGGCCGGCACGCGGTATCCGCGGCAGACGATTGTGCTGATCAACCGTCAGCGGATGATGGACGCCGACCACGCCGCCGCCGACCGCCTCGCGTCGCTGGCGCTGGTGATTCGGTTGGCCGACGACGACCCGGCCGTGCGGCAGGACGTTCGAACGCTGCTGGGGCTGCCCGACACGCCGGCGGAACTTCGCACCGCCGCCCTCGAACGGGTGCTGGCCCAGCATCCGCCCGTCGCCAAAACGTTCGCCGCCTTTGAGGCACAGGGGTACGCGTTCGCCCCGCGGGATTTGCATCTGCTCGAACGCCTCGCCGGCGACCAGGCCCGGCGGCCGCTCACGAGAGAGCAACTCGTGTCCGTCATTCGGTCCCATTTCGCCGGCCGGGAGCACGTGCACATCACCTCTCCGGCGCCGGACGGGCCCGCCCCCACGACAAACCCCGCCTCGCCAGCGGACAAATCCCTCGACGGGTTCGACGAGCAACTCGACCGCCTGACGCACGCGGACCTGTGGAATATGCTGTTGTTTCAGGAGATGCTCGACCGGCCGGACGTGCAGCGGGGATTGGCCGTCGCGGTTCGCGAAGACCGCGCGGACACCACCACCGCCTGGGGCGGGCTGATTTTCTACGCCGGAGGACACGCGGACATGGTCCGCTACAAAATGCCCGCCGAGCAAGGCCGGTCCGACTTCCGCCACGCGTTCAACGGCAAGGCGATCGAGGCCGGACGGGATGCCCTGGCCCGGTTCCAGTTCCACTTCGAACACGCCGACAACGCCCCGCGGGCCGGCCCGACCGCCTCCGATCTCGCCGACGCCGCCACCCACGACGCCTACGGCCTGATCCTCACCACCGTCCGCCGCGACACCGCCTGCTGCGCCCACTACTACAACCCCCAAGGCGTCATCGTCTCCCTGGGCGTCTACCCGATCGGAGAACGGAAATAAGTGTCTTAACAATTGTTTCCGCCGCGTGTCATTCATATCATGTTCACGGCCTTGTGAAGGGAGTTTCGACGATGCGGTTGGTGTGGATCGTGATGGTGTGTTTCTGCGGCGCCGCCTGCCTGGGCGGTTGTGGCGTGCCGACCGCCGATGGGCCGGCGGACAGTTTCGGCGTGGATTTCACCCTGCCGCCCGACGCCCAACGGCACGGGACGATCATTTTCCTCGCCGACGGCGTCAACGCGGCCATCTTCGAGGAAATGCTCGACAACGGCGAACTGCCCGCCTTCAAAACCTACTTCGTCGACCGCGGCACCTACGTCCGGCGCGGCGTGGCCAATCTCCCCACCGTCACCCTGGCCAATCTCGTCAGCGTCGTCACGGGGCAGTTCCCCGGACATCACAACATCCCCGGCGTCAACTGGTTCGACCGCAACCAGCTCGTCTGGCGGAACTACGACACCATCGCCCAGAAAAACACCCTCGACGACGACTACATCAGCCCCAACCTCTACGAGCAGTACCCCGACCGGCTGACGTTTTCGATGTTCTTTCAGCCGCACCGGCACGCGACGAAATTTTACGAGAACCGCTACACCGCCGGACCGGCGTTTCTGTTCGACATGTTCGACCTGATCGACCGGCTGTCCCTGTCGCGGTTTCACCGCATGATGCCCATTGCCCGCGAGTACAAGCAATTCCCCGCCGTCGTCACCTGCTACATGCTGTCGCCGGATTTCCAGGGCTATCGCCACGGCGGGTCGAGCGACGCGTACCGGCAGGCCATTCGGAACCTCGACGCGTACATCGGCAGAATGCTCGCCGACGCCCGGCGGGACGGGCTGCTGGAGCACCTGACGATCGTGTTCGTGAGCGACCACGGGTTCGGCGACGCGCGGACGCACTTCGAGTTGAAGAAGCACCTCAACCGCGACGTCGGCCTGCGGCTGAGCGGGAACCGCTGGTGGGAGAACGACCCGTTCGAGGAGCGGCTGGCGGACCATCGCAAATACACGGGCATGATTTCCGGCAGTGGGGACCGATTCATGACGATCTACCTTCGCAAGCCGGTCCGCGACGGCGGCGTGGTGGTGGGGTACGAGAATTGGCTCGCCAGGCCGGACGTGGGGGACCTGCGCCGCTACCCCACCACGCACGGCCATGACGTGGACCTGCTGGCCCACCTGGCCGGTCTGGAGAGCGTGGACATTGTCGCGTATCCCGTGGGGGAAAACGCGGTCCGCGTCGCGTGCGCCGAGGGCGAGGTGGAGTTCCGCCAGCCGGGCGGACGAGGCCAGCCGATCACGTACCGCGTGACCCGCGGCGAGGACCCGTTGGCCTGGCACGCAAATCTGTCCGCCGCCGCCCGCGACGGTGCCCCGTTGCCGCCGCAAACGTGGTTCGACATGACCGCCGGAAGCGACCTGCCCGACCTGCCCGAACAGATGCTCGCGTACTTCCGCTCGACGCGGGCCGGCGACATCGCCCTGTTCGCCAAACCCGACCACGATTTCCGCCGCGTCAACAACGGCGCCCACGGCGGCGTCAGGCCGGTGGACATGCACATCCCCATCCTCATCGCCGGACCCGGAGTCCCCCACCAAACCCTCGACCACGCCCGCAGCGCCGACCTCATGCCCACCATCCTCCGACTGGACGGGCGACCGATGCCACACAATCTGGACGGTCGACCGCTGTTTGCAAACAACGGCGACGAGTGAGGCGTGTAAATTCGAAGCACGAATGGTATGATGGCGAGGATGAGTACATCCAAAACTCCGGCATTCTTCGAGAATGTGGCGTAAATGATCGAAAAGGCGCGGGCGTTTGTTGGCCGGACTGCCGACCTGACCATGTGCGTCACGTATTTCGAGGTCGGACGAATGATCGTCGAGGAGGAGCAGGGCGGCAAGGCGCGGGCGGAATACGGGCGCGGTTTGCTTGTCGGGTTGTCGGCGTATCTGAACGAGCGTGTCGGCAAGGGGTTTTCGGAATCCACGCTTCGAAACGCAAGGAAATTTTATCAGATTTATCTGCCGTCAATTCAGCGGGCATTGCCCGCCGAATTCGCCGACGATTCAAAAAAACCAATTCAGCAAACATTGTTTGCTGAATTCAACCGTGAACGTTCTTTGAAAAAGAACCAATCTACGATTGGACAATTTTATCCCTTTACCCTCAGTTGGTCGCACTATCTGATCCTGATGCGAATCAGGGATGAGCAGGAGCGGCGTTTTTACGAGATTGAGGCGACGAAACAGCAGTGGACATTCCGCCAACTTCAACGGCAGTACGGCAGCAGCCTGTACGAACGGCTTGCGTTGTCGCGCGACAAGGACGACGTTCTGCGCCTTGCCCGTGAAGGGCAGGTTCTCGCACGTCCTCGCGACATGCTGAAAAATCCGCTGGTGCTTGAGTTCCTTGGCATGGAGGAAAAGGCGCCGTACTCGGAGTCCGACCTGGAATCCGCGATCATCAGCAAGTTGTCGCATTTTCTTTTGGAACTGGGGAAAGGTTTCCTGTTCGAGGCCAGGCAAAAGCGATTCACGTTCGAGGAAGAGCATTTTCTTGTGGATTTGGTGTTCTACAACCGCCTTCTGCAATGTTATGTGCTGATTGATCTGAAGACCGACACGTTGAAGCATCAGGATTTGGGGCAGATGCAAATGTACGTCAACTATTTCGATCGTCACGTCAAAACGGAGCACGAAAAGCCCACGGTCGGCATCCTGCTTTGCAAAGAGAAAAACGACAGCGTCGTGCGGCTTACCCTGCCGGAAGATTCCAATATTTACGCTTCCGAATATCGCCTGTACCTGCCGGGCAAGGAACTCCTGCAACGGAAACTGGCCGAGTGGATCGAGGAATTTGAGGAAGAGAGCGGCGATGGAACGGAATGAGATGTCATGAATCTCGCCAGCCATGAACAAGGCCTGATTGTCGTTGTCCTCGGGCAGTTCCGAGCGGTGGAACGCGCCGTTCTGTTCGGTTCGCGCGCGTTGGGATGCGCCAGGCCGGAATCCGATGTCGACCTGGCCGTGACCGGCAATCTCTCCGATTCCACGCTGGGGCTGCTGACGGGCGAACTCGAAGAACTGCCGCTGCCCTATCGCTTCGACGTTCAACGATACGACAACATCCGGCACGCCGGACTACGCCGACATATCGACCAACACGGAATCGTCATCTACCAACGCGCGACAGGCTAATAATCCAACTTCATCGGCAGCCGGAACTCGATGCTCTTCTCGACCAGTCCCAGCAGCAGGCCGAACGCGTAGCGGGCGCCGGTTTCCAGCGGCGCGCCGGGCGCGGCGCCGGCGCGGCTCCAATGGCCGACAATCTGCGGCGACGCCTCCCACGTCCGCTCGTTCAACGACCGCAGTTCATTCAACAGCCGCACGCTCGAACCGATCGTGACCTCCTTGCCCGTCAGCCCCATCGTGCTGAACACGAACGGAAAATCGCTCGGCAGCCACAGTTCCAGGTCTCGCCGCAGCAGTTGCGGATAGCGCGAATCGAAGTCGTCGGCGTTGGAGGCTTCGTAGGCGGCGTCGGTTCGCCAGTCGTTGGCGAGGTCGGCGGGGCGTTCGTGTTCGGGGTGTTCGTCGTAGGCCGCCCAGAGCAGCAGGTCGGCCCAGCAGTCCCAGGTGGGCTTGTCGGTGAAGTAGGCGGCGTCAGGTCCTTCGTCCCAGTCGACGGGGTTTTCGACATGTTCGGCCAGGGCGTCGGCGAGCATGCGCTGCCACTGGAGCACGAGCGGGCGGACCTGCTCGGGGTGCGTCACCACGCCGGGCCTGCCCGGCCGAACCACGCGCACCTCCACCCCCTCGCGATGGGCCAACTGCTGCACCATCGTCTCCCAGTCGCCGCAGTAATACCGCGTCAACGTGCCGACATAAATGTCCAACCCCATGACTCCCCCTCGTCGTGAACGCCCCCTCGCTCCATCGTAGGCCTGAAGACCAACGACATTCGTAACGGCAAACGTTTCGCGATGGCTCTGCCGGTTTGCGCTGTAGGATAATCCTGTCACCAGACGTTTGCCATTTCGTCTTCGCTAAGACCGAGCGGGATTACACGGATTAACGGATTTGTCTGAGGTTCCAGTACGGCAATCCTGTAATCCGTTAATCCGTGTAATCCCGCTCGGTCTTAGCGAAGACGAATCATTCGCGAAATTCGCGGCCAAAATCGAACACCCGCCGCCATTCCGCCGCCAACCAGCACGCCCACCATCGTCAGCGGCTCGGGAATGACACCGGGCTGCTCCTGACCGCTCACGACGGCACGATACGCGTCGCGGATTTCCGTTGCCGTCAGCGGTGCGTCGTAAATGTTCACCTCGTCGATCATGCCCGAAAAATAGTGCTCCGTCGGAAAACTCGCCAGCAGCCCCCTGCCCAGCCAGAGCACCTGCGGGTCGGCGATCTCGTCGAGGAACACATCGGTGCCCGCGCCGCCGAAATTGTAGTGCCGCCCCGTCAACTCCTCGCCGTTGAGATAGCCCGTGTTGCCGTCGGGCCCGACCACGCCGACGAAGTTGTACCACACGCCCGGCTGAAGGTCTTGGCCGCTGTCGAAACACAGCGGCAGCACCATGTTGTCGGAGATGAACGTGAAGTAGAGCTTCGTGTCGCCGGGGTCGAAATGGCCGACCTCGAGCACGAACGCCGAATGCCCGCCGCCGCCCACACCGTCGCCGAGGTAGAGAATCGGCAAAATGTCGGCAGGGCCCGTCGTGCGATCGAACTGGAACCACACGGAGATCGCCCCCTGTTTCAGCGACGAAATGGCCGCCGGCGGCGGGCCGAAATCCACGTACCCGCCCATGCCGTCGAACGTCAACGCCCGGCCGGAAATGCCCTGCCCAACCCCCACGCCGCCCCGAAACACCCCGTCCACCGCGCCGGTCCCGACACCATGGGCCGTCCCGTCATCAAACGACCACTCCGCCACCAACACCGCCGACGCCGACCCGCACCACATGGCCGCCACCACGATCGCAACACCCCACACCGCTGTCCGTCGCACCATGTCTCCCTCCTTTTGGATATGCACAACCTGATCCATCATACGCGCGCCGTTGAACAAACGAAAAAGTTCGCCCCGAAACAGAGAACATGCTATACTAAAATGACAATGCGAGACGATGTCGGATACCATGAGAACGCCAAAAATCTATATCGAAACCTCGGTATTTAACTTCTATTTTGCCGAGGACGCCCCGGACAAACGCGCGGACACGTTGCGGTTATTCCGGGAAATCGCGATGCGGCAGTATATGCCGTACACCTCCGCTTTTGTCGTCGCCGAACTACGACGAGCGAATGAGCCGAAGCGAAAAGCGATGATTGACCTGATCACGCGATATGACATGGTGGTGTTGCCCAAAAGCCTGGAAATACAACGCCTTGCCGACCTCTACGTCGCGGAAGGAATCATCCCGAAGAAATACGTAACGGACGCGATCCACATTGCCGCGACCACGGTGAACGATCTGGACTTTATCGTGAGCTATAATTTCCGGCACATCGTCAAAATGAAAACGATGTTGATGACGGAAATTGTGAACCTGCGGGAGCGTTATCGCAAAGTCGGCATTTACTCGCCGACGGAGGTTGTTAACTATGACTGACATGATTGACAAGCAGCCGGATGAACCGCGGGCGCTGAAGGAAATTCACGACATTCGAGCGCAGATTCAGGAAGAAATAAAAGACATGACGCCTGAGGAAGTCGCGGCCTTTTATGAAAACGCCGTGCAGGACGTGGAAAAAATGTACGGTATCACCTTCCGCCGCGCCGAGGGGCAGCCCGTCCGAACCGGGGCATGAACGTGCCATGACCTCGCCATTCGAACAATTTCACGACCAGTGGCTGGCCCCCTACGCCGTGCGCGAAGCCGACGCCGGCGGGCGAAGGGTTGCCGAGCCGGAACATCCGTATCGAACCTGTTTTCAGCGGGATCGGGACCGCATTGTGCATTGTTCCGCGTTCCGGCGGCTGGATTTCAAAACGCAGGTGTTTGTCCCGCACGAACAGGACCACTACCGCACGCGGCTGACGCATTCGATGGAGGTCGCGCAGGTCGGACAATCGCTCGCGAGGGCGTTGCGGCTGAACGAGGACGCCGTCGAGGCCGTCGCGCTGGCCCACGATCTGGGACACCCCCCCTTCGGCCATGCGGGAGAAGCCGTGCTCAACGACCTGATGGCCGACCACGGGCACTTCGAACACAACCGGCAATCGCTCCGCGTGGTGGATTACCTGGAGCACCCGTACCCGGATTTTCGCGGACTGAATCTCACGTATGTGGTCCGCGAGTGCCTGGCCAAGCATCAGACGCGGTACGACACGCCGATGGTCGAGGCCGCCGACATCGACACGACGCAACACGCCCCGCTGGAGGGGCAACTGGTGGACCTGGCCGACGAGATCGCCTACACGGCCGCCGACCTGGAGGACGCCCTGGCCGTCAATTGGCTGACGGTGGAGGCGTTAGCCCCGCTGGCGCTGTGGCGGCCGGCCTGGCAGACGGCCCAGCGCGAATTCCCCCACGCCCACGCGGTCCATCAGCGAATCCGGGCCGTCAAAGCCGTCCTGGCCACCCTCGCCGACGACGCCGTGCGGACCACGCAGGCGAACATCGACGCAATGGACTTGGACTCGCCCCAGGCCGTCCGAGCGGCCCCGCGACGGGCGGCCAGTTTTTCGCCCACCATCGCCGCCGCCCTCAACGAAATGGGCCAATTCCTGCTAAAAAACGTGTACACGCACGGCGCCAACCAGGAAAAAGAACACACCGCCCGCCACATCATCACCGGCCTGTTCGAACGGTTCACCGGCGACCCCGCCCACCTGCCGCCACGCTACCAACAGCGCATCGACACCTTCGGCGTACACCGCGTTGCCTGCGACTACATCGCCGGAATGACCGACCGATTCGCGTGGGAAACGTTCGAAAAGCAACCGTAAGGGAGGGCCGCTCAGGGCAAACGCATTCTCGTGGCGAGGGCGTCCCGCCCTCGCCGTCAGCCGTTCCAAACGACGTTTCGTTCGTGATGGCTTGACCCACGGAGCGCACAACGCGGGCGAGACGCCCGCGTCACGAGAATGCGTTTGCCCTGGAGGGCCGCTCGCAAACGGCGGGACCGGTCTGAGTCCCGAAGGGACGACGTTGGATATCAGGGTGAGCCGGTACTCCGGCGAACCCTGGGAATCGTGTTTTTTCCCAATAAAATCGTGCCTGACGCCACTGGCCACAAGTCACACCGACGCGCGAAGACGGCGGCGAACGACGCGCACATTTCCGTGTGCGCGTCGTTCGAAGCCGACCTCCCACGTCGGTGCGTCCTCGGCCAGTGGCGTCAGGCACGATGGAGGGGGAGCAAAAAGAACCGGTCCCCAGGATTCGCCGGAGTACCGGCTCATCCGGGGCTACCCAACGTCGTCCCTTCGGGACTCCAGACCGGTCCGGCCTTCTGGCACGTCCCGCCACATGGTTCGATTGTGTGAACGTACCACCTACCGTCGCCGCCGCGACAGCAGACCCGCCGCACCGGCAGACAACACCAACAAACTCACCGGCTCCGGCACGAGAATCGGGGTGTATGTCAGCGTCCCCGAGAAGACCACATACCCATTCATGGTGTTGTAATTTGTTGCGTTGATGTATATCCAGTTTTCGCCGGGCTGGAGCGTCAGCCCCGTGTAATGAAGTTCATATGGCCCACCGGTGTAGCTGCTGTATGGGGGGGCCAACCGACCGAGCGTGTCCGTCAACGGCTCTTCATTGAGGTACACCGCCGCCGTCCGTATCGTCGACCCGTTATAACTGCCCAGCAGATCATCCACCCGGTAATACAAATCCAATGTTGCATCCGTGGCGTACCACTCGTCCCCGATGTCGATCTTGATGGCGTATAGTCCCGATGGCACGTTGCTGCCGGCACCGTTGGGGTTGATTGCACGCACGGCAGTATCCGAAAACCCGGACCAAGAACCGGAGATGATCCTCGCCGGGTTACCGGCTCGGGCCGCAGCAAATTCCGCCGGCCCCAGCGACAAAAAACCGGTTGTAACCGGCCCCGGCAACACCGTCACGTACGGATCCGCCGTCCCGACCGCTCCGCCGCTACCGCTACGGAAGGTGATGGTGGCGGCGTTGACTGATCCCGCAGCCAGGATGCACGCCACGGCCAGTGCAACCAACCATTGTTTGCCTGAAACCCTGTGTTTCCCTTTTCCCATGATACCTTTCTCCTTTTTCTGACCCCGCTCTTGTGTGGGGCCGAAACCAAAAATAAAAAAAGCCCTGTCCAACGTGGACAGGGCAATCCGAACAATCTTTGACGAACGGCAGCGCGTAAAAGGGACGCCGCCGTATGCGTCTACTCCAAGGCTCGCCAAAGCCTGTACCTGAACGCAACAACAGCATCCCCATAGGGACGCCTCGCGAACAGGCACAGGGAACACACGAAATTTTGGCGATTTTGGAGTATTCCCAAAGCTTATGACGCCGGCTTCACGGCGTATTTGTCAACGGCGGCGGATTCGGACGATCTCCTTCCACGAAGTAACCACCCCGGCGCGAACCGGGCGCGGAGTCACACCACAATCGCGATATTCTACTCTGTTTCAGACGTTCGGCAAGCCCTTGCCCAAAATCCCTTGCCCAAAATCCGCCTGAGCGAACGCATGTCACGTGACGCGGATGTTTTTGTGCACAACGTCCTACAGCGCAAACCGGCAAGCCATCGCGAATGTCACGCGTTTTATAACATCCTGCAACGCAGACAGGCCGAGCCATCGTTGCGTCTGTCTCCATCCGGTTATCCCCGAATCCCCGCGAAAAAATTCGCGTCATTCGCGAAATTCGCGGCGAAAATTCCAGTGAAATAGGCTTGCTCAGCCGCGCGAAACGTCGTACGATGTTTCGCTTGCTGAACGCCGGTCGTCGCGACATCGTAGGAACAGGCGCGGGGCGGCGTTCGGAATGGAGAGCGGAAACCGTTTGTGGCTGGGTGGTCCAGCCCCCTTGACGCGGGGTTTGAGAGCGAGCGTCCGCGGCGCCCGGGTCGTGGGATTCGGGAGGTTCGCCGCGTCGGCAAGGTAGTGCATAAGGAATCGAATGGTAGACTACAATCTGATCAATTCTCTGGGGATCACGGACGAGGACATCGCGGCGCAGATGGGCGGGAAAGACATTTCGCAGGAAGCGTTGTGCGGACCGAATCAATCGACGGCGCCGCAGCCGGGCAGCATCATCACCGGACGCATCGTCAACGTCGTCGGCGGCGACGTGATTGTCGAGGTCGGTTTCAAGAGCGAGGGCAGCGTGGAACTGGCCGAGTTCGACGACCCGGCGAGCATCCAGATCGGCGCGGAAATCGAAGTCTTCCTCGACGCCGTGGAAAGCGACAGCGAGTTGATCGTCCTGTCCAAACGCAAAGCCGACCGCATTCGAGGCTGGGAGCGGATCGTCAGCACCAACAAGGAAGGCGACACCGTCAAGGGCCTGGTCACCCGCAGCATCAAGGGCGGCCTGCTGGTGGACATCGGCGTTCCGGCGTTCCTTCCCGCCAGCCAGGTGGACATCCGACGCCCCGGTGACATCGGCGAATTCATCGGCAAGGACGTCGAAGCCAAAATTCTCAAAATCGACCAGGAACGACGAAACATCGTCGTCTCCCGCCGCAAACTCATCGAGGAACGCCGCGCCGAAGCCAAGGCCAAACTCCTCAACGACATCACCGAAGGCCAGGTCCGCAAGGGAACCGTCAAGAACATCGCCGATTTCGGCGCGTTCGTCGACCTGGGCGGAATCGACGGCCTGCTGCACATCACCGACATGTCCTGGGGCCGCATCGGCCATCCGAGCGAGATGCTCAAGATCGACCAGGAGGTCGAGGTGGTCATTCTCAGCGTCGACCGCGACAAGGAAAAGATCGCCCTGGGCATCAAGCAGCGCACGGCCAGTCCGTGGGAAGAGGTCGAGCGGAAGTACCCCGTCGGCACGCGGCTGCGTGGCGCGGTGGTGAATTTGATGAGCTACGGCGCGTTCGTGAAGATCGAGGAAGGTCTGGAAGGCCTGGTGCACATCAGCGAGATGAGCTGGACCCGCCGGATCAACCACCCCAGCGAGATCGTCACCGTCAACGAAGAGGTGGACGTGATCGTGCTGGAGATCGACAAGAACAAGAACGAGATTTCGCTGGGCATGAAGCAGGCCGAGATCAACCCCTGGACGCTGGTGAAGGAAAAGTATCCGCCGGGCACGGTGATCACGGGCACGGTTCGGAACATGACCAACTACGGCGCGTTCGTGGAGATCGAGGAGGGCATCGACGGCCTGCTGCACGTGAGCGACCTGAGCTGGACGCGAAAGGTGGGGCATCCGTCGGAGGTGCTCAAGAAGGGCGAGAAACTCCAGTGCGTCGTGCTGGCCGTGGACGAGGAGAAGATGCGCGTGGCGATGGGCCTGAAGCAGTTGACCGAGGACCCGTGGCTGCGTCAGATTCCCGAGCACTATCTGCCCGGCCAGATCGTCAAGGGCAAGGTGACGAAGCTGACGAACTTCGGCGTGTTCGTCGAGTTGGAATCGGACCTCGAAGGCCTGCTGCACGTGTCCGAGATGGCCGACCACAAGGTGGAGAATCCGCAGGACATCGTGAAGGTGGGCGACGAGATCGAGGTGAAGATTCTGCGGGTGGACATCGACGAGCGGAAGATCGGCCTGAGTCTCAAGCGTGCCCAGTGGGCCGCCCAGGACGAGGAGGCCGAGGACAGCCCGGTCAAGCGTCGCGGCGGCCTGGAAGGCGAAAGCGGGTTAGGCGACATCGCCGACGTGCTGGCGACGGCGCGTAACCAGAAGAAGGAACAGTAGATGTAAATTTGGCTCCGCCTTTTTGCGTTGTAGAACGTTGTGCACGAAAAGTGTTTTGTAGTTTGCAACGTTTTACAACGCAAAAAGGCGAAGCCACATTCATAATCTGACGAATGGACAAGTCATTCACAACGGCTTCGCCTTTTTGCGTTGTAAAATGTCGTAACACCACAACGGAAGATATGAAAAATGGTCATCGCCACGCATATCATTCTTATCGGATATGGCCATTGGCTGCCCAACGACCCTCGTGGAAGTTATTCGAAGAACGTTTTCATCCCGCACATCGCCGAACTCGGCCCGCTGCATCAAGGACGAAACCCTGTTCAACCATCCGCGCCGGAACTTCGCGAATTCCATCAACAAGCCAAAACGGCGCTGACCTTCCCTGTTCACTGGTTTTCCCTCGAAGAACGAGCGGTGATTCGTGACACGTTCGCCGAGTTTCACAAGGAACACCGGATCACCAGTTATGCGTGCGCTATTCTACCGAACCACATTCACATCCTGGTCCGCCGCCACTTTCTGAGCGGCCAGAAGATTCACAACCTGCTCAAAGCATGTGCGGGCGAGGCGTTGAAACGCGGCGGTTTTCTGCCCGTGGCCCATCCCGTTTTCAACGCCGGACAAGCGACCCATTTCAAGGACACGCCATCGCTGACATACGAGTGTGCGCGATACATCGCGGACAATTTCGCCAAGCACAATCTGCCGGAAGAACGCTACGAATTCGTCAGCGAGTACAATGGTTGGCGATAGTAATGTTTTACTTTGCCCATGTTCTACAACGCAAAAAGGCGAAGCCATATGTACGTGGCGGCGGCCGCCGCCGTCACCACAGCAAACCCGGCGTGATGGTCAGGGCGAATTGGCCTCCGGTTTCGATGACGAGGGTGTTGTCGCCGGCGTGCACGTTCACCTCGATCCGTTGCGTGCCAATGTGAAAACCCTCCCAGCCGCCGACGCGGAACACCGGCCGGCCGTTCAGCCAGACGGTCTGCAACGACGCGCCGGTATTGATGTACGCTTTGCCCGCCTTTTCCGCACGGTACGTCGCCACGCCGATGTAACGCGGCGCCCGGCCCATCGCCTGTTCCAGCCGCGTCGCGTAGCCCTCCCGGCGAAGTTGCTCGTCCCACCAAGAGACGGGTTTGCGTTCGGCCTCGGGCAGCGTGCAGGTCGTCCAGGTGTCGTCGGGCGTAAGTTGCGTAACGCTGGCCGCCGTCAAGGCCGGTTCGTCGGGGGCGGCTGGGCGGAGTCGCCAGGTCGTGATTAATCCCGGCAGGACGCGGACGTCGGGGGCCTTCGGCACAGGGACGTCGCGGTGGCCCATCGCGTCCAGCACCGCGCGGGCGATGGCCCGATTGCCGCCGAAATTCAAGTGCACGCGGTCGCCGTCCCACAGCCAATGGCCCTGCTCGAAGGCGTGCATCATGGCCGGTTTGCCCTCGCAGATGATGGCGTCGTATTTCGGGGCCAGTTCGCGCTGGTCCACCTCCTCGCCGGCCGCCGCGACCCACGTGGTGGCGGTCGTTCCGCCGGCGCGTTGATGGGCCAGGGCGTGGGCGACCTTGTACGGATCGGTCATGTCGGCCGGGCCCATGTTGTCGGGGGCGAACATGAGGTGGGTGACGAGCATCACGTCGGCGCCGCCGGCGCGGGCCTTGGCGATCATCTCCTCCATCGCCGGCCGGAAGGCGTCCTGGTTGGCGGCGTTGATGCCGATGAAAAAGACGACCAGGTCGGGGTCGAACCGCATCACGGTCCGGTCGAACAGCGGCCTGGCGCCGGTGGCCAGCATGCCCATGGCGGCCGCGTTAATGAGATACGGTTCGGGCCGCCCCGCCTCGACCAGCGCCTGCCGCACCAGGTACGGCCACGTGCCACCGTCGGTAAACGAGTGCCCCACAAACGCAATCCGCTGCCACGATTTGGCGCCCGGCGAGGTGTGGCGGTTCTCCGATTCCATCGCACCCGGCGGACACGTCGTACACCCCGCCGACAACACACCGACAACAACGGCCAGGAGCAGATGGTGAGCGATTGGTCGCATGGGGACTCCTTGTTGTGAATGTTGGTTTCCGCGTCGAAAACATCTCGCGATGGCTCTGCCTGTTTGCGTTGCAGGACGAGGAAAAAACAAACGTTGCCTCCCCGCCCTCGCGTGGGAGGCGCCGGCACAAAGCCGCGGAGCGGCGTTTAGTATAGCAGGGCGAGCGGTACTCCGCGAGCCCTGGGGAAGGTGGTTTATAACATTCAAGCCGCGGAGCGGCGTCTGCACCATCGAACGTATATACACCTTTGAACATATACTGTGAAATCTATCGAATGCATGCCATTCAATCGACCACATATCGCGGATCATATTCGATACCGCACTGCTTGAGCAGCGATAGCAGTTCTTCTTCAAACGTCTCGGCTCGGTGGCGTTCCTGCTGGTTGTCAATGTATCGTGACACCGCCTCCACCGCCGACGGCCCAACCGTGAAACTGCTGTAGCCGCCCTGCCAGGCGAAGTCGCGCAGGTGCGGAAATCGTTCCTTGATCCAATTCGTCGAGATGGCCTTAATGTCGCGAAACATGTCGGAAACGGCCTGGCTGGGTGGAAACATCGCCAGCAGATGCACATGATCGGGCACGGCATTGAACACGAGGATGTTCCCCTTGCGCTCGCGAATAATGCTCCCCGTGATCTTGGCCAATTCCGACACCATCGTGGGTTCGAGCCATGGCCGTCGTCCTTTGGTCGAGTAAACCCCGTGATACAGATGGTTGGTGTATGTGTGAGCCATCGCGATGTTCCGATCATGTGTGTAGACGCCGCTCCGCGGCTTGAATGTTATAAACCACCTTCCCTAGGGCTCGCCCGAGTACGGGCTCGCCCTGGGCTATACTATACGCCGCTCCGCGGCTGTGTACCGGCCCTTCCACGCGAGGCCGGGGAGGAACCGTTTTCCGTACGGCACGCCTTACAACGCAAACCAGGCAGAGCTATATTTATCTACAGGCGACCTCAAACGTCCTCACTGATTCAGCGCCCGCGTCTGGGTTTGTTCCTGGGTTTGGTTGGGCGAGTAGAGGAGTACGTATTCGCTGTCGAGGTCCGGTCGGCCGGGGACGCGTAGTGTGATTGTCATGCGGTCGGCCGACGGGCGGTGCGGCAGTTGGAACCGCACGGTCGGACCGGGCAGATTAACGTTCGCCGGTTGCGCGGCGAAATCCCATCCGAGCAGGAATTGCGGTTCGCCGACGGCTGCGCCGTCGCTGCCGTTGCCACTCGTGCTGTTTACGAACTGCACGGACGCCTCCGCCCGGCCGGCGGGGACCTCGTTGGGCGAGTCGTTGAGCAGCCACAGATCGAACGCCAGCATCTCGCCCTCGCGCCAGCGGAATTTCGGAATCCGCGCCGACGCCAACACCGGGCGGAGGCTTTGTTGGATGCCGTAATACGCGGCCTTGGGGCGGCCCCACCAACTGACCACGCTCAAATTCCCCGCGCACGGCCAGGGTTCGTTGAAGACCCAGTTCAGCGTCATCGACGCCCGCGGTTTCTGCCGCCGGCCTTCCTCGAAAATCCCCTTGAGCCCCTGCTGCTGCATCAGCTGCCCGTTCGCGACCATCTCCTCCAGCGTCGCCGGCTCGCCGAAGTAGTCGCACAGCACGTCCAGCAGCAGGTGGCTGTTGAATTCCCACGCCCGGAACGCGTGATGCGTCTCCCACGTCGTGCCCTCGCGCGGCGGGAACAACTCCGCCGCCGGAATGAACCGCCGCAACTCCTCGGCCGAGCAAGGCCCGCCGTTGCCGAACTCCGTGTACGCCGTGCACGCGGACTTCTGGAAAATCTCGAAACACTCCCTGCCGTCCTTGTGGCGAAACACGTAATGCCCGTGCCCCATGCCCATCACCGGACTGGTCGGCAAAAATGGAATTTCGGGGGCCATTTGATAACACTGGCTGTTGAGCAACCGAATGGCCGCGTCCTGATCGGTCATGCCGCTCCAGACGTTAAACAACTCATTGCCGCCGCAAAACAGCACCACGCACGCGTGCGGCCGCAGGCGGGTGATGATCTCCTGCGACTCCCTCGACAGCACCCGAAGGTACTCTTTCGTGCCCTCGTACCGGTTGCACGCCAGCGGGAACTCCTGCCAGACCATAATGCCGCGTTCGTCGCAGAGGTCGAAAAAGGCTTCTTTATTGACGATCGCGCCGCCCCAGCAGCGGATCATGTTCATGTTGGCGTCGCGCACCAGATCGAGCTGCTCGCGGTAGCGCTCGGTGTCAATGGTGCCGGGGAAGACATCCGGCGCGACCCAGTTGGCGCCTTTGCAGAAGATGGTTCGCCCGTTAATCTCCATCGTGATCGGCGGTTCGCTGCGCGTTTTGGGGAAATCCGCGGGCCGGTCCCACTGGCCCGGCGCCATCACCAACTTCACGCGGCGGAAGCCGACCCGTTGCGTGTGCGTTTGAGTGACGTTGCCGTCGGCGTCGAGCAGTTCGACCACCGACGTATACAACGTCTGCTCGCCCTGACCGTTGGGCCACCAGAGAATCGGCCGATCCAGGCGGGCGTCGATGTTCAGAATCGTGCAGTCTTCGTAGTTACTGACCTCGAGGGTGCTCCCGTCGTCCAGCCGGGCCTTGCCGTTACACAGCGAATCGGAACAATCGCATTCGCCGGGCAAAAACGTCAGATGTTTCGCGACCGCCTCGCCGCCGTCGGGTGCGATGACGCGCCATCGCAGCCGCTGGCCGCGTTCATGCAGGCAGACGTGCATACACAGGTCGGCATGTGCGAAGTCATCCGCGAGTTCATAGCAGCACTCGATCGACCACATGTGGCACAGCGGCCGGACCTCCAGGAACGTTTCATCCCAGATGCCCAGCGGGATCAGCCTTGGGTGGAAGTCCCAGCCGTACGAAACCGCCGGCTTGCAGGACTGGTTCGCCTGCACGCGGTCCTCGGGGGACGGCACGCTTTTGGGCGCGGGGAAGATCAGCACTTCGAGTTCGTCGCCGGGTTTGGCGTTCTCCTCGGTGAGGTCCAGATTGAAATGGGTGAACATCCCCTCGTTCGCGAAGAGCACCTCCCCGCCCAGCCGTATCTCGTAGCGGTAGTCCACGCCTTTGCAGACGAAAAACAGCCGCTCGCCGGGTTTCACCGCGTCGAACACGGCCTGGCCGAGCGTGGCCTTGTAGGACCAGTGCTTGTCCTCCAGCCCGGCGTACTGTTTCCAGTTGTCTCCGTACCAGAAGTCCCCCCAGCCGCTGGCCTTGGCCCAGTCCAACTGCACCGCCCCCGGCACGACGGCCGGCACACGTTTCTCGTCGGCGCCGTCGGCTGACGCCCGCGGACTGACCGTCCAGTTCAACTCGACACGCGGAAACGTTGACATTGCCTGCTCCTTTGTGGTTTCAAATGGATACCGTTAGCGATTGCGATAGACTTCGCGGCGATGGCCGACGTCGACGATGAGGACCACCAACTGCTTGTCAATGATGGAGTAGATCACACGATACGTGCCGACGCGGACGCGCCAGGTGTCCTCCCCCGCGAGTTTTAGCGCTCCCGAAGGCCGGGGGTTTTTCGCGAGCGATTCGATGCGTGCGATAACCCGCCGCTGAAACTCGCGAGAGAGTGCTTCAATGACACGGGAGGCTCGGGGCGCATAGTGAATTTGATAGGGCACGATTTATAGTCCGAGTTTACGTTTGAGTTGTTCGTGCGAAACGGTCCGAAGTTTTCCCTCGTGCCATTTTTTCAGCGTGGCGGCCGCCAGAGCGCTGTCACGCCGCTCCTGCTCGGTCAGCCTCCGAAACTCGGCTTTGGGGACGAGGACGAATTCCTTCCCGTTCATTTTAAGCGTGGCATGGGCCATAAAGCACCTCTGTGACCATTATAATACGAGCGGCGCGAACAAAGGCAAACGGTTTCTGGAGCGGAAAATTTTTCCGTTCTATTGACACACCCACATCTGACCGATAGGATAATGAACCATGATCGACGGCCATGACAACGTGACGTTTGCTTCGCTGGGGTTCACCCGGCACGTCGTTGTCGTTGTACGTTAGGGACGCTGCGCGTCGCGTGGCGGCGTCCCCCCACTCCCGAATGGTTTCTCCAGCGGCCTTTCCAGTCGTTTCGTTTGCCTGTGATTCGCGTTGTTTGTATTATGGCACGATCCAAAACCAGACGTGGGCGAGACGCCCGCGACACAACTACACAAGGAACATCCATGAGTCCGTCCAACACGAATCCATCCCGTTGCACGATGCCCAGCCTGATCGGCAAAAAAGGCGCCGAGATTTTCCATGAAGTCCTCCTCGAACAGGGCGTCGAAGCCATGTTCGGATTTCCCGGCGGACAGGCGCTGCCCCTGTTCGACGCCCTGTATCAGACGCCCATCAAATTTTTCCTCACCCGGCACGAGCAGGGCGCCACGCACATGGCCGACGGCTATGCCCGCGTCACCGGCAAACCCGGCGTGGTGCTCGTCACCAGCGGACCGGGCGCGACGAACATCGTCACCGGACTGGCCAACGCGTACATGGATTCCATCCCCATGGTCGCCATCACCGGGCAGGTCAAAACGGCGTTGATCGGGAACGACGCGTTCCAGGAGGCCGACATGACCGGCATCACCCGGCCGATCACCAAGCACAACTTCATGGTCAAACGCGTCGAAGACCTCGGGCGCATCATGCGCGAGGCCTTCCATATCGCCACCACGGGCCGGCCCGGTCCGGTGCTGATCGACCTGCCCTCGGACGTGCAGTTGACCCCAATCGACACCGAACCGAACCTCGACGTCAACCTGCCCGGATACAAACCGCGGACGGTCGGACACATCCGGCAAATCAAGATGGCGGCCGAGGCGATCAACGCGTCGAGCCGCCCGGTGCTGTACGTCGGCGGCGGCGTGATTGGCAGCGGGGCGGCCGACGCTCTCCGCGCGGTGGCGGCCAAGGGAAAATTGCCCGTCACCACCACGCTGATGGCCTTGGGCGCGTTTGACGAAAGCGACGGGCTGGCCCTTCAAATGCTCGGCATGCACGGGGCGGCGGCGGCCAATTACGCCGTCCAGGAGTGCGACTGCCTCATCGCCGTCGGGGCGCGGTTCGACGACCGCGTCACCGGAAACACGGCCACCTTCGCGCCCAAGGCGAAAATCGTCCACATCGACATCGACCCGTGCTCGATCTCCAAGAACGTCCGGGTGGACATCCCCGTCGTCGGCGACGCGAAGGACATCCTCTCGCGAATGATCGAATTCATCGAACCCCGCGACCGGTCGCCCTGGCTGGAACAGGTGGCGGCGTGGAAGAAAAAGTACGCGTTCCGCTACGAGGCCAAGGGCAACATCAAGCCGCAGGAGGTCATCGCCACGCTGGGCGAAATGACCCACCACGACGCGATCGTGGCGACGGGTGTCGGGCAGCACCAGATGTGGGCGTGTCAATATTACGGCTGGCGGACACCGCGGCAGATGGTCTCCAGCGGCGGGTTGGGCACGATGGGTTTCGGTTGCCCTGCCGCCATCGGTGCGCAGGTGGGGCGGCCTGACAAGACGGTCATCGACATCGACGGCGACGGCAGTTTTTCGATGACGATGGTGGAGGTCATCACGGCCGTTCAGTACCAACTGCCGGTGAAGTTCGTCGTGCTGGACAACGGGTATCTGGGCATGGTTCGGCAGTGGCAGGAGTTGTTTTACGGGCATCGGTATTCGTCGGTGGTGCATCCGTGCCCGAAGTTCGACATGATCGCCGAGGGGTTCGGCGCCAAGGGCATCTGCGTCAAGCACCGCTCGGAACTGCGCGACGCGATTGACGCGACGCTCAAACACGAGGGCCCGGTGGTGCTGGCCGTCGAGGTCGAACCCGAGGAAAACGTCTACCCGATGGTCGCGGCCGGCAAGAGCCTGCACGAGATGTTATTGGGGACATTAGCCTGAAAGGCGAGTTTTTGCGGCTGAAAACGTTTGGAAATTCGAAGCACGAAATTCGAAACACGAAACAAATTCCAAAACCCAAAAGCAGAAAATTCCAAACGGCGACTGGAGCGTCGAAGTGGGCGTTTGAGATTTGTGATTTTCTGTTTTGGGATTTGTTTCGAATTTCGAGTTTCGGATTTCGAACGTAACGGTGTGACATGACCCGACGAGATGACATTCTGAAAGCCTGGCGCGGCGGTCAGCCGCCGAGCGTGCCGCTGTGGGAACTGGAGTTTCACCTGTTCAACCGGTACTCGAAGACGCCGATCGTGGTCGGGCATGAGTTTGCCGCCCTGAGCGACGCGGCGAAGGTGGACACCCTGGCCCGCAATGCCGACGTGATGGTCGACGTGGCCGACCGGCTTGGGTTTTCGGCCGTCACCAGCCCGAACCACTATTGGGAAATCGCGCCCGGCTATGGGGCGTACTACTGGCTGCCGGACGAGTGGATGGTGCGCCAGTTGGCGGCGTTGCGGAAGGCGGCCGGCGACGAGTTGGCCGTGGCGGCCTTCGGTTTCGCGACGATCAGCCCGCCCATCGGCGAGGCGTTCGAGCAGTTTTGTTTCCAACTGTTCGACGCGCCGGACCAGTTGGAATCCGCCGCCGCCCGCACGTTGGACGGGGGCCTGGCCCGCGCCCGCCAGCTTCGCGATGCCGGCGCCGATGCCGTCGTCAACGCCTGCGACATCGCCAACAACCACGGCGTCTTCTTCACCCCCGACCAGATGGACCGCCTCTGGTGGCCGTTCTTCCACCAATGGGTGGCCGCCGTGCACGACCTGGGCCTGGTGGCCATTCTGCACACCGACGGGCAGTTGACGTCCATTCTGGAGACGCTGGCTTCGTCGAGGCTGGACGCGCTCCAGGCAATCGACCCGGTGGCGGGCATGGACATCGCCGCCGTCAAGCGGGCCGTCGGCACGAGGCTGTGCCTGTGCGGAAACATCGACTGCGGGCTGCTCCAGTTCGGCCCGGAAGACAACGTTTTTCGACAGACCCAGCAGGTGATCCGCGCCGCCAAACCCGGCGGCGCGTTCGTACTGGGCGGCTCAAACGCCGTCTTCGACGAAGTGCCCACCCGTCACTACGACGCGATGCTCGCCGCGTGGCGAGAGAATGGCGACTACGAGCCAGTAGCCAATAGGTAAGGAACGACATGGATAAAAAAGACAACAAAAGCGGAACTGGATAAGCACATGATGAAAACGTGAATCGTGTGACGAATGACAAATTCCTCCATACCTATTGGCTACTGGCTAGTGGCTATTGGCTTTTCCCCGAACAAATTACCCATAAGGACAAGTGTAAGGACAACCGATTATGAAACACGTTATCAGCGCCCTGGTGCAGAACGAGCCTGGCGTGCTCGCTCACGTGGCCGGCATGTTCGCGGCCCGCGGATTCAATATTGACTCCCTCGTCGTTGGACGGGCCGAGGACCCCGGACTGTCACGCATGACCATCGTGGTCGTCGGCGACGGCCGCGTGCTGGAACAGGTGCGGAAACAACTGGGCAAAATCGTCACCGTGGTCAAGGTGCGCGACTTCTCCGACGTGGATTACGTCGAGCGCGACCTGATGCTCATCCGCGTCCACTCGGCACCGGAGAAACGCGGCGAGATCATTCAACTCGCCGACTTATTCCGAGGCCGCGTGATCGACGTCGCCCGCACGAGCGTGACGGTCGAACTCAGCGGCACCGAGGACAAACTCGAAGCCTTCATCGACCTGGTCCGCCCCTACGGCATCCGCGAACTGGCGCGGACGGGCATCATCGCGATGCAGCGCGGGGAACAGAAAAAGGCGGCGAGCGAGGAGAACGACTGACCGTAAATATGGCTCGGCCTGTTTGCGTTGTAGAACGTTCCAGTTGCCAAATGTTGTCAACTGGAACGTTCTACAACGCAAACCGGCAGAGCCATATCCGTGTCTCCGCGTCGTCGTTAATGCGACGCCGCCCGTTTGCCTAACATTTTCTCCAGTTCGGCGACTTTCTCATCCAGCCGTTTCCGGTCGCGGGCTTCGACGTTCAGCCGCAGCAGCGGTTCGGTGTTGCTGGCGCGGACGTTGAACCACCAGTCGTCGAACTCGATCGTCACGCCGTCCAAGCGGTCGATGTTGCGGGCCTTGGCGTAGGTGTCCTGGAGTTTCTTGAGCATGGCGTCCTTGTCGGCCACCGAGAAATTGATCTCGCCGCTGGAGGCGTATCGTCGCAGCGGGGCGATCAGTTCGCTCAACGTGGCTGGCTGGTCCGACAGCATCGTCAAGGCCGTCGCGAACGCGATCGCGCCGCTGTCGCAGTTGAAATTGTCGCGGAAATAAAAGTGCCCGCTTAACTCCCCGCCGAACACCCCGCGGCCCTCGGCCAACGCCTTCTTCATGAACGAATGCCCCACCCGCTCGCGCCGCGGAACGCCGCCGGCGGCCTTGATCTCCTCGGCCACCGCGTGCGAACTCCGCAGATCGTACACCACCATCGCGCCCGGATTGGCGGCCAGAAAATGCTTCGCCAGCAAGGCCGTCATCAGGTCGCAACGCACGATGCCGCCGGTCTCGTCCACGAACATGCAGCGGTCGGCGTCACCGTCCATGCAGATGCCCAGGTCGGCCTTGTGCTCCTTCACGGCGGCCTGGAGCTGCACGAGGTTCTCCTCCTTCAGCGGATCGGGCGGATGCGCGAACCCCTGGCCGATCTCGAAATTCAGCGGCACAATCTCCAGATTCTCGATCTCGTGGAAAATCAGCGGCAGCATTTTGCCGCCCATGCCGTTGGACGCGTCGGCGACGATCTTCATCGGCCGTTTGACCTGCAAAAATTTCAACACGTGGCGGCGGTACTCCTTCCACAGGTCCACCGACTGCACCGAACCCAGGCAGGCCGACTCGGGCATCCGACGCAGCGTGCTCACCAGGTGCTTGATCTCGCGAAGCCCCGTCGCCTCGCCGACGGGTTTGGCCTTCAACCCGCTGACTTTGAACCCGTTGTACTGCACCGGATTGTGCGAGGCCGTCACCTGAATCCCGCCGCAGGTCTGCAAATGATTGACGGCGAAGTACACCATCGGCGTGTCGCACAGGCCGATGTCGAAACACCCCGCCCCGCTGGAGGTGATGCCCTCGACGAGGCTTTTCACCAGCGCCGGACTCGACGGCCTCATGTCGCACCCCACCACCAGCCGGTTGCTGGACGCCTGCCCGCGGTCGTACCCGCTCAACTGGCTGCGGAGAAACTGGGCGGCCGCGTGACCGATCTTCCAGGCCAGATCGTCGTCAATGTCCTCCCCATACACGCCGCGAACGTCATACGCCTTGAATGCCTTGTCCATATTCGCCATTTGTCATCCTTTCCGTATTGGTAAGATTATGCCCGCAACAGCGACAAGCGACAAGTGACAAGCGACAAGAGAAGGAAAGTTTTGTCTCTCATGACCATCGTTTCCCGCGAGAACAAAAGTGACAGGCAACCCGCGGCAAGCGCCAGGGCAGGCAGTATTTTCTGTATTTCGTGTTCTCGCACAGTGTGATCGTTTTGAAAAGACACGATTTTCCTTCTCTTGTCGCTTGTCACTGGTCACTTGTCACTGTTGTCACCTGTCGTTGACCCATGGTCAAAGTCCAACCATTTGTCCAGCCTTTATTTGACTTCACTTCCCATCGCGGTAGAATAACCACCGTTATGAAGACGAAACTAATTCTCGTACTGCTGATGGTGGCGCTGACTCCGATGATGGGCCGCTGCGTGTCGCCGGGAAACTTCGACGGCGACGAGATCACCCGATACAATCAGGCGATCCTGCAAGGTTCCCCCCAGCCTCGGTCCGCCGGACGGCTGGGGGCGCTCCAACCCGCGCCCGGAACCACCGGACCCACCCTGCGCGTCGACACCGACCCGACCGGGCAATCCTACATCTATCTTAGCCTCGACGAAGCCGTTCAGCGCGCCCTGGCCAACAGTATCGACATCCAGGTGCTCGCCTACGAACCGGCCATCGCCCGCGAACAGGCCGTGCAGGCGGCCGCCGCGTTCGACTTTATCCTCTTCGGCGCCGCCCAGGTCCAAAAGCAGCTCCCGCCCTCCCTGTTCGGATTCGACACCACCACGCGAACCACCGCCTACCAGATCGGCGTCCAGCAGACCATGATCACCGGCGGGACCTGGCAACTGTCCGCCTCCTGGACACGCGTTCTGGACAACACCGTCGCCCCCGCCTTCCGGCGGTACTATCAGCCCTCGGTTTCCCTCCAGGTGCAGCAGCCGCTGCTTCGCAACGCCTGGCCGGAGGTCAATCTCGCGCAGCTTCGCATCGCGCAGCTCAACTACCGCAACACGACGGTGCAGTTCCGCCAGCGCGTGGAGGCCGTCATTAACGGTGTCGTCGACGGGTACTGGACGCTGATCCAGGCCCGGGCCAACGTGGACATCCAGGAAGACCTGCTGCGGGCGACCGAAGAAACCCGCGACCGCATCCGGCAGCGTATCGAAATCGACGCCACGCTGGTCGAGCTCAAACAGGCCGAAGCCGCCGTCGAAATCCGGCGGGCCACGCTCTACCGCGCCCAGAAAACCGTCTTTGACGTGCAGGACCAGCTCGCCCGGCTGATCGCCGACGCGCAGATCAACACCCTCAGTCCGTGCGAGATCATCCCCACCACTCCTCCGGCGAAAATTCTGGTGGAGATCGACCCGGCCGACCAGTTGGCGTTGGCCCTGGTGTACAATCCGCAGTTGGAGCAGGCCCGGTTGGCCATTTCGGCGGCGCAGATTCAGGTCCGCGTGGCGAGAAATCAGATGCTGCCGAACCTGGTCCTTCAGGCGGCCACCAGTTCGTCCGCCATCGGCCTCGAGTCGAATCAGGCCGTCCGGGACACGTTCTCCTTCGACGACATGGGCTACAACCTGTCGCTGTCGCTGGATTACCCCATCGGAAACCGACAGGCCGAGGCCTTGTGGCGGCAGCGGCAGTATGAAACGCAACGGGCCATCTCCACGTTGCAGAATCTTTCGGACAACCTGGCCATGACGATCCGCGAGCGCATCCGCCAGGTTCGGACGTCCTATTTGGAGATGCAGGCGACGCGGTTGGCCGTGGACGCGGCCGCGGCGTCGCTGGAAGCGTTGAACACCCAGGAGCGCATCCGGGGACGGTTGACGCCGGAGTTCCTCCAGACCAAGCTCAGTTCGCAGGAGTCGCTGGCCAACGCCCGGTTCGCCGAGTTGGCGGCCATTGTGAATTACAATCAGGCCCTGTCGGACCTGGCCGTGACGACGGGCACGATTTTGCAGCAGTACGGTATCGCGATGGAAAAGATGCCCAACGTCACCGACCGCCGCGGCTGGCCCGTGATGCAGGACGACACCCCCGCCCGCCCGATCGACCTGTCCCTCCCCGGAAACACCAGCCAGGGCGAATTCAACGCACCGGAGATGCGGTAAGACGTGCGAAAGTCGACGGTGAACATGAACCGCGAGTTCGAGGGAACCAAGCCAATAGCCAGTAGCCAATAGCCAGTAGCCAGTAGGGTTTGCGGTGCGCATTGGTAAAAGCGGGCATCACATTCGAGAGAGTGGTCCTGTCGCTTCGCTGACACGGTGAATTTTTTGCTCATGGGTGAACCAATCGTGTGCTATATGTCACCCATCTTCGAGTCTGCGAAGCCGCGAGACCACTCTCTCGAATGTGATGCCCGCTTTTACCAATGCGCACCGCAAACCCTACTGGCTATTGGCTATTGGCTACTGGCTTCGGTGCCCTCGAACCGGCGAGGCCGGTTTTACCGTCGGTCCCCGAAAAAATTTCATTTATTTTTTTCGCAAAACTTTTCCCCGATGACATACAGTTGTCACTGACCTTTTCTATGTTTGGAGTGCAATGGCCGTGAGCCGTATATATCGAGTGGTGAAATTAATCTACCTGCTTCAAAGTGGTCGAGGCGGAAACGTGGATCGGCTGGCGGCGGAGTTGTCCGTCAGCCGGCGGACGCTTTTTCGCGATCTGAACATGCTGGAGCTGGCGGGAATTCCCTATTATTATGACGAGGTGCGCGGGGCATACTGCATCAGCCCGCACTTTTTTCTTCCGGCCATCAACTTCACGCTCAGCGAGGCGCTGGCGGTCCTGATTGTCACGGGGCAGCTTCGCGACACGTCGAACCTTCCGCTGCTGAACGAGTGCCGCAAGGCCGCCCTGAAAATCGAAAGCTCCCTGCCGGCCCCCATCCGCGAACACGTGGGCAGCGTTCTGGACCACGTCGCGTTCCACCTTGGACCCACCGCCGACCACGACGGAAAAGGCGACGTCTTCGACCGCCTGACCGAGGCGCTGGCCCATCGGCAGGCCTGCCGCATCACGTACAACAGTTTTCACGAACAGACCACCCTGCAACTGGAGGTCGAACCGGTCCGCCTGCTGTTCCTCGGACGGGCGTGGTATCTGCGGGCCTGGTCCGACCAGCATCGCCAGGTCCGCACGTTCAAACTGCTCCGCATTCAGGAACTGACGGTGCTCAACCGCACGTTCGACACGCGCCATCCCACGGACGACAAACCCTTCGGAAATGCCTGGAGCATGATTCCCGAGGGCGTCGAGCACGACGTGCACGTGCGGTTCTCCGCGAAGGTGGCCGGCAACGTGGCCGAGGTGCGGTGGCACGCCAATCAGCGGACAAGCATGAACCCCGACGGCACGATGGATTTTTTCGTTCGCGTGGACGGGCTGGGCGAGATCGCGTGGTGGATTCTGGGCTACGGCGACCAGGCCGAAGCAATCGGACCGCCGGCGCTGCGCGAAAAAATCCGCGACGTCGCCCAGACCATGGTACGAATGTACGAGACTGGTTAACTGGTTAACGAAAAGGTTCCCTCGAACCGGCGGAACGATTTTACCGTCGAGCAGACGAAAAAGGAGAGTACGTATGAGAGCGCTTGTGCAGCGCGTGCATTGGGCCGAGGTGGAAGTGGCGTGCGCGGTGGTCGGGCAGGTACGCACCGGACTGCTGGTGTACGTGGGCGTCACGCCGACCGACACCCTCGCCGATGCCCAGGCGCTGGCGCAGAAAATCGTCAACCTCCGCATCTTCTCCGATGCCGAAGGCAAACTGAACCAGACCCTCCAGGACGTGCGAGGCGGCGTCCTGGCGATTTCCAACTTCACCCTGCTGGCCGACGCGAGAAAAGGACGGCGCCCCGCCTTCACCGCGGCCGCTCCGTGCGCCCTGGCCAAACCCCTCCACGAAGCCTTCCTCCACGCCCTCCGCGCCAGCGGCGCCCCAACCGCCGCCGGAGTCTTCGGCGCCCACATGATCATCCGAAGCGCCGCCGACGGACCCGTCAACGTCCTCCTGGACCTCCCCGACACAACCGAATCGGCGAAGACGACCTAAGGCGGTCGGCAAAACCTTTCCGTTCGGGAGAACTGAAAGACCCTGCCGATACCGGAAATCGCGTTGACTTCCCGGCGGATTGTGATACGTTGGCCGTCGCGTCACACGGAAGTTTTTACGCGGTGACGGTCGAGCCGATGAGGCGGAGGCGGATCATGTCGAGTTGTCTTTTTCGCTTCTGTCGCGGCGAAAAGGAAAACCCCATGAACATTTACGATTTCTGGAACAAACGCGAACCCAAGGTCGTCTACTCGTACGTGCCCGAACCGACGTATCGGCAGAAGGACCCGCCCCAGATGCAGCGGCAGGCCGCGGAGATCATCGCCAACTGGGACGCCAGCGGGGCCAACTGTCCGCCGGTGTTTATGCCGGATTTCGGCACCGTCACCACGGCCAAACCGTTCGGCGGGAAGGTCGTGCGCTCCAGCGACGGGGCGCAGATTTTCATCGAGCCCGCGGCCGAGACCATCGACCAGGCCCTGGCGATCGAACCGACGCCAAACCCCGACGTCGACCAGGCCGTCCGCATCTACCGCGAACTGTGCTGGATGACCCGAAGGCACGACATCCGCTTCGTCACGCCGGATTTCCAGGGCCCGCTCAACACGGCCGCCCAGATCGTGAAACAGGACGAATTCCTCATCGCCCTCTACACCGAGCCGAAAAAAGTCCACGCGTTTCTGGATCGCGTCACGGACACGTTGATCGAATTCATTCGGCGGCTGCAATCGCAGCTTCGCATGGACGGCGGCTGCTGGCCGTACATCTGGCTGCCGCGGGAGTTCGGCGTGGTGATCACGGAGGACCTCATGCCGCTGCTGTCGCCGGAACTGTACGCGGAGTTCGGCGTGCCGTACCTCAAGCGGATCAGCGACACGTTCGGCGGCGTGTTTGTCCACAGTTGCGGCCAATGGACGCACAACGCGAAAGTGCTCGCCGAGAGCGGCATCCATCTGCTGGGTCTGGATTTTTGCTATCCGTACGCGACGATCGAGACGATCCAGGACACGCTGCCGGGCCTGGTGCTCCAGCCGGGGTTCGAGTTCTACAAAGCGGTGGAGTACCCCGACTTCCCGTCGTACGTCGAGGGCATGATCGCCAAGCGCCGCGGCGACACCTGCCTGTGGTTCGCGCTGAACAGCAACCCCATTTGGCAATTCGACCGCGTGCGGGCCGTGCTGGAAAAACACGGCGCGGCCGACGTGACGTTCCGTTCGTAAACATCCTACTTTTTTTTCGGTGCTTCCTGCGGTCCTTTGTACGCGCCTTTTTGGATGGTGATCTCGGATTTTCCGTCGAACGCCACCGTGACGTCTTTGCCGCCGAGCGACAGGAGCACGGACCCTTTTTGCGTCGTGGTGGCCGACTGGGGCAGGCCCGTGGCGACGTCGATGAGCAGGGTGCTCTCGGTGGTCATGTCGATGTCGCGGAGGCTTGTAACTTCCTCGGTCGCGTCGGCGTAATCGTCCTTGCTCTTCACCGTCGCCTTGCCCGTCACCGTGGCTACGCCGTTCTTGATCTCCTTGAGCGTGCACACCTGCCGGACGTGCATGGAGCCCCCTGTCGGCATGGTGACCCGCGTGGCCAATTCCCACGAGTCGCCTTTGCCCACCGGCTTGCCCGGCAGCGCGGTCTGGCCGAAGCATTCGAGCAGGTTCTCCGCGTGAATCTGTAAACTTTGCGTCACCTCGTCCTCCGGGACATCCTTCGGCATCGCGGCGAGCAGTTTCTCCGGCCGATGGAGGCTGTTGGCATGGCCTTTGGCGTCGACCGTCATGGACATGGACTGGCCGATCATGGCGTTGTCGATTTTATACACCGGGTCCTGCGGTTTGGCGTCCGTGGCCGAGTCGTGCGTCTTGGTCGTCTTGCCGTCCCGCTGGGAGTCACTCTTGATGCGGCGGAACGTGAACGTCAGATCGCGGTGGCTGTCGGCGTCGGCCTTGCCCACGGTCATGTCCATCGTCAGGGCGTCGATCGTCCGGAGTTTGATCGTTTTGTCGCCGGTGTCAAACGTCGTGCTGAGCGTCACGTGTTGCGTCGCGACGTACGCGCCCGGCCCATAGTTGACCTTGAGGTCGATCTTCTGCCCCCACGCCGCCACGCCGATTCCCGCCGCCACGCAGATGACCAACCATCGAAACCGGTTCATTGCCGCTCCTTCGGGCGTTGAGTTTTCACGCCAGGAAAATGTTCTCCGTACAATAACACCGATTCAACGGCATGCAAATCAGAAAATCGAATACCGACTGCTCGTTACGTCCGTCCGCGTTCCGTGGTAGAATGTCGCGTGATGGCTCGTTCCCAGGACAACACGGGTGGCGGCAAGCCTCGGAAGCGTCGGCGGTGGTGGCGGTTTGTTTTGTTGGCGGTTTTTGTCCTGCTGATCGCGGCGGCGACGTTCGTGGCGTTTTTGCCTCGGATTCTTTCGTCGGACTTTGGCACGCGGGTGGCCGTCCGCGCGGTCAACGGCACGATTCGCGGGCAGGTGGAGGTGGAGCGGTTGTCCACGTCCTGGTCCGGGCCGACGGAGTTGGCGGGGATGCGGCTGATCGACGAGGACGGGCGGGTCGTGCTGGAGACCAAACAGGCCCGATGGTCGGCGGGGTTGTGGCAGGCCATTCGGTCGCCGCAGCAGTTTCACGAGATCGCCGTCGACGAGCCCGACGTGACGTTTTACGTCAACGAGGCCGGCGAAATCAGCCTGGCCAAGGCCCTCGAACTCCGCGAACCCAAGCCCAAGCCGCTCACGCCGACGCCCATCGAGATCGACCGCATTGTCGTGCGCGACGGGCGGCTGCGGATCGAACGGCCAGGGCATCCGGCGGTCGAGTTCCACGCCGTCGCGACCGACGCAGCCATCCGCACGCTGCGCGACCTCGGTGGGCAATTCGCCTTCCGCCTGCCCGAGGGCCCCGCCATTCGAGGGCAATTTGCCTTTCAGAATCTGCTCACCGACAACGGCGACATTCAGCTTGGCGGGGCGACGATCGTCGGGCGGCTTCAGAGCGACGGCCCCGTCGAGGTCCGCGCGATCACGTCGATGTTCGCGCCGGAGTCGCCGGTCGAGGGCACGCTGTCCTTCGACGTGCAGGCCGAGGTCCGCGAAGGCATCGGCGGCGTGTCGTTTGCGCTCATTGGGCGCGGGCTGCGTAGCACGGGCGTCCCGCCCGTGAGTCGCATGGGCGTCTCGCCCATGCAATCGTTGCCACTGGACCAGACGTTCCTATCACAGCCCAATGCGAACGAAACGGCGACGCCATACGTCGGGCATGGGCGAGACGCCCATGCGACTCACGGGCGGGACGCCCGTGCTACGAACGAGGGCGAGACGCCCTCGCCACGGGGGTTGCCGCCGCTGGACATCGTTGTGGAGGGACAGTGGGACGTGCTGCCGGACATGATCGACGGGTCGCTGCGGCTGGCGGTGGGCGATCAGGTCGCTGGACTGACGCTGCACGGAAACCTCCCGCTGATCGACCCTGCCGACGTTCCGCAGCGCGTCGAACATCACGAGGACGGCAACGTCACGTACTGGGGCCGCTCGGCCTTCTTTCCGCCGGTCGAAATCACCGGAACGGGGTACGCGAACCTCGTCAAACTGTCGCAATTGCTGGGCGATCTGCTGCCGATGCCCGAAGGGTTCCAACTTCGCGGCGGCCGCGTGGAGATTCACGAATTCGCCTTCAGCGGCTACGGGTACGGCTACAGGCCGACACTCGACGTGAAAGCGGTCGTCACGGGTCTGCGAGGCCGCCGGGGCGAGGAGTGGGTCTCGCTGCCCGACTCGACGCTGTCGCTCGGTGCGGCGGTGGAGTATGGCGACGGCGGCCTGTCGGTGTACGGTAACGTGTCCGTCGGCGAGCTGTTCTCCGTGGGCGCCGAGGGTTCGATCGTCGATGCCTTCACCGACGCCCAGGCCAACGAGGACGGTTTTGCCGGTCCCGACGTGTATGTGTCGTCATGGCGGCGGTTCATGGAGTCGCCGTCACTGAAGTTGTCCAGTGTTCGCGCCTACGTCGAGGCCGATCTGGACGCGTGCGTGTCGTCGTTGCGGCAGTTCGTGGAGTTGCCGCCGTTCGAGCTTCATGGCCAGGTGGAGGGGTCGCTGTCGGCCTGGCAGCGGGACGACGAGGAGGACGACAGCGGCGGCAACGGAAACGCCGTCGCCGGCGGGTGGGGAGTGGAGTCCGACGGTTCGGCGACGGGGTTGCGGCTGATCGCGTTTGACCGCCAGGCCGCCGGTGCCCGCGACGGACGGGCGTTGGTTGTGGAGTGGAAGGCCGAGGGCGGCATTACGCCGCTGGGAATCACGGGCCGTTTCAGCACAGGCGGCGGCGGTGACGGCCGCGACAGCGCCCTGCGGGCTACCGGCGAATTTTCGCTTCCGCTGTCGGACTGGCGGTGGCCCGATTGGGCGTGGTCGCGCGACTGGCTGGCCGCGGTGCTGGCGGGCGAGCGGGTGTCGATGCCCGAGGCGAAGTTGGCCGGCGATCTGGATTTGGATTTGGTCCGCGTCGAGGAGGCCGTGCCGGGGCTGCTGCGGTCGGTGCTGGGCGTGCGGCGGGATTTTCGGTTGACCGAAGGTGACGTGTGGCTGACGTCGCTGCGGCTGACGGGCGGCGAGAGGCCCGGTGCGAGCGGCAAGCTGATGATGAGCCTGCTCGGCACGCGGGCGGGGCTCGATGTGTGCCTGACACCGATGAAGGCCGAAGTGGAGGCGGCGTTGGTCGCGGGCGAGGGGCTTGTGGTCAGCCGGGCCGACCTGTCCGGGGCGGGTGTGGAGATTCACGCCCGCGGTTCGGCGTCCGGTTCGCTGTCGGCGGATTTCCGCGTCGAGGCCGGGCCATTTTGCGAGGACCTGGGCCAGTTGATGGAGTTGGAGGGTTCGTACGCCGGTTCCGTCGCCGGAACGGTGACGGTCGCTCCGCGCGGGGGCGACCTGGGCGATCTTCGTGTCGCCCTTTCCGCCGACGCGGCCGATGTGGACGTGTCGCCGACGCCGGGGCGGCGGATTCGGTTCGCGCGGGCGCAGTTTGTGCATGATGGCCGGGCGAGCCTTGTCGACGGCCGGCTGACGCGCTACGAGGCGACGCGGGCCGACGCGGTGATGGGCGATCAGTCCGTGGAGGTTGGCGTGGATGGCTGGGTGGACGTCGTCAGCGGCGCGTTGTCGGCGAGGGTGCATTTGCCCCGCGCGGACCTGCCGGCCATCGGTGCGCTGGTCGGCGAGTTGGGTTTGCCGCCGGCGCTGGCCAACCTCGCGGGCACGGCCCGCGGCGGGTGGACGCTCACCCGCGCCGCCGGTGAAGAGACGCTCGTCAGCAGCGGCGAGACGGTCATCGAGGGCTTTGGGTTCGAGCGTGGCGCGCCACGTGGCGCGGGCGTGCCTCGTGGCGCGGGCGTCTCGCCCGCGCGTCCCGCGGGCATCCTGCCCGCGTCTGGCGAAGGCGATTTGGCGTTTTCTAGCGGCCAGACCAATGGAACGCACAACGCGGGCGAGACGCCCGCGCCACCGTCCTGGTGGGGTCGGATTCGCGGCCGGGCCGAGCGCGAGGTGGTGGGACCTGTGGTGATTGTACACGAGGATCTTCGCGTGCGCGGTGACGGGCGGGAGATTCACGCGGCCGCGGTGCGGGTGACGAGCCATTTCGCCACGCTGGCCGTGCCGGACTGCCGGTTGATCGTCGGTGAAAAAACAGCGGCGTTTTCCACGGGGCCGTTCTCGCTGGAGGCCGACCTGGCGGCCTCGCGGTCGGCCGTGGCGGCGTGGACGGGCAACCGCCGCCTTCCCGCGGTGTCGGGGCGGCTTCGCGCGGCCGGCGAGGTCGCGGCGCGAGGACCGAACCTCCAGGCGGAACTGTCGGCGACGATTCGCGGCTTCACGGCGGGCGCCGCGCCCACACTGGCGGAGGAACTCGTAACGCTCGACGGCGAGGCCCGCTTCGACACGGCCACCAACGAACTGACCCTCACGCGGGCGACGGTGGAGGCGCCGGGCCTGCTCCGCGTCAGCGCTGCCGGCACAATCCATGACCTCGCGTCGCGCCCGGCGATGGACCTGGCCGTCGACTACGCCCTCGACTGGGCGCGGGCCGTCGAACGGCTGCATCTGTATGTTCCGCAGGCCCAAACCGTGACGATCACCGGAACGACGCAGGGGCGGTTCCACGCCAGCGGTCCGTTGCGGCCCTGGGCGCTCGCGAACCTGCGGGCCGACCCGCCGCTCCAGTTCGCCACGGCCCGGCTGAACGGGTTCGACCTCGGGCGGGCCGAACTCCACCCGACGATCGCGGACGGGAAAATCACGCTGCCCGTCACGCGAATCCCCGGCCTGGACGGTGGCGAGGTGACTCTCGCCGGCGAACTGGACCTGACCGGCCCCGAACCGGTGCTGCGAGTCCCCGGCCGCGTGAGACTGCTGGAGCGCTTCCCCATCAATCAAAGCATCGGTCAGGAATGGCTCAGCCGCGTCAATCCGTTCCTGGGCAGCACGAACAAACTCGACGGTTCGGTGACGCTGGAGACGACGGACCTGGTGTTGCCGCTGGGCCCGGACCTTCTCCAAAGCGGCAGCGGACGCGGGCGGCTGGATTTGTCGGACATCGAGGTGGCGCCCAAGGGGGTCTTCGGCGACCTGCTGCGGTTGGGCGGGTTGAACATCGGCCGCGGGGGGCTGCTGCTTCGCACGGACGGCGTGGAGTTCGAGATTCGCGACGGGCGGGTTCGCTACGACGATTTCCGCATCTCCGTCGGGCTGCTGGACCTGCTGTTCCGCGGTTCGGTGGGGTTCGACGACAGCGTGGAGATGTGGGTGTCGATGCCGCTGTCGCAGCGGCTGCTTGACCTGTTCAAAACGGGCCTGCCGACGGACTGGCTGGTCCGTGCCGCCGGCGAGGTTCGCGTGGAGATTCCCATTCGCGGCACGCGTTTGGCGCCGGCGTTGGAGTTGGGCGTGCTCAACCCCCTGCCGCTCATCGGCGGCGGCGTCCGTCGTCTGCTGGGGCGGGGAGGCGACGACGCGGAGACGCGACACGGGGACGCGGAGAGGTGACTTCGGACGTCGAAAAACGCGTCGCGGCGTCAATCGTCGGCGAGCCACGCCACTTGCTGTGGTGTCAGTCGCACGTCAACCGCCCCGAGCGCATCGAGGAGGTGTTCGTGGTTTGTGGTTCCGAGGATGGGGACGACGGGGAAGGGTTGGTGCATCAGCCAGGCCAGGGCCAACTGGGTGGGGCTGTGGCCGGTCTGGGCGGCGAGTTGTCGGGTCCGGGCGAGTCGGCGGCGGCTGACGGGGTTGTCGAACGTTCCCGCTCCGGCCCGGCCTTGGGTGGCGAAATAGCCGCACGCGGTGGAGGAATAGGCCATCACGGGCAGTCCGGCGGCCGTGTGCCAGTCGTGGGCGTCGTCGTCGAGCGGGCGTGTGGCGAGGTCGTCCTCCGTCGCCGGTTTGTTCGATTCGGCCAGGCTGAACCGTGGCTGCGAAATGACGAACCCCCGCAGTCCGCGCGAGGCCGCGTACGCGTTGGCGGCGGCGATGCGCTGGGTCGTCCAGTTGCTCGCGCCGAGGTATCGCACCCGCCCGGCCTGGACGTGCGAATGGAGGGCGTCGATGATTTCGCTCACGGCCACACGGCGGTCGTCGCGATGCAGCAGGTACACGTCCACGCGGTCCAGCCCCAGTCGGTCAAGGCTGTCGGCGACGTCGCCCGCGAGCACCTCGGGGCTGAGGTAACGGTCGGGCCGGCGGTATCCTTCGTCGTCGTTGGGATGTCCGCCCTTGGTGGCGATGACAACACGGCCCCGGTCGCCGCGCCGCCGCACCAGGTCCCCCAGCGCCCGCTCACTGGCCCCCAGCCCGCCGGGCAGCCAGAACGCATAACAATGCGCCGTGTCGAAAAAATTCCCGCCCGCGTTTCGATAAGCGTCATACAGCCGGTCGGCATCGTCGCCGGCGACCGAAGTGCCGAACCGGCTCACCCCATACGCCATCGCCGAAACGTCCAGGTCCGTCGAAGGAATTCGCAGCGTGTTCATCATCATTGTGCCTCGCGGAGGAAATTGTATACGTCGTGACGAAGAAAACGCAAAGGTCAATTGACGGGAATATCGCCGATACTTATGATGAGAATAGGAGTATAACGCGACGGCCATGAAACGCGAAAAACCAAAGCCGGACCTGGTGGTTTATCTTCGGCGGCGATACCCCGAAGAGGTGCCCGCGCACGCGCTGGCGGACGTGATGGCTGCGTTGCAGGGAATCCTGGCGCCGGTTTCCCCCGAGGATCAGGCGCTAGCGGTGAACCTGTTTGACATCAAACGCGGTTCCGCCGCCTACAAGTGCACCACCTCGAATCCGGCCGTGGCGCTGCCACGGCTGCGACGGGTGGGGGAATGGATTCAAAGCGAACACACCGAACGAGGGCTCGGCGACGTGTTTCCGCATATCTACACGCTGAGCGAGACGGCACGCCGGGTTCAAACGGACGTGGAAATCCGCGCGGGCGCCGACGCAAACAGCCCGGTTCTGCTAAGCGTGTCACCGGACACCTTTGACCATCTCAAGGCGTATCACACGGTGACCGGGACGACCACGATCGTGGGCGAAGTCCAGCGTGTCGGAGGGGCCACAAAGCCGCGGTGCATGGTGCGGGTTTTGAATCAACGGTCGGCCGTGTACTGCACGATCAGCGTGGAGCAGGCTCGTCAATTGGCCGCACGGTTGTATGAAACGGTCGCGCTGGAAGGCCGGGCCGTCTGGCTGAAATCCACCCGCGACATCCTGGAATTCGACGTCACCACCGTGCTACCGTACGCGCGGAGTTCGTTCAAGGAAGTTCGCAGGCAGTTGCGATCGGCCGGTGCCAATCGGTGGGATCATCAGGAACTTGAAGGGGACGAGTCACTTGCTCGCGTTCATTGACACGATGATCCTGGTCTGGTGGGTGCGAAAGGAAGCCTCGCCGGGACAAGCCAACATGATCCATCGGGCGCAGTGGTTGATGGAATCGTTGGAACGGCAGGACGCGACCGTGCTGATCTCGACGGTTTCCCTGGCGGAGTTCCTGCGCGGGTCGTCGCCGCGGCAGCAGCAGGAACAGGCCGCGTTTCTGCAAAAAGCCTTTGTCGTCAAGGGGTTTGACATCCTGTCGGCGCTGGTTGCGGCGGAGTTGTATCCCAAGGCCGCCGCGGTCGAAGATTACGAAAAGAAACGGACGGCGCTCAAGGCCGACATTCAAATCGTGGACACGGCCATCGCCGCAAAAGCGAATGTCCTGTACTCTCACGACTCCGCGTGCCGGCGGTTGGCACAGGTCGGAGGCATCGAGGCAAGAGACCTGCCGGAAATCGCCCCGACACTCTTCCATACGGAACTGGACGAGGACGCACCGTAACCTCCTCATGTGCCTTCTATTTGTTGCGGCGTTCGATTTTTCGCTTCCATTGCAGGAAGGGTTGTGTATACTAACGAAACCCAATGGGGATGTAGCTCAGTTGGGAGAGCGGCTGGTTCGCAATCAGCAGGTCAAGGGTTCGAGTCCCTTCATCTCCACGTACAGCAGGGTGCATTCGTGTGCCCTGTAGCAGCGACAAGTGACCAGCGACAAGCGACAAGAGAAGGAAACACCGGCTGAATTCGTCGCTCTTTTCGGAGGCGGTTGTTTTTGAAAGACAGGATGTTCCTTCTCTTGTCGCTTGTCGCTGGTCACTTGTCGCTGCTGTACGTATGTCGATTGTCGTCGGAGAAGGCGTTTGCCGGAGCTGGAGCGAGAAGGACGTGCTGCGCGGCGCGTGTTTTGCCGTCGGGCCCGAGGACCGCGTCGGGCTGGTCGGGCCGAACGGGCACGGAAAGACGACGCTGCTGCGCATCATCGCCGGGGCCGACGCGGCCACCGAGGGAACGCTCGAACGCAAAAAAGGCCTGCGGATCGGCTATCTTCCGCAGGACCCGCCGGCCCTGGAGGGTTCCACGCTTCGCACGGCCATGATGGAGGTTTTCGCCCGGCTGATCGAACTGGAGCGGCAGCTTCACGAACTGCACGATCAACTCGAAGCCGGCGGTGAAAATCCGTCGCTGCTGCGGCGGTACGGCGAATTGCAGCACGAATTCGAGGTCCGCGGCGGGTACGGATACGCGGCCCGGATCGACTCCGTGCTCGAGGGCCTGGGCTTCCCCCGTCATCTGTGGGACCAACCGCTCTCGGTCCTCTCCGGTGGGCAACGCACGCGGGCGTACCTCGGACGGCTGCTCTTGGAGGACCCCGAACTGCTGCTCCTCGACGAACCGACCAACCACCTCGACCTGGAGGCGGTGCAGTGGCTCGAAGGCTGGTTGGCCGCGTACGGCGGGGCGCTGGTCGTCGTGTCGCACGACCGCTATTTTCTCGATCACGTCACGCGGGCGACGTGGGAGGTGGCCTTCGCGGCCGTCGAGTGCTACAAGGGCCCGTACAGCGACTACCTCCGCCAGCGCGACGAGCGGTTCGTCGAGCGGATGCGGGTGTGGGAGGCGCAGCAGGAGTTCATCAACGAGACGCAGGAGTTCATCCGGCGGTTCCTCGCCGGGCAGCGGTCCAAGGAGGCCCAGGGTCGCCGCACGCGGCTGGAGCGGTTTTTGAAAACCGAGGCCATCGAGCGGCCTCGCGAGCACGAGCGGATCACCGTTCGGCTGAAGGCGCTCCAGCGGACGGGCGATTTCGTGCTGCATGTGAAGGATTTGCACGTGGGCTACGAGGCCGCCCGGCCGCTGGTGGGCATCGAAAAAATGGACGTGCTTCGTGGGCAGCGGATCGCGATTGTCGGCCCGAACGGCTGCGGGAAGACCACGCTGCTGCGGACGATTCTGGGGCAGCTTTCGCCGTTGTCGGGAACGGTTCGTTACGGCGCGAACGTGAAGCTGGGCTACCTGTCGCAGACGCACGCGGAACTGCGCCCGGACATGACGGCGCTGGAGGCGGTGCGGCAGATGGATTCGTCGATGACCGAAGAACGAGGCCGCGGACTGCTGGGCAGCATGCTGCTCTCGGGCGACGACGCGTTCAAGAAAATCGGCGAGCTTTCCGGCGGTCAGCGCAGTCGCGTGGTGCTGGCCCGGCTGATGCTCGCGCGGGCGAACGTGCTGATCCTCGACGAGCCGACCAACCACCTGGACATCGTTTCGCAGGAGGTGCTTCAGGACGTGCTGAGCGATTTCGACGGGACGGTGCTGTTCGTCAGCCACGACCGGTATTTAATCCAGGCCTTGGCGACGCACATTTGGGCGGTGGACGGCGGTGGGGTTACGGCGATGGTCGGCAACTGGGAGAAGTACGCCTCGTGGCGCCAGGCCCAGTTGGAGGCCGCCGGTGTGGCGGTGGAGTCGAAGGACGACCCCGAGGCCGTCCGGGCCAAGCAGGCCCGCGTGGAGGAGTACAAGGACCGCAAACGGCGGACCAACGACGTCAGCCGCCTGACGCGAAAACTCGCCCAAGCCGAGTCGCGGGTGCACGAGTTGGAGTCGCGGCTGGACGAAATCAACGACCAGATTAACACGGCCTCGACGTCGGGCGACGTCGCCAAAATCGCCAAACTCGGCACCGACTACGCCCAGACGCAAACCCAACTCGCCGAAGCCATGACGCAATGGGAAACGGTCGGCGTGGAACTGGAAGAAGCGACGAATGGTTAGGCGACCGTGATGACGGCGGAAATCAATGCCGCCACGCAGGCGACGGGTGCACGCACGTCCACTTCTCCATTCACCCGACGTCGCTTACGTCCCCGCCAGTTTTTTCGCCTCCATCTCCATCCGCCGGAACCGTTTCATGTTGTCGCTCAGGCGGGAGGGTTTGTTGCGGGCCAGCCAGAGGTCGCTGAAGTGGCCAGCCACGCGGGCGGTCGCGGCGGCCAGGGCGCGGAGGTCGCGGGCGGGAAGCGTGTGTCCGGCGCGCAGGACCAGGCCGGACAGACCTCGGTAGCAGGCGAGGGTTTCCATCTCCGACGCGACAACGAACTCCCGCATCGCCGTCCGCTCGAAGGCGTCCATGCCCGTCGGCGGAGACGGCCAGATCGACGGATCGCTGAGTTGCTCGATGATTTGCAGCAGCCCCGGCGCGTGCAGGTTGTTGATGCGGTGGCCGGCGATGGCGAAATCCAGGCCCTTGCTCGCGTCGCGCAGCGGTTCCATAATCGCCCAGTACAGTTCGCCGTTGCAGACGGGCTTGTCGCGGCAGAGTAAATAGCTGTTGCCCAGCAGGCCCATCGCGGCGGCGAGTTTGTCGGTGAATGTTTCGTCGCCCCCGAACGCGTGGTGGCAGAACGTTCGCGTGAAGGCGGCCTGGTCGGAGGGCACGGCGGCGCCGTTCCAGCTTTGGGCGGCCCCGTGGGCGAATCCGTGCAGGCTCACGCCCAGGAAATTGCGGTGCAGACCGTCGCCCCAGTCGGTGTTGAGCAGACCCTCGGCCTTGCATTTCCGGCCTTCGGCGGCGAACTGCCGCACGTTGCCCATCGACTCGTGCATCCGCGAACCGTGAGACTGCCAGCCGTTCGTTCCGGGGCAGCACACCTGCGGCAGTCCCGCGTCGGCGATCTCCCTGCTGCGGGCGATCCGGCGGCCGTTGATGTCGTAGTCCCAATTCAGCATCACCAGGTCGCGGGGCAGTTGCGGAAGCAGTTCGGGGTGCTCCAGCAGAATGTCCGACCACATGTTGACCCGCTTGCCGTGCCGCTGGCCATGGGCGTACAGTTTGAGGATGAAGTCGAGGTAGACCTGCCCTTTGCCGATTTTTTCCGCGCGGGCCTTGCTGCGGCCTTTGCCGAGGTCGAACGTTTCGTCGCAGCAGATGTTGAAATCGACGGCCTCGAAGAGCGGCAGGAATTCGTCGTAGAGTTCGCCGATGAATTTCGCCGCGGCCGGGTCGGTCGCGCAGAGCGACATCAGTCCCCAGAACCCCGCGACGGCCCCGTCGGGCGTTTCGGCCAGGTGGCGATACTCCGGCAGGCAGAGCGTTTTTTCCATGTGGCCAAAGCTCGACAGCGAGCCGACAAACCGCACGTGGTGGCGGCGACAGTGGTCCTGCACGTCGAGCAATTCCTCGGGCGTAAAGGGGCTGAAGCCTTTGCCGATGGCCCCGTGGCGATGAAACGTAAAGACGTTCTCGACGTAGAGCTGGAGTTCGTTGATTTTCCACCGCGCCAGCCGCTCGACCAAGGCCTTGAGCGTCGCGACGGTGGGCACCTTGCCGCGCGAGCAGTCGTGATACACGCCCCGCCGGGCGAAATCGGGCCAATCCTCGATGATCTGACAAGGCAGTTGGCTGCCGTGCACAGCCAGCAGCTCGCGAAGGGTCTGCACGCCGTAATACGCGCCGCGGTCGGCCGTGGCGGTGATCGTCGCGCCGTCGGGCGTGATCTCCAGCCGATACGCGTCACCGGCGACGGCGGCCGCGGAATCCAACCCGCGAAACGCCAGTTTCGGTGCCCGCCGAACGCGAACCCCCGCCGGCCCGAGGGCGTTGCGGTGGATCGTCGCCTTCACCCCCAGCCGCGAAAGATCATCGGCGAGCTGCCCCAGCGGCAACAGGTCGGCGGCCGATGGACTGGCGAGCACACACGCTGCCGACAGTTTCAACGTGCCGGGCAACGACGTCGTGCGCTTGGGAGGAATCAACAGTGTGTGAGTGGAACGTGCCATTTTCGGTTCTCCTTTCATAGCACGGGCGCAAGCGCCCGTGAGTCGCATGGGCGTCTCGCCCATGCAATCGTGCCACGAAACAAAACGTCCATACAACCGACCAACTCAACCGCGTGTCGGTGTGGGCGTCAGCGATCCGCATTACAAAAACATCCAGCCAATCTCGCCACGGGCGGGACGCCCGTGGAACTCATGGGCGGGACGCCCATGCTACGAGGCCCCGTACTCGCGGCAGGCTTCGGCGAAGGCGTCGATGTTGGCCAGAGGCACTTCCGGTTCCAGCACGTGGGTCGGCGTGACAAACAGGCCGCCGCGACGGCCGTATTTTTCGATGACCTCTTTCACGCGGACCTTCACGTCGGAGGGAGTGCCCCAGGGCATGGTGCTTTGCGTGCCCATCACGCCGTCCAGCGCCACGCGCCCGCCGAATTCGGCGTACACGGCGTCGACGTCCAGGCATTCCGGCTGGAGCGGGTTGAGGATGTTCACGCCCGCCTCGACCAACTCGCCGATGATGGCCGTGATGTTTCCGTCGCTGTGGTACCAGATGCGCGCGTCGGGATTCGTCTGATGGATCGTCGCCCAGACGTTCCGCCAGCGGCTGAGCATGAACTCCCGCCACATCGACGGTTCGAACATCAACGCCCGCTGGTTGGCCACATCGTCGCCGCACATGATGACATCCACGCCCGCCTCGGCCAGGCGGCGGGCATGTTCGGTTTTGTGCTCGATCACCCGCCCGAGCATCGCGTGCGCCCACTCCGGCTGCGTGAGCATGTCCATGAGGAATTCCTCGTACCCGCGAATCTGCCAGGCCGTCTCGTACATGTGCCCGACAAACGCCGCCGTGACCGTCCCCTCGGCATGGGCCTTGTCCACGTCGGCCTTCACCCGCGACCAGTCCCACACGGTCGGGTTCTCGAGCGGGTACTCGTGAATCTGCTGAATGCTGGTGGCGTTCCGCAGCGGCGAGAGCATCTTGGTGAAATGGAACATGCTGCCGGGGATGTGCGCCACGCCCGCGCCGTCGATGGTCGTTCCCGGAGGAAGCGCGTCGTCCTTGAAATACACGGTGTAGTCGATCGGCGGCAATTCCGCGGGCCGCCGGGGCCCGATCCACGCCCGCTTCCACATGCCGTAATGCCCCAGCAGGTCTTTGGCGCCCGTGTGCGCCACCAGCCGCTGATACAGGTCCGGCGTAAAATCGGCCGCGAACAACACCCGCCCCGGCCGGCGAAACGACATCGTTTGGCGATAGACTTCCACGTCCGTGAGATCACTAACCATTGGCGTCTCCTTGCTCCGCGGATTTTAACGGAGATTCAGGAATTACGGGATAGAAAAAGGAAGAGATTGTTCGCGGGATCGGTATGCGACTTCGTCGTGGAAGACGGTGGTCGCGCCTGAGGACGGAGGACCGAAGACCGAGGACTTCCGTTCACCCGGTTTGCGATCGGGCGTCGAGGAGTTTTTCGATCTCCTCCGGCGGCAGCCGTTTCGTTTCGTGGAGGAGTTCGCGGATGGTTTTGCCGCTTTGGGCGGCCTGTTTGGCCAGATCGGCGGCGTTGTCATAACCGATTCGCGGGGCAAGGACGGTGACCATGGCGAGGCTTTGTTCGACCAGTTGTTCGCAGCGCTCGACGTTGGCGAGCAGGCCCCGGATGGCCTTGCGTTCGAAGACGTCGGCGACGGCGGCGAGCAGGGCGATGGCGGCGAGCAGGTTGTCGGCGATCATGGGCATGGCAACGTTGAGTTCGAGCAGTCCGCCCACGCCGCCGGTGCAGCCTGCCGTAATGGCGGCGTCGTGACCGACGACCTGGCAGGCGACCTGGATCACACTTTCGCAGATGACGGGATTGACCTTGCCGGGCATGATGCTGCTGCCCGGCTGCGTCGCGGGCAGGACCAATTCGCCCAGCCCGCAGCGGGGCCCACTGGCGAGCAGCCGGATGTCCGACGCGATTTTGCCCATGGCGACGGCGAGGTTTCGCACCGCCGCCGAGGCCGACAGCACGCGGTCGCGGGCGGCCTGCTCGGCGAAGTGATTGGCCGCCTCGTGGAAGGGCAACCCCGTCCGCCGGGCGATCTCCTCGCACGCGGCGGCCGCGAAGCCCGCCGGGGCATTCAGACCGGTCCCCACGGCCGTGCCGCCCAGCGGCAGTTCGCACAAGTCCGCCACCGCCCGCTGCAACAGGTCCATCGCGTACGACAACTGGGCCGCGTACCCGCCAAACTCCTGCCCCAGCCGCACGGGCACCGCGTCCATCAAATGCGTCCGCCCGATCTTCACGACGTCGTCAAACGCCGCCGCCTTGTCCGCCAGCGCCGCCCGCAACGACTCCACCGCCGGCAACAACCGCCCATGAATCGCCACCGCCGCGGCCACGTTCATCGCCGTCGGAATCACGTCATTGGACGACTGCCCCATGTTCACGTGATCGTTGGGGTGCAGTTTGACAGCCGAACCACCCGCCCCATCACCGCCGGCGCAGCCGCCGGAAACAGTCGCCGACGCCAGCAACGCCGACGCCCGTGTCGCGATCACTTCGTTGGCGTTCATGTTCGTGCTGGTCGCCGAGCCGGTCTGAAACACGTCCACCGGAAACTGTTCGTCGTGGAACCCGTCGACGACTTCCTCCGCCGCCGCCATCACCGCGTCCGCCACCGGAACCGCCAACCGCCCCGCCGCCCGATTCGCCGCCGCGCACGCCAACTTAATCAACCCGACGGCCGCCAAAAACTCCCGCGGCATCGGCCGACCCGACACCGGAAAATTCTCTACCGCCCTGGCCGTCTGCGCCCCATACAACGCGTCGGCAGGAACGGGCATCTCGCCCATGGAGTCTCGTTCGACACGCATCGTAGTGTTTGTAGTGTTCATGTTCCACTCCATGAAAAATCGAAAAATGTTGAAAATTCAGACGCTGTAGTAACATTACATGGAAAAGAACAGATTGGCCTCCCCGGCCTCGCGTAGAAGCGGCGGTTCACAGCCCCGAAGGGGCGTCTTGGGTAGCCCAGGGTGAGCGGTACTCCGCGAACCCTGGGATCACGTGTTGTTCGAAACTCTCCATCGTGCCTGACGCCACTGGCCAAGGTCACACCGTCACGCGAATATGACTTCGAACGACGCGCACGTTCCCCTGTGCGCGTCGTTCGATGCCGTACAGACCCGCGTGCCTGACCTCGGCCAGTGGCGTCAGGCACGATGAGGAGAGGAAAAAAAACTCCGTCCCCAGGGCTCGCGGAGTACCGCTCACCCTGGGCTACCCAAGACGCCCCTTCCGGGGCTGTGTACCGGCACTTCAGCGCGAGACCGGGGAGGCCGCTCTGCTCTTTTCCATGTAACGATGCTACCGTGTCAAAATTCATTTGATTTTCAGCCATCAGTAAACGACACTCATCGTGCAGGCTCAGCCAAGGCGCTGCTACGGTGGCCCCAAAAGCATTGCCTGCTTTTTTATGCGCTCCTGGTGTCAATTCCAGATCGTCGCATTTGTCGCATTTATCGTCCTATGACATACCGTCCGCGAGTCTCTTTTGCAAATAGATGTTTTTTCTATACCATTCATCGGATTCGGACAACGGCAATCCGTCTTCAGGATCAAGTTTTCCGAGTGATTTTTCGCAAGTCTCCATGGCCGCCAGATCAAGCCCCACCGATTTGCAGAATTCCACATATACGTCGGAAGAGGCGTATACCGCGTTTTCTTTTGTTAAGTATGTATATGTTTCCGATTTCGGCGAAAAGAAAATCTCGTGAAACACCGCTCGTCCGCCCGGCTTCAGGCACCGTGCGACTTCGGAAAGGAGCCCTCGGTAGTTTGACACATTACACAACAAGACGCCCGTAAAGACATCAATACTGTTGTCGTGAAACGGCAGCGATTTATCCAAGTCCACATCAAAATAATAGTAGTTTTTGTCTTTATAAAACTCGCTATAACCGTGAATGCAAGGCGTGCAGGCGTCGGTGGAGATTACGACGGTGTCTTTCGGCATTAACTCCAGAATTCCGTGAACCCAGCCGCCGCCGGGACCTGTCGCAATGTCGACGATCACGCCGCCGGCGTGCAGGGCGTAGTCTATATAATTTTGTTCAAAATGTTCGTTTTTCTTCAGAAAAGACAGCGTTGTTTCGCGCCGTTGCGAAATGAAGCATTGCATGTCAGGATGCCGATCATGCAAAAATAACGACAAATTCTTCGATGCTGTCGGCCTGTTGTCTTCGTCAAGGATGAAATGGAATATATTGTTTTCTATGTGATATGTACATGAAGGGTTGATTACCTTTTTTACTTTTTCTATCGTTGATTTCATCAGAATTACCTCGTGACGCCAAAACGCCCCTGCGGGGCTTGTTCTCTTTATGCCGCTCTGCGGCTTGCTCGTTTGGGGACCGCTAACATCATTATTTCTTTTCTTCAACTTGAGCCACGGCAATTTTATTGCCGTCAGGGTCGAGGAACCAAAACGAATACGCGCCCCACGGCTTCCTTTCGGGCGGCGAAATGATCTCGATTCCGGGGATTTCCCGCAACAACCGGTCGTACAGCGAGTCAATGTCCGCATCGTGAAATGACAACCAGAAATTCTTATCCTTCGCCACCGTCACGCCACCCGGATCCCAGATGCAGAGATTGCCGAATCCGTAATGGCTGCCTTCGACAAACGGCTTCTCTTGAAAAACAATTTTGTAAAATTCCGCGAGGCGTGGCGCGTCGTCGGTCGTTATGCACACTCCGCCAAATTTCATGATGTAGTCTCCTGCTTACACCGCGAATCGGAAGTTGATGATGTCGCCGTCCTGGACGATGTAGGTTTTGCCCTCTAACCGCGTTTTGCCGGCCGCCTTGACGGCCTTCATGTCGCCGAGGGTTTGCAGGTCGGTGAAACTGACTGTCTCGGCGCGAATAAAGCCTCGGGCGATGTCGGAGTGAATCTCCGCCGCCGCCGTCACCGCGTCGGTTCCGGCGATGATCGTCCAGGCACGCACCTCGTCCTCGCCGGCCGTCAGGAAACTCACCAGCTTCATCTGGCGGTAACAGGCCTGGATCAGCCGGTCCCGCGCCGACGAGGCGATGCCCAAGTCGGCCAAAAAGGCTCCGCGGTCCTCGGCGGGCAACTGGGCGATCTCCTCCTCGATCCGGGCCGAAAGCCCCATCGCCGGCCACTTGCCCAGTTGCGACACCCCGGCGGCTTTTCCCAAATCCGCCTCGCCATAATTCACGACCACCAGGGCCGGCTTTTCCGTCAGAAACGCGAAGCTCTTGAGCAGTTTGGCCTCGGCGTCGTTCTGCACGGCCTGGGCGATGGGCTTTTCGTTCTCCAGGGCGTCCTTCAGCCGCGACATCAGTTCCAACTCCCTCGCTTGTTCGTCGCGTTTTGGCGAAGGTTTTTTGAGGGCGGCTTCGAGTTTGTCGACACGGTTGGTGACCTGTTCGAGGTCGGCGAACAGAAACTCGCTCAGCAGTTCATCGAGGTCTTTTTGCGGGTCGATCCGGTCTCGATAGGCCGCCACGGACGGATTCTCGAACGCCCGCAGGACCAGCACGAGCATGTCGGCGTTTCGCATGGCCGGCCAGTGGTCCTTGGCCCGTTTTCGCCCGACTTCATCGGAGAGGTCGAACCCCGGCAGGTCGACGAATTCGATTTCGGCGGGCGTGTATTTTTTCGGGTTGTACATGGCCGCGAGGAAGTCCAGCCGGTCGTCGGGCACCTTGACGACGGCCAGGTGCGGCTGGTCCGGCCTGGAGAGATCCACGTTCGACCCGCCCGCCGCCGCGACGGCGGCAAAGAGGGAGCTTTTTCCCGACTGCGACGGCCCAATCAGTGCGACACGCATGTGCGTTCCTTTCGTCTTCGTATGTCGCAATGATAATGGAAACGCGGTCTGAATTCCAGACGCGGGGACACGGATGAAAATCGTTGTTCGACTTCGTGTCACGCCGCTTTCGCCGGTGGCAGCAGCGTGGTGATGTCGAACGTTGTGTCCGCTAACTGCGTTTCTCGGCCGCGCACGTTTACGCGGTGTTCGATGAATTGCCGGAGCGGTTGATGATCGGAAGGATGACCAGAAAGGCAAGGAAAGGCGCATGGCCTGCATAGCCCGTCTTGCACTGGAAAACTTCAGAACAGGAAAGATACATAACCAGAACGCAGTATGGCAGCGCGTATATCAGGCCGTGCCAAATTCTGCGCGCCACGTCAACGCGGACCAATCGGGACGACTGAAAATAGAAGTCGCCCAGCAGATGACAGATCAACAACATCAGTAGAAGCATGTTCGTCATGTGCGATCCTTTCCCTGCTTTTCCGCGGTCTTTTCCAATGCCCGTTGCAAATGCTCGCTCAGCCGCCGTTTCGCGTCAAGGTACTGATGCAAACCGCTCAGCCGAATGCTCTGGTTGATCTGTTGTGGACTCAGGCCCAATGCCATCGCAAGGTTTTTTTGCGCCACGTCGCGCGCGTGACCGTTGCGGCGGATGTAGTCACGGACAAAGGCACGCTGGCTGGGACGCCACCGTTTCTCGATGAAACCGCACAGACGCAGGACGTCGTTGGCCAGCGCTGTGTCGTGGCCGCCGAGCACACCCTCGGCTTCGATACGCATGTTCGCGGAGCGATAGTCGTGGTGGTGATGAACGTACTCCGACGCCGCTCTCGCGTTCCAATAGGCTGGACCGTCGGCGCCCAGGCTGCTTCGCGGGTCAATGGCGGTCAGAATCTCCCCCAGCCCGATGCCGAAACGGAAGGTGACTTCATCATGGCGAAATCGAATGAAATCCAGCATCTCGAACAGGTTGGACGCGGTATGCAGCAACCCCTGAAACTCATCGCCGAGCGTCAGTGTGAACTGCGACGCCAGAACGAGCGCATAACGTTCATTGGCTACCGCAAGTGTAGCCTTCAGGGCTTCCTGCACCGCGTAACGCTCCGGAATCGAGCGTGAAGCGACAATATCCGCAATCACCGCGACATACACAGCAGCCTCCCTGGAGTCTATCTCCATCAAAATCAATACTATTATAATGATTCGAAAAAATCAATACAGAAAAACAATATATTTTACAAAATCAATATATAGCACGATATTATCGATTCGCCATCTTTCGATTGACATTCTTCCACATCACGGCATATTCTGTTGTAACCGATGCAGGATGTTTGTTTTATGCCGACGCTCGCGACATTCCGGCAGGTCTTGTTGGGGGACGTGGCGCTGTGGTTTCAGGACCACTGGGCGGTCGTCGCGATTGCGCTGACCTGTTTTTCGCTGGTGGTGTTCGTCGCGCTGCTGCTGGCGAAATACGTCCGCATCTGCCTGAACATCTTCGTCGACACGCCGCCGCCGCTGTCGATGGGGCCTCTGGATTTCCAGCCCATCCACGGCGAAATCGTGCGGTTCCGCTCCTTCGACGGCACCAGCCTGCGCGGCATGCACCTGCACACGGCCAACCGCCTCGCCGTCAAGGGAACCGTCGTCTTCTGTCACGAGTACGGCAGCGACATGTACAGTTGCGCCCGGTACGCCCGCCCGCTGATCGAGGCCGGATTCGACGTGTTCACCTTCGACTACCGCGGCCACGGCCAGAGCTCGCACACGCGGAAGTACAAACCGCTCCAATGGCCCAGCGACAAGGAACTGGGCGACACGCTCGGCGCGTGCGCGTACGTCGAGAGCTGCCTCGAAGCCGAGGGCAGGCCTCGCGACATCGGACTGTTCGGCATCAGCCGCGGGGCGGGCAGCGGACTGCTGGCGGCCGCCAGCGACCCCAACATCAAGGCCATCATCTGCGACGGAGCGT
>Ga0123353_10000379_pt1 | contig 54535 bp, 55 predicted proteins | sample TergutLab28metaG_3_FD_92763 | JGI IMG/M metagenome (GOLD analysis project Ga0123353, IMG submission 92763) | Labiotermes labralis P3 segment gut microbial communities from Petit-Saut dam, French Guiana - Lab288 P3 | ecosystem: Host-associated > Arthropoda: Insects > Digestive system > Gut ... | reverse complement strand
CTGTTGAGCGTCACGTTGGTCTTCGCAGTGACAGTCTGACAGAACGAGAGTCGAGGCGGCCTAAATAGTATGGTTCAGTAGTCCTAGGGGGAGCAATGAGGGAACGTAAGAGACATGGATATATTTCAGGCAAAGACTTTGATCGAGTGGTGCACCTGCTTGGAGCATGTCATCGTATAGGAATGACCCGTGGGTATTTGGATAAGATATGCCACTGGAAGCCTGGGCGCACTCAAAACATTCTATCGGGGAAACAACGGTCAATAAGTTCAACTGATCTGAATATGTTTATTGCTGCTTCCCCACACCTCAAAAGACTTTATGAAGCAATGAACAGTATTGAAGGGGGAAGGTAATGTCCAGTAAGTATGAGCGAATGATAAAGCCAAACCTTGATAAGATTGGCGAAATGATTGCAGAGGGCGTCAAGGTAAAAGACATCTGCAAAGCTTTTAAGATATCAAATACGACATGGCATAAGTACAAGGTGGACCATCCTGAGTTTGGTGCACTATGGGAAGAGAAGCGCACAGAGCTTGTTGCTGATCTGACTGCATTGGTTGAAGAAGGTCTTCGATCTAAGCTCACCTATCAATACAAGATGGTCGAAGAGGTCAAGGAGTATGACGTCAAGTTAGACGGTAGCAAGACATTGATGGCTGTTAAGGAGAAATGGAAACTTATCCCTCCGTGCTCAACAGCATTGATCTATGCAGCAAAGGTTGCTGACCCAGTTAAGTTTGACTATGACTACAAGCTTCGTGAAGCACGCAAGAAGAAGGTCGAGGCCGAAACATCAAAGATAGCTGCTGTTGACAATACAGCACAGCTCATCGCTGACAGGATGGAAATGTATGTACCGTCACAGAAGTCAGCCTGAATGGTTTAACGCATGGGCTAAGAAGTTCTATAACTCTAAAGAGTGGAAAGCATTACGCGACTTGGTAAGAGAAGACCAGGGCATGAGGTGTGAGCACTGTCATAAGTTGATCATAAGCGGCAAAGCAATATGTGACCACATTATTGAGGTTTGTCCAGATAATTATGATGATATTAATATCACATTAAACAGAGATAACTTGCAGCTCCTCTGTATTCCATGCCACAACGTAAAGACTTTTGGAAAAGTTCAATGCTTTGATGTTGCCGGACGTGATGATGTCAATCTATTCTGAAAACAAAAACAAAAGACCAGTCCCCCCCTTCGGCCTCAGATTGATGCAGAGGATAGAACGACGCCGTAACCTCTCTGTTACTCGCTCCAAGGTTTTCAGCTTGAGTTTTTTAGCTCAATTGTCTAGAAAGTTGCTCTAAACTAAGTGAAACACACTGATAAATACGCAGAACTCATAAGAAGCGGCGATATTCCTGCGTGCAAAGAGCTAAAGCTTGCGATAAAGCATATAGAAAAGCTGAAATCTATGTTTGAGTTCAGGCAGAGTGAAGCAGATCGCGGAATTGCATTTATAGAAAACGAATGCAGCAACACCAAGGGCCGAAGCGATAATCTAAAGCTTGCGCTTCCTCAGAAGGTATGGCTAGAAGTTGCCTGGGGGTTCTTTCACACGGTCAATGTCGAGAAAACTGACCCTGACACTATGGAAACTTTTATTGCTCCTGAAGAGCGAAGACTTATCAATGAAGTCCCTCTGGTTGTTGGCCGTGGTAGCGGTAAAACAACGCTAGGAGCTGCCGTAGGAAAAAGAGGATTTATTGCGGACGGAGAGCACGGTGCCGATGTCCAGCTGCTAGCAAATACCCGTGAACAAGCCGGTTTTCTCTACAACGCATCGAGGTCAATGCTCAATAATCGACGGTCAATACTCAACCTTATGAAAGAACACGACCAGATAGCAAGCACTAAGCTTGGGCTGATTCATCGTGCCACAAACAGCCTTATGTCAATTAAAACATCAGACTATAGCGTGCTCGACGGTACCAATGCACATATCAACATCTTCGATGAGCTCCACGCTTACACCGAAGACTTCGTGAAGGTCGTGAATGACGGTTCTAACCTCAAGCGCAAGAATTGGCAGACTTGGTACCTTACAACAAACGGTGTCACTCGTGATGCCGTCTTCGACCGCTACTTCACATTATGGCTTGATATATTGCACGGGCGAACTGAAATCTACAACATTATGCCCTTTATCTACAGGCTCGATGACATTAGTGAGGTTTATGATGAGTTAAAGTGGGTAAAAGCCATGCCTTTGCTAGGAATTGCGCCTGAAAGGGAATCTGTTCAAAAGGATTTGAAAAAAGCGAAAAATGACCCTATTGCGCAAGCAGAAATCTTAGCTAAAACATTCAATATACCGATGAACAACTACCAATCGTACTTCACCAACGATGAGTGCCGCGGCTCTAGTGACAAGTTCAATGCAGAGCTATTCACAGGTACCGATGAGCGAAATGCACGCTGTGTGATAGGCGTCGATATGTCAGATGTTAACGACATTTGTTCTGTTAGCTTTATGGTTGTTGTTGGTGACAAGCGCTACTTCATGAATAAAAAATTTGCTCCACGAGCTGTCATAGAAAAGCTGCCAAAAGTTCAAGCAGACAAGTATTTAGAGTGGGAATCTGCTGGACATATTCACATTCATGAGCTTCCGTACAACGATCCGAGGTACGTATTTGATGAAGTTTACCAATTTGTTACTTTTCATAAAATTCTTCCCGTAAAAGTTGGCTATGACAAATGGGGATCACGAGATTTCATAAACTTTATGGGCGAACATTTCGGAGACATATGCGAACCTGTGCAGCAGACCGTTAAGGAGCTATCACCGCAGCTCAAGGTATATAAAGCAAAGCTTGGTGCAGGTGAAATAATCTTTAATGACCCGGTTGCCACATGGTGTCATATGAACGTTCAGGTTAAGTCAGATGCCAACAAAAACATCTTCCCCAACAAGCAAAAATCATCAGGGAAAATTGATGTGTTTTCTAGTCAATTGGACGCGTTTATTGCCTATGAAAACGACAAAGAGGCCTTACGTACGTATTTCTAGGTAGGGAATTTTGACAAATATGGAAGAATACGCTCTGAACTGAGTTTAACTATGATTGGAGCGACAATTGGCGAAGAAAGGCTTAATGAGTTTACTGTCACGGGTCCTGCCCGGTGGCGTTTTCGTCAATCACAATAGGGCTGTTCAACACGAATGGTTGCGGACTCGAAAAAAGAATTACTTCAATTCAAATTCAATCTTTTTAGAAAACATCTACAACAAAATAGGAACAGATGTCGGAACCATGCGATTCAAGCATGTCAAGATCACCAGGAATACAGATGCTGTAGATTCCTGGGAGTGGTTTGAGTTTTCTGATCTCGCACAAGCGGTGAGCATATCACCAAACAACGATGCAGGACCTGTTGTTTTTTGGTCAGATGTTATAAGAACCATGCTTGAAAAAGGAATTGCCGTAGTAGTGCCTGTTTTCAGTGGAGCAACACTAACTGCTATCCATCTTGCAGAGCAAGCTGCAGAGCACAACCAAAACAAAGTTGCCGTAACGGTCAATGATGAAGAAAGAATTATTGATAAATCTGATGTGTGGATTTTTGAGAATCCAAAGCAGAACCTTACTATGCAGCTCGGTCAAATGACAAAACTCATTGATGAAAACCTACGGGCACTTTCAGAAAAGGTTATTGAGCCAAAGTCAAAGATAAGAGCATTTCTTGAGCTCACAACTATGGCAGCAGATGAAGATCTTAAGAGGAAATCACAGCAAAGAGTCAAAGACATGTATGAAGTTGCGGAAAACGGTGGAATTGGTTTTTTGCAAAAGGGCGAAAGCATTCACGAGCTTTCACACGTTGGGCTAACGACATTTACTTCAGAAGATTTGGAATTGGTTAAATCACAGCTCTATCATGCATTTGGCATCAATGAGGCACTGTTCACGTGTGATTACAACGAAGATCAGTACCGGGCCTACTACCAAAGTGTTGTAAAGGTATACATGCGCGTGGTCGCAGAGGAAATCAACAGAAAATTCTTTACCAAGACAGCTAGAACTCAAGGTCAAAAATGCCTCGTATATATGGATCTCTTTGACATAGCTTCACTTAAGGACCTGAACGAGTTCGCATTCAAGCAGACCTATATAGGAAATACCAACAGCAATGAGGTTCGTGAAGTCATTGGTCTACCTCCTTATGACGGGGGAGACACCTACTTTACCAACAAGAATGCTATTCCCGCTGAACTTCTTGCAGGAATGACGAATCAGAATGAAGGGATTGAGCAATGACGGTACCTGGAACACAGCAAAACATGAGCCCATTTAATGGAAATTTCCTGGGGCCCGAAGGGGATATTTTTAACCTAGCAGATATTGGCGGCGGGACAGCAAAATGGGGAAAAATCCGCGGTGATATTGCTGAGCAAATCGACCTTTATGAACGTATGAGCAAGGTGGTTCATTATCGCAGTGGGTATGAAGATCCGCACTTGTTTGGCGTAGACAACGGCACGGGGTCGTATAACTACGATACGGGCGTTGAAATGGTTGACGGTGCTACCTACGAAATCATCACTTCAGCCTATGACGGCACCTGGGCGCCGTCTGCTAGCCCACAAAACCTTTTCGGCTTCCCGAAGTTTATTCCGCAGGTGCAGCCAGGTGCACAACTATGCCCATTCGGTGTTGACTTCAGCATCACAGACTACATGGGGACTCATAAGGCTGTCGCACTTGTAAGGTATCAGGAACGCGTCTCGAAGCTAGACCCTACGCACCGTCATGCTGAACTTGCTCCGTTGCGCATGTCGCTTGCTGTCATGCGTGGAACTGCGGCTGCCAACAAGCCAATAGATGACGAGACGTACAACGTTTACCCAACCTGGCAAAAGGCTACATTTGAGGGCAACGGCAGTCGCGGAATCATCGTAGATCCCACACGTAAGCCCACGCTTGTTGTCGGGTTCAACGCTCCATCCGGTGTTGGTGTTCCAACTAACGTGAAAAACATTGCTTACATGATCAAGGTTATCGAGACTCGTTCTACAAGCGACTCGAACCTTCCCGTCTAAGGAGGCTTAACGTGAGGATTAAAAACTTTAACATCAAGGCTGTGAGTGAATCTCAAGAAGGTGGTCCTGACTTCACCGGCTATCTCACAACTTACGGTAATGAAGACCGCGATGGGGACGTTATTGTCGAAGGCGCCTTTGCTGAATCGATTAAGAAGAAGTCAACAGCACCACTGCTTTTTAATCATGAACGCAACTCAGTCATTGGAAAGCTGGAGCTTGAGGATTGCCAAGAGGGCGTAAAAGTTAAGGCCTATCTTAACTTGAATGATGATCTGGCCGTGAAGGTGAAAGAGCTCATAGAAATGGGCGCACTCGACTCAATGAGTGTTGGATTTGGGATTAAGCGGTATGAACTGGCTGATCAGGAAAATCCATGGCGCAACTGGTTGATTCACGAAGCTGAAATCTATGAGGGTTCAGTTGTTACCATTCCAGCCAACGAATTGGCGGCTATTGAAAAAGACCATGAGCTGAACACTGCAGAGCGGGCAGAACTCTTTGAGCTTCGTCAAGAAAAGCGCATGGCAAAAACTATTGAGTACTTAAAGCGGGCAAAGGGCCTGCTTGAGAAGTAGCTTGCAAAGGAGGCAGCTATGAATTTGAAAGACAAGCACGAAAGGCTTGAGGACCTGCAGGCACAGAAGGTCCACAAGCAAAAGGAAATCGCCGCCCTAGAGGATAAGGTGAAGGCGGCCAGCGAAGACGATGTAGAGACTCTTCAGAAAGAGGCAAAAGCTATGAATGAAAGCGCGGAAAAGCTATCCACAGAGATTACAGAGCTCGAAGCTGACATTGCTAAGACACATGCAGTGCTAGACGAGGTAGGTAATGGTATTGCAGATGGCCGTTCAAAATCAAAGATTGAAGCGCAGTCTAGCGGTAAAGACTACCTTGATACGAAGCAGGCGCTTTTAGACTACGCAAAAATAATTGCTGATAATGTTGGCAAAGACCTGCATGAAGTAAATAAGTCGTGGGCTGACCACCTAGCTTCAAAGGGAGTCACAAACCCTGATGTACTGCTTCCTCGTGCTGTGATTAACAAGATTGTCGATAGATTTGAAGACCCATCGGGTATTTTCGGCTCACTCAATCGACATGCCGGATTCTCTGTGTGGTCGAACATGCTTAATGTAGCCACCGGTGATAGTACTCGCGCCCGTGGTCACAAGCGCGGGAAAGATAAAAAAGAACAAGAAATCACCTTGAAAGAAAAGGTGGCCAGAGCTGGTTATGTCTACAAGTACATCACCATCCCAAAGGATCTTGTCAAAGAAGCGCAGGCCTCTGGTGCGGCGTTACTTGCTTACATTCTTGATGAGCTGCCAAAGCGCGTTATCACAGAGATTGAGCGAGCTGTAGTTATCGGCGATGGACGCGCTTCAACTGATGACAGCAAGGTAAAGAGCTTCGAGGCAATTGTAGACGCTGACACTGGATACAAGGTAGACATTGCGGCAACTGGAGTACTCTTCAGAGACATCATGCTTGCTGTTTCTGGCATTAAGGCAGAGGGCCCTAAATACCTTGTAATAAACAGCACTGAGTTTGCAAAGCTCAAGGTTGACCTTGACAACAATGGCGCGTTGAGATTCCCAATTGGTACAGACTTTGAGTCTATGTTCGGTGTTGCTGCAATCTTCACTCCTGAATGGATGGATGCTGCCGAAGAAGAGGGTGACCCAGTTGCAGTCATTTATGCCGGAGATGCATATGACGTTGTTGGAGACAACATCATCGAATCATATGAAAACTTCATTTTGAAAAAGAACTCAAACGAGTACCTTGCTGAGTTGTGGGCTGGCGGCGCACTGCTGAGTCCAGATGCAGCTGCTGTCGTTGTTGCACCAAAGGAAGCATAGGTGGCATAAGATGCTTTCGAGATACATGACAAAGGTTGCATTCACCGACAAGATTACCGGGCGCATCGTTTGTGCGGGTTCTGAAGTTGAATTAGAAGAATCACGCGCGAAAGAAGTCGCTGGTGCGCTCGGTGAAGACAACCTGGTTGCGCTTGACGTTGCGGAAGAATTGCAAAATCATTCCGCAGAGTCATCTGCTGAATCAGAGCGTAAGCAAGCTGTTAAGCCTCAAAAGAGACTTGCGCGTAAGAAGTAGGCATATATGAGTAAAGCTGAAGCCATAACAATCTTAGGAGCCGTCAAAGACTTGGTTGAGGTTGACGTCGCTGAGGATATTTTTGACTCACAGCTGCTGGCGATTATAAACACAGGAATGGTCTTTCTTAAAAATCAGGCCATTCCTGTTGGCGCCATAAATGCGGATACTGGTCTTGATGACTTCAACATGCTCAAAGATGATGACATTCACATTGTTATCGCCTGGCTTCACCTTTATTGCTTGCAGCGCTTTGATCGCACTTTGTCCGCTGGTCAAGGGCAGTCTGCAACGGTGTCATGGATTGATAGAGAGATGACAAACTTCATCATGCATTTGAAGGTGAGGTATGACAATGGGAGCAAATAGAGTTGCCATAACGCTCTGTCATACTGAGCCTTTTGAGCAAGAAGAAGGTGTCTGGGAAGACAGGCTCATTGAGCGCAAGGTCAAGGCACAAAAAGAGACTATCTTCCAGAAGCGTCGTGACCAGGCGCGCGTTGATGGACTTGTGTTGACAGCGCGCTTTAAGATCCGTGGCGTAATGCCTACTGACAACTTAGATTACGTCAAGTGGAATGGTGCAAGGTATAAGGTTTCTTCAATCCATCAACTTGACTATGCGCATGACTACATAATCGAAATTGGTGAACTAATATGAAGATCTTTGCCACAAGAAAAGAGCTTCAGAAGATGCTTGAGTGTAACCCTTGCTTCAATGAGGCAGAGGGAGAAGGTCAGGTTTATTACCGTGAGCGTGCGATTAAAGGTCATCCAGATAACTGGGTTATCTATTACCGCATGCCAGCTAAGTCATCAAGATCAGATAACACCATTCATATGCGCAAGGTATTAATTAGCGTTGTCCATGTTCATCGTCTAAAGCTTGATAGTGTTGAGGAATTCATGCTGAGAATGTTTGGTGTTGAGCCAACTGCTTTTGACATCGAGCAGCCAGACGTTGACTATTACGCCACATATTATGAGCTTGAACTGTTTACAAGCGGGGTGTGGTAGCGATGGGTAAGGGAAATGTCACTGTTCATCCCATAGAGATCGATCTGCAACCACAGATTCGTGAAGAGCTGGCAAAGATTGGTGATGACGTTGTTGCCGATATAAAGGCAAACGCACCGGTTGGACGCAGACGTGGCAAGAAGTACCGTGATGGATGGACGTGGTCTTGGGATGGCGTTTCTAACATTTACGTCCACAATGAGACAAACTGGCAGTTGACGCACCTCCTTGAAAAAGGACACGTAACAAAGAATAGATGGGGGAAGGTTGGATGGGCTCGTGCCATACCTCATATCCATCCGGTTTATGAAAGAGCAAAAGAAAAATTTTACGGCGGATTACAAAAATTAAGAATAGCTCGATGAAAGGGGAAATAAATGTCTAAGTATGAAAGACGACAGGTAACACACGGTATAGAAATGGCAGCCTACGCAGCTATTAAAGAGAGCACAACAACGCCCGGAACGCTTGATGAGGCGGTAGTACCAAAAATATTTACAGGTGTTACTGAGTGTGGTTTTGAGACCTCGCAAGATAGCCAGGAAATCTTTGCCGACAATCAGATACACATGAAGGCAAGTGGAGCATCAAAGACTGAAGGTTCAATCAAGGGCTTTCAGTTGCCAGAGGATTATTTGATCAACCACCTTGGTTATGTTGAGCTAGAAAACATTGGTGGCTACACTGCTACTGATAATCAGCGTAATTTTGTCTGGCAGTATATCGAGCTCATTACTGATGAAATGGGTAACCAGTCACGTCAGCTCGTTATCTTCTACAATGTGCAGCCTTCGCCTCCAAAAGAGTCATCAAAAACTGACACAGACAAGGTTGAGGCAAAAGAGTTCGAGATTCCTTGTTCAGCTCTTCCTAACTCCATGGTGCGTGATCCTAAGGGACGCGCCATCACTTCAGTAATCATTCCTGAAACAAAGGATAACGCCTGGGTGTTCGACCTCGCATACAAGCAGGTAGTTACTCCAGACACTGAAGAGCCACCAAAGGTGTAAGGAAAGACCATGATTAAACGTGTAGTTAAAGACGTGCACTTTGACGGAGAAAGCTTTGTCGAGCGCGAAAAAACAGTCTGGTTTGCATACAACCTACGCGCGGTGAGGATGTATGAACAGTCAACTGGAAACAATTTTTTTGCAGAGTATAACAAGGCGCTCCAGTCGCTTTTTGCCTACTTTGGCAAAGGAAAAAAAGTGTCGGAGCTAAGTAGCGAACGGCTAAGCAATAGCCTTGAGGCAGAGGAAATCTTTGGAATTTTGGCAGACCCGGTACTCTGTGAGTTTCTGACTGACTTTGTGCCTTGTATGTATGTCGAAATTGTTGGCGGATCAACCATGCAAAACGATACGACACTTGATGCTTGCTCGTACAGTAATTGGTTTATGGGTCTGATCTCTTTCGATTTCTTGCTCGAAATCATGACGGTGCTCGAAAAGTTTAATGAGGGAAAACAGATGGGTCGGGTTCCCGCAAAAAACCCATTACCAGTATCGACATCTACAGGTTGCTCTGTCTCAGACAAATCAGCTTTGAATGGGCAGAGCAGCAGCACCTCAACTACGTAATATCAATACTTTCTTCAATCACAGAAAGTGAAGAAGGTGGCGACCAGGGGCGCAATTTGAGCGATAGAGAAGTAATGTCGTTTGTTGTTAAGTAAAGGGGGTAGTATCTGTGGCAGAAATGAAAGGAATAACCGTTGAATTTGGTGCAGATACTATCCAATTTGACAACTCGGTTAGAGGCATTAATAGTGCCTTAGGTGTCCTTCGTCGTGACATCATGCGCCTTAATCGTGATATGCGATTTGATGGGGTCAATGTTGAAGGGCTCAACGAAAAACTGAGGCAGACCGAAGAGGCTTTGAAGCTCAACAAGGACAAGGCAGAATCTCTAAGGAAGCAATTGTCTGAAACTTCAGATCCTAAAATGCAGGAACGCTTAAGCCGGGAGCTGCAAGTTACCGAAAACAATATTAAGAATCTTGAGCGATCTGCAGCTTCAACACAGGCGCAACTTGACAGAATGAATGACCCTAGCAGTGCATATAATCTCAACAAGGCGTTTGAAGATGTAAGCTATGAGCTTGAAACTGTTAATAAGTTACTTGAGCTTGACCCCAGTAATGTTGATCTCGTTGCCAGGCAATCAGAGCTTATGGGCCAGCAGATGGACATTGCCAGCCAGCGCACCGAGTCACTCCAAAAAGAGCTCAACGACTTAAAGGCAAAGAATGCTCCGGATGAAGACATTCGTCGTGTAGAACGCGCCTTGGCTGATTCGGCAACAGAGGCAAATAATCTCAAAAACAATATATCCGGCGTTGGTGATTCAGCCAAAGATGCAGCGACCAAATCAGAGGGTTTGAGCGATGGCATTAAAGGCATGGTCACGGGTGCAGCGATGGAGCTTACGCGTCGTGGCATTGATATGGTTAAAGACTCGCTTGATGACGCGATCAAGCGGGTAGATACCCTCAATAATTTTCCACGCACCATGGGCAACCTTGGAATAGATGCAGAAGATTCAAAAAAGGCAATAGATAGGTTATCAGATGGCCTTTCTGGTCTTCCTACAACGCTTAACGATGCAGCAAGTGGTGTACAGCGCTTCACGGCAAAGAATGGTGATGTCGAGAAATCGACAGAAATATTCCTTGCTATGAATAACGCCATTATTGCCGGAGGTGCAGAATCACAAAATCAAGCTGCGGCTGTCGAGCAGCTTACGCAGGCATATTCTAAAGGCTCTATAGACATGAATGAATGGAGGTCGCTGCAGGTAGCAATGCCGGCACAGCTGAACCAAATCTCAGCTGCTTTTGGTATGACCCAAGATGAATTCTATGAGGCCCTAAAATCTGGTGATGTCTCAATGGATGACTTCATGCAGAAGCTGGTTGACTTAAACAGTGAAGGTTCAGGAGAGCTTGGTTCATTCGAAGATCAGGCAAGAGCAGCCTGCGAAGGCATAGGAACCTCTTCAGAAAACATGCACACCGCTGTAACGCGCGGAGTTGCAGGCATCATCGATGAAATCGGGCAGGATGCTATTTCTGAAGCGATTGGAAAGATAACAGATGCAATTAATTCCGTTGCAGAAGTTGCCAAAGACGTGATTACCTTCGTAAAGGACAACGGTGACGTATTTGGTCCGTTTGCAATCATCCTAGGTACCGTTGCAGGAGCTGTAGCAGCCTGCACTCTTGCTGTGGCGGCCTTTAACGCTGTCCTGGCACTAAACCCTCTTGTCTGGGTTGCTATAGCAATTGGTGCTGTTATCTTGTTGCTTATCTACTTCTTCAAAAGAACTGAACTTGGTAAGAAAATCTTTGAAACACTTTCAGAATTTTGCACAAAAGCCTTCGATGGCATCAAAAATGCCATCGGAAAAGTCGTAGATTGGGTGAAAAGCAATTGGCCGCTTTTGCTCGGTATTTTGCTCGGTCCTATTGGAATTGCTGCTGCACTAATTTTCAAGAATTGGGACAAAATCAAAGGCTTCTTTAAAGATGGAATTGCAAAGTGTGTTGAGGCTGTAACCGGAGTAAAAGAAAAGGTGGCAAATTTCTTTTCTGGAATCCCTGATGCAGTATGGGCAAAACTCAAGGCAATCACAACCTTTGGAAAAGACATAGTCAGAGGGCTAGCAGATGGCTTATCGCCTACAGCAGTAATTAGCAAAATTAAGGAAATCTGTAACAAATCGCTAGATGCAATCAAAAAGTTCTTCAAGATTAGCTCACCATCACGACTGATGGAGGAAATTGGAACTTACGTTATGAGCGGCTTCGCTGCAGGAATAACTAATGCTGGAAGATACCCAGTAGCTGCAATGTATGCAACAGTAGAAGGCGTTGCGGCACAGGCTGAACGGATTTCAGGCGTTGTCGACGGCATTGGTAAGGCGATGGATGCCCAGGCTAGCAAATGGTCTAAATCCTACGAAAAGCAGCTCAAGGGAAGCTCTGACAAACTCACAAAATCGCAGCAAAACCAACTCAAAAAATTCTCTGGTACTCTAAGTAAGCAAATTGAGATCAATAAAAACCAGCTCAAGTCTGTCGTTGAAAGCCTTAAGGATAACATTGCAGATGCAAGCGCAAAGCTCGAAGAGGCCAAGAAAGCCTTTGCTGATTATTCAGATGGCATTAAGAACACTTTTAAGGGCTTTGGTTCCTTGGGAAGTCTGGAGCTTGGCGAAGACGCTTCTGACTACGTGAAATCACTTCAGAACCGTCTCAAGGCTACTTCAGAGTTTTCGAAAAACATTCTTGCATTGAGGTCTAAAGGACTCAATAAAGATGCAATTGATGAAATTCTTGCTGCAGGTCTTGATAAAGGAGCTGCAATGGCAGAAATGCTAGCAAATGGTTCTGCAGAACAAATTAAGCAAATCAACAATGTGCAAGCTCAAATAACGTCTATCGGCGCACAGCTTGGAGATAAGCTTGCAAACAGCTACTTTAAGGCTGGTATTGACAGTGCACAGGCATTGGTTAATGGCCTTGCTTCACAAGCTGCCCAAGTCGAGGCGGCCGCCACAAAGCTTGGGAAGAACATTGCAAAAATCATTGCTGCACAGTTAAAGAAGAGCTCTAACATCAAAATTAAAGCAAATGGTGTAGTGGTAACTGGCGGAAGTGCGCCAAAGGTTAAGCAGAAAATTGCAGGGTTGATTGCAGCTTCACCAACATTTTCCGGTACCGGTGCCACCAACAACTACCACATTAATGTTACGGCAAACAATGCTGATGCTGAAGCCATTGCATCGATAGTAGAGCGCAAAATTGTGAGGGGTGTCACACGATGATAAGACGCTTCACCTTACGCAATGCCTTGAGAGACGAATTAAATCTTTTAGATAAAGAAACTTTTGGCTATGACCCATCTGGTCTAGGTGTGTCAATCGATAATAGCTATATTGGTGCTGGTGGTGACATGATCCCTACTTCATCAAGCCTAACGATGCATGCCTTTACCATTGATATTATCTTTGGCTATGAGAGTGGTCGGTCTTACGAAAAATACAAAGAGGTGGCACAGTTTCTATCTCATGGTCCCTTCACAATGGTCTACGAAACAAATGCAGGTCGCTATGAACGCGAGTACCAGCTGGGTGAATTATCGAAGACTGAAATTGGAAATAAGTCAGCACTTGATGAAACACTTACTCTGGAACCATTAACGCCGTGGTACCGCATGGTGTCACTGGAAGAGCGTACGGTTGCAGCATCTTTTGATACTGGAGCCTATGGTAAGACCTACGCTGTTGATGCGACTTCGAAACCTCCTGCGCCTGAGTTATTAGCAGATCCGATGCTTACCAGCATGGACGCACTCAGCATCGAGAGCACATTCGTGTCACTGTGCTCACTATCAGACGCTGGTGCACCATTCGATGGCTTCAATGTCTTAACATTCAATGGTTTGCGAGCACCGATGATTGATGGGTGTATCGAGTTTGTACAGGACACTGGCACATTGCCAGTGACGGGGATTTTGTCTTTCTGGTTTAAGCAAGACACTGCAGATCACGACAGAGGTTCAATTGCGGTTCCGTCATCTGTCATTCCGCTTGCAGCATTTATAGGTGGAGTGCGCGTCAATGTTTTGAATCGCCGCGGCCTGTCGATTATCGAAACAGACAATCTGACGTTTGGCTGGCACAAAATAGATATCTTGCTTGAAATATCATGGCCAGAACTCGCAACAACTATTCATCCGGTTAACCGCCGCGGAACAACATACTTTACGCGACCTTCGTTTACTGAAGCTGTGCTTGATGATGCTCCAGGCGGACGATATTGCTATGCGCCAGAAGAAGGCAAATTCGTCTATGGCCTGTCGCATGGCCTCATGCTGAGACAGCACGGCGTATTTGACATAGTAAACCGCGCAACAAACACCTTGACTAGCGGTAGTCCGGCAATAGTGCGTCTGCATAATAGCGCAAGTAACCCATTTTGGGAAGTAGTTCAAGGAGGGAGAGTGGTGCAAAGTGATGGTTACTTTGTTGATGTCTATACAGGACAGACTCTAGAAGTTTCTTCATTCCCTCAAGATAATATTGCGCGACTCGTTGAAGATGATGGTTCGAGCTCTAATTTGTACCAGAAGCAAGATTTGACCAGAACAAATTTCATCACAATTCCTGCAGGCTCATCAACACTTTCTTTTGACGGTGTTACTGGTGAAGTTGAGGTGCTGTATAGAGAAGAGCATCTGGTGGTATGACGGCACTCTCATGCTACATACTTGATCGCAAGACACTTGCAGTCAAAGCGCGCTTTCAGTCCTACGACTGGGATATTTCACGTGACTATTTGACTAATGAAAAATCAAGCTTTGTTCCTTTTGGAACCTGGGAGGCACAACAGGGCGATTTTCTCGTAGCCAAAAGCTCCTTGCTTGACTGGGTTTCTAAGAGCGGAAATCGTAGGTTTAAACCATTTTACACTGGGGTCTTTGATTCTTTTGAGAGCGAAAAGATCGTGTGTTGCGATCTATACAATTTGCTCAACTTTGAATTTGTGGCCACCCGCATGACGGGCACTGATGTTACTGGTCATCTTTTCGCTTTGATTATGCAAAATCTCATAAATGACACCACAAAAAATATTGGTGATATTGAGGTTTCTGCAGATAATAGCGCAATAAATTGGAGCTATCAACCAGCAGAACCACCAACAGCAACAAACATGGTGACCTACTTCATTAATGCGTTCAGGAAGTACAACGTCTTGTGGGACGTCGATTACTTCGAAGATTCTGGCATCGGTGCATTGAAGATGGTTACTTCAGTGAGACATGTAGCCAGGCGGATTTCACTCAAGGACAATACGTCAGCGTTTCTAGATTGGGATGTGTATGTTGACCCGGGAGGGTTTAGTGAGCAAAACAAGCTTGTGATTGTTAACAAGAAAACTGTTGACATGCTTGCGCCCATGGTTATGAGTACATGGTATATCAGAAGTGACGGCGAAATAGTACAAGTCGCCGATGAGGGAGTTCATCGTCCGACTCGCGACAAAGTATTTATCTTTGATACAACACAACAAGATCAGCCAACGCAACTTGAAGTGGCACGAGCTGAACTGTCAGCCTCTAATTATAGTCACGAAATAAATTTCAACATGAAGAAGTCGAATAGCTTGCTTGACTGGCATGACCTCGAAATGGGAATGTTGGCAAATATTGTCTACAACAATGATATCTTCGAATCAATTATGACCGGCTACAGAGTGAGTTCAGGTAGCGACCTAATTGGACTTCGTTTTGGCTATGTAAGATCAACGCTGCAACAGCTGCTAGATGATGGGAGTTAATAATGGCAATTAAGGGTTACCAGTTTGATCGTGAAACACCTACGCCGCTATCAGATGCGCTTCTTTATAATGCTCTAACACGTGGGCATTCGCGGGTGATTGAGGACTACGGTGATGCTTTTGAATGTGTCGCAACTTGGTCGAGAGATATAACTATTGGTACCGGCTTTGCAATTATGGCCGGTCGTGCTGTAGAGGTAAATACTTCTGAAATCATGACAGTTCCATCTGGATTTAAAGGCTATGTCTGCATTTCAATCGATTTGAGCCGTGTAAACCAGTCAACTGGTTCTGTTGGAACACCAAGCTATTTGCCCATCAACAACCAGCTATCTTTTGAGCTCAAGGAAGAGCCAGTCCAGGAAGACATTAGCAACGGTGGCGAATTGTTTGATTTGCCATTATGGCTAATAGATGGAACAGGCGCAAACGTTATTGTTGTCGAGCGCAAAGACAGTTTCTTTTCAACGTTGACTGGTCCTGTCATGCCGGCAGTTGGTCAAGAGTTTGTCACAACGAGCTCAACACCACCTTGGGAGTTGTGGGGGGGGGGTTCTGAAGCAGATTGGAAGCTCGTAGGGATTGATGCGGATATTCTTGTGAGTGCTGGTACTAATGTCACGCTTAACTCATCTAAAGCAAACATCATACGTGATGTAGTGTACGTGCGAGTGAGTGGAGTTGTTTCTAGTCAAGCCGCAGGGTCTCGAAATGTGGCAAAGATTCCAGCAGAGTATACCTTTGGTGAAAATGTAATCGCGATGGCGTGCGCACCAAACACAACTGCAGGCATTCAGTATGCTTTTTTATCGAATGTAGGAGACGTGAGGATTGACCAGAACATAGCAGTTCAAACATTCTATGCGTCGGTCTCATACGTGACAACTAAACCGATTGTCTACAACGACACTTATAAAAAATACTACTGGTTAAGACTAAAGTAAGGAGTATTTATGGCACCACAACTATATGAAGGTTCAGGACTTCCTTGGCACCAATACCCAGGAACCAGGGAAGAAGACTGGGAGCTCATCGGCTTTGATCACACAGCTGACATCGTGCCATACGGTTCGCCTATAGAAAAGCCAGGTTCAACTGTTGCGTTAGAGAGTGGTGTGTCACTGTACAGTGGGTACGGAACGAAGCTTGCCGTCAAAGACGGCATACTATTTCTAAACACCTTGCTCACCTTTACTTCAACGACATCATCAAGAGTTGTATTAAGATTGCCTGACTGGGCTACTACTACTACTACTACTATTCCCTGCGCCCATATTGGAGCATCAGACTCAACAGCTGCACAGGTCACAAATTACGGTGCAATTGAGGCTGTTGCAGCGTCAGGGCAGACACTGCAGCGCTGTTTTTTAGCTGTTACCACACCAATTAAAGTTGTATATAAGGACTTCTACAGTTCATACAAATGGAGGCGGAAAGGATAGGAATACTATGACTGAAATCAATAAGAAGACAGGGGGGGGGGCTTCCCCTGAAGATTGGAAGTTGGCGTCATTTGACGTTTCACCAACAGCAGTGAATGGTGCCAGCGGAACAGATACTTCAAATCTTAAGTGTTGGGTTACTGACGGGACTCTCTTTATTAGCGGATACTTCACGCTCAACACAGCACTTGCAGCATACACATCGAGATTAATTGGCACACTTCCTGAAGAAATGTATGCTGCACATATGGCAGGAGCAACTGCGTTTTCGAACGTTGCAATGAGGTTTAGCATAGGCACAAACGGAGAAGTGTATGCAAGACCAGGTGCAACTGGCAGCAACACCGACGCAGCCTATGTAAGCCTGGTTGCAAAAGCTGTTCCAAAAACTGAACACACTGGTAAGTACAGCAAAGTTTACTGGGAAAGAAAGAGTTAGGTGATTATATGAGTTGGAAACTAGCACCATCACTGGTTAGACTCCGTGATGAAGTAAACGCAAGATGGCCACAAAGGTCTAAGGTGTCTGATGGCACCATAGGTGACGCACGTCATGCAGCTACAACAAGTGACCATAATCCCAACAAGCGTGGCATGGTAAACGCTCTTGACATAACAGCAAGCGGCGTAGACACATCTGCAATCATTGCTGCTGTCATCGCGCATCCAGCCACTAACTACGTGATTTTTGACCGTAAAATATACTCACGAAAAGACGGCTTCAAGGCCAAGGTCTACACTGGCTCAAACCCTCATACGGCTCACATTCACATTTCTATCTTGCAGACAGAGGCAGCTGAACAAAGTGCCGTATCATGGATGACACCAAAGCCAGCACCTAAGCCTGTAGTTAAGTACAACTTGACTAAAGTCCTGAAAAAGGGCGTAGGAAGCAAGGCAAAGCCTGATGCTGCTGTTAAGACACTTCAGTCAAGACTTGGAATGAAGCTTATCGACGGTGTCTTTGGTTCTGGAACAGAAACAGCAGTCAAGGCATTTCAGCGAAACAACAAGCTTAAAGATGATGGTGTGGTTGGCGAGAAGACAGCGCGCACACTTGGGTGGCTCTGGAGGGGGAAGTAGTATGAAGATCACAGTTGCGTGGTGCAAAGACTGGTTTGAAGCTGCTACCATTCGAGCCATTAAGACTGGTGCACAGGCTTTCCTTGCAGTTACAGGCTCACTTGCTATTATTTGGGAAATTAACTGGCCAATTGTTGCGTCAACAGTGATCTTATCCATGATCAACTCATACGTGACATCACTTGCTGGAATACCAGAAGTGGCAAAGGAATAGGTATGGAATGGAATTGGAACATCACCTATTATGAAATTGCTGCTCTTATAGGACTTTTTTCAGCAGCAAGTGCCCTTGCTTATAAAGTAGCACGTGTCTTTGACCGCGTTTCTAAATTATGGAAATCAGTAGAGCGGCAAGACAAGCATAATGTTGCTATAATGCTCCTATTGCTAGTTATTGCAAAAGACCTTGAGCAACGGGAACCGGTGGCACCTCCAAACAGTGATGTTACTGAGGCACTCAAGAAATTTGCAAAGCATAATTTTGAGATTGGAAGCGACCAAAAGTAGGCTGTGAAAACATCACGCACGGCTCACAAACTTTACTTGTGTATACTTATGCTTACGCTTAAATCAAGTATTCAATAATTGCTATTTGAGCTTAGACAGTTTATTTCAAAATCCTTTATCCTTACGGGTGTGTGGGTTCAAATCCCACCTCCGGCACCATCACTTACAAAAGCTTAATCGGGTAGGATTCTGGCAACAGCTACAGTACCAACGGGAACGATGGCCTTGCTGCGCACTGCCATGACTTCGCTGCGGATGGCTTCTCGCTTCATTTCACGAATCTCTTCACGCAGCTCTTCAATCTCGAGACGCAGCCGCTCGCGCTCTTGCTCGAGCTCTATGATACGCACGACACCTGCCAGATTGATACCCTCTTCTTGCGTCAGCTCTTGAATCAGCTTCAGGCGCTCGATGTCAGCATCAGAATACAGGCGCGTATTACCGCCGGTACGCTTAGGCTCCACTAACTGTTTGCGCTCGTAAATACGCAGCGTCTGAGGATGCATGCCCGCAAGCTCTGCAGCAATACCAATCATATATACGGGGCGATGTTTTTCGCGTCTCATGATCTGCTCTCCCTTCCTGTTAGCGGAAGCTTTGGGAGTATGCGCCCACAGCCATTGTGATACCCTGCACCTAAGTGTAGAGCTGGGTGTTGTGGACGCACTCCGCCAATTAATAAACTAGTTGAACTTGCCTCTGACGTCGCCGTCGAGTTCCTGCAGTTCGCGCAGAAGCTTGCGTTGTTTTGTGGTCAGTTTTGCGGGGGTCTCGATGACCGCCTTGACCAAGAGGTCGCCGTTGCCCTTGCCTTTCAGTTTTGGTGCACCCTTGCCTTTCATGCGAAAGATTTTGCCTGTTTGGGTCCCTTGCGGAACCTTGAGTTTTGCCTTACCGCCTTCGGGCAGGGGTACAGTCACGCTGGCGCCCAGTGCTGCCTCTGACATGGTCAGGGGAAGGTCGAGTAAGACGTCTGACTTACTGCGGGCGAAATAGGGATGCGGTGCGATACTGACGGCGATGGTCAGGTCGCCACGGGGGCCACCTGAATCGCTGACGCCGCCCTTTTCGCGGAACTTGAGCTTTTGGCCGTCGACGACGCCTGCCGGAATCGTCACGGTCATATCCTTGCCGGCACCACCAGGTGTCGTCGAAGATATGTGCGCCTTGCGCGTCGTGCCCGCAAGCGATTCTTCAAAGCTGACCGTGACATCCATCTGGTAGTCCTGACCTTTGGCAGGTCCGCGACGTCTGCCGCCCATACCGCCAAAGGGGCTTGCGCCACCGGCACCACCACCAAACATCGAAAAGATGTCGCTCATGTCAAAGTCGACCTGCTGGTAGCCACCGCGGCCGCCACCAGGGCCTGCTCCGCCACCGAAGGGGTTACCGCCCGCAAAGGGGTTACCGCCGCCGGCACCATAGCCCGGTCCAGGACCGTTTTCGCCAAAGTACTGACCAAACTGGTCGTACTGGGAGCGTTTTTTCTCATCCGATAAGACCTCATAGGCCTCATTTATCTGCTTGAAGGTTTCCTCATTGCCGCCGGCATCGGGGTGATGCGTACGCGCAGCCTTGCGAAAAGCCTTCTTTATCTCATCAGAACTTGCGGATTTCGAGACGCCCAGCAGATCATAGTAGTTCTGTTTTTCTGCCATGTTCGTCTAACCTCCCGCCTAGTTTCCAGGGTTTGTCGAGACCACAACCATGGCTGGTCGCAGCACACGGGGCAGATCGCTGCCCGCGCCAATCACATAGCCTTTTTGCAGTACCGCGGTCACCGTCTGGTCGGGCTTTGTTGCATCTTCAACCATCTGTACGGCCTGAGCCGTATCGTGATCGAAAGGCTGCCCCAGCGGGTCGATTGTTTCGACTTTTTCAGCACCGAGGAGTGCGTCCATTTTGCTGCGGATTGCTGCCAGTCCGTCTGCCATGTCGTTTTGCGATTCTTTTGCGTGCGTCAGGGCAAGATCAATGTCGTCTAGTATGGGGATGAGATTCGTAATGACTCTCTCCCCCGCGCGGGCGACTGCGACTGCTTGCTGAGCCTGAAGACGCTTCTTAGTGTTTTCGAATTCAGCCTGAGCGCGCATGGCCGTGTCACGCCAGGTCGAAACCTGTTCGAGCAGTATTTCTACTTCAGACATTTCGACTTCACCTGCAGTGCTTGCATCAGCAGCTGCCTGCTTGCTGGTATGGACGTCCTCCGCCGCTTGCGCAGCCTCCTGCGTCTTTACTTTTTCTGCAGCCTTTTGAGCCTTGGCCGAAGCTGCCGCAGATTCTGCGACAGCCTCGGTTTCGTGTTGGTGTGATTTATTTGTCGTCATCTTCGTCAACTACTTCAAAGTCTCCGTCGACCACTTCTTCGCCGTCAGCGTCAGTGTCTGCGGCTTCTGCAGCCGTTTCGTCCTGAACCTGTTGGTAGGCGATTTCAGCGAGCTTGAAGCTGGCTGTGGTCAGAGCTTCAGTCTTTGCCTTGATTTCATCGACATCTTCGCCTTCAAGGGCTGTTTTGGTCTCTGCAATGGCAGCTTCGACTTCATCTTTGGTCTCTGCAGGGACCTTGTCACCCAGATCGGTGATGGTCTTTTCTGTCTGATAGACCAGCGAATCAGCGGTGTTGCGAGCCTCGACGCCTTCCTTCATTTTTGCATCTACGTCCGCGTGAGCTTCAGCGTCTGCAACCATGTTTTCGACTTCGTCGTCAGAGAGTCCTGTCGAGCCCGTGATGGTAATCTTTTGTTCCTGTCCGGTGCCGCGATCCTTTGCACTGACGTTTACGATGCCGTTAGCGTCGATGTCAAAGGTGACTTCGATTTGAGGAACGCCACGTGGTGCTGAAGGAATGTTTGCCAGGGTAAAGCGACCCAGAGTCTTGTTAGCGGCCGCCATTTCGCGTTCGCCTTGCAGGACGTGGATCTCTACGCTGGTTTGTCCGTCAGCTGCCGTCGAATAGGTTTCGGTCTTGCGGGTAGGAATAGTCGTGTTGCGCTCGATCATTCTGGTGCTGATGCCACCCATGGTTTCAACGCCCAGGCTGAGTGGGGTAACGTCAAGCAGCAAGATGTCGCCCTTGCCAAAGTCACCGCTGAGGACGCCGCCTTGTACGGCAGCACCCAGTGCTACGACTTCGTCTGGGTTTACACCCATGTGTGGATCCTTGCCGGTGAGCTTCTTGACCAGTTCCTGTACGGCAGGCATACGAGTTGAGCCACCAACGAGGATGACCTCGTCGATTTCGCCCATCTTGACGCCGGCGTCTTTCATGGCTTGCTGAACAGGCTTTTTGGTGCGTTCCAGCAGGTCGCTGGTCAGCTTGTCAAAGTCTGCACGTGACATGGTGTAGTCGAGGTGCTTAGGACCTGATGCATCAGCTGTAATGAAAGGCAAGTTGATGTGTGCGCTTTGGGCGCTCGAGAGCTCCATCTTTGCACGCTCAGCAGCTTCTTTCAGACGCTGCAGAGCCATCTTGTCCTGGCGCAAGTCAACGCCATTATCTGCCTTGAACTTATCTGCCAGCCAGTCGATGATTTTCTGATCCCAGTCATCGCCACCCAGCTTATTGTCACCACTGGTTGCCATGACTTCTACGACGTTGTCGCCCAGCTCGAGAACTGAAACGTCAAAAGTACCGCCACCGAGGTCGAAAATCAGAACCTTTTGTTCCTTGCCAGCCTTGTCCAGACCATAGGCCAGTGCTGCAGCCGTAGGCTCATTAACAATACGCTTGACATCGAGTCCTGCAATCTTTCCCGCATCTTTTGTTGCCTGACGCTGAGCGTCATTAAAGTAAGCAGGAACGGTGATAACGGCTTCCGTGATCTTTTCGCCCAGATACTTTTCTGCATCAGCCTTGAGTTTTTGCAGGGTCATGGCGCTGATCTCTTCAGGCGTGTAGTTCTTTCCGTCAATCTTTACTTCGACGCGTCCGCCCTTACCTGATACGACATCATAGCTGACCGTTTTGATTTCATCTGCGACTTCAGAAAACTTGCGGCCGATGAAACGCTTGATAGATCCGATGGTGTTTTCAGGGTTGGTTACCGCCTGATTCTTTGCAGGCTTGCCGACCAAGCGGTCGCCTTCCTTGCGAAACGCTACAACACTAGGGGTTGTGCGATCGCCCTCTACATTAATAACGATAGTGGGTTCGCCACCTTCAATTAGTGCCATGGCACTATTGGTGGTTCCCAAGTCAATACCTAATACCTTAGACATGTTGTGCTCCTTTTCTGTACTCTTCTTTGTCTATACTTCTGTTGTTTTGGTTTCAAATGAATGCTGAAAATTTGAGATATTATTTTCAACGCGTACTATCTTATAATCTGAGTGTGGTGTTGTCAAGTTTCCTGAGGGAAAAAATTTTAGATTATTTTAAGGTCAAGAGCGAGATCCTTCGACTCGCTGCGCTCGCTCAGGAAGACAAGGGGTGGGAGTGCGGGGTGACGAGGGGTGGGCGTGGACACATGCAGGATGTGAGGCAATTCGCCGCACTCTGCAGCGCGCGCATAATGGCTTCAGCCAAGCGCGCGAAGCCGCGGCGAATGCCTTATATTCTGCATGACTAAGTTGGGTATGGACGCACTCCGCAATTATGTACGGGTGTTGTCGATTTTATCAGTGAGCCAGGCGAGCCATTCTTGCATGCCCTCGCCTGTTTTGGCAGATATCGGAAAGATGGGCGCCTGGGGGTTGAGCCCGCGCACCGTAGTCTCAAAGGTCTCCATGTCAAAATCGAAGACAGGAAGGGTGTCCATTTTGCTGACAATGACGGCCTTTGAAGTTTGGAAAATGTTGGGGTACTTGAGCGGCTTGTCATCACCTTCTGGCACCGACAAAATCATGACTTTTGCGTCTTCACCCAGGTAGAACTCGGTCGTGCAGACCAGATTGCCGACGTTTTCGACAATGATGAAGTCGAGCTCATCAAGCGGCAGTTGATCGAGCGCCGACCTAATCATGTCGGACTCGAGGTGACACAGCCCGCCTGTGTTGATTTGAATAGCGGGAACGCCCGCTTCCTTTATTTTGAGTGCGTCCACATTTGAAGCAATGTCGCCTTCGATTACCGCAATGCGGTAGCGATCTTTGAGAGCCTCAATAGTCGACAGAATCATGGTCGTCTTACCAGCACCGGGGCTCGCCATCAAATCGAGGACAAAGATTCCCTTTTCCTGCAGCAGGGCGTGATTTGATTGTGCCAGCTGGTCGTTTCTGTCGAGTATAGGCTTAGAGATGTCGATGTGGGTCATAACATTCCTTAAGGTCAAGGGCGAGATCCTGAATCAAGTTCAGGATGACGGGTGGTGCGGGATGACGGGGTGGGTCATTGGGGGGTGTCTGCTTTCATGTCTGCGATTATGGTGGCGTAGGGGTCTTCGCCTTCTGCAACTTCTACAAAGGGTTCGCTGTCAGCCTCCATACCATCGATGGTCAACTCCTTGCCCGTAAGCAGGGTCAAATCGACCGAGCCACAGTGCGGACAAAAGAGCGAAAAGCGGTCATGGTCAAAGTCTGAGGCGCACTCATTGCAGTGCGAGCGCGTCCCAAGCATCGTCACTTTCAGGGTCGCATTGCGCGCAGGGGTCCCCTGCTTCAAAGCCTCGAAGGCAAAGTTCAGGGGGATTTCCTGGATGTCGGTTTGCTCCCCGACTGTCAGGGCAATTTCGGTAATGCGTGCCTCCCCCGATTGTTCAAGGGCCTCAAAGGCAGCATCAAGCACCGACTGCATTATGCTCATCTCATGCATCTTATGCCACGTCCTCTTCTGTGGTTTCTGCCGTTTCGGTACGCGGCTTGCGAGCCTCGCGCGCCTGAATGCGCTTTTTGGCAGCCTCTGCCTGCACCTTCAGCTTTTCGCGCTTTGCCAGCTTGTCCTTGCTATCGGTGGGCGCATTGTCATACATCAGCATGTCATCATAGGCCTCGACATACTGCTCATCGATACGATGAGGCAACAGGAAACGCGCCGCCACAAGGCCACCTTCATACAGCACCAGCAAGGCAAGTGCCAAGGCAAGCATGGTCACCGGCCCGCGATCAGGCGTAATGACAGCGGCCAGCACAAACAGCACGACATAAGCCGTGCGCCAGGCTTCACGCAAGCTGGGGTACTTTATAACATTAAGCCCAATGAGAGCAAAGACAATCAGCGGCAGCTCGAAGCTAATACCAAAGGCAAGCAGCAGCAAGCTCACACCTGCCAGCCATTCCTGAGCACGCGGAACCTCGAAGGTATAGGCCGTGTGTTGCGCCACCAGCCATTCAACCGCCGTCGGCAAGATGAAGAAGTAGGCAAACAAGACACCGGTCACAAAGAGGACAATCGCTGCCACGATGGAAGGGAAAATCCACTTACGCTCGCTTTTCTTAACCGCAGGCGCAAAAAAGGCAAAAATATGATAAATCAGCAGCGGACTGGTGACTATCAAGGCACCATAAACACCCACTGTAAAGCGGTAGGTCATGGCATCAAAAATACCCATGACGGCAAAACGTCCATCGGGCAGATGCGGAAAAACGTCGCGAAAAAAGACGTTCATGATTTGTAGATGTATCGGCTCCCAGTAAAAAAGGAAGCTGAGCGCAAAGAGCACCAAAATGTAATTGGTCAGACGCTTGCGCAGCTCATTAAAATGAGCAAAAAAGGGTATCGATTTGGCATCCTTGAAAAAGGTTGCGCCGGCGACCTGCTTTTTTTCAGGCATAGCTAGGAACCTTGCCCTTCAGATTGCGGAGTCTGACCAGCGTCCCCTGCAGGTACCGCCGCAGCAGACTCGAGGCTTGCCCAGATGCTGCCGGCAGAGCTGCTTGAAACCGCTGCTGGCGTAGCTGCCACAGGCGGCTGCACCACGGCAGCTGTAGGGGCAGCGACCGCGGCTGGAGTTTCTGCTGCAAGCGACGTGGCGGCTTCAGGTGATGGATGCGCGGGTTGCTCCGCATAAGAGCTGTCAATGACTGCCTCTGCGGGAGTCTGCTCACTGGCATCAACAAAGTCTGAGGTGGCCGTTAGATTGGCCGGTGCGACTTCGTGGATGGCAGGCGTCGGGACAGTCTGCTTATAGAGGCTTTGACGCTCTGGACTGAGCAAGTCCTTCGTTCCCGTCGTGCCTTTTGCGCCCAGACCGAGGGGGTCTTTGAGCATTTCGAGCTCTTCGGGCGAGATGATTTGTGTGGTGACGACTTCCTGAACTTGGTCGCGGGCTTCGGCGTACATACCCATGGCTTTTTTGACCGTTTTCAGGATTTCTGGGATTTTGTCTGGTCCAAACAAAAGCAGGGCGACGATAACGATAACAACTAATTCTGGACCGCTAATCATCTACCCTGCTCGATTCTACTATGGTTTTACTTTGTGGTTCGTGCGTGCTTATTCAGACGGTGGTACGGCGTCTTCAATCACCGGATCATCCGGATTCTGGTTGGCTCCTGCAGAATCATCTACGTTTGATTCTGCCTGATTTTCGGCGGTGATGCCCTGCTCATCCATTTGCTGCTGAAGCTGCTCGAGGATTTCTGGGGGCAGGTCATCTGCGGTGATGGTCACCGGCTGCTGTGCCGGCTGTGTCCAGCCGTGTATCGCGATGGCAAAGACACCAACGACACTGGCCAGAACCAGACCACCGACAAGGATCCATACCAGAACCTTGACCCACATAGGGCTTCTACTTTTATCTATTGCTTTGATAGGCATATTAACTCTTTACTCTTCGGCGTGTCCGCAGATACTAGTCAGCTGGTACGGCATCTTGAACAGCACCATCGTTGGTACCGTCAGCACCATCGCTAGGCATGACAACATTTCCGTCTGCGTCAAGTGGTGGGTGACCTGCAGGCATTTCGCCCATCATTTCTTCGTCAGAAAGGACAGGAGCGTCACCCATGCCGCCGCCCATGCCACCCATGCCGCCGCCCATTCCGCCACTATTGTCCTGTGGAGGCATTTGCTGCGTAGGTGCGGTATTTACAGTTGGGAGCAAGAATTGGTTTGCTGCCAGAAGACCTGCGAGAAAACCAATCAGCAGGGCAATGATGGCAACCAGAACGACTACCATAGGGGTAAACTCGAAGCCTGCCTGCTTTGCAGGAGCCTTGCGAACGGGGGCTGTGCCCTTCTTTACTGGTGCGCTGCCTTTTTTGGCAGGGGCACCCTTTTTAGCTGGAGCGCCAGCTGGCTTCTTTTTGGGTTCAGGCTTCTTTGGTGCATCAGTAGGTTCGTCACCGTCGAAGAATAAATCATCAGACATTTCAGGGTTCCTTTCATTACAAGGTATTAGTGTTAATGCTGTTGCTAATACTGTCCTATCTTTTTGGCGCAGGTACACACAGCAGGTGCTTGCGTGGGACGACCGCGCTAAAAAGACTCAATTACAACTGCTCAAGTATAGCAAAACAAAAGGAGTTTTACCCCCTTTTTAGCCTTAGTTTTGCTTATGCAGCTCAGGTCTAATAGGGCTTGTCGTCTTTGCTTCGCTCTTCTCTGTCGTGCTGCGAGGGCATTTCCTGAATCGAAGGTAGCCCCTGTTCTTCACGCCACTGCTCATGCACCTTCGAGGCCGCTGGGTTTTTGCTGGGCATAAGGATGTTGCGGGTGTTTTCGACAGCCCATAGCTTGATGCATTCCCAGAGGTTGGCAACGCGGAAGTTAACCGGCCAGCGAAGCTCTGTCTTTTCGCAAATAGTCGACTCTGAGAGCTCTTCCATTTCGCGGCGCAAGTTGCCCAGTTTTTCTTCACGCTTTTCTGGTGTATCGAGCGATATGTCGCGCATGACGGCGTCAACACGCGCCATCGAGACCTTTGCCTCTTCGATACGGTCATGCACGGCATCTGCGGTTGCGTTGTCTATAAGTCCTGACTTACGTTTCATTTCGTTTAGGCGCAAACCTGCTTCATAAGTAACATCAACCAGCTCATCTGGTGGCAGGTGGATGCTTTCATAGTTCATGATGTATTTCCAGGAAGGCTGTACTAGCAGCTCACGGTGTTCTTCCACGGTGGTGGCACGCAGCTTATAGCCATGAGCCTCTGGATTGTCATAGGCGATTGAACCAGGATCTAAGAAGGGCGTCATGGCAGCGATATTGCTGATGAGGCGCTTATCGTAGTCAAATTTTTCGTACAAGTCGCCAATGTAGTCGACATTGTCGAGGACCGACTGTGCGTTTTGCCCCGGTATTCCTATCAAGTAGTAGAGGTCAAAGCGGGTTGCTCCGTAGTCGAAGGCCTGCTTGATGCTCTTTTCGACATCAGCTGTTGTGTAGTGACCCTTGCCAAAGAGCTTGCGGACCTCATCGTCATGAGATTCTGCGCTGACCTCGATGGTCCAGTCCTTCAGATTGGCTGCCAAAAGTTCGTAAAGCTTTTCATCTGGCGGGGTAAAGACCTCAAAGCCTATAGAGGCGTGCAGATCAATTTTGCCCAGAGACTCGATGAAAATCCTGATGTAGTCGTCACCCGCCTGCATAAAGTCATTGAGGACAAAAATCGCACCAGGAATGTATTTTTGCGCGTGTGCGATGTCGCGAGCAATAAGCTCTGGATCCCTATAGGCAACACGGCGGCGATTGTAGTGCTTGCGATAAGATTCTTGCGAGCCCCCGCAGGTGACGCAGTTATGGGTACAGCCTCGACAGCAAATCGTGGCTGACATGGGATAACTAATCCATTGCTTGTAGGGAACCACTCCGAAAAGATCGCGGTCGCGAATTACGGTCTTCATATTGAAGGAGAAGTCCAAAGATGGCGCGTTGAAATCTGGTGGCACGAAACTGAGCTCATTGACTATCATGGTGCCTGTTGAGTCGCGCCAGGTCATGTTGGGGACCGACGCCAGCGATTCATTTGAGGGCTTGCCGTTCGAGTTGCGGATGATTTCCATCAGCTGGCGGACCGGCTCTTCTGTGGAATCGCCGCGGAAGACGAAGTCGATTTCTGGATAGTTCGTGATCAAGTCCTCGTGGAAGACACTTGAGGACAGACCGCCCAGCATGATGGGCGTGTTGGGGTGGTATTTTTTGAGCAAGCGTGCGATTTCGATAACACCGTGGCTGTGAGGCATCCAGTGCAGGTCGAGTCCAAAGGCCTTCGCGCTGAGGTTGCGAATGAACTTCTCGACGTCCATTTTTTCGTTGTGTAGCATCAGGTAGCCCAGATTAAAAAGGCGTACCGTGTGTCCGTTGCGCTCGAGGTATTCGCCGATGGTGGTAAGCCCTAAGGGGTAGATTTCAAAAATCGGTGTTGAAGGTACGAGGTCTGACACCGGTCCAAACATCTGCGGCTTTTTGCGAAAGTCATAGATAGCTGGTGCATGAATAAGTACGAGATCCGGTTTTGTGTATATGCTCATAAATAAAGGCGCCTACTCCTGCGGGTTTCCCCGATTCGTAGGCGCCTATCCCCCTTATAGTGGTTCTAGCGGTCTAATACTTACTGGTTCAGACCTACGTGACAGATAGCACAAGAGGTCGGTGAGTGACAGTCGAAGCAGACTGTTGCGCCGAGCTGCTGTGTTGCAGGAATGTGATCAATCCATTCCCAGCTGACATCAGTTCTGAACTCCCAATCGAGGTTCGGATAGCCGTGGTGACAGGCCGAACATGTGCTGGCGTCAGTGATTTCAGTTCTGTTGCCGGTGGCAGCAGGTGTGTTGTTGACTTCTGAAGTCACGTGACAGATGGCACATGAATCGGGGTAGTTAGTAGCATCATCAATATGGGGCTGCATGACGTAACCCTCTGGGTGAGGCATTCTAATACCGCCGTGACAATCATCACAGAATCTTAAGGTGTGACAAGTATAGCAATAATTAATCGCTCTTACACTAGGTACACCGCGCAGAGCCAGTGACTCGAGGTCGCTGTTCTTATTAACTTGCTCGTTGTAGGTGTCAACATCGCTTGCGATGAAGTCAAGTACGTTTTGCTCGATCTCCATGGCCCAGGGACCGTGAATGTCTTCGACAAATCGCGGTACACGATGGTTGTCAGGAATGAGCTCAAAGTAGTCGGTGTGACAGATTGAACATTCACCTGTGGCGCCAGGGAACTGGCCGATTGGATAGGGCGTGCTTACGATTTGGCCGTCATCTTCACCAAAGCGGTGACAGCGATAACAGGCGGTCATCAGCATGAAGTCGTCATGAAGTGGCTGGTTGTTGTTGGTAGCCTCGTGGAATGGTTGCCATTCCCCACCCTCGTAGTGACCGACACGATTGTGACAGGCAGTACAAGAAATGTTGAGGTCGGTGTGCGCCCAGTGATCCATGATGATTCCATCGCTGGTGTTGGGCTCGCCACGCATACCGGCACCGCCACGGTTTTCAAGACGGTGACACTGCGTACAGTATTTACTGGGCTGTTTGCCAGGATTCATCGCAAGGGTAGAGTGCGGATTAAGCGGCATCTCTACGGTTCGGGCGATTGAAGGCGGCATCTTGAGAAGAGCTTCGATCTTGAACAGCAGGAATGAGATTGGGTCTCCACCTGGCTGCTTATGACAGGCGATACAGGCTACCCCTGTATGCGTCGAGTTGTCATAAGACGACACGGCGTCGGCCTGCGGATAGTGACACACCGCTGCGCAGAACCAATAGGTTGTCGTTACCGCAACACCCACGGCAATGACAAGCATCAGCGCTGTCAGGATGGTCCCCAGCCAGATAATGGCCCTTACTCTGGTGCGCGAGTTCTTAAACGCATCAATAATTGCATGAATCAGCTTCATCGGCATCTTCCCCAAATCGTACTTTCCCCATTACGACATAACATATTACGATTAAGTCTACCTGACATATGTGCAGCTAACAACCATTAGTTCGGATGTTTTTTTAGCTGTGAAGTAACAGCTGTTTCATTTATACAGCAAAATCGGTTTATTCAATTTAAACCTGTAATTCGCACAAATTTTCTCCACAATTGGGGGCTTTTTTACGCTTCTAATCTCTTTTTTGTATCGTCAGATTATGGTGAAATTGAGACCATTTAGGCACGCGGATGTGCGGCGATGTACTCTTCGCGCAGATGCTCGCGAGACAGATGTGTGTAGACCTGAGTCGTCGACAAATCGCTGTGCCCTAGCATCTCTTGGAGGGCGCGCAGGTCTGCCCCACCGTCTAACATATGCGTCGCAAAAGTGTGCCGTAGGGTGTGCGGATGCAGACCCTTGATGCCCGCACGCTCGCCAGCATCGCGAACTAGATGGTAGACCGCCTGACGATACAGCGGCTTGCCCTTTGTTGTCAGAAAAACACGGTCACTTGCTACCGGCAGACCACGTTTTGGCTTAAGCTGCGCCCTGCTCTCTTTCACATAGAGCTCCAGCCACTGTGCGGCAACAGCCCCCAGCGGTATGATGCGCTCTTTCGAGCCCTTACCTATGGTACGCACCACCCGGTCTTGCAGGTTCAGCTGACTAGTTTGCAGGCTGCACAGCTCGCTAACACGCAGGCCAGATGAATACAGTAGCTCGACTATCGCACGGTCGCGCAGACCTAGGGCGTAACTATCAGCAAAGTCAGGATTCAGAACGTGGAGGAGTGCGTCCATTTGCGACGGACTGAGGTAGTCGGGCAGGTGCTGATCCTTCTTGCGACGATCGACTAGTGCAGGCAGAGCTGTGACTTCGATGCCTTCACGTGCAAGGTATTTGTAGAAGCTATTGATGGCAGAAAGCCTGCGTTCGATGGAGTTTGGTGAAAGCGGTTCTGCAGCGCTACGCAAATCCGTGATGTAGCCAATCAGGTCTTCGCGCGTGACAGCTTCGAGCTGTGCTATCCCGCAGGACTGAGTCCAGGTCAGAAAATGCCCAATGTCACGCTGATAGGCTTCGAGCGTATGGGGTGAAACCCCTTGTTCGATATTGAGATAAGCTAAAAAGTCCTGTAGATACGCATCCATGCAGCCATTATAAATGAAGCCCTATGGCACCTTATATTTCACGATCCCAAGTTAAGTTCAAGGGCGCGGGCGAGCGGGGACGCTCGGGAAGTTAAATTCGTCATGAGTGACACAGGTGCTGACGCGGCACTCAGAGGTGACGATTAGATTGCGGGTCAAGCCCGCAATGACAGTAGTGTCGCGCTCGCAAGGGGTTGAACTTTGGGCGCTGTGCGCCCGTTTCTGGTCCTGGGGCGAAGCCCCAGGTGCAAGGGGTTTAAGGGCGACAATTTAGAAGGGCGTCCTGGTGTGGACGCCCTCCGCAAGATTTTAAAGTACTTCTGATAAGGGGGTGTAGTCGAGGCCGTGTTCTGTGGCCACGGATTCGTAGACAACCTTGCCTTCGATGACGTTTGCACCCAGTGCCAGGGCCGCATCGTCTTTCAGGGCCTGCTTCCAACCCTTGTTGGCGATGGCCAGGCCATAGCGCAGCGTCGCATTGTTCAGCGCGCGGGTCGAGGTATTGGGAACCGCGCCCGGCATGTTGGCAACACCGTAGTGCAGGATGCCGTCGACAAAGAAGGTAGGCTCAGAGTGCGTCGTGGGCTTAGAGGTTTCGATACAACCGCCCTGGTCGATGGCAACGTCCACAATCACTGAAGATGGCTTCATCAGCGACAGCATGTCACGGGTGACAAGCCACGGCGCACGCGCACCAGGAATGTAGATAGCACCAATGACGAGGTCAGCCTGAGGAAGGACTTCCAGCAGGTTACCGCGTGAAGAATAGAGCGTCGTGATTTTGTTCTCCCAGACATTGTCCAGGTAGCGCAGACGGTTCAGGTTAATGTCCATGATGGTGACGTGTGCACCCATGCCCTTTGCGATGTAGGCCGCACTGGTACCCACGACGCCGCCGCCCAGCACGATGACGTTGGCAGGTGCAACACCGGGAACGCCACCCAGCAGCACGCCACGCCCGCCTTGAGGCTTCTCAAGAAAATGTGCGCCGACCTGTGTCGCCATACGACCGGCGACCTCTGACATGGGGGCAAGCAGCGGCAGGCTACCGTCTGGTAGCTCGACCGTTTCATAGGCAATACAAACCGCGCCCGACTTGATAAGCCCCTTAGTCTGAGGCAGATCGGGGGCAAGGTGCAGGTAAGTGTAGAGGATCTGGCCTTCGCGCAGCATGTCGATTTCGACAGCCTGAGGCTCTTTGACCTTGATAATCATTTCAGCGCGCGCAAAGACTTCAGCCGCCGTGTCGACAATTTCACAGCCCGCAGCGACGTACTGCTCATCTGGAAAAGATGAGCCCAGCCCGGCACCCTTTTCAATCAGGACCGTGTGTCCATGTCCAACGTAGTCTGCCGCAGCACCAGGAGTGAGCCCAATACGGTACTCATTGTTCTTGATTTCGGCTGGTACACCAATAATCATGCAATCTCTCTTTCACTAGTCTTGCCCGCACGCGCGCGCAAGAAGCACCAAAACACGCACCACGAGTGTACATGACTCGCGCTGCGACTCTCCAAATCCACACACTCTACTTCGTTCAAAGGCTTGCAGGCGAGCTTCGTGCCTGCACAAAGCCCCTGCTTATGCTTCGTCTTTCAGGCTGCAAGCACTGCCACAGGTCGCCGCACTGGGACATCCCCCTACTAGATGAGCTGGCGGAGTCTGTCCATCACTGACCGGTCCTTGCTGGCTTCCGGCACAGCCGCCCATGGTTTCGACGGCAGCTACTGCTGTCGCCGCAGCTTCGCTGTCTTCGAGCGCCGTGGCGGCTTCTTCTTCTATGGTCATGACGGCCATCATGGCAGCTACAGCTCCAGCGGCCGCGGCCGCCTCGAAAAAGATAGGATCTTGGTCGTAGTCGCGCCCCATGGTTTTGACCTTCACACCCATGAGGGCTTCTGGGTCATAGAAGGGTTCATCCAGCTGTATGGCGACATGACCGACCTGATTGGGCAGTTCATTGATTTCGTGTTCTACCGTTTCTGACACAGGGCAGTTTTCATCTAGGTGCGGAATCGCAATGGTGGCTGGCGCCAGGGCGATGCGTGCCAGTGCCGTCAAGCTGTGATGGCTAATACCCAGATGGCGTTCGCGCTGGTCTGCCTGCGACATACGCAAGCAAGCGATGGCAGCACCGCCCAGGCTTGCAGCCGCGTTGATGGCTTCGCCCTGGGCTACTCCCCCATGCCCAAAGGGGGTTCCCGTGCCTGCAATACCAGGCCCCACTGCCGTGATGACCACGTCGCATCCGCCTACGTGGACGGCTGCTAAGAGTCCTGAATGCAGGTTGATGGCCTCGATTTCGCCACCGAAGGCCTGACCGGTTGAAACGGTAAGGTCGATAAGTCCTGCGTCGACGCTTTGCGCCAGGACCTTTGACAGCGGCAGGGCGAGGGAGGCTGCGTCATCCATGACATAGCCGACAATCAGCGACGGCATGGCTTTCTTGATGGCAGCTGCAACAAGCGGAACTTGCGAATGCAGTCCGCAACACACGACGGGCACGCCTTCCAGGCTGTCGCGGGTTTCCATGATTTTGTGGTACGGCGATTCTTGCGCCTCGACGCTTAGGACATTTAACTGATGGGGCGTGTAGCGCAGCTTCATCAGGTGGCCGGCGCTCTGGTCCATGGCATAGTCGACTTGCGGTTGCGCGCTGTTGTCGCCTGCTTCAACGGCGCCACGGTCAGAGGCAACCACAAAGTGCTTGCCGCCGGTTCCCAGATCAAGGTCGACAGCCGTTGTGTTCAGCAAGACGCGCTGCCCTGCGGCGATTTCTCCCACCAGGTCGGGGTAGCAAATGGCAAGGGCTTCGCCTTCGCGGCCGTCAACGCTGACGACCAGTTCACTGTAGTCCGCACGCTGCGAACCCTCCTGTTGTGACAGCTCGATGACTGTCCCCCAGATGAGTCTCAAAATATACCTGCCTCTTTCATATCGTGTTAGTGAGTTAGTGTGCTTGCGTCCTTGCAGCCTCGTGATTGATGGCCGCCACCGTCAACGAACTACTCGCTGCCCTGCTTATGCTTGACGGCAGCTTCAATGAAGCTCGCAAACACCGGTGAAGGCCTCGTGGCGCGGCTCTTGAACTCGGGGTGAGCCTGCGTACCAACAAACCAAGGGTGCACCTTGCGCGGCAGCTCGAGCATTTCGGGTACGTCGTCAGCCACCGAGGTCGCTGAAAAGACCAGGCCGGCGTCTTCCAGGTGCGTGATATATTCAGGATTAACGGCATAGCGGTGACGATGGCGCTCGCAGCCTTCCAGCTGATGATAGATTTCATGCGCAATCGTATTAGGCGCAATGGTAAAGTCCATGTTGCCCAGACGCATGGTGCCGCCGGTGAAGTCACTTTCCTCTTTGCCGGGCAGTGAGGTAATAACTGGGTACAGAGCATCCGGGTTGAACTCTGCTGAATTGGCGTCACTCATGCCGGCCACGTTACGGGCATATTCACACAGGGCCATTTGCATCCCCAGGCAAATGCCCAGGAAGGGAATCTTGTTTTCACGGGCAAATCCTGCGGCTGCCATCTTGCTTTCGACACCGCGTTCCCCAAAGCCACCGGGGACTATCACGCCGTCAAAGCCGGCAAGTGTTTCGCGCATCTCTTGCGGACTCAGCTTGCCTGCATCGACCCAGGTCAGGTCTATTAGGTGGTCATGCATGACGCCGGCGTGGCTTAAGGCCTCTGTTACAGAAAGATAGGCGTCGGGCAGCTGGACGTACTTGCCCACCAGTGCTATCTTGACCTTTTCAGTCAGACTGCGATCCTTTTCCAGATAGTTTGTCCAGGCGCTGATGTCGCTGTCGCGCAGGGCCATGCCAAAACGTTCCAGCACCTTTGAGTCAAAGCCCTGGGCCTGCAAAGCACCCGGTACCAGATACAGCGATTCGCTGTCTTGCGCGGTCAGTACCCGTTCTGGTTCAACGTCGCAAAACAGCGCGACCTTGTCGATCAAGTATTGTTCGATCGGGCGGTCACAGCGACAGACGATAAAGTTCGGGTGAATACCCTGACTGCGCAGCTCTTGTACGCTGTGCTGCGTGGGCTTAGTCTTCATTTCATGCGAGGCATCCAGCCAGGGCACCAGGGTCACGTGCACATAGCAGACATTTTCACGCCCCACATCGCGGCGCATCTGACGAATCGCCTCGATAAAGGGCAGCGACTCGATGTCACCCACCGTACCGCCGACCTCACAAATGACGAAATCTGCGCCGCTGTTAAAGGCAAGACGCTTGATGCGGTCCTTAACCTCATTGGTCAAGTGGGGAACGACCTGAATCGTGCCGCCAGAAAAGTCACCAGCACGTTCGCGCTGAATCAAATCGTAGTAGACCGAGCCCGCCGTCGCAGAAGAATCACGGGTCATCGCCTCATCGACAAAGCGCTCATAATGCCCCAGATCAAGGTCAGTCTCCGCCCCGTCTTCGGTCACGAAGACCTCGCCGTGTTGGTAGGGGCTCATCGTGCCCGGGTCGACGTTCAGATAGGGGTCCAGCTTTTGCATGGCCACGGTGTAGCCGCGCGATTTCAGCAGCAGGCCCAGCGAAGCCGCCGTGATGCCCTTGCCCAGCGACGACACAACGCCGCCCGTTACGAAGATATATTTGGTGTTTCGATCATTGTCTGCCGGACGGAAAGCGCCTGCCTGTGAACCCATACGATTTTCTTCTCCTGACTTGAGGCGCGCGGCCCCAAAATGTCGCACGCGGTGGCGCGATCTGCGGTGTCTCATACGGTACTTTAGTATAGCGAAAGTCGCGGGCTTTGCGAGCAACGATTTGAAAAACTTAGGGGGTCGAAAGGCTCTATAATAGATACATGCCTAAAAATGAACCTATACCCCACGGCGAGCTTTTGAACTATGAAGGCTCGGAGGCTGTTGAGGCCCTTGAAGAGGCGGAGGAGTCCGTCCAGCTGCTGTCAGCAGAAGACGATGCTGGTCGCAATGAGGGTGCTGGTGAAGGTGCTGGCGAAGGTGCTGGTGAAACAGGTACGGGGCTTGAGGGTGAGGCGCGGGTTGGTCGCAGCACGCTGATCATGACGCTTGCCACGACCCTGTCGCGCGTGACCGGCTTTGTGCGTGCCTGGGCTTTGGCGCTAGCGCTGGGTACGACGGCTGCCTCGAGCGCCTATCATGTGGCAAATAACGTCCCCAACATGATTTTCGAGCTGATTGCCGGCGGTGTCTTGTCGTCGCTCTTTATTCCGACTTTTATGAAAATCCGCAAAGAGCGCGGGGACGAGGCTGCCTGGCGTTTTGCGGGTAACCTGATGTCGCTTGTGGCCATAGCTCTGGGAACCATTGCTCTGGCTGGTATGCTCTTTCCGCGCCCCATTATGTGGACTCAGTACTTTTTGGCGGGCAGCGCGGGATACAGCGAAGAGCTGCTGAACCTTGCCAGTTTCTTTTTCCGCTTCTTTGCCATTCAGGCCGTGTTCTACGGTGTGGGTATGATCATTCAGGCCGTGTTAAATGCGCAGCGCAAGTATCTGTGGGCGTCACTAGGGCCAGTCTTTAACAATCTAATTGTCATCGGCTTTTTAGTATCTGCCTATCTGTTCATGGACTTGAACAGTGATACTACCTTGACGATTATTGCCCTGGGCACCTCCTTGGGTGTGCTGGTCATGTTTCTCATAATGATGCCGTCATTAAGGACAACAGGCTTTAAGCTGTACCTGGGCATAAACTTGAAAGATCCTGACCTGCGGGCGATGCTGAAGCTTGCCTTGCCCATGGTCTTTTATGTCATTTGTAACTTGATTGCTGTGTCGGTGCGTAATGCTGCGGCTGCAACGACGGGTACGGGCAGCCAGGCCGTGGTGCAGTTTGCCAGCATTTGGCAGTCCTTGCCTTATGGCATCATTGCCGTTTCGGTGGCGACCGCATTGTTTACAGAGCTTTCAAAGTCTGCGACCGAAAAGAATATGGAAGAGTTCAAAACGACCCTGGTGTCGGGCCTTCGCACCACGACCCTGTTGATGTTACCCGCGTCTGCGTTGCTCTTTGGTCTGGCAGCGTCTTTGATTTCCTTTTATGTCGCCGGAAACATGTCAGAAGCTGATGCCTATCCCATAATTTATGTCTTGCAGGTGTGGGCGGTCTCGCTGGTATTCTTCGCGGGCATGATGTATTTACTACGCGCTTTTTATTCCCTGCGAGATACCTGGACGCCGGCGATTGCGAACTTCTTTTTGACGATTATTCAGATAGCGGGTTACTTGCTGCTAACAGGCGCGGTCATCAAGTCTGATGCCTTTGGCGTGATAGGTATTCCCTTTGCTGACGGCATCTTTTTTGTACTGCTCTTTTTTGCTTTACTGCTGCTGCTGCGCCGCAAGATTGGACCTTTCGATATTCGGTCCTTTGCGGTGGTCTTTATTAAGATGGCCGTCGTATCGGTTCTACTGGGAGCCTTTACCTTCTACGGTTCGGCGCTTTTGGCTGAAGCCTTAGTAGCACTGGGCATCATGAACCCGGGCAGGTTGCTGTCGCTTGCGGTTGTGATTCTGATGGGCGTGACAGGGCTTGCCTTTACCGCATTAGCCGCACGTGTCTTAGGAATTGAAGAAATAAGCACTTTTGGCAAAGCCATAAGGCGTAGACTGAGCAGGAGCAAGGCGTAGATGAGTGAACAAGAAAAGAAGATGAGTGCGTCCACTGCTGCATGCCCCTTTGAGGAGCTGGAACGCCAGCGTGCTGTCATGCCCAATGAACCACTGGTGGTAGCACTGGTACCTGCCTACAACGAGGAAGCACGCATTGTGGCAACCATTAGGGCAATCTATGAGATTCCTGCCGTTAAGCGCGTTGTTGTCATCGATGATGGCAGCAAGGATGACACGGCGCAGCTGGCAGTCGATGCTGGTGCGCGCGTTATTCGGTCAACGCGTAATGTGGGTAAGGGACCTGCGTTAGAGCACGCCGCCAAGCAACACGAAGACGCAGACATTATCTTGCTGCTCGATGCGGATCTGGCTGATACGGCCGTGCAGGCAGCTGCCCTGCTGGAACCAGTTATGGCTGGTCAGGCTGATATGACGATTGCTCGTTTTCCCCGCACGAATGTGAAGGCGGGCTTTGGCCTCGTCAAAGGTCTTGCCCGCTGGGAAATTGGGCGTGCAGGTGGCAACGAGGATGATTTTCAGGCACCCCTGTCGGGTCAGCGTGCCTTGACGCGCAGCTGCCTTGACCACATCCGCCCCTTTGCCAAGGGCTATGGCGTTGAAGTCTCGCTGACCGTGCGCGCCCTGCGCGCCGGCTACCGTGTCATGGAGGTCGAGACTACGATGGGGCACGCTGCAACAGGGCGTAACCTGCGCGGCTTTATTCATCGTGGCAGACAGTTTCGTGACGTACTGGGCGCCGTCATCATGCTGAACCTGCGCAAATAGTTTATTGGGTAACGGAAATCAGGAAATAATCCCAAAATAGAGAAAAGAGTGTGCCCTTCGCCGTGGCACACTCTTTCCGCTCTTCAAATAAATCTAAAGGAGAACCAGCGCTGAGCAGAGAACAGGCAAACTCTGCGCTTAATTCAGAAGAGCTTTAAGGAGAGAGGCTTATCGCTTCTTCATGCTTCATATAATACACACAAATAAAGCTCCAGTCAACCACAAATTTTAGGTCTTTTTCATAGGAATTCCACAACTGAGTGAAAAAGCACTAAAAGACCCCGTCCTCATTTAGATAGAGGCCGCGGTGACCATGTAGTGGCGAGCGTCCCCTCGCCCGCAAGATCCCTCGCTACGCTCGGGACGCAGAGGGGGTGTTTTTGAACTTTGGGCGCAGTACGCCCGATACTGGTCCTAGAGCGCAGCCCTAGGTGCATGGGGTTAGAGGCCGGGGAGGCCTGGCATGCCGCCGCGTCCGCGACGTCCCTTTTTGCTCTTGCCTGACATGGCGCCCATTTGCTTCATCATTTTTTGTGCTTCGGCAAACTGTTTCATCAACCTGTTGACCTCAACAACCGTTGTGCCCGAGCCTTGTGCGATGCGCGCGCGGCGCGAGCCGTTCAGTAGCTTTGGGTTGTTGCGTTCTTTGGGCGTCATGGAAAAGATAATCGCCTCCATGCGGGTGATTTGCGAGTCGTCAAGTGCACCGTCTGGAATGCCCTTGGCGCCCCCGGGCAGCATTTTCATGATGGCACTGATGCCGCCCATCTTGCGCATTTGCTTGATGGATTTCAGGAAGTCATCAAAGGTGAACTGGCCTTTTTTCAGGCGTTCTTCATCCCAGTCTGCGATTTCAGCCTCGAGGTTGGTGTCCATGGCGGTTTCAATGAGGCTGACCACATCACCCATACCCAAGATACGCTTTGCCATGCGATCGGGATGAAACTCATCGAGCGAAGAGGGCTTTTCCCCCTCTGAAGCAAAGAGTATCGGCTTGCCCGTGACCTCGCGAATCGAAAGTGCTGCACCACCGCGGGCATCACCGTCGAGCTTTGACATAATAAGGCCGTCGAAGTCCAGCACCTTGGCAAATTCGCTGGTGACATTAACGGCGTCTTGACCAGTCATGGCGTCTACCACCATGAGGATCTGGTCAGGCTTGACGGCCTGCTTGATGGCCGTCGCCTCTTGCATCATCTCTTCGTCTACGTGCAGACGACCAGCCGTGTCGACGATGACGACGTTATACATTTGATCAATGGCGTGGCGCACGCCCGCTTCAGCCGTTGCGACAGCGTCCCCTGCCTCATCGCCCTGTCCGCGATAGACAGGAATCTGAAGCTCGCGCCCCAAGGCTTCAAGCTGGTCGATAGCAGCAGGGCGGTGTACGTCGCAGGCCACCATGAGGGGACGCTTGCCCTGTTTGCGCAGTCGCCAGGCAAGCTTTGCCGTCGCCGTCGTCTTACCAGAACCCTGCAGACCAACCATCATCAAGACATTAGGCGTGCGGTTTGAAAGCACCATGCGCGTGGGGTTTTGCCCCAAAAGCGCGGTCAGCTCTTCCAGTACAATTTTAACGACCATCTGACCAGGCGAAAGCGAGGCCATGACATCGGCGCCCACCGAGCGCTCGCGCACCCGTGCAATGAAGGTCTTGACGACCCTGAAGTTAACGTCTGCTTCAAGCAGGGCGAGGCGAATCTCGCGCATGGCTGAATCGACATCATCTTCTGACAGGCGACCCTTGCGGTTCAGGTTAGTAAAGACGTCTTGCAAGCGGCTGGCTAAACTATCAAACATAGGAAATAGTACCTCTCATGTTGTGTGTGAAAAACAGACTATACAGTCTAGCACTAGGGCGTGGACAAATTGCGGAGGACGCCCATTGATGGACGCCCTCCCCCACTAAACTACCTAAATTTTCTAAAGTGCTCTCAGTGGTCGCAATCAAGGAGAATGAGAAAAGAGGAAATCCTAGCGTAGTAAGACCTACGTGGATTTCCCCTTTTCGAAACTTCGACGCCGAGTGCGGGCGCTGAGTGTGCTTTAGCGGGTAGTGCCGGTTTTGAAATCAAAGTCCTGCAGCTTACCCTGGTTGTAAGCATCATAGGCTGCCAGATCAAAGAATCCGTGTCCTGACAGACCAAAGAGGATGGTGCAGTCGCGGCCTTCTTCTGCAGCGGCGCGCGCTTCCTGGACGGCAGCTGCTATCGCGTGGCTGCTTTCAGGGGCGGGCAGCATGGCCTCTGCGCGACTAAACATCAGCGCATACTTGAAGCAGTCGGTCTGGTAGACGGCCGTCGCCTCGATGTCACCTGAGTGAACCAGCGCTGACAGCAGCGGCGAGTCACCGTGGTAGCGCAGGCCACCGGCGTGGATTCCTGGGGGCACAAAGTCGTGACCTAGGGTGTACATCATCATCTGAGGCGTCATTTTGGCTTCGTCACCGTAGTCGTAGCGATATTCGCCGCCGGTCAGGGTCGGACAGCTCTTGGGCTCTGCGGCAAGCAGGCGTGCCTTTGATTTGCCGTCGAGGCGACGCTTGTAGTACGGGAAGGCAAGCCCTGAAAAGTTCGAGCCTCCACCGCAGCAGCCGATGACGATGTCGGGCTCGGCTTCCGCCAGTTCCATTTGCAAGATAGCCTCTTGCCCGATGAGAGTCTGGTGCAAGATGACGTGGTTCAAAACGCTTCCCAGTGAATAGTTTGTATCGGGATTCGTGGCGGCGATTTCGACCGCTTCAGAGATCGCAAGTCCCAGCGTACCTGGCGTGTCGGGGTCAGTTTCTAGCACCGCGCGACCGACATTAGTTAGGTTTGTAGGGCTGCGATGCACCTTTGCACCGTAGTTTTCCATAAAGATACGACGGTAGGGCTTTTGGTCGTAGCTGACACCAACCATGAAGACTTCGATGTCCATACCCAGCTGGCTGCCTGCCATCGACAGCGCACTACCCCACTGGCCGGCACCGGTTTCAGTGGTCAGCTTCGTGATACCCGCCTGCTTGTTGTAGTAGGCCTGCGGGATGGCGCTGTTCGCCTTATGCGAACCGCTGGCGTTGATGCCCTCATATTTGTAGTAAATCTTGACATTATCTGGCAGCCCCAGAGCCTGCTCGAACATGCGGGCACGGGTCAGCGGGCTGGGACGGAAGGTGCGGAGGATGTCCAGTACCGCACCAGGAATGTCGATGTAGCGTTCTTTGGTCATCTCTTGTTCGATCAGCGCGGGTGGGAAAATCGCTGCCAACTGTTCGGGACGTGCGGGTTCGCCGGCACCATCAAGGTAGGGCGGCATTTCAGGCATGTCTGCCTGAACGTTATACCAGGCTGTCGGCATATCTTTTTCTTCGAGTACAAAACGGGTTTTGTGTGTGTCGTTGCATGACATGGCTCTTCCTCCTTTTTCGTCTTACTCCTCTTCAGAAGCGCTGTGGAGGGAAAATTGAAAAACCCCCTACAGATGCTTCTGTAAGGGACGAGTAGTCTGTCTACCCGCGGTGCCACCCTTTTTGACGGTCCAGACCCCTTGCCTGGATGCCCACTTATGGTCTTACTGAGGTCTCAGAAGTCCATTCGCCTTTTCTCGCTTTACCCGATTCCCAGCATCACGGGCTCTCTTTAGTTGCGCTGAAAAGAATACTAATCTTCGTCGCTGACCTTTCTTGAAAAGTATTCTACTTCATAAATTGCACACAGAGCAAGGGGTTTTCGATAAAAGGTGATAAGTCTGCATTCATGCAGGGAAGATCCTTCGGCTCGCTTACGCTCACTCAGGATGATTTTCTCTGCATTAAGCAGAGAAAATCACTTGTGATACGGGTGGTTGGATGAGATAGTAAAAGCTCGATATATTTGTTCTGCCAGCATAACGCGCACCATATTGTGGGGCCAGGTCTGGGGACCTAATGAAAGAGCCTCATTAACCTGTGCCATTACGGCTGGTGAGATACCATGCGAGCCACCTATGACGAAGACGAGCTTTGACACACCGCTTAGTTTGAGCTGATCAATGTGCTGTGCGAGCTCTTCGCTGCTACGCTGCTTGCCGCTGGCGTCAAGGGCAACAACCTGACCGTCAGGACCTTTCAGCGAAGAGAGACGGGCAAGAATGGACTCCCCCTCCGCCGCTTTTATCTGGTCTGCTGTGCCAAAACTGGCGGCTTTGTCTGGTAGCTCGATGATGTCGACTTTGGCAAAGGAGGAGAGACGCTGCAGGTATTCTGACAGCGCCTCCTTCCAGTATTTTTCTTTTAATTTACCGACGGCAATAATGGTGATTTTCATGTCAACACTATCTGAATAAGGTCAAACCCGAGACCCCGCGTCGGAGCGCGGGGTGACAAGGTGTGGCGATTATGGTGATTTTCACGGCGTGCTTAGGGGTTAGTGGGTGGGTGCTGGGGTGGGAGCTGCTGCTGGGGTGGCTGTTGTTCTTGTAGACGATTCATAAAGTCATCCGATGCAAGCACGGCTTCGAGCACGCGGTTTTCACCGCTGCGATAGACTTCGACTTCGACGCGGTCGCCCACGCGATGCGAGCGAATGGCGCTAAAGACGTCTTCTGAACTGGCAACCTGATGGTTTCCGATGCGCAGGATGTAGTCCCCTACCTGCAGGCCGGCAACGTCAGCAGGCGAGCCTCCAACGACTGAATTGATGACCACACCGCGGTCGATGGGCAGACCAAAGGCCTGGGCGACCTCTGGTGTGATGGTCTGCGAACCAATCCCGAGGAAGGCATGTGAGGCGTGTCCGGTCTCGATAAGCTGGTTAGTGACATGCACGACCGTATCGACAGGAATCGCAAATCCAACACCGTTTGAGGCACCTGACAGCGAGTTAATAAGCGAATTGATGCCTATCAGACGTCCTTCTTTGTCGACCAGAGCCCCACCGCTGTTACCAGGATTGATGGCAGCATCGGTTTGAATCAAGTCAACGTAGGCCGTCAGGGTTGTTTGCGTGGCAACAACATTGTTGCGCCCGAGGCCTGAAATGATGCCGGCAGAGACCGACTGCTCGTGTCCAAAGGGTGAACCGATGGCCATGACGTACTGCCCTTCAAGCAAGTTGCTTGATGAGCCAATCGTGATGGCAGGTAGATCAGCCGGAGCGTCTATTTTCAGCACGGCGAGGTCAGTTGAAGGGTCGGCACCTATCAATACAGCATCAAAGGGTTGCCCACCGGCGTTCACGGTAATGTTAGTCAGGCTTTCGATGACATGATTATTGGTGACAATGTACCCTTCGGGGCTGATGATGACACCGGCGCCAGCACTTTGGGCAGGCGACATACCGCCCATGCCCATGTCCATGCTGCCTGATACACTGACAACAGAAGGCAAAACCTTGCGTGCGACCTGCACGGAAAGCTCGTTTTCAGACGGATTGGTCACGTCTTCTGGAATGGCAATAGTCGCCGTGGGGCTTGATTCGGCAGAATCATCGCCCGTCACACCTGGCAGAGTAATGGTGGCGGTCTGGCTGCGGTCCCACAGCCCGATTTGCGTGCTCAGAAGTGCGCCTGCCCCGCCAAAGAAGAGGAGGAGTCCCAGTACGATCAGCGCAATGCGACCGCTGCGTTTTTTGCGCTTCTGGTCGGGAGCCGTGGCGGCAGGGCTTGCAGCGTAGGCGAAATCTGCAGCTGTCGGTGCTCCATGAGGCAGGTTTTGCTGCACGCCCGTGTTAGGGTCATAGGCCTGCGTCAGATGAGCCTGTTGCTGCGTCTGCTGTAGCGGTGTTTGTGCTGCAGGCATCTGCGGTGCCTGTGACATGGGCTGCTGCATGGGCTGCTGTGCTGGCTGCTGCGCTGGCTGAAGTAGTGGCTGCTGTGCTGGCTGCTGTTGGTAGAAAGCTGCCTGCGGGTCAACAACGGCCGGTGTAGCTGTTGCACCAGGTGTAGCAGGTGCTGGCTGAGACGCAGCTGTAGTTGTAGCTGTTGCTGGGTGAAGCGGCGCCTCTGCTTGAGTAAGCGGCGGAGCCTGTGGTGGCACTGCTGTGTGCAGGTCTGGATGCGTGGGTTGCTCCGCCGGACGTTGCGGAGGCTGGCTGTAATCTTTCATGTGTTTTCTCCTTGTAGTTCTTGAGCATAGGAAACAGGGACGAAGAGTTGCGCTCGCAGGTGCTGCGGCGCAGGATTTCAAACAGTGTCTTCTAGTTTAGCGCGATTGCGCCAGGCATGCCACAGGATGGCGGCGCCGACGATGACCATGGGTAGCGACAAAAGCATGCCCATGGTGAGCCAATTACCCAGCAGAAAGCCGAGTTGGCTGTCGGGCTCGCGGAAGTTTTCGGCGAAGATGCGCACGATGCCGTAGAGCACCAGGAAGGTTCCGGCGATGGTGCCGGGGACGGGCGGGCGACCCTTGCGGGCATAAACAATGGCTATCGTCAGCAGGACGGCAAACATGAGGACCCCTTGTAGCAGGCCCTCGTAGAGCTGCGAAGGGTGGCGGGCAAGGTCACCTGCAGCTGCCGCGGGAAAGACCACGCCCCAACTGACGTCGGTGACGCGCCCCCAGAGCTCGCCGTTGATGTAGTTTGACAGACGGCCAAAGGCAAGGCCGATGGGGGTGCCGATCAGCACCAGATCACCCAAGCGCAACAAGGGCATTTTGATGAGGCGTGCAGCGATGTAGGCACCAATAATGGCGCCAATCAGGCCGCCGTGAAAGGACATGCCCGATATGCCGCCGTCCCAAAAGGCAATGATTTGCAGCGGATTTGCCAGAAAGTAAGCTGGCTGGTAAAACAGCACAAAGCCGACTCGTGAACCGATGATGACACCCAGTGACAGGCTGATGAGCACCGTCAGAAGGTCATCAAAACTAAGGCTGAGCTTCCATTTTTTGGCAAAGTGCCAGGCGAGGGCGGTGGCTGCCAGGAAGCCTGCTAGGTAGCTGAGGCCGTACCAACGCGCGGCAAAAGGGCCTATGGTGAAGGCCACGGGGTCAGTTGCCTGAAGGGCTTGGAGGAATTCAGCCATTATTTATCGATGGGTTGCGGGTCGTTGATTGCGGGCTGTGTGCCGCGGGCCGTGTGCTGCGTGCCGCGGACAAAAGCTCGCACCGACTAGCGCGTCTCTTCGTTGACGCGGGACAGGAAGTCATCGACGGAATCGATTTTTTCAAGTTCGCGTGCAAAGAACTCCAGCTGATTACCCTCGATAGGAGTCAGCTCGCGGTCTGACAGCTCTTCGAGGTCTGCGGCAGCACAACCGCCGCAGTGGGCGCCGTCGTCGCCAAAGTCGAAGCTCTCATTAAACATGTCCATCGAACCGCCCAGCGTGCCAACCAGATCCGAAAAGTTCAACTTGCCGTCATGCATGGCGACATTGAGCTCTTCAGCCAGCTGCTGAACCAGTCCTGGAGGAAGCAGCGGCGACATCGAAGTGATGCGCACCAGTTCTCCGCATTTGGGGCAACGAACTGAAATCTCAGTCTTGCCCTCTTCGTGAACAATCATATCTTCGACGGCATCAAAGCCCGCCTGAACTTGCCCATCGTTAGGGCATTGAAATCCTATTTGTCCAAAAAGCATGTAATCATACCTCTCAATATATAAAATGACGATTCTCTATTATAACGCAGGGCTATGACTAGAATGTGGAGCTTGCTTTACCAGAGGAAGGCGGTTCTACGAGCATACTGAGCCAGAAGAGGCACGCCGTGCTGTGCGGATTCTGGTGGAGGAGTAAGGGATGCCAGCTTCATCTGATTCCAGTTCTGCGACCGTCACCTTGATGTCAGGCAGGAGCTCTGCCATCTGTGCCGGTCCCGTATCTGCACCCTTGCCGCAGCGGAAGTTCTCTCCCACCATGATTTCGCGCGTCTGCACGAGAGCCGGCAAAGTCAGGGTCAGAAAGTCTGCTGCACTTTGTTGGCCGAGCTTCTGATTGAAGGGCAAGACGATGACCTGGTCGATTCCGCAGTTTTTGATGGCTGCGACTTTATCGTCGAGTGTCATGAGGGGTGCCGGTGCGTGGCTGGGGCGCATAACCTCTTTGGGATGTAAGTCAAAGGTAAGGGCAGTGGCAAGGAGGCCTTGTTCGTGTGCGCGAGCAACGACGGCACGCAGCAGTGCCTGGTGGCCTTCGTGCACGCCGTCAAAGACGCCGATAGTAAGGACCGAGGGTCCAACGCGGGTTCCTGCAACCGATGCGGCGTTTAGGCGTTGCGCTGGCATTGAGTGCAGGAGTTCATCTCGCGAGATGAAGAAATCCGCCAGAGCATTGGGGTCCTGCTTGAGGTGCTGCTCGATTTCTTCAAGGGTGTGGGCATCTGCGACCCAGAAATCGCCTGATGTCGTGCGGCACAGCTCGCTTAAGTGCGCATGGGTACCGGCGGCGCGTCCGATGTCGCGAGCAAGCGCGCGGATGTAGGTACCTTTTGACACCGTAAAGTCGACGACCCAAGAGACTTCCTCGATTGATATGAGGGTTGCGGAGGTGACGACGATGGGGCGGGCTGGAATGTTGAGCGGGGTGCCCTTGCGCGCCTCGCGGTGTGCGATCTTACCGCCCTGTTTGAGGGCAGAAAAATCGGGGGGAATCTGGTCAGACTCCCCCAGAAAAGAGTCGAGGAGCTCTTGCGCGTAGACAGGGTCGAGCACTTTTTCAGGTATGGGTGAGGTTTCGAGCAGGTCGCCCTGGGCGTCGTCGGTCGTCGTCGAGCTGCCAAACTGAATGCGGGCGCGGTAGCTTTTGTGCTCGCTGGTGAAGTCTGCCGAGAGCTTGGTCGCAGGACCTATGAGCATAATCATGAGGCCCGAGGCGTCGGGGTCAAGGGTGCCGGCATGCCCGATGCGACGCTCGCCGGTCAGGGTGCGCAGCTTGCCCACCAGGTCGTGGCTGGTCCAGCCGGTGGGTTTGTCTAGCAGCAGCACACCGGACAAGGCCGTGGCACCGCGACGCGAGCGAGCTTGGCGCGCTTTGTTGCGGGCTGCGCCTGGTTCCGACACGCATGACCCTTCGCTGCGCTCAGGGTGGTGATGGGGGTGCGCGGTGGCACCGCCTTTAGATGATGAGGGTCTGGTCGCTTGCATCTTCGTCTGCTTCGACCAGCTTCCATTCGCGATCGGTCTCTTGAGCTTCGAGGTCTGCGCTATCAGTTGCAAAATGGGGCAAATGAGGCAGCAGGGCATCGAGGATTTGTTCGATGCTCGCGGCTTTGTCAGGCCAGGTGATGCCTGCTGCAGGACGATGTCCCCCGCCGCCAAAGGCACGGGCAGCAGCAGATACGTCGAAACGACCGTCACTGCGCAGTGATACGCGCGGACCTTTTGAAGACTCGGTTATAAAGACAGCTGCGTCCGTGTCGCGCACTGAGCGTATCAGATCAATCAAGTTTTCAGTGTAGTCGATGGGTACGCCGAACTCGTGGAGGTCTGCGTCCGACAGATAGGAGTGAATGACAGCCCCGCCGTTGAGCAGCTTTGCCCGTGAGAGCACACGACCCTCGAGGTGGAGTGCTGCCAGCGGCTTTTGACTGTAGAGCTTCAGCGCTGCGTCTGCTGGCACGGCTCCTGCGTCTATCATTTCGCTGACGTGGGCAAAGGTCGTCTTGGTGGTGTTTGAAAACTGGAAGCTACCAGTGTCTGACAGGGTTGCCACATAGCAGGCCGTGGCGATGTCGGCATTAAGCTGCCAGCCTAATTGGCAGAGAAGCGACCAGACCAGCTCCCCCGTTGCGGCTGACGTGATGTCAGCAAAGCGTAGGTCAGCGTAGCTTTCTGGCAGGGGTGGGTGGTGATCGATAATCAGTGACTGCGTGGCTTCTTGCAGCAGCGGCAGGGCTTCAGCCATGCGCTTTGGGTCTGGGGTGTCGAGGGCTATGAAGAAATCAGCCTGGTAGTCTTGAGCCAGCTCTTCTGGCGTCGTGAAGTCGTCAACGCCTGCCATCCACAGATAGGGTGCAGGCGGGGTTGCATTGTCTGCCAGCAGCGGACGCGCATCGATGTCACGCAGGCGCAGGGCGGCCACCAGTGCCAGCACCGAGCCCATCGAGTCACCGTCGGGACGTGTATGACCACAGACCAATACCTGCGCGCGGGCAGGTATTGACTGCAGGACGTCTACTAATTCTTCACGTGTAATATCCATTGTGATTCCTCAAGTGCTAGGTCGTGCTAACGGGCGCGCGGGGACGCGCGCCCCTACAAAGGTCAAGATCAAGGTCAAACCCGAGACCCCGGCTCGGGGCCGGGGTGACGAAGCGAATGTGTTTATGTCTCGCCCTACATTTCAGGTATGGTCGTGCTCCGCTGGTTTTTACTCGTCGTCTTCTGCAGCGAAAGCTTCGCGACGCTCATCAGCGCTTGCCAGGATGTCTGCAATGCGCTGACCTTCGTCCAAGGCTTCGTCGATGTGGAAGTTGATCTCTGGCGTGTTGCGCCAACCGACGGCCTTGCCCAGAAGCGAGCGAATACGGCCCTTGGCTGATTCGAGACCTGCCATCATGTCATCGTAGCGGGCGGGGTCGTTGCTGACAAAGATGTGTGCGATTGATTTGTCAGGGCTGACCTCGACGCCGGTGACGGTCGTCATGAAGATGCGTGGGTCGCTGATTTCTCTTTCGATGATCAGGGCTACGGCTGCGCGTGCGGCCTCGTCATTTTTTCTGCTAAAGTTTTGGCGTGCCATGGGGGGTCCCCTTTCTAGCCTTTTCGGGCTACTTCGATGATGCGGTATCCTTCGATAATGTCTTGTTGTTTCAGGTCTTGGAAGCCTTCGATGCCCACACCGCATTCATAGCCGGCGCGTACCGATTTGACATCTTCTTTGAACCTGCGCAGTGAGCCCATGACGCCTTCGAAAATGACGGTCGAGTCGCGCACAATGCGGACCTTGTCGTCGCGATTGATTTCGCCTTCGAGGACGTAGGAACCTGCGATAACGCCCATTTTGGGTACACGGAACAGTTCGCGGACCTCGATGCGGGCGGTGTCTTCTTCAATGAACTCTGGTGCCAGCATGCCGACGCGTGCTGCGTTAATTTCTTCAATCGCCTGGTAGATAACGCGGTACAGGCGAACGTCGATTTTCTCTTCAGCGGCAAGCGTTTTGGCGCCGGGCGTGGGGCGTACGTTAAAACCAATGACGATCGCTGATGACACGGCTGCCAGCTGGATGTCGGTTTCGGTGATACCACCAACGGCCGAGTGTACGATGTTGATGCGGACTTCGGTCTGGTCGATTTTTTCCAGCGCGTCGCGCAGGGCTTCGATTGAGCCTTGTACGTCTGCTTTGACCACCAGGTTCAGGTCCTTGATCTCACCTGCTTCAATAGCACTGAAGAGGTCGTCCAGTGAGACATGTTTGTGGGTCGATTCCTGTTGACGCAGGCGCAACTTCATGGCGCGTGATTCTGCCAGGGCGCGGGCACTGCGTTCGTCTTCAAAGACTAGGAACTCGTCACCGGCGCTGGGCACCTCTTGCAGACCCAGGATTTCAACCGGTTCTGAAGGGCCAGCCGTTTTAACCTTGCTGCCGTCTGGTGCCATCAGGGCACGTACGCGACCAAAGGCCGTTCCTGCAACCAGGGCATCTGACCCGCGCAGGGTACCACGCTGAACCAGCACGGTTGCAACCGGTCCGCGACCCTTGTCGAGTTTTGCCTCGATGACGGTACCAAAGGCCTGCGTATTAGGATTAGCCTTCAGTTCCAGCATATCTGCCTGAATCAACAGCATTTCCAGCAGGTCATCGATACCGATGCGCTTTTTGGCGCTGATGTTGACAAAGATATTGGTGCCACCCCAGTCTTCAGGGACGACTTCGTATTCAGTCAGCATTTGGCGGACGCGATCAGGGTTTGCGCCGTCTTTGTCGATCTTGTTGACGGCAACGACGATGGGCACACCTGCAGCCTTTGCGTGGCTAATAGCCTCGATAGTCTGAGGCATGACGCCGTCGTCAGCTGCAACCACCAAGATGACGATGTCAGTAATATTGGCACCACGGGCACGCATGGCGGTAAAGGCCTCGTGACCAGGGGTGTCGATAAAGGTGATCTTGCGACCATTTTTCTGCACGACACTTGCACCAATGTGCTGGGTGATGCCACCGGCTTCGGTGTCAACAATACCCGTTTCGCGAATGGCGTCGAGCAGCGAGGTTTTACCGTGGTCAACGTGACCCATAACCGTAACTACCGGGCTGCGTGTCTCGAGATCTTCAGGCTTGTCTTCGTCAAAGGTCCAGGTCATTTCGTCTTCTGGTCTTTGAATCGTAACCTTGCGCTCGAGGTCGTCAGCCAGCAAGTCAATCAGTTCATTGCTGATGGGTTCTGTAACTGTGAGCGGAGTACCCAGCATAAAGAGAGTTTTGATCAGGTCATTTGCAGGAACCTCGAGGGCTTCTGCGAATTCACCCAGACTTAGGCCTTCCGTAACGGTAATAGCCTTGCCGCCAGCAGGTAGCGAAGTTTCATCGCTACCGGCCTCTGACGCATCGCGAATCAGCTCGTCTTCGGCACTGGCCTTACCCTTTTTCTTCTTTTTCTTTGCGCGACGAGACTCGCCACCAGCACTTGCTGCTTCAACTTCAGCGCGCATTTCAGCGAGAACCTTTTCTTTCTGCAGCTTTTCAGCTTGAATCGCCATTTCCTTATAGCGCTGGGCTTCCTCGGCTTCCTTGCGTGCGGCTTTTTCGCGTTCGAGCCTGTCGTGTTCTGCAGCGATGGCCGCCTCAAGGTTGGTGCGCTTCGTCTGCTTAGGCGCAGGCTTTGCGGCTGGGGCAGCAGGGACTGCAGGGGCTGGTGCAGCTTTCGCGGGTGCAGCAGGAGCGGGCGCGGAAGCTGGAGCTGCAGCAGGTGCAGCTTCCGCTTCAACAGCGGTCGTCTCCTCAGCTACAGGCTTTGCTGCAACAGGCGCAGGCGCAGGCGCAGGTGCACCTCCACCAACGGCAGCAACCGCAGCAACGGCAGCATTAATGGCACCAGCACCAGGCAGGGGTATCTTTGCAGCCTCTGCTTCAGCGGCGGCAGCTGCGCGTGCCTGCTCTTCCAAAGCAGCACGTTCTGCCTCGCGAGCCTCACGTTCAGCCTCACGCTGCAAACGGGCCGCCTCTTCAACCTTGCGGCGCTCTTCTTCTTCTGCCTTTGCAGCAGCTTCTGCTGCCTCACGCTCTGCGGCCTCTGCAGCTTCTGCGGCTTCACGCTCTGCTGCAACCTCAGCCTGACGTTGCGCAATCAGCGGAGCCAACTGCATACGCACGATGTCCACATAGGCATCCACAAGGCTCGATGACGGAGTCTTCGCCGGAATTCCCAGCTTCTGGATCTCCTCCAACAGCTCCTTGCTCTGCATGCCAAACTCTTTCGCGAGCTCGTGTATTTTCACGCTTGCCAAGTGCAATCACTCCCTAGTTCTTCTCTAAAAATAACGCTACGTCTGCACGTAGGCGGTTAACGACATCTTCGTCTTGCGCGGATTTCGGGGCGCGCAATCCCCGCGCCAAAGCGCCGGTCTTTACTGCTTTTTCAAAGCATTGCGTGGAGGAGTGCGTCCATACTCCCCTACCGGGACTCTTTTTGCTTGCATCGAAGCTGACCTGTCCGTCGCGGAGCACAAAACGCAAGAGCTCCTCTCGCGCTGCAGTTTCGCGACAGCCTACACAGCTTCGCTCCGACACTTAGCTTTCCTCAAGGTCTGCGTGTACGCCGCAGTACAGCGATCCGGGACGGGCGTGGTTGCGACACCTGACGCCGTCCTTTGTGGTGGCAGCACATATGAGGTCTACCTGGTCGAGGTTTTCCATCGACACGACGGGCAGGACCAGACCTGCAGCCTCAGCCATTTCGACACTCTTGATGTCGATGCGCCATCCGGTCAGCTGTGCTGCCAGACGGGCGTTTTGACCTTCTTTACCAATGGCCAGCGACAGCTGATCATTGGGAACGATGACGTTTGCCGTGTGTGAGGCTTCGTCGATCATGACGCGGTCAACCTTTGCAGGTGACAGGGCATTAGCCACAAAGACCTGAGGGTTTTCATCCCAGGCAATGATGTCTATGCGCTCGCCACGCAGGTCAGTTACGACGTTGCGTACACGGCTACCACCTGGTCCAACACAGGCACCAACGGGGTCAAGGCCGGGCTCGCGGCTTGCAACCGCAACCTTAGAGCGCACGCCTGCTTCGCGGACAATGGACTTGAACTCGACGATGCCGTCATAGACTTCAGGCACTTCGACTTCAAAGAGGCGCTTAATAAGACCGGGATGCTTGCGAGACACGATGATGGGTGATTCGTTAGCGCGCTGTACGCGGCGCACGTCAACGATGTAGACCTTCACGCGTTCGTTAAAGCGGTAGTGCTCACTAGCTGGGGCTTCACTTGCAGGCAGTTCTGCTTCGAGGTCATCGCCCAGCTTGATAATCGTAAACTTGCGGTTTGACTGCTGGACAGGACCTGAAACCATTTCACCGATGCGTCCCACGAAGTCTTCAAAGATGCGCTCGCGACGAGCATCGCGCACCATTTCATTGATGACGTTTTTCGCTTGATGAGCAGCGATACGTGACACCTCAGGTGGAGTAACGTCCTTCTCCTCATATTCGCGCACTTCACCCTCTTCAGGTTCGGTATCGGGGTCAAAGTCGCCCAAAGGAATCATTTCATAGACATAGATGGCACCTGTTTCGCGGTCAAGCATGACCTTTGCAGGGTTTTCCAGCTTGAGCACGCGCTCATAGACGGGTGCTAGGTTTTGTTCGAGTTTATCGAGCAGCTCATATTCATCGATGCCGTGGGTACTGGCGATCTCTTTGAATGCTGCCATAAGTCCAACGCTTGTAGTCATGTGCCCAGATCCTTTCCTCGTGCTATTCAGTTTTAGCGCGCTTGCTTCGACCACCGGGGCTTGAAACCTCCAGGGTGTAGCGCGTTGTTATCGCTTCGTCCAGGGTGCTGCCCAGCCATTTGTTGGCTGCAGCGAGGGCATCAATCGTGATGCCGCCTTCTACATCTTCAGCTGTGTCAAGGTAGACAATGACGATGGGATTATTGGCCTGACCCTTGACCTCGACGTCTATGAGCTCAAGACCTTCAGACTGCGCCTGGTCCACCAGGATGTCATAGAGTTCCTGCGAACGCTGTTCTTTATTCATGGACGCACTCCTCAATCATCATCGTTTTATCATTACTGCCGTCGTTACTATGTCGTCACAACGGTCATCGCTACATGTGAAAAGAAGCGGGTCACAGACCCACTTCCTCTGAAAGCATAATCACGTTAAACACAGCTCGTTCGAGCTATAAGATGATAGCACAAATGGCTTAGGCGATAAAGAGGAAATACTGCGCGGTGGCGAGGCCTGCAGCATAGACGACGCTGAGGCTGGTCCAGGTGATGGCGCGCGCATTGGTGCTGACAAACCAGCATTTCATCATTTGTCCTGAAGATATGAGCAGGAAAAGAATCGATGGCATGACGGTGAAGACAAAAAGCATGCCGATTTGGGTTTCGGTGCCAAATCCTGCGAGGAAATTGGTTGCTGGTGAGAGGACAAACCAGCCCACGATGGCAATAATGAGCAGCAGGGCTGCCGACCAGATTATTTTCAGTGCGAGATGCATGGCTACCAAGCTACCATAGTCAGCTGCTTTCAGCTGCTTTTGTTGGAGGCTTGCTGCCTGGGTCAAAGAAAAACCACAAATTGAGGGCGGATTT
>Ga0123353_10000378_pt1 | contig 54609 bp, 54 predicted proteins | sample TergutLab28metaG_3_FD_92763 | JGI IMG/M metagenome (GOLD analysis project Ga0123353, IMG submission 92763) | Labiotermes labralis P3 segment gut microbial communities from Petit-Saut dam, French Guiana - Lab288 P3 | ecosystem: Host-associated > Arthropoda: Insects > Digestive system > Gut ... | reverse complement strand
AGCGCAGGATATGATTTTTTTGAACTTCCTCATTTTCGGTACCTCTCTTCAAATTATTAAGCCATATCTGACTTAATAACACTATATCACACATTTCCCGAAAAGTCTTTATATTTTCGGCATATTGTTTTGTCTATACGTGTTGATATTTGTATATACCTAAAAAACTAAAGGACGGCATAGCCGCCCTTATAATTATTACACCGAATACGTCGCTTTCACCAGCTCATCCATCGTCGTCACGCCCGCCCGAACCATATCCGCGACATTATGCCTCAGCAGCTTTGTCCCCTCCTCGAGGGCGCGGCGTTCAATCTGCTCGGCTGTGCCGTTGTTCGCGATGATTTCCTTGAGCTGCGTGGTCGAAACAACAATCTCATGAATCGCCGTCCGTCCCGCGTAGCCGGTCTGCCCGCAGTCGCGGCAGCCGCCATATTTGTGCCTGTAAATCATTATAGGGGCTTTAACCCCGACAAGGCGCAAATCCGCAGGGTCGTCAAGTTCAAACTGCTCCTTGCAGGATTCGCACAGCTTTCTTACCAGCCGCTGCGCCACAACACCTACAAGTGAACTCGCCACCATATACGGAGCAACGCCCATGTCCACAAGACGCAAAATCGTGCTCGAGGCGTCGTTTGTATGCAGCGTGCTGAGAACCAGGTGTCCCGTAATAGCGGCGCGGATTGCTATATCCGCAGTTTCGTTGTCGCGCATTTCCCCGACCATCACTATGTCGGGGTCCTGGCGGAGGATTGAGCGGAGCGCCGCGGCAAACGTCATGCCGGCTTTTGTATTAATCTGCACCTGGTTTACTCCGTCGATTTTCTTTTCCACCGGGTCCTCGACGGTAACTATGTTTACGCTGGGCTTCGACAGCTCGCCGAGCGTCGCGTAGAGCGTGGTTGACTTACCCGAGCCTGTGGGCCCCGTAACCAGCATAACCCCGTGCGGGCAGCGGATAATATTCTTGAACATCTCGTAGTTGTGGTTGGTCATGCCCAGCTCCGTTACGCGCATGGTTTTCGAGTCGCCGGAGGCAAGCAGACGTATAACCACCTTCTCGCCGAAGACGGTTGGTATGCTGGAAACGCGCACGTCAAGGCTGGTGCCGTCTATCATCATGCCGAAGCGCCCGTCAAGCGGCACGCGCCTTTCGGCTATGTTCATGCCGCCGAGGATTTTAAGACGGGTGACAAGCGAGTTATGTACGGCGGGCTTCACCGCCATCTGTTCAATCAGCTCGCCGTCAATACGAATCCTCACGCGTGTGCGGTCTTTGAACGGCTCTATATGCACGTCGGACGCCCTGCGCCGGAACGCCGTTTCAACCAGCGAGTTACAAAGCTTTACAATCGGCGCGTTGTCCACGCGGTCCTGCGATTCGAGCGCGGCCTGCTGTTCTTCTTCCGTGTTATATTCTTCGTCAAGGTCATTGATAACGCTCGTCGTTGCGGACTGCGTATATATGCGCCCGATTGTGTCCATAATTGACGATTTCGTCGCGAGCATGGGGTGGATTTCCATTCCTGTGGTGACTTTCAGCTCATCAAATATGAAGAAGTTAATCGGGTCATTGGTCGCAACATAAAGCCTGCCCGAGCCCACGCGATACGCCACGCAGATGTGCTTTCTTGCAATCTGTTCAGGTATTTTCTTGACCGCATCAACGTCGATTTTCGTAGTCGTGAGGTCTACAAACGGGACTTTCAAGCGCGTCGAAAGCGCGTGGACAAGCTGAGTTTCCGAAACGTACCCAAGCTTTAAAACCATATCGCCAAGCTTCAGGCCCTCGGGGTTCTCGACCTTATCCTTTTGCTTTTTAAGCGCGGTGTCAAGCTGCTGTTCGGTGATGAACCCGCTCTCAACCAAAAGCTGACCAATCGGAATGTTTTTCATTTTCAATAAGTCCTTTCCGAACTATTCTAAATTATACGGTATCGTTTTCCCCGGTTTTGCAAATACAATTTTTAACTTGTTTTCAATAAGCCCTTTCTGAACTATTCTAAACTACATAATATCGTTTTCCCCGGTTTTGCAGATATAATTTAAACTTACCGCATTATTGACAATTATTTTCTTTTAGTATATTATTATGGGAGTAACAAAATTACGGGGGTCTTATGGAAACTTTTCTTTACGGGATAATGTGTTTGCTTATATTTATGCTGGGCGGCTGCCTGGGCAGTTTTTTCAACGTTGTGCTTCTTCGCGTGCCGCAGAAGAAGGACTTCGTGAAAACCCGCTCGCACTGCCCGGAATGTAAGCATGTCCTCAAATGGTTTGAGCTTGTTCCCGTGCTAAGCTATACCACACAGCGCGGGCGCTGCCGCAAATGCATGACGCGCATGAGCCCGCAGTACCTGCTTATGGAGCTGCTGTGCGGCGGCGGCTGCCTCTGGGTTTTTATGGCGGCAGGCTTCCAACGCCCCGGCGATATAATTCACACAGTCATCGGTATGATTCTTTTCCCCGTGCTGGTCGCGCTGAGCGCGGAGGACATAAGGAAAACTGAAATCCCTTACTGGTGCACAGGCACTATTGCAGCGCTCGGTATCATCGCCACCGTGCTCTCCCTGTTTCTGCCGTCCGATGTTTTATGGTATGAACATCTAATCGGCATGCTGATTATTTCCGTGCCTTTTGCGGTTTTCTGCTATCTCGGCGCGATGGGCGGCGGAGACGTTCAGCTTGTGGCGGCGGCGGGGCTGCTGCTCGGGTGGGCGATTGTCCCGTCGGTATTGATTGCGATGTTCACAGGCGGAATCTTCGGACTCGTCGTAAAAATCACGAAAAAGCGCGCCACTATCTGCTTCGGGCCGTTTCTCGCGTTCGGCATTGCCGCCGGTTATCTGTACGGTTACCGCATTATACAAATGTATTCGGGTTTATTGTAACAACGGGACGGGAGCGCGGTACGCGCTCCTGCCCCTTTATTAGACCTGTGCGTGAACTTTGAGCGAGTAGATTTTTGAAGCGGACTTTTCGTTAGGCAAGGCGAATTTTCGCAGTAATGCTTTGTGCATTGCAAGAAAATTCAACGAAGCATAGCGGAAAATCCGCCAAAAATCTGCCGCGAACAGGTTCATGGACAGGTCTATTATTACTGACCGTCGTCTTCTTCCGCTTCGCTCCGGTCGGGGAGCTGCACCTCGGGTAACTCCATGGGCTTCACTACATAAATGAACAGCTTAAAATCAATATCTGCCAGTCCCGTGCTCTCGTCGAATTTGATATTATTCAATATTGACGAATCGTTGTCCTGGAACAGTATGGCTGTATTGACTTCCATTCTGAGCGGATATGCATGCAGATAATCAAGGAAGTCCAGGTACTCGTTATACGGGATTCGCAGCGTGAATTCAGCGGTAATCATTCCCACCCCCGAATCCGTAATCACAAGAATTTCCCGCATAAAACTAAGAAGCTTTTGTCTTTCTTCGGCAGAAAGGCTGCTCCCTTTGAGCATTTCGACAATCGTCAGCTGCAAAGAAATCGGTTCTGCCAGGAATTCAGCTGTTTTATCAAGTATTTCAAGCTCGTCTGCATTTGCGCCGAGCAGGTACTCTGCCGCCATCAGCGCGGGATTAAACTCCTCCTCATCACTGCTTGCAGCCGGGGCTTCCTCCGCGCTGAAGAGTGTGGCAAACTCTCTCAGTGCATACTTAATGTCCTTGCCTCCGCTGAACACCTGCAGCGAAAGCAGCCCCTCCTCAATATCGGTTACATGTATTCCGTACTCGGCGGTGAAGCCTCTGCCGTAGTTAGCGCCGTTCAGTATCGTCTGTACCATCGTTACGGCTTCGGTAGTAGTCATCTCCGGGAAGAACCCTTCGTTTACGTTTGCGGCTCTCTCCCGACTTTCAGCCATGGTTTCGTCAATCTGGATTTCTCGGACCATGAGCTGCATCGCTTCGTCAATCTGCCTGTTTTTTTCCTCGATTTGCGTATTGACCTTGCCGACATCTTCATACGCGGGAATAATTATAAAGTATGTGCCCGCGCCGAAAATAGCGCCCATTATAACAATCAGAATAATCGCTTTCTCAAAATTGCTTATATTACGGCTCAAAGATGTTCCCCCCTTTCACTCTCATAGCCACGTCGAAAACAATTTCTATATTTCCGGTATCCTCGTTTTCCACTCTGTCGTAGCCGTAGAATGTTACGTTTTCAAAATAGCCCGCCTCCTTGAGGTCTTCAACATACTTCATGGGATGCGTCTGGTCCGCGCAGCGCAGTGTTACAGAAAGCGTATACCCTTTAACCTCAATTGACCCGCAGATGAACATTCCGTTATAGGGGCGCATAACATCCATCATGCGCTGCACTATATTTCTTGTCATCTTCGGCTGGAAGTCAAACAGAAGCTTCGCCGTGTCCACCGCGTCGGCATAGTTCGTAAAATTCCGGATTGCCGTCTCTTTTTCGGAAACGCGCGCAAGCATCTCATCATAGCGCAGGTTGCGGAACTGCTCTTCAAGACTGGTAAGCTCTCTTTTCCTCTGCCCCTCCACAAAGCTGAAAACAGCGAAAACCGCCAACACAACCACGGCGCAAAACGCCGCCGCCAACAGGGAAACCAAGCTGAACCTCATGTTCAGTGATTTAATTCTTTTTTCCTTGGTGTTGAGCAGGTTGATGTTCTCGGTTTTGGGGTCGATTTTTATGAGCGAACCGATAACGTTCGCAAATTCTTTGAAATTATAGTTTCTCTTTGATTTTACGAGGTCGGCGGGATACTCAAACTCGCGGGCTTTCAAGTTAAGCTGCCCGATTGTTGTATGCAGCGCCTCGTCGTCCTTGATTGCGCCGAAGTACTGAACCTCTTTTATGTCCTCCGCGAGCCCGTTCTGCTCGAGCAGGTGCATCGTTCTGAAAAGGTTATCAAAGACGGCGAGATTTATATAGTCGGGGCTGTTTTCGTAGTCGGAGGCGTCGATTTTCGTGTGCCGCGAGAAAACAACCGCGCCCTTGTTATACAGGTTGATGTTTATGAAATTCTTGTCGACCTGCAGCAGCAGCAGCGAAGAGAACGCCTTATAAACGGAGGAACGGCGGACAAGACGGGTGATACAGTTGGTACTGACCACTACAAGCTTTGTTTTAAGCCCCACCTGCCGCGACAGCTCGAGGTAGATATCGAGCATCTTCTGCGGGCAGGCGGCGGCGACAACCTTAAGCTTGGGACCCTCTTCGGTGATTATTTCTTCAGAAATGCTGTATGTAATATTGTATTCGTCGCCGAGCGACATCTCGTTTTGGATTATTGTTTCAACAACGAAAGTTTCGCTGCCGGCTTTAGGCTTCGGGATTTCAATTTCCTTATAAAGAATCATGCCGGAGTTTATGCAGATTATTGCTTCGCGGTCGGTTATTTTTTCCGAAACGAGAATGTCGGTGATTTCACCTGCAACTATGTGCATGTCAACGATTCTGCCGTTTTCAATCGTGTTCGGCGGCAAATCCCTGACGACGGTTCTCTTGACGGAAATCTTAGCCGCGACAGCCGCCTCGAGTAGCTTTATTTGGGTATCGGTAATATCAATTGATATCATAAATCTGCCCACCTGCCTTTTTCAATTAATAATTAACAATTGACAATTGATAATTTTGGTGTCACTATGCGACGAATTTATGCAACGTTCTCGAACGAGCCGTACATAAGCGGGAATATGGTCGCCAGTACGAGCGCTACGAGCACACCCATGATAATAATCATAACCGGCTCTATCATGGTGGTCAGCTTCTGCAGCGCGGTATCGGCTTCCTCATCGTAAAAGTCTGCGGATTTTGAAAGGATTTCGTCCAGTCTTCCCGATTCCTCGCCTATGTAAATCGTGGATACAAACATACCGTCGAAAATATTGATTTTCTCGATTGCCTGCGAGAGCGGCTCTCCGCGTTTTATATCGTTGAGAACATCGTCAAACAGGTACAGCAGGTATCTGTTATTGAGCGTCCCCACCGACTTTTCTATACATTCAACCATCTGCATGCCCGAGGCGAACAGGTTCGCCATGGTTCTGCCGAAACGCGCCGTGTATATTACTCTTACAAGCTTTCCGATTTTGGGCATGATAATAATCAGCTTATCCCAGCCGAGCCGGAACGCCGCAACCCTGAACAGCGCCCTAATCACCAGCACCACCACCAGAACAACCAGACCTATAATGTACCAGTAATCTATGATGAAGTCGCTTATTGCCATCATCTGCCCCGCCATCCCCGGAAGCTCATCGCCCTCGGGGTACATGGATATGAACATCGGCAGTATAAAAGTGAACAGCGCCAGAACAATGACTACCATCAGTATGCCGAGAATAATCGGGTATGTAAGCGCTTTTTTAACGACGTTTTTAAGTTTGTTTTCCTTAGCATAATGGTCGGCGACCCTGTCGACAATCATGTCAAGGTTACCCGAGCTTTCCCCCGCGGCCATCATGCCTATGAACAACTCGGGGAAGACGCCCTCTTTCATCTCAAGGCTTTCGGTGAAAGAGCGCCCCCTCTGAAGCTCTTCATAAAGGTCGCGCAGCACTTCTTTCGCTTTCTTGTTCTCCTCCTGTGTCATGAGGATGTGCAGCGCGCGAACAAGGTTAATGCCCGAATAGAGCATCGCGCTCAGCTGACGGCAGAAAATCGAAAGCTTGGCGGTTTTGAACTTATACCGTACGGTTTGCTCTCTTTCCTGCACAATCTCGCTTCTTGTTACGAAAAGGTCACGTGCACGCAGTATTTCCGCTAATTGCTGAGGGCTTTCCGCGATTTCCGTGCCTTTTTTAACTTTTCCGGAAAGGTCGGTCGCCTGATATTGAAATACAGCCATATAACCTCCATGTGACATTAATTTTAGCCCGTTTTGCCAAAGCTGATATTAATTATAGCACAAAATTAATTGCTTTTCAAGATAAATTTGGTAGAAAATTAACAAATTATTTTATGGAATATAAACAAAATTTAGAACCTTTTTAAAACTCTTCCGGCAATTTATCAAGTGTAATGGTCAATTCATGATTATAAGCCCGTTCGAGCCGCTCCCGAGAGTTAAACTGCTCGCTGAGCCGCCCGCGCCCGTCAACGATATAGTCGCCGCGGTAAAGCGCCGCCCAGAGCCACAGCGCCCTGTCGCGGTTCATCAGGTCCGGTGACGGCAGCAGCGCACATTCGGTCATCGCCGCCATTCTGCGCCGCCCGGAGCGCCCCGAATAATCGCCCGTCCCCACGAACTGCGGTATACTCGAGGTGTCGTCGGTGTTATAAATACACTCGCCGATTATATCCACAAACCCGTCTCCCGGGTAATAATCCGCGCTCTGCCCCGACCATACCCATATTAAATTATTCAGCCCGTGATACTCGCCAAACCGCTCAAACATCAGCCGCCAGAGCCACTTGTATGACTCCGGCTCAGAGTCCCCCCACCAGAACCAGCCCGTCCCCGCCTGGTGAAGAGGACGCCAAAGCACAGGCACGCCCGCGTCGTTCAGCCTTTTCAGGCTTTCAGCCATATGGTCGATTTCAAGAATCAGCTCATAACACGAACGCGAAACCGCGCCCGCTTCAAAAAGCGCACGGACGCCGTCTGCGTCAAGGTCTGTAATGTACACAGACGTGAACGCACGGTCAAGGTCAAAGTCGCTTTCCGCGGCGAAGTAGTGGCTTCTGTCGCCGATAGCTAAGGACGGTGAAAACCATGTCCAGTCGTAGCTGACAATGCCGCCGCTTCCGTGCCACTCGAGCGCAAGATTAATATCGTCCTGCAGCGGCTTTTCCCCCGTGAACGAGCGCGAATAGCTCATCAGGTCGGAAACTCTGATTGCCGGAAGCCGCCCCGTTACTTCATAGACCGCGCCGATTTCGGTGTTGGTGCCCGCAGTTACGTGCTGCGCCAAAAGCACCCGCTGCCCAAACATTTCGCCGAGATAATCCATCAGCAGGCGGACATTGTTCGAGGCATTCTGGTTCGCGGGGAGCCGCGAAGTGTTGAACCTCGCTTCAGGGAGCTCAAAGTCGCGAATTGTCACTTCGTCCGCATAAACACTGCCCTTCAGCACTGTCAATGATAATCGGTTTACACCTGCTTCAAGGTAGATTCCGTGCAGCCGGTAGTCCTCAAACGTCTCTGAAACCCGCACATAATAAGCGCCCTGCTGCGCGCCCGCCGCCGTTAAAGCGACAACGGCGTCCTCTTCCCCGCTCGCCGAAACCGCGCGGATTCCTATTGAATAGTGCTGCGATGACGGTACGTTAAACTCAAAATCGGCAGTGCGGCGCTCTTCAAGTTCGATGTAGCCGCTGCCGTGAAAGCCTGTCAACTCATCGAGGTTTGCATATGACGTAATGTCCTCTGTTTGCAATGTTTCTGAAAAATTACGCCTCGTTATATTAAAAAAAAGACTGCGATGGTCGTTGTATTCCGGGCGCTCCCGCACAGGGACAGGACGTGCCGGATTATCCTCGCTTACATCATCATCGGGCTTGATTTTTGTGCAGGAAACCAATAACGCACAATGCACAATGCATAATGCACAAATAATATATTTTATATGCTTTTTCATTATTTATCACACATTTCAAACTTAACTCAATTGTGAGTTTTTAATTGTGATTTGTGTATTACCTACACCGCTTTCTTTTCAATAATTTCAATAACAGCCGTGTCGCCGTCACGGATTTGGTCGTTGAAGCTTGCTTCCCTGCCGTTTAAAAGCAGCGTGTAACCCGCAACCGGATTGGTTAAATCAAAATCCGTAAAGTTCAAAAGCTCGAGAAACTTATGCGGCGCGCGGTCGGGTGTAGGGTCGAGCGTGAGCACCGTTCCGTTCAAGCTCAGCGTAATTTCACCGTATTCCTCGGGCTTTGTGTCGGTGTAGATATTGTCGGTGTCAAGCTCAAAACCGATTTCATTTGCGGAAAGCTTTCCCGGCATTTCATTAATATCATCAGCTTCTGAAATTACCGCATCGGCAGCCACTATTTCAATTTTATCAAACGGGTTAATCTCATACGTTCCGGCTTTCATCTCACCGTTGACATACACGGAAACATCGTCAATAACGCCGAAATCGCTGACAACCTCTTTAAGTGTAATGCTTGCTCTCTCCCCGCTGACAGCGGGCTTGAACTGCACAATATCACCCTGCGAAACATTGGTGTTAACCGAAGCAGGTTGACTGTTAACGGTAATCTCCGCGGGCGTCAAGTTCCCGCCCTTTATAAGTTTGCGCTTGCCGTTGACGGTATAGTTAATTCCGCGCCCCGAGCGCCCCATGATATCAGTCGTTTTATAACCCGCGAGCGTCAAAAGCTCAAACACCGACAGCTTCTTCGTGTCGAAAATACGAATTTTCTCGTCATTAAGCGTTATTGTCGAGAAATCGTAGCCGCGGTTCAAAATCGCGGTTAGTGCAATGCCAATCGGCGTAATGAATTCCGCCCCCAGCTCGCGCCCGCGGGTGTCAACCCCGCGAAGTGTACGGTGGTTTCCAATCGCTACGCGGTTCTCGTCCAGACCGAGTTTAGCCGCGACTTTCTTATTTAACCCGCCGATAAGCGAGCCGCCGCCTACAAGGAAAACCGCCGCAGGCGACGCTTTGTTCGCCGATAATATATGCTCGCAAACCGCCGACGCCAAGTGCTCGACGGCATGGTCGATTTTACGGTTGAACTCGGTTGTGCTGATTTTCTGCGTAAGCCCGAAGATGTCGCGGTACTCAAACTCTTTCTTACCGCCCGTGCTGCTGAGCTTCATTTCCTCAGCGCTTGCAAAGTCAACGAAAAAGAGCTTGATAATCTCTTCGGTGATTTCATCGCCTGCCGTCGTCGCCATCGAATACGCCACCACGCTGCCGTCCCGCGACACCGCGATGTCCGACGTGCCCGCACCGATGTCCACCAGAGCGATGTTTATCGCGCGGATTTCCGGCGGTACAACCACGTTCATCGCGGCAATCGGCTCCAGCGTCATGCCCGCCACAGACAGCCCGTTAAGGCTCATAACCGAATACAACCCGTCCACCACCACGCCCGGCAGAAACGTGGCTATAAGCTCAATTGACGCCATACTGCCCTTGTGATTTTCAAGGCTGAGCATTTTATAATCGTCAAGCAGATAATTAATCACAGAGTAGCCCACACAGTAGAACGCGATTTTTTCGTCGCCCGCCAGATTAAGCTCGTCCTGCGCCTTTTGCACTGTTTCAATTTCCATTGACTTCACCATGTCGGCGGTAATCGTTTCGCGCTCGGATATGTCGAACTCCATCTTTGTCAGCCCCGTCTTGAGCGCGCGGCCCGCTGCGGCGATTGAAACTTTCGTGAGCTTAATGCCCGTCATTTCCTCGAGCCTGCCTTTGACTTTCGCAACGATTTTCGCGACCTGCCGCACATCCTCAATCTGCCCGTCGCTCATGGCGCGCTTGCTGTGAGGCTCCACGACGTATTCACTCAGCACGAACTCGTCCTCGGTCTGCTCGCCGACGACGCCCACAACCGTGCGCGTGCCTATGTCGAGCGCGAAAATCCGCTCGCCCTGCTCTTCAATTTTATTAACAGTTTGTTTTTTTGCGTTTTTTTGCATAATCATCACCCGAATTTATGTTTTTTAAGTTCTTTTATTACGAGCTCGGATATATCCCCGAAAACCGCTTGATACCCGCATTTGCAGCCGCTCATAGCAGATGAGCAGTTATAGTTCTCCTCAAGGCACCTGCTGAACTTATAGCTGCCCTCCATGATTTCAACCACGTCGTAAAGCGAGATGTCGGCGGGCTTTTTCAACAATCCGTAGCCGCCGTGCACGCCCCTGCGGCTTTTCACGATGCCGCCCGCCACGAGCTTGCGCAGAATCTTCAGCGCGTAGCGGTGCGAAACGCCGGTCTTTTCCGAGATGGACTTGGCGTCTAAGGGCGGCGTGCCTGAGGGTTGCAGCTTGCTGCCGCAGGCTGCGTCACGCCCTGCGTTTTTCGCCAGCAAATCAACGATTCTTATGGCGTAGTCGGTTTCGAGTGTTATGTGCATATTTTTGCCATGTCCTTCGTTTACAAATTCGCTATGGAAGTTTCGTTTTCCCCGAAAACGCAGATTATCTTTCAAGCTTTCTGTTCCCGCCCCATAAGCTCGTCAACGGATATATCAAAAAAATCCGCAAGTGCCCAGAGGTTATCAAACGACGGTTTTCCTTTTCCGGCTTCATATCTTTGATAAAGGCGTTCACTAACATCAATACCAACCGCAACTTGCCGTTGGGTTAAACCTTTAGTTGTTCTTATATTTTTTAAATGTTCTGCAAAATTTTCCATAAAAAATTCCTAAAAAGTATTGACACGTTATTAATTACATGTTATAATATAGACGAAATATATAGCGGAGGTGTTCTTATGAAAGAAATACTTGATGAACTTTTTATCAAAGCCATACGCGCAAGGAAAATAGATGATTCTTTTATGCCCCGCGTTAGGATAATCGAGAAAAAGCTCATGGAAACATTAGACGATAAGCAGCGCAGTCTTTTAATTGATTACGCTGACGCATATAACCGGTTTATAAGCAGGAATACAGCAGAAAATTTCAAACGCGGCTTCTGGCTCGGTTTTGAAATGATGCGGGAGCTGCAGGAATCGGGTTAATCCAAAAAATCCTTAAGCTTCTTGCTTCTTGACGGGTGGCGGAGCTTCCGCAGCGCCTTGGCTTCAATCTGGCGTATGCGTTCCCGCGTGACGTTGAACTCCCGCCCGACCTCCTCAAGAGTTCTTTGTCTGCCGTCAGTTAATCCGAAACGTAAACGTAAGACCTTCTCCTCCCTGTCGGTAAGCGTGCTGAGCACGTCCGAGAGCTGCTCTTTAAGCAGCGTGAGGCTTGCCGCCTCGGCAGGCGCGGGCGCGTCCTCGTCGGGAATGAAGTCGCCGAGGTGTGAGTCCTCCTCCTCGCCGATGGGCGTTTCAAGTGACACGGGGTCCTGCGCGATTCTGATTATTTCCCGCACGCGCTCAACCGGCATGTTTATTTCCTTGGCAATCTCGTCGGCGGTCGGCTCGTGCCCGTTCTTGTGCAGCAGCTGGCTCGATATCTTTTTTACTTTAGTTATTGTTTCCACCATGTGTACAGGTATGCGGATTGTGCGCGCCTGGTCGGCGATTGCGCGGGTTATTGCCTGCCGAATCCACCAGGTCGCATATGTTGAGAACTTGTAGCCTTTTGTGTAGTCGAACTTCTCGACGGCCTTGATTAAACCTAAGTTGCCCTCTTGAATGAGGTCGAGAAACTGCATACCGCGCCCTACGTACTTTTTCGCAATGCTGACGACAAGGCGCAGGTTCGCCTCCGAAAGCCGTCTGCGCGCATAGCTGTCGCCCTGCGCCATGCGGGTGGCGAGGTCGATTTCCTCCTCCGCCGACAGCAGCGGGAACCGCCCGATTTCTTTTAGGTAAATCTTGACCGGGTCGCTGGACATGCCCTCCATGGTTACGCTCACGTCCAGCTCTTCCTCAGCCGCGAACTCGAGCACGGTGTCTAAATCCTCGTCCATCGTGTAGTCGTCGACGATTTCTATGTTGAAGCTCTCGAAGTCCTCGTAAAGCTTGTCAATCTGCTCCACATTAAAATCAAGGTCTTCGAGTACGTCGGTTATCTCTTTTGTCGTGAGCTTTCCCTGGCTCTTCCCGTGGTCAAGCAGGTCGTTAAGCACGCTTTTTGTGTTCTCCGCCATTTTTAAAATCCCCCTCTTGTCAATTGACAGTTGACAATTAACAATGTACAATTATTTATTTTTCAGTTTTCTGCTATAGTTTAAAAGCTCTTCTTCCGTCATATCGGCGGGGCTTTTTTTATGTTTGTTTCTTTTGAATTCCTCTATGATTTTTATATACTCCGACAGCCTTTCAGCCGTAAACGGCAGCTCTTTGTTTTCGCGGATAATCGCTTCTATTCTTCCCATTTCCTGTGCGGAAAATTCGCTCCCGAGCAGGCTGCTGTCCAAAGAAAGCCCTCCGGCAAGCCGCAAAACAAGAATTTCCAGTACTTTTGCGTTGAAAGCTGTCGGAAAATCTTCCGGGCTGACCCGTGAAACTATGTGACTGAGCTTGTCCGGCGAGTGAAAAAGATAGGCGATTATGCCGCGCTCGGCATGCGCCTGCGGTTCATGCAAGGCTTCATCGGGGTTTAATTTTGAGCGGAACTCGCCTTTGCCGCGAATGGCGTTTTGGTTTTCTTCCTTTTTCTTTTTCCATTTGCTGTTTGCTTTTTCATAGTGCTCTGCAACGTTTGCTTTGAGCGCGTCGATTTGCACGCCGCAGATTCTCGCCGTTTCGCTGAGATAAACCTCGCGTTCCGTCTTGTTTTCAATCCCTGCGAGGATTGGCGTAGCTTTACCCAGGTATTCCGCCCTGCCCTCAAGCGTGTCGAGGTCGATTCCGTGCGAGGCTTTTTTGAGCTCGAACGAAATCACCGAGCGCGAGTTCTCTGCAAGAGCGCGGAACGCCTCGGCGCCGTATTTTCTTATGTAGTCGTCGGGGTCTTTTGTGTCGGCGGGCAGCTCAAGCACCCGCGCGGCAAGCCCTGCCTGTCCGAGCAGGTTCACCGCCTTGCCGGCTGCTTTCTGCCCCGCGCTGTCGGAGTCCGTTGCGATAATCACCTGCTCGCAGTACTGCCGCAGAAGCCGCGCCTGCTCCGCCGTAATCGCCGTGCCGCAGGTCGCCACCGCATTCCCGAAGCCCGCCTGATTAAGCATAATCACGTCCATGTTCCCCTCACACAGGAACATGGTTTTCTTGTCCGCGGCGTTCTTGGCGAAGTTAATCGAGAACAGGCTCACGCTTTTTTTGAAAACCGGCGTGTCCTTTGAGTTCATGTATTTGAACTGTTTGTCGTCCGGGTCGAGCGTCCGCCCGCCGAAAGCTATGACGTTGCCCCGCCTGTCTATAATAGGGAACATTACTCTATATCTGAAAAAATCGTATGTATTTCCTTTGCTTCCCCGCGACAAAAGCGACGCCTCAATGAGCTCGTCCTCGCTGCAGCCCTTGCTTCGCATATGCTCCTTGAGCGAGCTCCAGCCCGGCGGCGCGAAGCCCAGCCCGTACTTACGTATAGTATTCGGCGAAAGCCCACGCATATAGAGATAATCAAGCCCCGTTGTGCCCGCGGGCGAGTGAAGCATATCGCGGTAGAACCGCGCGGCCTCCCTGTTTATTTCAAGTATACGGGTTCTCCGCGCCGCCTCGCGGTCGCCCGTACCCGTTTCCGGCACGTCAAGCCCCGCTTTCTGCGCTAAAAACCGCACGGCCTCGGGATAATCTATGTTTTCAATAAGCCTTATAAACGTAATCGCATCGCCGCCCGCGCCGCAGCCGAAACAGAAGAAGTGCGGGCTGTCCGCGTTTGCATAGATATGCAACGACGGCGTCTTTTCCGAGTGAAAAGGGCACAGGCAGACATAGTCCCGCCCGCGCCGAATCAGCGCGGCATAAGGGGTTATGACGTCCTCTATGTTTATTGCGAGCTTCAGGCGTTCGATAAAATCTTCGGGAATCATTGTGCCGCCTGCTGTTGTGAGCTGTTTTCTTCCGGCGGTACGAAATATTCTTTTACGATTATCTCTTCATCGCCTTCGCCACAAGTTATTTGAACCCTGCAGCCGTTTTTCTTCAGCCTTTTGGCTAATTCAGGATTTTTGAACCCTTTTGAAAAATCGTAATAATCTTTCATGGTATGCCTCCTTTGTAAAAATTGATTTCACCTTTACCTGCTTTTCTTGCCGAAATTAAACGTATAACTGTGCCGCTTTCCCTATAGCAATGACATACTATGAGAAGCCTTGAATTTTCACTTGCACCTATGGCTACAAACCGCTCTTCATCATGTGAATGTTTTTCGTCTGCAAGATATATTATATTTTCATCTTTGAATACAGTTCTCGCTTCTTCAAATGTAACTCCGTGTTTATTAAAGTTACTTTTATTTTTGTTTTCGTTCCATGTAAATATGTCACCCTGCATTTTTATCCCCTAACTGTCAATCCCCTAAAAAGCTTTCGGCACGCACAGTTCCTTAAACCTCTCAATCGCATAATCGTCCGTCATGCCCGAAATAAAATCCGCCGCCGCCCGCTCCGTCATGCTTTTCACATAATGCTTGAACAATACCTCAATCACAAACGCCGCCTTATCTTTCTCGGTGTTAATCTCCTGCTTGTGATAAACTTTCTCAAACATAAAAGCCCGCAGCTCGTCATGCGCTTTTTTCGTTTCGCTGTCGTATTTTATTCTTTCGCCGGAATTTGCAAGAATGGAGTTCACAAGCGCGGTAATCCGCGCCGTCTTCGAGCCGCCTAAAACGCGCACCGAATTCTCCGGCAGCTCCCGTTCGCTCAAAACGCCCGCGCGAATCGCGTCCTCTATATCGTGATTAATATAAGCGATTTTATCCGAGAACTGCACCACCTGCCCCTCAAGCGTCGCAGGCCTGCCGTCTGAGCCGTGGTTTAATATGCCGTCGCGCACTTCGGCGGTGAGATTAAGCCCTTTGCCGTCTTTTTCTATTTTTTCAACCACCCGCAGGCTCTGCTCGCTGTGCCTGAAACCCTCGCTGAATATAATGCTCAGCGCCCTCTCGCCGTCATGCCCGAACGGCGTATGCCCGAGGTCATGACCCAGCGCAATTGCTTCAGTTAAATCCTCGTTAAGCCTCAGCGCGCGGGAAATTGTCCGCGCAATCTGTGCAACCTCGAGAGTGTGCGTGAGCCGTGTACGGTAGTGCTCCGAGCGCGGCATTAAAAACACCTGCGTCTTATGCTTCAGCCGCCGGAAAGCGTTGCTGTGGATAATTCTGTCGCGGTCGCGCTGAAAATCGGTCCGCAGCGGGCAGGGTTCTTCGGGGCGGGCGCGCCCTGCGCTGTCTGCCGAAAAGCAGGCATACTCAGAGAACAGCAGCTTCTCGTTTTTAAAAGTTATATCTCTCATAATTATTTCTACAATATTCTGCCCCGCTCACCTTTTTTTCTTGGAAAAAACGTGAATCTAACCAAAATCGAAATACTCGTTTTGTATAAACTCCACAACAACCGCCCCGTTACATGATTCAATTAAATCTTGTATAAACTTATCCGCGAGCTCGTCATGCACAACAAGCGTAAGCGTCACATTTTCACTGAAATCCCGGCTTTCCACATGTAAACCTCGCGAGGTGAACACTCGTTCAATCTTGCTGTAGAGCGGGTATTCGAGCGTTACACAAAGCTTCCGCGCGGCTGACATCGTGCGTATTCCCGCCTCGGAAACAGCAAGCGAAGCCGCCTTTGAATACGCCCGCACAAGCCCGCCCGCGCCGAGCAGAATCCCTCCGAAATACCGCGTCACCACACAGACTGCGCCGGTCAAGCCCGCTTTTGTCAGCACGTCAAGAATCGGCGCGCCCGCCGTCCCCGAAGGTTCGCCGTCGTCGGAATACCGCACCGTCGTGCCGCCGGCGGCAATTTCGCTGCGAATTACATAAGCCCAGCAATTATGATTGGCTTTTCGGTTGGAGGCGCGGATTTCCTCAAGAAAACCCTGCGCTTCTTTCTCGCTCGCAGCAGGCTTTATATACCCGATGAATTCTGACTTTTTCTCAGCGAAAGAGATTTTTGCATAAATTTTTGGGGTCTTGTATGCTTGCTCTGTCATTAAATTACCTCGGTTCCTAACACCGCTCCTTATACTAACATCTAACTTAAAAATATTGACATCTTTGCGGTCTTTTTACTGCCATTCTTCATTAAAAATGCTCGGAACAAACAAATTATTCCTGAGCTTTTTCCCTCGCCTGACGCATAAAAATCCTCGCAAATCTTGTCATTGTTTTTATCGGATATTAGTATTAAAACAGGGTAATGCGCCCTTAAAGGCAAGGAAAATTCTCTCCATGGGGTTCTCGCAGGGGCAGCGGTTTCACGGCAAGAAACCGCCCGTTTCAGGGCGGTTATGTTTAACCGAAAGATTATTGCTTATCGATATTGTATTTCTTATTGAACTTGGAAACGCGGCCGCCGCTGTCAACCAGCTTTTGTTTACCCGTGAAGAACGGGTGGCACTTCGAGCAGATTTCCACCTTGATTTCTTTTTTGGTAGACTTAGTGTTTATAATTTCGCCGCATAAACACTTGATGGTCGTTTCCTCATAATTCGGATGTATATCCTGTTTCATCTTTTTATCATTCCTTCCCGACACCAACTTGCCTTGAAATTAATATCCCCAGCGGTATATCCTGTCCTCAAGGTCTTTATTCGCCGCCTGTATACCTGTTTGGGTTTACAGTGTTGCGCCTTCAATTACGACGTTCTCCGCCACGATTTCCTGTAAACCTGTTTCGGTTTCCACCGCTAACGCCTTAATCGGTCTTGAAGCACGCTCAACCTTACCCGAGCGCAGGCATCTCGTGCAGGCGTGAACACGGCACGGTGTCCCGTTGACAACAGCTTTAACCTTTTGAATATTGGGTTTAAACGACCTGTTTGTGCGTCTGTGCGAGTGTGAAAGCTGGATTCCGAAAGCAGTGGCCTTCCCGCAGATACCGCATTTTGCCATTGTCTTACACCTCCTTTATTGTGAAATTATTGCCGCGAAAATGCGACACGCTTTAATAGTATAGCAGAATGAAAATGGTTTGTCAAGTGTTCCGTGAAAATTTTCACGGAACGGTTTTTGAGAAAAGCTTTATTTATTAATAACTCTTTCTTCTCCGCGTAAAAATCTTCCTGCGTAATCACGCCGTTATTTCTTCTGACCGGATATAACTCTTTGAATATCAGCGGGATTCTTAACATAGCACTTGTATTGCATTTTTATTCCCCTCCAAAGTTTATAATGTCCAAATTCTACCATAAAATATTTCTGTTGTCAAGTGATAGAAACAATTATTGGCTCTTTAAAGCCTATAATACCCAGCGACATAACCGAAATTATAAGTTATTATTACTTTATAATGGGGGTATCACAAATGATAGCAGAAAAAATAAGGATACTAAGAACTGAAAGAAACCTGTCGCAGTCAGAGTTAGCGCGGAAGCTTGGACTTAGCAGAAACGGCGTCAACAGCTGGGAGCAGTCACTTTCTGCGCCATCGCTTACATATCTCGTTGAGCTTGCGAAGTTTTTCCACGTAACCACGGATTACCTGCTCGGCTTATCCGAGCGTACGAGCATTGACATTGCAGGTCTTTGCGAGGAAGACATCGCGCTCATCTCCGACGTAGCGAGCAGGCTTCGCAAAGATATTGACAATTCTTAAATTTTTTGCTATAATTTCCTAAGACAACTATAATTTAATATGCACGAAAAGCAAATTTTAAGCTTTAATATAACTGCATTAAACCGGAGAATTGAAGTTTGAAAATAGTAAAACTGAATCGGGAAAACGAAACATTTTATTTCACGTTGGTGAAAAAAGGACTTAATGAAAATATGTTTTGATTCCCTGCCGGTTGAAGAAAGGACTTATTAAAAACATGAAAAAAGCCGTAACTTTCGGCGAAATAATGCTCCGTTTAAAATCGCCCGCGCACGAGCGGCTCTTCCAGAGCCCGCTGCTCGAAGCTACTTTCGGCGGCGGCGAAGCCAATGTTGCGGCGTCTTTATGCAACTTCGGCATCCCCGCAAAGTTCGTCACCGTCCTGCCCGATAACGACATAGGCGACGCCTGCGCAGGCGAACTGCGCCGCTTCGGCGTTGATACGAGCGCAATCCTGCGAAAAGAAGGCAGGCTCGGCATATATTTTCTTGAAACCGGCTCAAACCAGCGCGCCTCGAACGTTATTTACGACCGCGAGGGCTCGCTGATTTCCGTCGTGAAGCCCGGCGACATTGACTGGCGCGAGGTTCTTGCAGACGCAGACTGGTTCCACATCACGGGAATCACGCCCGCACTCAGCCAAAGCGCGGCTGACGCTTCTCTTGAAGCTGTTAAAACTGCAAACTCGATGGGGCTGACAGTCTCCTGCGACCTCAACTTCCGCGCAAAACTCTGGAAGTACGGCAAAACCGCGCCCGAGGTTATGCGTGAGCTGTTTAGGTACGTTCACGCGGGGATTGCCAACGAGGAGGACTGCCAGAAGTCGCTCGGAATCATGTCCGATGCCCATGCGGACAGCGTGACTAAGGGCGAGCTTGACGCCTCCGCTTATGAGGCGCTGAGTAACCGCGTCATGGCGGAGTTTCCGAATCTCAGGTATCTCGCGGTTACGCTGCGCGAGAGCAGGAGCGCGGACATAAACAACTGGGCGGCGTGTCTTAATGACGGCAAAAACTTCTGTTTGAGCAAAAAGTACGAGCTCACCGACATCGTCGACAGAGTCGGCGGCGGGGATTCATTCGGTGCGGGGTTGATTTACGGCTTGAAGACTTATGATGGTCCGCAGAAAGCCCTCGAGTTTGCGGTCGCGGCGAGCTGCCTCAAGCATACTATTGCAGGCGATATCAACCGCGTAAAGGTCGCCGAGGTTGAGAAGCTTATGGGCGGCGACGGCTCGGGGCGGGTGACGAGATAATTGACAATTGACAAGGTACAATTGACAATTATAAGTTAAACATTTCCTCTGCGACATTGCAGCCCGCCTTAAAACCATGCTTGAAACCCTCAATCGCACATAATGTGGCATATTCGGAATATGCGTCCATATAATCATGGAAAATTCTCTTTTTCTTGCCTTTGAGCATTTTACAAATCTTGTTCTCGTTCTTGGTTATTATATCTGCCGGCTTACTTTCAATCGTCATTCCCTCTTCGGTGCAGATATAATACAATTCCTCAATAATGCTTCCCATAGTTTTATCCTTTCTTTTCACAACCGTACGGTTGTTTTAAACTAATTATATCACAACCGCTCGGTTGTGTCAATACTTTATTTGGGGATTTTATGAAAAATTTTGCAGAACACTTAAAAGCTTTAAGAATATCAAAAAATTTAACACAAAAACAGCTTGCAAAAGAGGTCGGTTTAGCCGAGAATGTCTATCAGAGATATGAACGGGATTTGTATAAACCCTCGTTTGAAACATTAATCGCCCTTGCAGACTATTTCAACATAACGCTTGACGAGCTCGTCGGGCGCTCGCTTGACAAACAAATATAAGGAGAAAACCCATGAATTACGAAATCAAAGACGTCTCCGCACGCCTTAGGGCGACACGCGAATACCTCGACATCTCCGCTGACGATATGGCGGCTAAAGTTAAAATACCCATTAAGGAATACATTATCTTGGAAAGCGGCGAAAAAGACTTATCGCTGTCTTTCCTCAACGACTGCGCGGGTGCCCTGGGAGTCGAGCTCATCGAGCTTTTAACAGGCACGGAACCGCGCCTTCAAAAATACAGTATCGTGAAGTCCGGAAAAGGTCTGCCGATAGACAGGCGAATCGGCTTCACCTATCAGCACATGGCGTATTTATTCAAGCATAAGAAAATCGAGCCGCTAATTGTAACCGCGCCGTACTCGGAGTCCGAGCAGACGCAGCCTGTCCATATGTCGGCGCATGACGGACAGGAGATGAATTTGATTCTTAAAGGCAAGCTCAAATTCACCATCGGCGACAAGACCGAAATACTTGAAGCGGGCGACTGCGTCTACTTCGACAGCAGCGTCCCGCACGGCATGGTCGCAACGGGCGGCGCAGACTGCGAATTTTTGGCGGTGTTGATATAACGTTGAGTGCGGCGCCTAGGCGCACCGAAAAATCCGGCGGCGTGCCGAGGGCGTCACGCCCTATAAACCACGAAAGGACAACAATAATGCTTAAGGATTACTACAAAAATTATATAGAAACAGATTACGATGAAAAAGGCATAATCAGCAAGTTCAAAATCAACGCGCCCGACGACTTTAACTTCGCCTATGACATCATTGATAAATACGGCGAGCTTGAGCCGGACGCGCGGGCGCTTGTCTACACGAACCCCAAAGGCGATGAGCGCACGTTCACGTTCGGGCAGCTCTCAAAAGCCTCGACACAGGCGGCAAACCTGTTCGCGTCAAAGGGAATCAAATACGGCGACAAGGTTATGCTCGTGCTCAAAAGCCACTATCAGTTCTGGCTTGCTATGCTCGGGCTTGAAAAGCTCGGCGCGGTCGCCGTCCCTGCGACGCATATGCTTACCGCAAAGGACTACGTCTACCGCTTCGAGCAGGCAGAGATGAAGCACATAATCATCACCGGCGACGATATTAATGCAGCGAAAAGCGCGGAGGACGCCGACAGGGAACTCGGCGGCGTTTTACTAAACAAGTTCATCGTCAACGGCGGGCAGTACGACGGCTGGCTCGATTTCGACGCGGAGCTTGAAAAACAGCCCGATACGATGATCCGCGTAAAATCCGACTCCCGCGATATGCTGCTTCTTTACTTTACATCGGGTACAACAGGCTATCCGAAGATGGTCACGCACAACCACCGCTACGCCCTCGCACACACGCAGACCGCGATGTGGCTCAACAACCGTTATGACGGGCTTCATCTCACGATTGCGGATACAGGCTGGGCAAAGGCGATGTGGGGGAAGATGTACGGGCAGTTCATCATGGGCTCCGCCGTTTTCGTCTACGACTACGACCGCTTCAACCCGCTCGAAATGCTGTCGGTGGTTTCAAAATACAAGGTTACATCGTTCTGCGCGCCGCCGACAATGTACCGCTTTTTTATTCAGGAGGACGTAAAGCAGTTCGACCTTTCTGCCCTCGAATACTGCTGTACGGCGGGCGAGGCGTTAAATCCGGAGGTTTTCGAGCGCTGGCGGGAATTCACGGGGCATAAGATGATGGAGGGCTTCGGGCAGACCGAAACAGTTATAATCGTTGCGACAATGCCGGGTATGGAGCCGAAGCCGGGTTCGATGGGGCGCCCCCTGCCTCTTTACGCAACCGATATATTCGGCGACGACGGCAAGCCTGTTGCAGCGGGCGAGGTCGGCGAGATTTGCATTAAATGCAGCCGCGGGGACGACGGGCTGTTTGACGGCTACCTCAAAAACCACGAGCTGACTGATTCCATGTGGCATGACGGGCTGTATCACACCGGCGACACCGCATGGAAAGACGAAGACGGCTACTTCTGGTACGTTGGGCGCAACGACGATATGATAAAGTCGTCGGGATACCGTATCGGCCCTTTCGAGGTTGAGAGCGTGCTGATGACCCATCCGCTCGTCATGGAATGTGCGGTTACAGGCGCCCCCGACCCTGTCCGCGGGCAGGTCGTAAAGGCGACGGTTGTGCTCGTCAAGGACGCGGAGGGCAGCGACGAACTTGTGAAAGAGCTGCAAAAGCACGTTATAGATAATACCGCGCCTTATAAATATCCGCGCATAATCGAGTTTGTGAGCGAGCTTCCGAAAACTATCAGCGGGAAAATCAGAAGAGTGCAGATTAGGAAAGAAGATAATAAATAAGAGGCGGCAAAGTTTAAAAATGAAATTAATTCGGGGAAAATTAAATTTTTCATTCCTTGTTGGTGCAGAAAGGACATGGTGAAATAATGGCATTTAAAACTAAGGCACTTTTATCAGCTTTAGCAGGCAGTATTGCGAAGTCAACCACACTTAAAGAAGCCTACATGGTTGTTATGAAGGCTGCAAATGTGGAAGGTGTTTCGATTCCCTCTTATGAGGAAGCACTGGAAGAAATTGAGCAAGTAAGAAAATAAGGATAATGCCATGACAGAATATTACCTCTGGCTATTACAATTCATGGGCGCGGCGAACCCGCGCTCCATTCAGCTTATCCGCCACTTCGGCTCGCCCGAAGCGGTTTATTCGGCTTTCGGCAGGCTCGGGCACGACATAAAGTTCCTGAAGCCCGACGAATCAAAAGCGCTGCAGTGCGCAACGCTCGATAAATCGCGGGAAATCATGCAGGAATGTGAAAAGCACGGCTACCGCGCCATAACGCTCGAAGACCCCGAATACCCGCTCGCACTTAAAAACATCTATAACCCGCCGCTCGTGCTTTTCACGGCGGGCGAGCTATATAAGGACGAGCTTTGTATCGCTGTTGTCGGCACCCGTGAAGCGTGCGAATACAGCCTCATTGTCACACAAAGATTATGCAGAAAGCTTGCGGGCGGGAACGTTGCAATAGTCAGCGGCATGGCGGTCGGGATTGACAAAGCCGCTCACACCGCTGCCCTGGATGTAAAAGGCCGCACAATCGGCGTGCTCGCGTGCGGGTTTGACGTGGACTACCCGAAGTATTCCTTGCCGTTCCGGCAGGAAATCATAAGAGCGGGCGGCGCCATAGTCACCGAGCTGCTCCCGAAAAGCCGCAGTGAGCGCGGATACTTTAACTTCCGCAACCGCATTATGTCGGGGCTTTCGCGCGGAGTTATCATCATAGAGGCGGGGGAAAAAAGCGGCTGCCACATCACCGCAACTCACGCAGACAATCAAAACCGCGACATTTTCTGCATACCGCCCGCCGATATTTTTAATCCCCGGTTCAAAGGTGTATTCCGCTATCTGCGTGACGGCGCAACTCCCGTTTTTGACTACAGCGACGTGCTTAACCAATATCTTGTTACGCCGATTGCGGATTATGACGGGACTGACGAAATCGCAGCCGCACCGCCGCCCGCCGTAAAAGAAAATAAACCGAAGCCTTTCAACGTAATCCCCGAAGAGCCGCCCTTAACGGACTTTACAGAGCTTTCCGAAGCTGCGGCAAAAGTTGCAGAATTACTTAAAGGCGGCGCGAAAACCGTGGATTTCCTTGCGGAGAAGAGCGGGCTCGCCGCAGACGTGCTTTCGGAGCTGCTGCTCGAGCTTGAAATAGACGGCGTGATTGAAAGCACGGCAGGCGCAAGCTATAAGTTGTGCTTATGAAAAACATGAAAATCATCGACTCCCACGTACACATCTATCCCGACAAAATCGCTGAACGAGCCTCGGCAAGCATCTCCGGCTTCTACGACATACCCGTAAAATATAATGGCACGGTCAGCAAGCTGCTCGAAATCTGCAAACGTACGGGCATCGTGAAATGCGTAGCCTGCTCAGTAGCGACTGCGCCCGAGCAGGTTGGAATCATAAACGATTATATGTCAAAAGCCGCAGAAGAATCCGGCGGCTTCTTCATCTGCCTGGCAGCGCTGCATCCCGCGATGAGCGAGCTTGAAATTGAATCGGAGCTTATACGCGCAGAAAGCTTAAACCTGCGCGGAATCAAGCTTCATCCCGATTTTCAAAAGTTTCGGATAGACGACCCCGCCGTATTCAAGATTTACGAACGCGCAGAGGGCAGGCTTCCGATTCTGTTTCACACCGGTGATAAAAGATATAACTTCTCAAACCCTGAAAGACTCGCGAATGTTCTGCGCCGTTTCCCGAAGCTTACGGCAATCGGCGCGCACTTCGGCGGCTGGTCGGAGTGGGGGGACTGCGGCTGCCTTGCGGATTTTGAAAACCTCTGCGTTGACACGAGCAGCTCGCTGTATGAATTAAGCAGCGGCAGCGCGAATAAGCTTATAAGTATGTACGGCGAGGAGCGTGTCATGTTCGGGACGGACTACCCCATGTGGGACGCTGACGGCGAGCTTGAGTTTATCGAAAAATTAAATCTGTCCGGGCGGGCAAAAGAGCTTATTCTCTACGGGAACGCCGCAAGGCTTTACGGCTTGGAGGAAAACTGATATGGCAAAACCCTCTTACGCGCTTAAAGACACTGAACTCGACGAATTAATAAAGGAACTTACACCGAAAATCAGGACGAATTCTGTTATCGCGGGGATTTCAGGATTCATAGGATTTATTTGCAGCAGCATCGGATGGTACAGTATTGATGTTCAGCTTGCGCTCGGCCGCGGGCTTGGTCTTCTTGTCCTCGGATTTATCGGGCTTACTGCAGCCTCCATGACCGGCATGACCGCAAACAGGCACAAAAAGAAGCTTAAGTTCGCTATAAGCGACAGCGTGGTGAGGTGTGCGCTGGCTACGCGGTTTGAGATAGACAGATACTCGCCGTCAGGCTGTATCAGACGTGATATAATAATGTATGCGGGGCTGATTCACCGTTCATGGAACAAAATAAGCGGGAGCGATTTGATTGAGGGTGCATACAAAGGGATAGGGTTCACTTTCTCGGATGTGTTTCTCGAACAGGTATCGGCAAATAAAAAAGGAAGCGAAAGACGTTCGGTCGTATTCAAGGGGCAGTGGTTAATCCTCGAGCTCGCAAAGCCGCTGACTTTCGGCGTTCAGCTTCGGGGGCGCAGAGGCGGCGACAGTGCAAAATCTGATATCGAAACCGAGAGCATGGAGTTTAACAAGCGTTTTCAAATTATCGCCTCAAACCCGCACACGGCTTTTTATATACTTACGCCGCAGCTCATCGAGCAAATCTTAAAAGCCGCAGGACGGGCAAACGCCCAAATGTCAGTAAGCTTCGACGGGGATAAAATGCATATTGCGCTTGACAGCGGTCGGGATTTGTTCGAGCTTTGCAGTGAAAAAAGGAAGATGTTTAAAGTTAACAATATCGAAACGCTTCGCATGCAGATGCGCTGGGACGTGAATTACATCGCGAACATAATAGATGAGCTGTTACTGAACGAAACTTTATTTAAAGCTGATATTAATATATGATAAAAACAATGACAAAATTTGCGAATGTTTTTATTGTCAGGCGAGGAAAAAGCGCAGGAATAATTTGTTTATTCCGAGCATTTTTAACAAAGCATGGCAGTAAAAAGACCGCAAAGCTGTCAATGTTTTAATTGGATATTAGTATAAGGTAAAAGGTTGAAACAAGCAGCAATAAACCGGGCAAAACGAAACTTTTCATTCCCCGCCCATGCAGAAAGGACATAGTGAAAATATGAGGCAAAGCGACAGAGTCCGCGAGCAGCGTTATAATACATTTCTCCATGGGCTCGACAATAATAATTTAAACACCGGCTCCTGTCCGCCGATGGACGAGAGGGAGCTCACAGCGAGAATCCGCAACCTGACGCGCGGCATGAGGTCTAACACCACGACTGCGGCAATATTTATGATTGCCGCGGTCGCCGGGTTCTTTTTCATCGGGCCTTTTGCGTTTGCCCTTGGTATAGTGAGCGGCTTCTTCGGCCTTAATGCGATGTTTTATAAAAATCGCCTCAAATGCCTTGTCAGCAGCAACATCGTAAGGGGTGTGCTGTCGGATACGTTCGAGCTCACGCACTACGCACCCGGCTGTCACATCGGGCAGAGCACGATTAAAGAATCCATGCTGATTCAGCGTAATTGGAACAACCTCAGCGGCAGCGATATGGTCGAGGGATTTTACAAGGGCGTACGGTTCAGGTTCTCGGACATTCACCTTGAGCAGGTAACTCGGAGCAAGAACGGTAAAAAGCGAGTGACAGTATTCAAAGGGCAGTGGCTGATTATCGGGCTCGCAAAGACGCTGCCGTGGAGCCTGCAGCTGCGTTCAAGGCTCTCGGTCGGCAAACGGGCGAAGTCTAACATTGAAACCGAGAACATGGAGTTCAACAGCCGGTTTCAAATTCAATGCGGTGACCCGCACACGGCGTTTTATATACTCACCCCGCATTTCATGGAGTATATATTAAACGCAAAAAGCAAGGCAAGCACGCGGCCCGGATACAGAGCCGATGCACAAACGCACATGAATTTCTGCGGAAAAGAGGTTCACGTCGCACTGCATAACGGCAGGGATTTGTTCGAGCCGTGCGGCAGGAAGCTCTTTGCAACGGATAATATCACGGCGCTCCGCATGCAGATGGAGTGGGACGTGAATTATATAAAAAGCATTATCGAAGAGCTTTTGTTAAATGAAAACTTATTCGCAACCAATGAAAAGGAGAACTGAAAATGGAAGCAGTCATTATTATCTCTGCGATTTTAGTAATCGCCGGCATTTCAATCCTCGCCTGGTGGATAGGCACCGGTAACAACTTTCACCGCAAGCAGGTCAAGATTAACGAGGCGCTTTCCGGAATTGAAGTGGCGCTCACCAACCGCTTCGACAAGCTGACAAAGCTGATGGACGTCGCCAGGGGCTTCGCCGCGCACGAAAAGGAAACGCTGTCGATGGTGATTTCGATGCGCAAGGGCATGAACATAGGCGAGCTGAGCAAGGCAAGCGCACAGTGCGACCAGCTTATGGCGCGCATTAACGCCGTCGCCGAGGCGTACCCCGAGCTGCGCTCTGCCGAGATGTTCAGCGACTTGCAGCGCGGCATCCGCGAAGCCGAGGCGCACCTGCAGGCCGCCCGCAGGCTCTATAACAGTAACGTCACGCTGTTTAACACAGCGATTCTCGTATTCCCGTCGAGCATAGTCGCAAACTCTAAGAATTTGCAAAAGTTCGATTTCTTCGAGGCTGAGGAAGCCAAGAAGCAGGACGTGAAGATTAGTTTTTAATAAAAAAGAAGCGGGTTATTTAAATCCCCGCTTCTTTCTTTTGTTTCCCCGCCGCAATAATATACACAATAATCGCAGCGGTAATCTGCACCGCGCATACAACAATCAGCTTAACGTTCGGCGGCTGGGTTAGCATATCCAGTGTGAATATGCCGCCTAAAGCATTAGACCATGCATGATAAAAAACGCAGGAAAAAACATTTCTTGTAAGCTTATATAACGCCGCCATTATAAAGCTCATAGTAATGCAAGAAATAGAAAAAGCAAGCATATTAAAATCTGACTGGTTTAGATTTGTTACAAGCCAAGCAGGAAAATGCCAAACAGCCCATATAACGCCTACAATAAATGCAGCGGGAATAAAATGCATTTTCTCCTCAAGCGCAGGCTGCAAAAATCCTCTCCACCCGATTTCTTCAAATCCGCCGCCAACCATCATTACCGCTATGGCCGGAATGAAGAACAAGAAAAAGTACCAAGGGTTTTCAATGTAGCTGTTTAGTATAATATTCGGGGCAAGCAAAGCTAAGCAGAACAGAGCGGTAATAATTATTGTTTTTAAAGCTTTTTCTGTTTTAAAAACTCGCCCCAAAAAATCTTTTACCCCCCGTATCTGCCCGCTTCTTTTAAGTAAAATAAACATCGCGTATGCAGGTGCCATGCCGCATACAAAGCCGACGACGGCAAAGCTTGCAACCACTCCGAAAGTGCTGTCTGTAAGTATTCCTGTTTGCTCTCCCGCAAAGAGAAATATTAAGCCAATCCAAGCAATTGCAAAAGTCAGCAGCAAGTACCTCACAATCGGCTTCTTTTCATTTTTGTTCCACATAGTTTGTTTCTCGCTTTCTGCTTTGCTGATACTTGTCAATTAGTTATACTCGCGCTCCCGCTCGTCAGGTCCACATTAACCCTCTGCCGGTTCTCCCCGCCCGCGCTCGCATTGCCCGACCTTTCGAGCCTGCCGGAGTCGCCGTCCAAGCTATACCTTATGCTTCCGCTCGTTCTCGAGAAATTAATATCCGCGCCGCTCCCCGCGGGAACAGTTACGTTTGCGCTCCCGCTCGTAACTTTTATGCTAAGGCTACCGTTCCATTCGCCGAAATCAACGTTCGCCGAGCCCGACGTAAGCTGTACGCTCCCGCTCCCCGACAGCCCCGTGATTCGCTGATTGCCGGACGTAAGGTAGATGTCATACGTTTTGGGGGAGAAGCCGTTAATGGTTATACTTCCGCTTGTGGAGTGGCTCCGCAGGTGATTCGGCGTGTTATCGTGGTTATAATCAAGCATGACGCTGCCGCTCGTGATGTTCACGTGGAGGTTGTCGGTTTCGGGCAGCTCGCCGTTTATTTTCCCGCTCGTGAGGTTTAAGTCGATTTTATTGTAAACACTTTCCGGCAGCTCGATATCGAGTGCCGTGCTTCCTATGCCTCTCCAGCCCCAGTAGCCCCAACCCCAGCCAAGACTGAAATTGCCTTTTTCCCTTACGACGAGTGTGCTGTTCCTTACCTCCGCGATGAATTCGACGTTGCGGAAGTTTCTGTTGCCGCTGTAATAAACGCGCGTCACATTGTTGGGCGATACGGTTATGTTTGTTCGTGCGGCGAGGACGGCGATTTCGATATTATCGTACGCTTCGTTAAATTCCTTTGAAACCTCATAGCCGTCCCACCCAGCATTATTCCACCCGATATGGAAGCTGCCGGTGTCTATGATGTTTAAAACGCTGACGCCGGTTATCCCTGCCGAAATTATAATACCGACCAGCGAAACAAGGAACAGCGATGAAAAAATAACTGCTAATGCTTTCATTTATGCGCTCACCTCCCGTGCTTTAAAGACCGGGCGTCCGGCAATCATGTTGCCGTGCCAGTTGATAATCCCTTTGACGGCGCTTACAAAAAGCTTTACAAACTGTACGCCGAGCAGCCCGAACAGCCCGCCGAGCGACAATATCATCAGCCCCACGAAGAACGTGACCAATCCGGGGAACGGCGAGTAAAATCCGAAGAAAGCCGTCCCGAACGCGCCGCCGACCATTGTTGCGATTCCCCCAATGACAAGCCCGAAAGGCGCCGCCAGAAACGCAACCATAATCCCGAACAGCGCCGGAATCGCCCAGCTGAACACGAAAATATCAACTATGAGCACGGTAATTAACCCGCCCACGTTAAATGAACTGCAGGAGCTGTTATAATTATTATAGTTATTATGATTATTATAATTATTGGCCTGCGGATTATTATACCGGGGAGGAGGAGCGGACGTGCTGCCGGCATTGCCTGCCTCGGCGGTCTGCTCACTTTTTTTATTGAAAAAGTTGATTTTGATTCCGCTGTTTACATAGTCGGCGTAAGCGTCGTTTTGCGGGGGAGGCATATCCCGGGTTGAAAAGTGTGTGGGCTGCGGCTCCTCCGCAGCAGGCGGCGGAACCTCCTCGCTCCCGGCTCCTTCTGCGGCGGTCTGCTCCTTTGCTTTTTCGACGGCAATAATGGGATAAATCTCCTCCTCCGCGTATTGCTTTGCAATTTCGGAGATACTTCCGAGCTTTGCACAGATTTCAATATCGCTTAAGCCCTTCGCCGTGCTGTCCGCAAAGTGCAGCTCAAAGTCCGCGATGATTTCGCTCTTGTCGGTAATCCCGAGCCGCCCGAGCTCCTTTTCGAGATTGCTTAAAAATTCTGCTTTGGTTCTATACATATTTTATCCAACCCTTTCCGGCATCAAAAAGCCATAAAATTTGATTTCTTTTTAGGTATTGTTTTCCATTCAAACTCTTTTACTCTCCCTCTCCCTTAATCAGTTTTCCGATACTCTCGGCAAATTCGCGCCACTCGCTTTCCTGGCGTTCCTTTTCAACCTTGCCGTTGTCGGTGATTTGATAGTACTTGCGGGGCGGGCCCTCCTGCGATTCGACTATATAAGAGGTTATGCTCCCGTTGTCCTTGAGCCTTTTGAGAAGCGGATATATCGTGCCCTCCGTTATGTGCATGCTTTCGGAGATGCGGTTCACAAGCTCATATCCGTAACAGTCGCCCCTGCAAACCAGAGCAAGAACGCAAAGCTCCAGCGTTCCGCGCTTTAATTGTGAGTTAATTTCAATCAACCCCCCTGTCAATCTATTTGAGTTTACTGATAAATATACTCTGCTTCTGCCGTTATTGTTTTAATAACCTCTGCTCCTGCTGTAAAAGCTCCCGAAAAAACCACGCGATTCGCCCAGCGTAGATTCCCCTCGACAAAGAAAACATATTCACCATCGGGATAATCCGTAAAGTCCCAAGTATAGCTCAAAGCTCCCGTATGCGGCGTCGCGCTTGAAACTGCGTCGGTCTCGGACTGCGTTTTATCTGTAAACCCCGAACGGTTTACCCATTCAGAAAGCACTTCCGAGCGTTTCCCGGCGCCGCCGCCCGTCGCCCAGGCAGTGACATAAAGTGATTCTACGTAATAGCCGCCCGCGTCTTCAATCCAAACAGCGAACTGATTGCTTGCCCAGCCTGACTGCTTTTCAAAGCCGAAGCTTATGACGAGCTCGCCCGCTTCACCATTGACAGCCGCCGTGACATCGGAAAGCATGGAATTCTCGGGTGATTCCGGCGTCAACGCATCTTGGTTGCTGCCGCAGGCGGCGAAAAACGCAAGTGCAAACATTGTTATTAACAGTAATTTTAAATTTTTCATACTATCTCTCCTTTATCATTACCTATATTATAGCACACTGTACCATACATTGCAAGGTACTATGTGTACAAATATATCGCCTTGTTATAAGGCGATATTTGTTAATTATTTACAAAAACAGTTTATTTCCCGCCAATCGCCTTTACCAGCTCCATCGAAACCGCCTCGCCGTCGTCATCAACCGCCGAGTAGTCCAGCCCTTTATAATTCCAGTAGGCGCGGCTGATTTTATATTTGTCGAACAGCGCGTTCTTATCCCGCAGATAATTCACGCGGTCGGGGATTCCCGCAAGGTCAATGGCGCCGTATTCCCCGCAGTAGAGCCGCCTGCCCGTCTTCTCCATAAATTCAATCGCGGGCGCGAGCTTTTCTTCAAGAAACGTAAAGTCAAACACCGTATCGGGGGTCATGGAGCCTAAATGGTCGGGGGCGATTTCCTTTATAATGTCAAAGCCCGCGAGCTTCCCCGGGTACGGCTGTACAACGCCGGTGTCTTCAAGCGACGTCCAGCGCGCCCGCTGATGCGTAAAAAGGAACGGCTCGTAGAAGTGGAAGTTGTAAAGTATGCGCTCGTCGTCGTAAATATCGAGGGTTTTAAGCCCTGCAACCGAGTTATAATGCGGGCCGCCGAGCATTATATACCTTTCGCTTCCGGTTTCGCGTACAGCGTCTATCGCCTTGCGGGCAATTCTGTTCCAGCTGTCGCCGTGCGGGTCTACGATTTCGTTTAAAATCTCGAAAATTATATTGTCGCCCTCGTTACTGTAGCGCCGCGCAAATTCTCGCCAAATGGACACAAAGCGGTCCTGCGTCTGTTCATCGGTAAACAACGCGTTCTCGGTTTTATAACTCCAGAACGCATAGCCTGGAGCCTTGTGCATATCAAGGATTAGGTTTAACCCGAACTCCCTGCACCAGGCGAGAGCACTGTCAATCACCGCAAAGCCGTCTTCCTTATAAACAAACGGCTTGTCGTCGTCCTCGAGCACGGTATAATCGAAAGGCAGCCGAACGTGGTCAAGCCCCCATGAGGCAATCTGCGCTATATTTTCTCTCTTTATAAAAGAGGCGATATGCTCGGGTGTCATGTCTTTGCACTGCGAAATCCAGCCGCCCAGATTTATGCCCGCTCTGTATTTGTCTAAAATCATGTTTTTGATGTTCCTTTCAAGTTTCGGTGAGTACATAATAGCACGTAAATTAATATTGCACAAGGGCGGTTTTTTACACAAAGTTTCAGCTTCGTTTTTGTGCAATATTACCGTTGCATAAATTACATTTTTCGCTATTGCTTTTATAATAATTGTTTGTTATAATAGAATTAATCATATATAATTAAAATCACAGGAGGTGCTCAATTATGTTTGCAAACACAGGCTCGAGCCCCGAGCAAAAGGAGTGGAAAGATAAGGCGGCAGCTGACGGGCGCGTGAAGCCGATGTCCCCGGGGTTCAAGTGCGCATGCGGCGAGACGCACGGAACATTCGCCAAAAGCGCGAAAATGACCACAGGCGAGGGGATTGGCGCGGCGGCGTTCCGCCTCTGCAAAGACTGCAAGTGTTACGCCTGCGGCGAGGAAACCGCTGAAATTAAAACGAGGTGACAAAATAATATTTACATAATGGTTATCAGGAATGAGAACATCTTCAAAAAGCTATTAAAAAAATACCCGGAAGCGAACGCTGCTGGGTATTTTAATTATACATTACCAATTGTCAACTGTTAATCAGCTGACTTTTATATCTATCCATTTCGGCTGAATCGTTTCAAGCAGCGGGAATTCGTCCGGCACAACCTTGTCCTCCTCATAGCGCCAGCAAGGATGCTCGCCGCAAAGCCCGCAGTCAATGCTCTGGCGGTCGTTACGGCAGCAATTATAAATAGGGCAGATTACCTCGTCAACATACTGCAGCCAGAAAACACGTCCGTGTTCCTCGTTGCAGCCGAGACATTCGTGCGGGAAATGCCTGCATTCATAGCAGTTTCGCCCGCAACAGCTTATGTGCTCTTGCATTTTTTCACCATGCGGCGCCGTCAATTTGAACTCTATGTTTCTATATATTGACAACAATTACTCTTACTCTTCCCTATATTGTAACAGAAAAGAATACACTTGTCAACAATTCGGTATAAAAATTATTGCGCTTTCATAAAAAATGTGCTATACTTGTCTTAATGCACACAGAGCCATGAATTATATAGCCGATTAACTTGAAAAATGCTCCGCATTTTTCGCAGCAAACTCGTTTGCTGACGCGCCGCAGGCGCGTAATCGGCTATGTAATCGAATTAAGCCGCTTCGCGGCTTACGCGGCATTTGCCGCCCGTGAAGAAAGGACTTAATAAAAATAAGCCTCAAAATAACCGGCATAAAACCGGGGAAAACGAAGCATTTCATTTCCCGCCCGTGAAGAAAGGACTTAATAAAAAAATGAACATTACGCTTTCGGTCGGCATGATAGTGAAAAACGAGGAGACGCGCCTTGAAAAATGTCTCGCGGCGCTTTCGTCGCTGCTTCGCGCTGTGCCGAGCGAGCTCGTGATTGTCGACACCGGCTCGGCTGATAAGACTATCGAAATTGCCGGGCGTTATACCGATAAAATTTTTCACTTCGACTGGGTGAACGACTTTGCGGCGGCGCGTAACTTCTCGCTTGAAAAGTGCGCCGGCGAATGGTTCATGTACCTTGACGCAGACGAGGTTTTCGATGACTTGAGCGAAATGATTGCCTTTTTCACTGACAAAAAAATGCTCGCCAAATACAACAGCGCAACTTATATTAAAAGAAATTACACCAATCGCGAGAACAGCCGATGGTATCCTTTCGCGGCGCACCGCGTAACCAGACGGCTCAAAGGACTTCACTTTAAATACCCTATTCACGAGTGCTTTTCGACTTTCGCGGAGCCCGTGTATGAGTTTAAAACATTTGTACACCACTACGGCTATACCTATGACACGCCGGAGCAGCAAGAAGCAAAAAGACAAAGAAACCTCTCCCTCCTGCGCGGCGAGTTCGCGAAAAATCCCGGCGACATCGGCATATGTCTGCATATATTGCAAGAACTCGCAGGCGCGGAAAAAGAAGCCTTTTACCTTGAAGTGCTTGAAAAAATCCGCAGAAATCCCCAAGCCGCGGGCGCCGCCGTCGCCTTTACGGAGTTCATTCTATATTTATTTGAGAGAGAGGGCGGCGAAAAAACGCTCGGATATATCGGCGAATACTTTAAGCTTTATAAAAATATCCCCGAGAATATACTGATGCTCGACGTTTACGTCGCGAAAGGCGCGGTTCTGCAGGCGCAGGGCAAACACGCCGAAGCAGCTCTTGCCTTTGAGAATTACTTCAGGCTATACGGGCTTTACACGAAAGGCAGATTGAATCTTTTGGGGCTCGGCGGGATTGCGCTGACTTTCTGCCGTCCCGAAGAATATGAAAAAATCAAGCGGATATACAGCGCGCTGCCAAAGCTGCGGGAGAAAACCCCAAAGCCTGAAAACAACCTGCACAAAACCGGGGAAAACGAAGCATTTTATTTCCCGCCCGTGGAGAAAGGGCTTAATGAAAATAAACTTGAAAACAACCTGCACAAAACCGGGGAAAACGAAGCATTTTACTTCCCGCCCGTGGAGAAAGGGCTTAATGAAAATAAACTTGAAAACAACCGGCACAAAATCGGGGAAAACGAAGCATTTCATTTTCCGCCCGTGGAGAAAGGGCTTAATGAAAATAAACTTGAAAACAACCTGCACAAAACCGGGGAAAACGGAGCATTTCATTTTTCGCCCGTGGAGAAAGGACTTAATGAAAATATGGGTATAACATTATCGGTGGGTATGATTGTAAAGAATGAGGAGGCGCGCCTCGAAAAATGCCTTGACGCACTGAAGCCTTTGCTTGCCGCTGTCCCGAGTGAGCTTGTAATTACCGACACGGGCAGCACGGATAAAACCGTTGAGATTGCCGGGCGTTACACCGACAAGATTTTTCACTTCAACTGGGTGAATGATTTTTCAGCGGCACGTAACTTCGGGCTTGAAAAATGCAGCGGCGATTGGTTCATGTTTCTTGACGCAGACGAGGTTTTCGGCGATTTGAGTGAGCTCATTCGCTTCTTCGGCGATAAACAAACGCTCGCAAAGTATAACAGCGCGACTTATTTTATAAGGAATCACGCCAAGCCCGACGGCTCGGAGTGGGGTGATTATATAGGTGCGCGCATAACAAGGCGCGTTCAGGGCCTGCACTTTATAAACCCTATACATGAGCGGTTTTCAATGTTCAAAGAGCCTACAATGCACCTTAAAACCGTCGCGCATCACTGGGGCTACGTTTATAATAGCGAGGCGGAAAAAGCAGCGAAAGACAAACGTAATATCCCGCTGCTGCGCGAGGAAATAAATAAAAAACCTAACGACCCGCTCGCCTACCTGCACCTTTTCGTATATCTCGACAGCGAAGAAAAGGAAAAGTTGATTCCGAAAATAATAGAAGCCGCAAAAAAGCAGAACGATAACAGTTCATGGCTGCCGCTCGTTCTGGCTTTTGTTTCCCTGCATTATTATAATATCGGCGACTTTGACAAGGCACTTGATTATAACTATAAGTTCTTCAAGGCGGCGATGAAAAACCAGAAAAGCCTGCTCTATCTCGAGATGTACGCCGAGAGGGGAATTATCGCCTATAACCGCAAGGAATACAGTGATGCGATTACTGCCTTTGAGAATTATTTTAAATTTTATGAGCTTTATACCGACGGCAAGCTCAATATAGACGTGCTCGGTATTCTGCCGCTTTCAAGTATTGAAGAAGCGCATTATAATCAAATAAAGCAGCTCTGTGAGCTCTCGAAAGGGCACGAGAATATAAAAAGAAACACAAGCATCGCATTGAATGGGGTCAAATCCCTCTCCTACAAATACGACAAAAACATAGTCCTGTCGGTAAGCATGATTGTCAAGAACGAGGAGCGTATGCTCGGCGCCTGCCTTGAGGGGTTGAAACCGCTGCTCGACGCCGTGCCGAGCGAGCTTGTAATTGTCGATACCGGCAGTACTGACAGAACCGTAGAGATTGCGAAGCAATTTACCGATAAAATTTACCATTTCGACTGGATTGATGACTTCGGCGCGGCGCGCAACTTCGGGCTTGAAAAATGCAGCGGTATGTGGTTCATGTTTTTAGACGCGGACGACCATTTTCAAGACGTGTCCGAGATGATAAAATTTTTCAGCGATATAAATATCCACAAGAATTATAACGTCGCCTATTATATCACCCGCAACTTCACTTCTGCGAAGTACGACAAATACTTCAGCTTTTATGTGCAGAGAATCGCGCGCAAGACCGATGACCTGCGCTTTGAGGGCGCGATTCATGAAGCCTTTGCGGGTTTTTATAACCCTGCCTACTACTTCAGTTCCTACGCCCACCACTACGGCTACGCCTTTGAAACCATGGAGCAGCAGAGAAAAAAATCCATGCGCAATCTTATGCTGCTCGAAAAGGAGCTTGAGAAAAAACCTGATGATTTACGCACTATCGGGCACATGATTGACTCCATGATGGACATGGACGACAAGAAGCGCGCCTTTGTCGAGAAAGCCGTTGCGCTGTCCGACAAGTCCGGCGAGGCTGTTTCATACCCCGCTTATTTTAAGGCATTTGATATGTACTACGCGGCGGGCGAGGTTGAAAACGCCCTCGCCGTCATGGATAAGGTTATAACGAAAGCAAAGCCCGACAACGGCGTCTTAACCGAGGCGTACGCCTACAAAGGCTCGCTGCTGTTCGAGACGGGCAGATTTTCCGAGGCAGGGGAGTGCATAAAAAAATACCTCGAATACCTTGAAAAACTCGGGAAAGGCAAGCTCGACAGAAGCGTGCTCACGTTCCTTATTGCAAACTATTCCGCGCCCGAAAAGCGCGGCGACTTCGTCAATCTGCTTGCCATGTGCATTTCAAAGCAGGGGAAAACCACAGAAGCTCTCGCGGTTTACGCCGGCACGGACTTCGCCGGGCTCCCCGCAAAAGCGTTCAGGGACACTACCGGCGCGATTTTTGAAATTATCAATGCGTTAAAGAATAAAAGCGACAGGGAAGCCGTATTTAAAACCCTCGCCGCCTTTTACGAAAAAGTTCAAAGTACAAAAACCGATGAGAAAGTCAATTATTTCGAGCAGGCTCTCGAAAAGCTTTATTACCTGAACCGCGACGATAATATTTACACGGAAAGCTTCAAAGATACGGGCGGGAAATTCGCAGAGCTCATGCGGCTGACGGCGGAAAGCGGCAGCACCGAAATAGAAAGCTTTATAAACAGCTTCGGCGATAAGCCTGTTCCCGAGGGTTTTTCCGCGGCTGTCGAGCTCGCGCTTAAAAACAACGTCAGCCTCGGCGCAGAGATTACAAAAATGAACCTTGAGCTTATGCGTACGCACCTGGCTGTCATTGCACAGAACAGCACTTTCCTGCCCGTTCACGCAATCGGCTATCAGAATGACGCGTTCTTCTTCTCAAGTATCAAAAACCTGCTTTTCGGAACGCTGCTTTTCGAGGCGGCGTGCTACAACACGGACTCGCTTACCGAACCGCAGAAGTCCGAGGTTTACAACCGCTGCGTCAATTACTGCTCGCTTTACGTAAGCAATGTTTACAATCCTGACCTGCTCAACGAGGACGACATCGGCGCGCTTTCGGAATCGCACCGCTTCGGATACTTCATGGGCATAGCGAAGAAGCTGCTGGACTCCGGGGACAGGCTCGGGTATATAAGAGAGCTCAAAAAAGCGCTCGCTTCCTGCAATTCCATGCAGAACATTATTAAGTTTTTGATTGAAGAATTCAGCGCTTCGCTATAAAGGTAAAACTTAAATTTTAAAATAACCGAGACAAAATCGGGGAAAATGAAACATTTCATTTCCCTCACGTGAAGAAAGGACTTATTAAAAGCATGAAAGCTCGTATCGCCAAAAAGCAGACATATAACGAAAGCGGTATTCTTCTCTCTGTCGGCATGATTGTCAAAAACGAGGAGAAGCATCTTGAAAAATGCCTCACAGCACTAAAACCGCTGCTCGACGCTGTTCCGAGCGAGCTCGTGATTGCCGATACCGGCAGCACCGACTGCACGGTCGAAATCGCGAAACGCTTTACCGACAAGGTTTATCACTTCGAGTGGGTTAACGACTTCAGTGCCGCGCGCAACTTCGGGCTCGAAAAGTGCACAGGCGAGTGGTTCATGTTCCTTGACGCGGACGAGGTTTTCGATGACTTAAGCGAGATGACGGGTTTTTTCACAAACAGAGCCGCGCTTAACAAATACGGCAGCATGACCTACATGGTTCGCAACTATCACGACGCCGGGGGTACGGAATGGTCTACCGGCACGGTTTCGCGCGCCGTCAAGAAGCTTCCCGGTGTGCGTTTTCACGGCGCAATCCACGAGCACCTGCTGCCCTATCCCGCGCCGACGCTGAGCCTGAAAGCCTTTGTCCATCACTACGGCTACGCGTTTGAAACCGAGGAGCAGGCAAAAGCAAAAAAGGAGCGCAACTTAACGCCCCTGTGCGCCGAGCTCAAAAAAAAGCCGAACGACGTGCGGATTCGCTCGCATATCCTTGCGGACATACAGGGCGGCGGGCTTGCGGAGTTTTTAGCAGAAACGCTCGAGGTAACGCGCAGACAGCAAAACCACCCTTACGCGCAGGGTATATTCTCGTTCAACATAATAAACCATTACATGCTTGAAAAGTACGAAAGCGTGCTCGGCAGCGTGGCCGAATTCATCAAGTCTTTCGGCAGGAAGCCGAAAAACATACGCTGGCTCGACGTATACGCGGCGAGGGCGCTCTCGCTGCAGCAGCTCGGAAGACAGGACGAGGCAATCGAAGCTCTCGCCGAATACTTAAAGCTGTACAGCGATTACCTCGCGGGCAGGCTTGCCGCCGACACCGGGAACCTTATAATCACTTATTCTGAGCCGTCAAAGTATGCGGAGCTAAAGTCCGAATACGACAACCTGCTGTTTAAAACCGGGCGCAGGAAAATGACCTTCTCCGACAGCACAACCATAAAGGTGGAAACATCGGCGGCGGCTGTAAAAAAGGAAGAGGACTGCATAGACGAGCAGGAGTGGAAACCGCTCCTCGAGAAGATAAAAAATAACACCGCCGTTACAGACACGGACGGCGCGCTGCTGGGCAGATACATGGCGAAAATCGCTGAAGCCGTTCTCGATTTGCCGTACCTTACTCTCGCTTATGAAGAGAAAAATATAGAAAGCAACGTTGTTTTCGGCGTTGTTCTCTATGAAACGGCGGTAAAGCAGGCAGGCAGGCTCCCGTGGAACGAACGGGCTGTGCTTTACAAAAACTTCGTGAAATACGCAGCACGGTATGCGGCTGATAATTATAATCCCGCAGACGAGCTTCATCGGTTCGGCTATTATGCGGGCAGGGGAGAGTTTAAGGAAGCGCTTGACGCTGTAACATCCGAGCACTTGAAGTGGGCCGCCGAGTTTTTACTTGAGGAAAAAGATTGAAAAAGATAATTGGACCCGGGAAAATGAAGCATGTTATTTCTCGTTCGTGAAGAAAGGACTTATTAAAATACGAATGAAAAAATCCGATTTTTATTACGAGCTCCCCGAGGAGCTAATCGCGCAGACGCCCATAGAGCCGCGCGATTCTTCGCGCCTGCTTATAACCTGCCGCGAAACGGGAGCGACAAACCACGATTATTTTTATAACATCGCCGACTTCTTGAACGCGGGCGATTTGCTCGTTATGAACGACTCTAAAGTTTTTCCTGCGCGGCTGCTCACGGACGATGTTGAAATACTGCTGCTTGAGCCCAAAGGCGGCGGCTGCTGGGAATGTATCGGCAGGAATCTTAAAAAAGGCAGAATAATCAGTTTTGAGGATAAACTGACCGCGAAGGTCGTTGAAATCCTCAGCGACGGCAACAGGCTCGTAAAGTTCAGCTGCAGCGGCGATTTTTATACAATTCTCGACGAAATCGGGCACACTCCCCTGCCGCATTACATCACCGAAAGGCTTGACGATTCGGCGCGTTACAACACAATTTATGCCAATGAAGCTGGCTCCGCGGCGGCTCCCACGGCGGGGCTGCACTTCACCGGGCGGGTATTTGAACGGCTCGCAGACAAGGGCGTCGAAACCGCATATGTAACGCTGCATGTCGGGCTCGGGACGTTCCGCCCCGTCAAGTGCGAGGATATAAGCGAGCATAAAATGCACTACGAGCGCTATCTGCTTCCCGAAGAAACAGCAGAAAAAATCGCCCGCTGCAAAGAACGCGGCGGCCGCGTGATTGCCGTAGGCACGACGTCTTGCAGAACGCTGGAGGCTTCCTGCGGACTGGCGGGCTCGGGGAGCACCGGCATCTTCATAACCCCGGGTTACAAATTCAAGGTTACAGACGGGCTTATTACCAACTTTCATCTGCCCGAAAGTACGCTGATTATGCTGGTTAGCGCATTTTTGGGGCATGAGCGAACGCTCGCCGCTTATGAGGAGGCTATTAGGGAACGCTATAGGTTTTTCAGCTTCGGGGACTCAATGATTATTTTGTAGTTGACAATTCTTCTATCTCATGTTATACTAATCAAAACAAATAAACACCACAGGCAGAAAGTTTAAAACAAACAGTGCCGAATCGGAGAAACGATACTTTTCAGTTCTCGCGGGTGTAGAAAGGACATGGTGAAAATATGGCTTATAAAATTAACGACAACTGCATTTCCTGCGGCGCATGTGTAGGCAGCTGCCCCACCGACGCAATTTCCGAGGGCGACCCCATTTACGTAATTGACGCGGAAAAGTGCATAGACTGCGGCGCCTGCGCTCCCGACTGCCCTGTTGATGCTATCGAGGGTTAATTAGGCTTACAATTTAATAGTATAAACATTGTTTCGGGGCGGGGTGTAATTCCCCACCGGCGGTAAAAGTCCGCGAGCTGTGTTCGAGTCGAAGATTCGACCTAAGGCTGACCTGGTGAAATTCCGGGACCGACAGTATAGTCTGGATGGTAGAAACTTGTTCCTTTTTAACAAAGGAACTACCCCGTGATTTATCATGGGGTTTTTTATTTCAAACTTTTCCCTCCCGTAAAGAAAGGATTTAATGAAATTATGAAATTCACAACAAAAAAACTGGTAACCCTTGCGCTGCTTTCCGCAATCGCTTATCTGGTGATGCTCTTCACCAACTGGACGCCCGTGGGCGCGGCACCCTTCCTTGTCTATGACCCCAAGGACGCGGTTATCGTTATAGGCGGCTTTATTTACGGGCCGCTGGCGGTGGTTATGATGTCGGCGGTGGTTTCCCTCACCGAGATGTTCACGGTGAGCAGAGACGGCTTTTTCGGGCTTGCCGCCAATATGCTCTCAACCTGTACATTCGCCTGCACCGCAGTGCTGATTTACAGAATCAGGAAGAACCTGCTGTTTGCAGTCATCGGGCTTGCCGCCGGAGTAATTTGCGTGACGGGCGTGATGATGCTTTGGAACTACCTTGCTGTACCGCCTTACAGAGGCTGGCCGCGGGAGCAGGTCGCGCCGATGATTATTCCTGTATTCATGGTGTTTAATCTTATTAAAAGCGGCATAAACGCAGCGCTCGCGGTTATGCTTTATAAGCCGGTGAAGCTTGTTTTTGAAAAAGCCGGCTTAAATTAATTATTACATTCCGTTTACAGTTTTCTTTTTGCGCTTGATTTTATTTCCTATTAGTGTTATACTTTTAATTAACAAATAATGGAAGTATAAAAAACTTGAGAATTAACTCTGCCGTCAGCGGAGATAAATTTTTACGGTTTAATGGCTGCCATGCAAGGAATAATGAGAGTATGCAAAAATATGTTTCAGAAGAGCAGAACAAAAAAATCAAGCAGATTATCGACGAGGTCGAGAAAGTAATAGTAGGCAAGCGGGACGTAGTGAAAATGCTCGTAATCGCGCTCATTTCCGGCGGGCACGTGCTGATTGAGGACGTGCCGGGCGTCGGTAAAACCACGCTCGCGACCGCACTGTCCAAGGCGACGGGCCTGCAGTACCGCCGCGCACAGTTCACGCCGGACGTCATGGCGTCGGACATTACGGGCTTCACGATTTATAACAAGGACACCGGCGACTTCGAGTACCGCCCGGGGCTCGTATTGTGCAATATCCTGCTCGCCGACGAAATCAACCGAACCTCCCCGAAGACGCAGTCCGCGCTGCTCGAGGCGATGGAGGAGCAGAACGTCACGGTCGACGGCGTGACCTACGAGCTTCCTCAGCCTTTCATGGTCATAGCGACGCAAAACGAGCTCGGCTTCGTCGGAACCTATCCGCTGCCCGAGGCTCAGCTTGACCGGTTCCTGATGAAAATCTCGGTCGGCTACCCGACGCTCGAGCAGGAAATCAGCATCATCGCCTCCCGCCAGACCGTAGACCCGCTTGAGCAGGTGCTTGCGCTCTGCACGCGGCAGGAACTTTTGGAGTGTATCGAAGCCGTCCAGTTCGTAAATATAGAAAAGAGTGTTTACCGCTATATAGTTCAGCTCGTTTCCGGCACCCGCGACCACAAGGCGGTGTTGCTGGGAGCGAGTCCGCGCGCCAGTTTGCAGCTCATGAGGGCAAGCCAGGCGTGCGCGTTTTTGTCGGGACGCGGATACGTCACGCCCGAGGACGTGCTGCGCATGACACCGCACGTGCTCGAGCACCGCCTGCAGCTCACGCAGGACGCAAAGGTGCGCAAAATCACCGAAATCGGCGTGCTGCGGGAAATCGCGAAGTCGATTACGCCGCCTTATCACAGGGAGTAGCTTCTTTCACGATTCCGACAAATTGCGCATAAACTCACACCCAATCCAAAACCCCTGCTTAAAATTCTCAGCAGCGCAGTTTAAAAGATGCTCGCGCTGTAAATCCGCATAGTTTATGAACAAGTCGCGTTCTTTTAAATTTAATTCTCCTGTGAGTATGCCGTATATTTCGTCAGTGCATTTTTCTGAGTTGTTATTTGCTATTTTCGTGTTTACATGGTCTGTGAAAAATGCTTCAAGTATATTTTTCATGGTTTTTGTCCTTTCGATTGATTAGGGCTCGAGCGTCCTTATTCTATTATATAGGACTTGCGGGTCCTTGTCAATAGTTTTTAAAAATATTTTCGAGGTATTTTATGATTACACTCATGGATAGACTTAAAGAGCTGAGAAAAAGTAAAAACGCAACACAGAAACAAGTTGCAGAATACTTAGAAACTGACGGCAGGCAATACAGAAGATATGAATACGGCGAATCAGACCCGACATATAAAACCCTAATAAAGCTCGCTGATTTTTTTGACGTGTCGCTGGACTATCTTGTCGGGCGCTCGGACGAAATGAAGAGGAGATAAAATTTCACAAAATCATTGACACCATATACGACACCATGTTATAATATAAAGGAGCGTTGATTTTGAGTAAATGGGATAAACTAATCGAAGAAATATTAAAGCTGAACAGAAATCTGCGCTTTGATGATTTAACCAAAGCTTTAATAAAAATCGGATATACTCAAAATCAACCAAAAGGCGGCGGCAGTCATTATACTTTTAGGAAAGAAAGCTGTGCGCCTGTCACGTTACCCAAATCAAAAAGCACTCAAATAGACATAGTTTATATCAGGCAAGTGCGGGAAGCTATTATGGATTATTTAACAGGAGAGGACGGGGAGCAATGAAAGATTTAGATTATTACATGAGTTTAAACTATAAGATAGAAGTTATAAAAGCGGAAGAGGGAGAAGGCTATGCCCTCCACTGCCCCGAATTAAGAGGCTGTATTACCTGCGCCGAAACTTTGGAGCACGGTTTTGAAATGATTGAAGATGCAAAAAAATGCTGGTTTACCGCCTGCCTTGAGGACGGAATACCCATTCCCGAGCCGAGCAGCTTAGAAGATTTCAGCGGACAGTTTAAGCTACGCATGCCCAAATCGCTTCATAAAACACTTGCCGAGCGTTCAAAGCAGGAGGGAATATCAATGAACCAATATTGCCTGTATCTTTTGTCCGGCGGCGTAAGCGGCAGCAGCAGGATAAACTTATGAAAGAATTCCGAATCTTTTACAGCGTGCTTGTGCTGTTTGTATTCATAATGTGCTTTGTGTATCAGAGCCGCATGATGCCGCTGCTGCTGCTTATTCTGATACTCTGCCCCGTGTTCAGCTTTATCGTGATGCTGGTTAACTTCCTCGCGGTAAGGCTCGCGCTGTCGTCCGGCAAGCCCGGCGATAATGCGGGCGGCGCCTCTCTTGAAATCGTCGCCGAGAAGCACGAGGAGTGCGGCGTCAAGCTGTACTTGCAAAACCGTTTTCTTTTTCCCGTGTCGCCGATTAGAATCATCGGCGATTTTCAAAGTCAGCACGAAAACGAAACCACATTCTCGAAAAAAATCCTCATGACCGACATTCCGCCGCTGTCGAGGTCGGTGGTGGGGCTGCCGTTTTGCCTGCCGTTCCGCGGCGAATACACTATCCGTATTTATGAGGTTTGCGTCTATGACCTGCTGAAGCTGTTCCGGCTGCGGCGCAGGCTTGATATGCAGGCGCGCTTGATTGTGCTCCCGCGCGACAAAACGCCCGCAGACCGCGGCAAGGAAACCGAAGCCGACACCGAGAGCCCCGCCTCGGTGATTACCAGCCACAGAAGCAATATGTTTAATTCCCTGCGCGAATACCGCGAGGGCGACAGCATACGCAACATTCACTGGAAGCTGACCGCAAAACAGGACGAGCTTGTAATCAAGCAGCCGGAGCAGTCGCTCAACAACAGCGCAGTCATATTCAACGATTTCTCAGCTGAGTTTGGCGAGAACTATCTGACAAGGCGTATGCTGGACGCGGTGATTGAAACCTCGCTCGCGGTAACGAAAAAGATTCTGACGGACGGCAACGGCGTTATCAGCTGCTGGCACGGAGCCCGCGGCAGCGAGAAGTACGAGCTCACGGAATACGCGCACTACAGCTATCTTTTCAGCGCGTTTACCATGCTACCGCAGGAGCCGTCGGCTAAAGACTTCGGGGGGCTCATTTCGCTCTTCTCGCCGGAAATAAAGGAATATCATACGATTTATATTATAACGCCGGACCTTAGCAGGGAGCTTTTGCACACCCTCGAGGAGTCGGGGCTCGCCATGACCGACGGCGTGGTAGCGGTTACTTTCACTGCTGCTCCCCCAAGCAGCGAAATTAAAGAATACATCAGAAACGAAACAAAAATTAAGCTGCTTGAAATCAACGACGAATCGCATTACTTTAACATGGAATGACGGACAATTGACAATGTACAATTGACAATTAACAATGTACAATTGGAGAAAGCCTTGAAAGAAAATAAAGAAAAAAAGCAGAAAAAGCCATTCCCTCAGCCGCTGCCCGTCTGGTCGGGCGGCGAAGCCAAAACTCAGCAGATAAGCCTTGCGCTGCTGCTTAACATAGCGGTGAGGCTGGCTTTGCTGTGCATGGCGACGGCGGGCGTGGTTCTCATGTTTGTGCAGCTTTACGACGTGCCTGTAAACACCGGCTTAGTTATTTTGTGCACGGTTCTCACCATGCTGTTTTTCAATGTCCTCTTCATGTTCATAAAGTTCAGATACGCGCTCCCCGCTCTCGGGGTTGTTCTTTTCATTTATATTCGTGCCGGCGAAGTCTTGTATAATCTCGGCTGTCTCGCCGATTACCTGCTTATTCACATTGACGGCGGCATGCTGCACACCGCGGGCTACGCGAGCCGCCCTGTCACGGCTGTGACCCGCATGACGCTTGACTTTCAAGCAAGCCTGCAAGCCGCCGTGATTTTCTGCGCGGTGATTTTCACGCTTCTTTTTGCAGTTTCAGCGAGAGGAAAGTTCATCGGCGTCATACTAATCACCTCCATAATTCTCGTGATTCCCGCCATCGCCTCGCAGAAAGCGTCTTATGTACCCGCGTTCACGCTGCTTGCCTGCAGCATGTTAGGGCTTTACAGCATCTGGGCAAGCCAGGAGCAAAACTTCCTTAAAAGCATCAGCGCCCGCAAAAAAAAGAAGCCGCCCTATATTCCGCAGATTCACCGCCATTCGGTCAACGGTGCGGCTGCCGCCTGTCTTGCGCTCATTGCGGTTATGACGGCGCAGGCGCTCCTGCCCGTTCACCGTGCGCGCGATATTATCGACTTCTGGAGCCGCGCTACGGACAACGTGATTATATTTTTTCATGACATCGGCGACTTAATCGGCGGCGGGCTTTCCGGCTGGGACGGGTTCAGCGGTTTAGGTGCTGCGCCGCTCGACACCAGCGGCTATATGCCGGGCGGCGGGATTAACGCCTCCGGCTCGCTCTCTATCAGCAACCCCACCATCAGCAAGCGCCCCGCCCTGAACGTCATGCTGGATGACAGCCTTTCCCCCGTCTATCTCAGAAACGGCATAGGCTCCTCATATGACGCCGTGCGGGAACGCTGGAACGTGGACGGCAGAACCAATCATATGCGGGGCTTCCCCGACAGTTTCTACCCCGAGCATGAGTATCTGGTTTTCCGCCAAAAGGTCAGCAACTTAGGGTTCGCCGCCGACCTGCTTATCGGGCGGCAGCGGGTGGATATAGAATACCTCGTACGCACGCCGCACGTCATGCTTCCGACCTCGCCGTATCTGCCCGGCTACAAGTCTGACCCGCGCTTTAACTGGCGCAACGACGTTATTTTGGAGAAGCGCGGCAGCAACAACCCGCAGACCTACACATGGGACGTGTTCTACCCGATGCACAGCGCACACCTGGGCTATGCAATCAGTGATATTGAACGGATTACGGGAGAGCGGGCCCTGAGCGGCGCGGAAGCCTCGATGTACAGCATTGCAGGCAGCTTTGAGGATTATATTTACCTCAGCTTCTCCGATGACGGCGGGGGGGAAACCGAGGGCGCACTGCGGATTTTCGTAAACGATTACGGGCTTTCCGCCGCCGAATATCTTCACTATCTTGCACAGTATGAAGAGATGGTTTACAGCGTCTACCTCGAGGTTACGCCGGGTGAAGCAGAGAATATACAGCGGATTTTAACAGAAGTGCCGCTTTACCCTGTTTCCCTGCGGGGAACTGACAGCCGCAGGGGTATAAGCGATTACCAAAGAGCGGTTACTATTGAAAATTTTTTCAAAACTAACTTCACCTATTCGCTGACCGTCGACAATCACAGCGGCGAAAACAGCTACCTCGGCAACTTCCTGTTTGAAACGCAGTCCGGGCACTGCGCGCTTTACGCCACGGCGATGACGCTCATGCTGCGCGAGCTCGGGATTCCCGCGCGGTATGTGACAGGCTTCGTTGCGGGCGGCATAAACGCCGTCCCCCACGGCGGCAGATACCTGCATACGATTTTAGAGCGCGACCTGCACGCGTGGGTCGAGGTTTATTTTGAGGGCGTCGGATGGATTCCGTTCGACCCTACGCCGCCGATTCAGGAATATCACTTCATCGAGGCGCAAAATGCGGAAAACAGCGAACAACCGAGAATAACTACCACAACGCAGGTTACGGAGGTGCCGGTAACAATCACCACGCCCACGATTACAACATTGCCGGCGATTACGCCGGGCACGCCGGAAGAGCTTCCCCCGCCCGACGGCGGCGAGCTCCCGGAAACGCCGCCCGCTTCCTTAAAACGAAACAATACCGCATTTATGCTGCAAATAGTTATGGTTTTTGCAATCGTTCTGCTTTTCATGGGGCTCGTGGCTGCCGTTGTGATGTTCCTAAAGGGCGTACGGCGCTCCGAGCGGCGGCGGCTGGCAAGATACGCGGACTTAAACGATGATATTATCGCAAGGGAAGTCTATCGGTTTATATTGAAGCTGCTTAAAATGGAGGGCTTTACGGCGGCTGCGGGTGAAACGCCGCGCAAGTTTGCCGCGAGAGTGGACGAGGGGTTATCCGCGGGGACGCTTACGCCTGTGATTAACGCAGCTTTAAAGCTTGAGTTCAGCCGCGAGGAGCTAACAGCCGTCGAGTACGCGGGGCTTTCGGAGGCGGTGCAAAGCCTGTATTCGCAGGTAGTGACAGAGAAGAAGAAGTTCAAGCGGCTGGCAAGAAGAATTATCGCGCTGGATATAATTAAATAAAAAATTATGCATTTTTTACAAAATCTACTTGACATTGTTGATTTTATATGTTATATTGTACTTGTGAATGTTGTGATGGAATAGGGATTTTTCATTTTCATTTTTTGTACCTCGTTGTTTCGGAAAGAACAGAGGTAAACAATGCTATTCCTACTGGTCCCGATTATCTCTATACTGGCGGTAAGTATAGTTTCGGTGGTTTGTGTTTGCATTGTAAAAAGCTTTAAAGGCAAGCGGAGCTTTAAGGTGAAATTGCATTTCAGCAAAAACAAATACATAGAAATCGAGAACGCGCCGTGTAAAGAAATAATCAAAAAATGATTTAGGCAAAAACGTCCGGAGTTGCATACCGGACGTTTTATTTTAATTTAACCGGCTATACATGAATCAGACATAAAATTAAATAAATCTCTTGCAAAAAAAACCAATCCGTGCTATAATTATAATCAATTAACTTCAAAAATGCTTAAGCATTTTTGAAGACGCGGCATTTGCCGCGTAAGCCGCGAAGCGGCTTAATTCGATTGCATAGCCGATTGCGCGCCTGCGGCGCGTCAGCAAACGAGTTTGCTGTGAAAAATGCTCTGCATTTTTCAAGTTAATCGGCTATATTATGTACAACGTTGAAAGAGGTGTGGATTTTGCCGATGAACTTAATCACCCGTTCGGATTTTGACGGGCTTGCCTGCGGAGCGCTGCTGCTCGAGGCGGGAATTATAGAAACATATTCTTTCGCGCACCCCAAGGACTTGCAGGACGGGCTTGTTCCCGTTACTGAAAACGATGTGCTCGCGAACGTGCCTTACGTGCCCGGCTGCGGGCTCTGGTTTGACCACCATGCAAGCGAGCTCGAGCGCAACGAGCTTGAGGGCAAGTATAAAGGCGAGAGTCGTCCCTGCCCGAGCTGCGCCCGGATTATCTACGAGTATTACGGCGGCAGGGAAAAGTTCCCGCAGTTTGACGACCTTATGGTCGCCGTCGACAAGGTTGACTCCGGCAACCTCACCCGCGATGAAATATTAAACCCCGAGGGCTGGATTCTCGTTGGCTATCTTATGGACCCGCGCACAGGGCTCGGTCGCTTCCGCGACTTCACCATCAGCAATTATCAGCTCATGGAGAAGCTGCTCGTAGCCTGCCGCGAGATGACGACGGAAGAAATTCTCGCCATGCCCGACATAAAGGAGCGGATTGAGCTTTATAACGAGCAGACTCAGCTCTTTAAGGAGATGGTCGCGAAATACACCCGCATTGAGCGCGACGTAATCATCACCGACCTGCGCGGCGTCAGCACAATTTACACCGGAAACCGCTTTCTCATTTACAGCCTTTACCCCGAGCAAAACATCTCGGCGTGGATAGTTTCGGGGCGCGGCGGCATGGGCTGTGCGGCGGCTGTGGGGTATTCGATTATTAACCGCACGAGCAAGGTGAATGTGGGCAGGCTCATGCTCAAATACGGCGGCGGCGGACATCCGATGGTCGGAACCTGCCAGTTTAAGGACGAGGAGATGGAAGAAAAGCTTCCGAAAATGCTCGATGAACTGGTGAATTATGATAAGTATTATGAGGTTTAAATAAGGGTTGACAAAACAATTTTTCTGTGTTAAAATAAAAAACAGACAAAGGCGAAACCTACACAGACGGTTAGCTTTGATTATTGGTTAGAAAAATAACCGCAAACCTTAGCAGAGGGGCGGTTATTTTTTCATTTTGTCGATTATTAAAGCTACTGCGCACAGTATCAAGAATATGTACATCAACTCCATGGCGTCACCTCCTTTCGGAGATTCGGCTAACCACCTATGTCTTTTCAGTTTTCGCCTTGTCCAAGTTTATTATATCATATATGTAAATTCTTGTCAAACAACCCCCACTCGCTGAGCGGGGGTTTGTTATTAATTCTTCGTTTTTATTGCCAAAGCAAAGATTAGAATAGTACATATCAAGTTAGATGCAGTAAATATCACTCCTGTTGCGCCTAATCCAAACCGGCTGAACGATGTTAAGAGAGAAAAAATAAAACCGGACGCAAATAGCAAGCTAATAATAACAAACAATGACCTGCTTTCGGTATTCCCTTTTGCGAAATTTATTATGACTGCGGCAAAAACAGAAACAACCGAAATCAAGAGCGTTACAGCATCTTTTTGTGCGTATGAACTATCTTCACCCCCTATAGAGTCAAAAAAGTAATCGTTGCTGTTGTCAATGAATAGCTGAATTACTACAAGAACGAGTAGAACAACGGAAATAATGCTAATAATGAGTCTTGCTTTTTTCATAATGAGTGCCCTCCAAAAATGTTTATTTTGTCTATCATAGCATACATTTTTATATTTGTCAACCATCGCAGACAATTAATTCTTGTCTATGTGTATTATTATATATAGAGGTGTCTACGATGATAGAATTCAACAGAGCGGCGGCAGGGATTGTAATAAAACGCATAAGAAATGAACGCAAACTGTCACAAGAAGTATTCAGCGGGCTTGCCGGAATAGCGCGAAGTCATTTAGCTATGATTGAAAACGGCGCAAAGCAAGCAAATTTTGAAACTATATGGCGCATTGCTAATGCTTTTGATATGCCACCGCATATATTAGTAAAACATATAGAAAAAGAAGCGACAAACGAAAACAACCCCCGCTCTACGTAGAGCGGGGGTTGTTTATAATTTTACTTTTTCGTCAATACCTCTTCGCCGCCTGCGTCACCATCATCGCCGCAAAGAAAAATGCATTATAAATCACAATCCCCGTTGACGAGAACATCGTGCTCCCGCCAAAGATGGTGAAAATTATACAGAAAATCGCGGCAAGGAACAGCCCCGTGAATAATGCGGACGAAGAAAGCAGTATACTGTGCATGACTTTCTTTGCGGCGCCGAGCGCGGCTGCAAACGACGAGAAAGTCCCCGCACAGGCGACACTCCCGTCGCCGCGGGACGCGTACTTGGTGCAATCGTCGAACTTCGCATGCAGGTCAAACGGTATAACGCGCAGCCTTTCGGGGGACAGCTCAAACGCCTCAGCGAGCGAATTTGAGGTGACGAGCGAGTCGCGCGTACGCACAACTATTGCTACCCCTTGCTTTTGAAGCGCCTGCAGCGAGCGTTTAATCTTCTCGTTCGGGACTATTTTAAGGAAGAACATTGCTATCGTTTCGCCGCCCGCGGCAAGGTAAACCACGTCGCCGAACTTCTTGGAGTACTGCTCTTCTTTCTTAAAGTCGGGGACTTTTATGCCGTGGTGCTTCATCTGGTCGCGGTTGCCGAGCATGACGCGCTTATTGCCCATCCAGCCGGAAATCCCCATGTTCACTTCATAAATACAGTTGTCAATCGGGTAAAGCATCTCGCTCTTGCCCGCTATCATGTCGTAGAACATCGAGGTGAGAATCGAACCGCTCTTTATTGCCAGGCTCGCTGCCGTGATTATCGCGTCGTCTATGGCGAAGCCCGTGAGCGAGTTCGGCTGCTGGCAGCGCTTGAGGTTTCTGAAGTCCACACTGCCCGCCGGAAACAAGGACTGCGCGTCTACAAGCACGCTGTTCACTTTCGAGAACTTCTCCGCCGAGTTATAACCGAGGACAACCGCCTCGTTTTTCGCGAGTGCTTTAGAGGCTCGCAGCAGCGGGTTATTAACAAGGAACATAATCGAGAACGGCGCAAGCGCGCACAGCGTCGCGTTCGCCGCGGTCAGTGCCCAGTAGATGTTGCCGGACAGCTGCTCGTTCTCATAAGGCAGGAACATCGCACCGAGCCCCACGAGCACCGCCGCCGCGAACGCCGCAGGAGCAAGCATACGGCTTAGCTGGTCGGCTTTGTCGTTGCAGTAGCTGTTCTTGAGGAAGTCGGTGAGGAACTCCGTCTTGCGCGCCGAGCAAAGCACGGGAAGCTCATATAAAACACCCTTGGTGAACGCGCGCGCCACCTGCTCGTCTTCTATTATTTCAGCGTAATACTTAGGATTATCGCCGCTCACAAAGCCGAAGTTGCGCTTTGCCCGCGCCATCATCATGAGCTTGCCCGCAGTGTTGAACAGCAGCCCCGCGAGCCCTGCGGCTACAAACAGATTTGAATATCCGAGCTGATATGTGCCTGTACCCGAAAGCATGGGTACCACCGTAAGCGTCGATACGACCGCAGGCACTGCACAAAGGCTGTCGCAGTCGCCCTTGCCGGTGAATAGGTTCGCAAGCCCCCGTCTGATTACGCTTGAGCAGGTGATGATTCCGAGCATGCCGAGAATCAGATTAAGATACATCAGCCCCTTTACGTCGTGGGCTTTGTCCAGGAATCGCAGGTCGAAGCCGAGCACGTTTGCGTTCATAATTCCGAGGTCGTTGCCGAATGTGACGATACACGCAAAAACCGTAATTATAAAAAGTATAAAAAATCGGATTTTAAGTCCATTATGCGTTTCGCACAGGTCGCTCCAAATCTGCCCGCCCTTGCCGTAGTCGTCGAAGTCGCCGTAATCGTCTTCCTCGTCTTCGTATTCGGGGTTCGCGGCTTCCTCAATGTCCTCAAGCACGAAGTCGCGGATTTTACGCTTGCGCTTGCCCTTGAGCTCGTTCATTTTCTGCTCGATTAACAGCGGCTGATGCTCAGGAAGCGTCAGCGACGTGTCGGTGAGGATTTGTTTTTTGTAATCTATGTTGAGCCCGTGCGGCTGAGAGCCTCTGCTCCCGATATTTGGCGCAAATGCTCCGTTGCCGGCTATATCGGGCAGCGTACGGTACGCGCTGACGTCGCTCTCGCGCTTTTCCTTGAGCGCCTTGTTGAGCGATTCAATAAGCGCGGTGTTGCTGCGCTTTTCTTTCTCGCTCAAGTGCCCTGCCGCCGATTTGTCTTCGACGGGCGTATCCGGCGGGTCGGCAGAGCCGTCCCCCCCTACGTTTTGCGTTGACGACGACGGTATGTATGTTTTAACGACTTCTGCAGTTGCTTCATCAGCTTTCCCGGCATTTTTATGCGCAAGCTCTTTCAAGTCGCCGTCAGCAATGCCTTTGGTGTCGCCTGAAAGCAGCGAGATGAACCTGCGGTTCGCGTTCTCGTCTTCCTCGTCTTCCTCGTCGGGCGGGGCGTTCAGCAGCGCGTAAGGGTTAAGCGCGTCGATTTGCTCGAGCGGCTGCTCGAGCGCCATGTCGGCTTCAAGCAAAGCTTCCCCGCGCTTCTTGAGCGCTTCGTCCATGGGGGCGGGCTTGAGCTTTTCAAGAACCTGCGTAATCTCAAATCCCGGGAATTCAAAGCCCTCGGCGGTATCGCTGCCAACCTGAATCGCCGCGCCTTTGTTGCTTTTTTCTTTTTCGGGGGCTTGCGGCTCATTCCCCTCTCCGTGAGGGTAAAGCGAACCGCGCTCCCCCTGCCGAAAATCGGCAGAATGGTTCGGTGCGTCGAAAACAGGCTTCGGTTTTCCCGGCTGCTCATTGCCGGCTGCCGGCTGCGCGTCGTCCGTCACCGGCTTCGGCGGCACGACCGCTTTTTTAAATACTATATCGCCCTTTTTAATTTTTTCGGGCTTTTCCGCTTTCTCGGGCTTCTCTTTTTTGACCTTTACCGGCTTTTCCTTCTCGGCTTTAACAGGCTTTTCCTTCTCGGCTTTAGCGGGTTTTTCCTTCTCGGCTTTAACGGGCTTTTCTTTCTCGGCTTTAACGGGTTTTTCTTTCTTTGGTTTTTCTGCTTTAACCGGCTTTTCGGTTATATCATATTCTTCTTTAACTTCAATCGGCTTTTCTTTTTCAGGCGCAGCAAAAAGCTTTTCGGCGTCAATAATCTCCGTAACGCCGACAGACGGCCCGCCGCCGGAGCTCTTGCCGCTTCCCCGCTTTTTATCCACTTCCGCAAGTATATCGTCTATTGAAAACTCCTTGCTCAAATTTTCACCACCCTTAAGCATCAGCCCCGCCTGCCCGGCGCTGTCTTACAACTTCATACATCAGAATCCCTCCGCACACGGACGCGTTGAGGGAGTTTATTTTTCCGTACATATCCACAGCGACTATAACGTCGCACTGCTCTCTGACAAGTCTGCGAAGCCCCGCGCCCTCCGAGCCTATAACGAGGGCTGTACCGCCTTTAAAATCCTGCCCGTGAAAGGGCGCGCCGTCCATATCCGCGCCGTAAACCCAGATATTCGCTTTTTTTAAACGCGTAATAACGTCAGCAAGGTTCGCTTCTCTGCAAATTTTCAAGTGGCTCGCAGCCCCTGCCGACGTCGCGTGAACAGTCGAATTTACGCCAGCGCTGCGCCGCTTCGGAATCACCAAACCGTCTGCACCTGCCGCCTCCGCCGTACGAATCAGCGCGCCCAAGTTATGCGGGTCGGTGATTTCATCGGCTATAATAATAAACGGCGCAGTGTTTTTTTCAGCCGAAACGGCGAGAATCTCTT
>Ga0123353_10000377_pt1 | contig 54635 bp, 60 predicted proteins | sample TergutLab28metaG_3_FD_92763 | JGI IMG/M metagenome (GOLD analysis project Ga0123353, IMG submission 92763) | Labiotermes labralis P3 segment gut microbial communities from Petit-Saut dam, French Guiana - Lab288 P3 | ecosystem: Host-associated > Arthropoda: Insects > Digestive system > Gut ... | reverse complement strand
TCGCTGCTCGCTGCTCGCTGCTCGCTGCTCGCTGCTCGCTGCTCGCTGCTCGCTGCGAGCAGACGGTGGGTACCTACATCATACATAAACCTTTCCCTCCAAAACCAAAAAACAAGTCTATCAATAACAAAACACACAAAGTAGTCGATGAGTACAATAGTATACAACCGGGGTTGTTGATTAGTATTATCATCTACGATTCACATAATTTAAGTAAAATCATAAAATGATAGATGGAAAGCATCATTTAAGGTGCACATAAAAGATTTATTAAAGTGACATAATAAAACATAGCATATAGAAATTATTATTAATATACAATCTGACTGAATAAAAAAAGTTTAGCAAGGTTCCCCCTGTGACAGTTTTGAGAGAGGAGTGGGATAAGTAATGATGACAAATATGTTAAAAATAGGGTTTAAATGCAATTATATGTCATGATAAATATGCCTCTGTTCTTATTCTGTCTTTATTATGACCTGTTTTCATTTTTCCTGTAAACCCTTTTTTTGAAAACTTTTAAAGATAAAACCGAGCTTTCTGTCATTCTATCATTTTATCATCTTGTTATTCATTAATTCATTCTAAATTCATTCAAATTCATTCAAATTCATTCAAATTCATTCAAACTCATTCTATCAAAAACAGGAGCTAAATCAATGACATCATCATTCCTCAAAGAAGGAGACATCGCGCCCGATTTTTGCTTACCGGACAGCCGTTCTGAAAAAATATGTTTGAAAGATTTCAAAAGCGGATGGGTTGTTCTTTATTTCTATCCCAAAGACGGGACGGCGGGGTGTAAACAGGAAGCTGTTGACTTCAGTGCCGCGAAAGAAGAGTTTGAGGAAAACGGGGCTGTTGTTCTCGGCGTCAGTAAAGATACTGTGGTTTCACATCAGAAATTTATTGAGAAAAACGGGCTTACTGTAACGCTTTTGGCAGATACCGATTTGACGGTTGTCAAGGCTTTCGATGTTTGGAAACTTAAAAAGTTTATGGGAAAAGAAAGCATGGGGACCGTGAGGACGACGTTTTTAATCGGAGCGGGAGGGGAAATTGAAAAGGTTTGGAACAATGTTCGCGTGAAAGGGCATGTTGATGAAGTTTTGAGGGAGTTGAAAGAGAGGAAGGGGAAAGGGAAAGAGTAAGAGTTGCTCTGTGTCGGCAATGTCGGCAGGATGTATTTTTCTGTCAGTGATTTTTATTTTCAACCGGTGACAATTTGTCACCGGTTCATCTCGGGGTCAGTAAAAAGAAGGTTTGGAACAATGTTCGCGTGAAAGGACATGTTGATGAAGTTTTGAGAGAGTTGATGAAGAGGAAGGGGAAAGAGTAAGAGTTGCTCTGTGTCGGCAACATCGGCAGGATGTATTTTTGTGTCAGTGATTTTTATTTCCAACCGGTGACAAATTGTCACCGGTTCATCTCGGGGTCAGTAAAAAGAAGGTTTGGAACAAAGTTCGCGTGAAAAGGCATGTTGATGAAGTTTTGAGGGAGTTGAAGAAGGGGAAGAGGAAAGAGTAAGAGTTGCTCTGTGTCGGCAATGTCGGCAAGATGTATTTTTCTGTCGGCGGCAAGCATTTTCAAACCGTGACGAAATGTCACGGTTTCACTTCCCTCTGCGACAAGGCGTTGTATCAGCTTGCGCCGATATACAGTCGGATCAATACTCTTCGATAAAAACGCACAAACATCAACGATAGAGAAATACCATTTATCTGCTTCAGTATCCCAATGAGTGCGTATAGATTTTCAAACGGTGACAATTTGTCACCGGTTCATTTCGGGGTCAGTAAAGATACGGTTGTTCACATCAAAAATTTGTTGAAAAAAATGAGCCTGCGATCACGCTTTTGGAAGCATGTCGGTGATGTTTTGGGAGAGTTGAAAAGAAGGAAGGGGAAAGGGAAATGAGCGGGATGAAAAGACGATTAAAAGCGATGTAAAAGAGATTTATTCATCAAGAACGTTCGCCTCACGAATGTCTTGACATATTTTTTTCCAATCAGATTTGTCTTTAAGATTCGCTTCATATTCATTTTCACAATCAGTTAATAAATTTAAAGACGAAAAGACTCCGGTACAGTTTTCAATATCTATTTCCAAACTAAAATCCGTGTTTTTAATTATCCACTCTGCTTGTATTTTTCCATCCGATGTCGGAAAAATGTGAGGAGAAGGGAGATCTTCTTCAAAAAATACATCAAAAAAGTCTGCTATACGATCCAAAGCTGCTGATGAGAATTTCGTTCCTTCGCCGTCAAACCATCCGTCTTTTAAAGCGGCAATCTCGTGTAACATGACTCTCGGATCCATTGGAAATTGTCAACTCCGGTGCGGTAAATGAACAATATCAGTCGTTTTGCTCCTCGTGATATATTTTGGTAAAAAACGCAATCATATCATCAGCGGAAATGACGGTTTTTGACGGTTCCGTCAAATCAAGATTTCCTCTTGCCTTGATCCACGGGTCTTCGTTGTGCGTTAATGATTCAAGCTGATGGCCCGAGAATTCGCCGTAGGTGTTCCAAACAATTTCCAAAAGCTCAATGTCGGCGGAATCAAATTTCGGGGCAGAACCTTCCAAAGAGATGTTGTCCCAACCCATGTGTCTGTATTTATTATATAAAACGAGATTGACGGGACCGTGAATCCATGCCTGAAATTCATCTCTCCGACACAACGGCTTTCGGCGAAGCGCGTAATACCAAGCAACTGCGTAGTAAGATAATTTTTGGAGCTTTTTGTGAGGCATTGGCTCAATATCTAAAAACCAATTTGCCACATCTGTAATGTCGTGTTGCGGCGTTTGTGTCATGTGAAAATCCCCCAATTGCCAAACAGACGGTTATGTGATATAAATTTAATTATTTAGTCAGTTATTTATTTGTTCGCCCGTTACCATTTATTTCAGAATTATAAATTTGCCGCGGTTTAAAATCAATCGCCCGCCGGCCTCGAGCGTTTTCACTATTTGTATTCGTTGTTTCAAAAAAGTGCTGAAAAAAATGCTTAATTATCGGCTGTCATATTTCATTGCCGCCGCCTTTTTCATAAATCACCACGCCAACCCTGTCAATATGTTCACGAAGGGCTTCGTTTTTGACAGAATTGTAGGCGACGACATCGAATTTGTATATGAACGGCAACTCTTCCAAATCACATTTGACCTTCTCGGTTTCTGATGGAATGATATCGCCGTAAAGGGCGATGTCAACATCGGAATTTTTTTTGTAGTTGCCCTTGGCACGTGAACCAAAGACGACCGCTTTTTGGATAGACGGCGTATCCTTAAACACGGCAGAAATAACGTGTATGTTTTCCAAGCCAAGCGCATCGCTCATTTCATTCAGCTCCTGATTTAAGTTCCTTATTCATAAAAAACAAGTATTCTTTTTCAAGCTCCTGCAAGTAATCGCTCTTTATTTTAGCAGCGAAAACACTCGCAGACTCCCCTAAATCATACATATGCGGGATGTCGTTTCTGGTGACCATCATATCCAAATATATATCGCCGTTAATTCCGGCATCGTTGAATAGGCCAAAAATGGCGCACTCTTTGATCACACCCCTTGGCGTTAACACGGTCGGCGCGGCACCGCAGAATACTAAATAATCTTTGAAAGTCTTCCAGCCCAGATCAAAAGTGTATTCAAACAGCTGAGTGATACCATCGATCTCCAACAGAGAGTATTGATCAATATCCTTGTCTTCCAGCGCGCTCTGCAGAAGTAAAAACGCGCGGCTATAGTTAGAAAAACGTTGTTTCCAACGTATATCTGTGTCACGAATACTCATATTAAATCCCCAACATAATGAGCGGCCGAAAATCTCAAATACATCTCATGCCGCCACACATTTTTCACTACCCGTATCCGTTATTTCTCATAAAGATGTTAAAAAAAATACTGTAAAAATTGTTTCAAAATTGTTTAAAAAAACACCGCAAAAATTAAAAAAAAATTAATCGGCGAACCGATTAAAATTAATTTTTGCGCAGAAGGTGGTAAGCGATGAAAGCCATAATGAAAGCGGCAACGCCGTATGCCATGTATTTTTCATCCTTCTTAAAACGGGGTTCTTTCTTGCTTTTCTTCGCGGATTTCTTTTCATCCTTATTTTCGCATCTCTCGTTTCTGATATTTTTCAAAAGCTCGGCGTAATACATTTCTTTGTCTTTCAACATCTTCTTGCCGCTTTTGAATTTTTCACCGAGGATTTCATTGAGTTCATCAATATCAATGTCGATGTCAATGTCTTCCCATTCTTTGTTGTCGGCGTTCACGGGAATGGAACGAGACGCGCCGGATTTCGCGGCGGGTTTTGCGGCGGGCCTCTTAGCACCTGCTGTCGATTTTGCGGCAGGTTTCTTGGCGGCAGCTGCTGTTTTTGACGCGGCGGGTTTAGCGGCAGTCTTCGCGGCGGGGGCTGATTTCGCGGCAGGTTTCTTAGCTGCTGCAGTCGGTTTTGCTGCCGATTTTGCTGCCGGTTTTGCAGTTGATTTAGCGGCAGGTTTCTTGGCTGCTGTTGCCGGTTTTGCGGCTGTTTTTGCTGCCGGTTTTGCAGCGGCCTTTGCGGCGGGGGCAGATTTTGCAGCGGGTTTCTTGGCGGCAGCTGCTGTTTTTGTTGCAGGTTTCGCGGCGGCCTTAGCGGCGGGTTTCGCAGCAGGTTTCTTGGCGGCAGCTGTTGTTTTTGTTGCCGGTTTCGCGGCGGCCTTTGCGGCGGGTTTTGCGGCAGGTTTCGCGGCGGGTTTTCTTGCAGGTTTAGCAACCGGTTTTGCAGCGGAGGCTGTGTCTTCTTGAATGGCGGGTGCCGTTGTTTCGGGGAAAATATTATCCATAATTTTACACCTTCTTTTGAGTTTTAATCAGTCAGATTTCTTCTGAAATACGAACAAAAAAAATGATAATGCACAGTAATTTAATATTTTGTATCTTTATATAAGCCTTCGCAACCCTTAGGTTTCGCGCGAAAAAATTATTTGCGCGAGAAGGAATTCATACGTATGAATAGTTCACATGTTATTGATTATATAAAAAATGATGACACAATCTGTCTGTAAAAAAAATCAGAAATAGGGAGGAATGTATGTTACCGTTTTGCTGATGTCAGCAAAACAGTATAGATGAGAAAGATAAGAAAGATAAGAAAGATGAGAAAAACGAGAAAGATGAGATGAACAAAATCAACAAAAAAAGCGGTTACCGCATTTCTTTTTAAAATGCGGGAACGAATTTTTTTGAGAAATATGATTTGAATTTTCAATTCATCAAATTAATTTTCCGATCGGGAATTTATCTTCGCCGACAAGTTTGATGCCCAACTCTTTTGCGTTTTCCTCAAGCATCACATCCACCATCGCGACGGATGGGGCGACGTATTTGGCGTTTTCTATCGGGCCGTAAAGCAAGAAGTTGGCGCCCATTGCCTGAGCCACTAAATTCGTTCCGACATCCGCGGGCAAATAGTATTCTTTGGGATTTTCTTTTGTCTTTTTGAACTCGCGTATCCAGTCCCAAGCCGAAGCCGTGTTGTGAAAACCGCCGCCGACGGGATAGCCCAAGTGTCCTTTAATCGCCGTAATGCCGCGCATCGAAGAGCCGGCGCCCGAGCCGAGGGGGACGGCGGCGACGTCAATCAAAGGCTTATCGATACCGCAGATTTTTGAAATCTCCAAAAGACCGCCGGACAAGCCGGTTCCGCCTTTTTCCAAGATTTCAATTTTACCCAGAACCGTCGGGTCGACCGCGTTGAACGCCAAAACAATGGAGGCGTTGATGCCGCTTTCCGTCAAAGCCCGAATTTCGTTTTCTTCGATACTGGCGTTAACGGAATTGTAAACGGCGCGCTCGCAAACACCGATTTCGGTCGCGTAAAGAGCGGCTGCCGCGCGCACTTCGCTTGAGGACGAGTCCATCAAAAACGGCGTCTTGTCATCAATTTCAATAAACCAGTCAATGTAACTCTGAATCGCTTCGGGCGTTTCACCGACCAATTGATTGGCGCAGACAACACCCGTTTTATCACAGATTTCAAGCTGCTCGTTCCATAATTTTTCCGCGGCCGCCTTATCAAAAATGCCTTTGTCGGCGTCCGTCACGATTTTATGGCGGTTGTAAAACATTGTCCCGATAATGACGGTCGGGACTTCGCCGGGCTGGCCGCCGAAGCGAACGCCGCCGATATCATAAATTTCCTGCTTTTTCTCGAATTTAAACATAATCTTAACTCCTCAGTGCCCGGTACCCAAAATAATAAAGCCGATGTGTTTCAAAAAAATATACAACAAAAACAAAGCGGCAGCCGCGATAACGCCGTAAATAAGACCTGTGTCTCTGCCGATTTTCTGCCCCGTTCTCTGCGCGACTTCGGCGCGGACAAATTCCACTTTCTCATCCAAACGGTCTAACCGTTCCGTAATTTCTTCATACGCCGAGATTTCGGATTCATTGCCGTTTTGGAAATTGATTTTCATATCGTTCATGGGATTCCTCGATTAACTTTCCTTTTGCCTTTTTCCGCCTTAATTTCCGCCTTATTCAGTCTTAATTTCCGCCTTATTCAGTCTTAATTTCCGCCTTAATTTCAGCCTTAATTTCAGTCTTATTCAGTCTTGTTTCCGCCTTTTCCGTTTCAAATAATCCCGATCATAAACCATACCGCCAGCGGTATGAGCAAAACGAAAACAACGGCCGTCAAAAAACCGGCGGCAAATCCGATCTTTCGTGTCGATAAAATACCCGAATCCGGTTTTTGAGCTCTGGAAATGAGCTGAGAACGGTAGCCGATGCTCGCTACCAGCTCGTCCAAATACGCCATCCGATTTTTAACATTAGATTTTCCGCTCATTTGTTTTCCTCCGCCCATTTTCTTCCCGCCGTCTTCTTCCAGCCGTCTTCTTACCGCCGTCTTTTTTTCACATAAGAATTCACTAAAAATTCACCAAGAATTCACGAATTTAAGAATTTAAGAATTTAAGAATTCACCAAAGAATATACAATATCGTCAAAACGATCGCCGTCAACACAAATCCGATGACGAATCCTTCCATTTTGCCTGCCAAAAATCCGGCTTGGAATTTGTGATAATCGCCGATGCCGGCAATCTTTTGATCAAGGGATTTCAAACGCGTAATCATTGTCAAAGTCGATATCTCGGAAACCGATACGCTGCCGCCCGTATTGCCGGCGTTTTTGAAATCGCCGCCGTCTTCCGACGAATCATCGCCGGCGGATTTTCCTTTGTCATTGTCGCTTGGCAAAAGCGGCGCGGCGGGAAAAGCGCCCGGGTCGTCGGCTTCGCATTCTTTGATTTTTTGTGAAATCGCGCCGATGTCTTCGACGTTAATCATGTCGATACATTTGATTTGTTCCATGAATCTTTTCACGGCGTTTTCCGACAAATTTTCAATGTAAGGAATCGCCCCTTTCGCGCCGACGATTCTGTTCTTGGAAATACCGTTTTGATGAAGCATCAAAATCGCCTCGCCGGTGATGTGTCCTTTCACTTCGGCGCCGGCAACGATTAAAAATCGGATATTCGGGTTCGCGACAATATGAGAAACCAGCTTTTCAATACCCAAATTCTCCGTCTTACAGGAGCCGGAAATGGCGGCGCCGGCGCTGATTAACTCATCGTCGTCCAAGTGAGAACCGCAGGTCACGACCGCGACGCAGGAATTTTTGTCACCTGTTTTGTATTCCCCTTTCAGCATCGGCCAGCCGTCAGCGGCAGCGATTTTGTTTCCGCTTCCATCCGTCATCTCAAGAACCTCCGTACATGATTCTGAATAAAATAAACGCGAGGCCCGAAATAATCAAACCCGCGATCAAACCGTAGAAAAAATTGGTGATAAAACCTGCGCTGACAGACGTTTTTTCCCGGCCGCGCCACGAATTTGTCAGCGGTTTGTCGGGCTGCAACGAATCCACTAAACCGTCAACGATGTGCTCGGTTTCGTCCAATTTTTTAATAAGCGCCATCATAGAGCGGTTAGAAGCGGCGGTTTTTTCTTTTGAAATCACCGAAGTCAGCGGATCCATAACCAGCTCCGTTTCCGGCGCAATGCGTATTTTCAATTCAAATCCTCCTCGCCGGGAAGCAAGCCTGTACTCGTTATTTTCCAAGCGTCCCTCTGAATGTAAGTCCAATATCTGTAAGATGTAAGAAGTATGAAAACAATTGAAATAAAGATTGTGACAAGCGGCCCGACAACATCTCCCGATAAGAAAGAAACGATGCCCAGAACAAACATGACCAAAAAGCCGTCTAAAATCGCCAGCGTGCGCGTTCTGTCGGCCGCCTCATCCGGCCCCAAATTCGCGTTAAACGCGTGGAAAATCGCCAGCGAACAGCCGATAAACCCGAGCGCCGCGACGCCGACCCCGATGAAATTCTGAAGAATAAAGCCGCTGTCAAGCGTGCCGCCGATAACAATTGCCGACGCCGTCATTGCAAGCGTACTTCCGACAGCCATTTCAGACATCCTTTTTTCCATTGACGGAATATTCATGTGAAGAACTTTGTTGATCAAAAAACCGCTGACCCACCCGATAATCAAAGCCAAAACCGCGCAAACGGCCGGCCCCCAAATCGAATTCAGCGACAGGGAATAAAGAGAAATGACGCAACCGATTCCGATGCTGAACATGCCGACCGACGGAACGCCTGTACCGAGTCCGTATTTAGAAATTTTGCGAACGGCTTCCGACGCGAAAAGAATCGCGAAAATCATGCCGAACCCCGCCATGAAAGCAAAGCCCGTGCCGGGCCAAAGCGCCGCCGCGTATATGCCCGAAAGGCACAAAAGAGTACCCACAATGGGGTTGGCGAGCAAAAAGGGCTTTCCGCCCTTTGAAGCCGAACGTGATGATGAGCGTGATGGCGAAGGGGATGACGATAATGACGAAGATGATGGTGAATGGGATAACGAAGATGATGACGATGATGATGACGAAGATGATGACGATGATGACGAAGGTGATGACGGTTGAGATAACGGTTGAGATGACCGCGCGCCTGTGCTCATATGAATCCCCCGAAATTGATGAATGTCAAAAGACACAGCGCGCCGCAAATAAAAGTCACGGCGGCCGACACGACAACGGATCTGGCCAATTTTTTGAATTTCTCGTCGTAAAACCCTTCAATCGTGCCGCCGATGTTGTAAGAGGCGATGACCGCGTTGATGAAGAAAAGAGCGATGGACAGGATGACCGCCAAAACAATAAACAGAGCGGATGACACTTGAGTGGTTCGGATTAAAGCTTCGTAAATCAAAGAACCGCCGGCGCCGCCCAAGAAACCGCCGAAAATGCCGCTGATGAACGAAGCGGTCGGAACGCCGTGCCCTTCGGTTCCTTTGGAAACATAAATGTCCTGACGGTCGTTCGTAATCGGGTCGCGAACCGCTTTACCGGATGCCGGCGGAACGCCGATGCCGTAAATATAACCGATGTTGGACATCAGCATCACCAATGAAATCATAACGGCGGCACCGATACCGCCGAGAATGATGCCGAGAAACATGTTTTGCGTTTCAACAGAGACAGCAACCGCAACCAAGAGGCCTGACAAGCCGGAACCTGCCGCCAGTTGAGTCGTGCCGGTCCCAACGCCCGTTGCCTGCGCCATCGCCGCCGGCGCGCCGCCGACGGGGATTAAATGAACGCTGAGCGTAATCAAAATGCCGCCGAGCGTAACAAGCAGCAACAAGAAGAAAACGAAGGCGGGATCGGATGCCCCGAAAATGGAAAACAAGATTGTTTCAATCGTTGATTCAATCATTCAACAATCTCCGTTTTCTCTTCTTCGCGGTACGGGCCGAATTTTCGGCGGGCGGACTTTTCCAAAATTCTGTTTGCGATAATCGTTAAAAGAATAAACAAAACGCCGGCAACGATGCCGACCCAACTGACAATGCTTCCCCACGCGGGGTTAAACAGAATTGTCAGCCATGATGTGATGAACAAAACGCCGGCGAACGTGATTCCCGTTGTCGGCCCGCCGAATTTGGCGGAAAACCAAGAATTGTCAATGCCTGACCGGATGCCGGATTCCGCTTTTCTGACAATGTTTCCTGAATATGCCGCGTTCACGCCGGCCCCGAATTCCAGATTTTGAAACTGCCGTTCCGCGCCGTACTGAATGTCGCCGACAGAAGAACCGATAGAGCCGACCATAATGCCGAGAAGAAAAGCCATCACCGGAATCGGAACGGGATTTCCGAGATACGTTTGCATCAAATACGCGATAATCAAAATACAGGCCGTTGTCATGAAAGCGTAAGCGCCGATCACGGGAAGATTCCGTTTGAAAACATCCATGTAAAGCGGCTGTTTGAAACGGCTTTGACTGGCGATTCGCCCAAAAAAAGACGTCGCAGAAAGAAAGAGATGTAAAACCGTCGCGACCACTGAGCCGCCGACAATTGCGGTAATCACCGGCAGTTGAAAAGCGGACGCAAAAACGACAGCAGACACAGCGCCGACCGCCGCGTTAAACGCGTTTGAAAGCGGCTCACCCGAAATGGCTTTATTAAAAAGGCGATGCGGATACTTCATTTGCGGAGCCAGCTGGACCTGTGAATTCGGATTGCTTTGGGAACCTACAACCGACTCCAAATCTTCGGTGTAGCCTGCAATCGCGGCAACGGCGCCGATAAGCGCCAAAATGCCCATTCCGAACAGCGGATCCATTCTTTCTCCTTCTCCGTTAATTTTCCCGTTATTCAATCCTTAAGGATTTTAAAGCTTCCCGCAACTAATTCAAACTTCTATTTAATTTTAATCGCCGATTTATTTAAAAATTATTCCCTTAAATTCAGCCCCGCCGCCGCCTGTCTTTTTCTGATTAATGTTTGTATATTTGTTTTGTATTTTGTTTTGCCTTTTGTTTTGCATTTTGTTTTGTATTTTGTTTTGTATTTTGTTTTGCCTTTTGTTTTGCATTTTGTTTTGCATTTTGTTTTGCATTTTGTTTTGGATTATTGTTTGCATTTTGTTTTGTCGTTTGTACAAATTTTATTAAACCATCACGCCGTATTCTTCATTAATACAATTCGTGAAACATTTGTCATACAATGGTGAAAATATGTCTGTTTTCATTTTACTCAACTGCAAAACTTTTGATGAAGGAACCGGCGAAAATGCCGTGAAGCTGGCAGAGGCCTGCCGTGAAGTCGCACAGTCTGCCGGCGTTGAGATTGCAATCGCCCCGCAAATTCCTGATATTTACCGCACTGCAAAGTCAGTGGACATTCCCGTTTTTTCCCAGCACGTCGACGGCGCCGGCCCGGGCAGCCATACCGGCGCGATTTACGCCAAAGCGATCAAAGAAGCCGGCGCGGCCGGCAGTTTGATAAATCACTCGGAGCGCCGCTTGACGCTCGCGGATATTGAAAGCGCTGCCGCCGCTTTGAAGAAAAATAAAATGTCGAGCGTGATTTGCGTGAACAACGTGTCAACGGCAGCCGCTGCCGCGGCCTTTAATCCGACTTACGTCGCGATTGAGCCGCCGGAATTAATCGGGTCGGGGATTTCTGTTTCAAAAGCGAACCCTGATATCATTACCGACTCGGTGGACGCTGCCGCCCGAATCAACCCCCATGTAAAAGTATTGTGCGGCGCCGGCATTTCACAAGGAGAGGATTTGAAAGTAGCCGTCGAGCTCGGCGCCAAAGGCGTTTTGCTGGCATCAGGGATTGTGAAAGCGGATGACCCGAAAGGTGCGCTTTACAATTTGGTTTCGTTGATTTAAGTTGTAAAATTTTGTTGCAAAATTTAAGTTGCAAAATTTAAGTTTTAAAATTTAAGTTCCATAATTTAAGTTGCAAAATTTAAGTTGCAAAATTTTAGCGCGGCCTTTGACTCAAAAAAAGCCGCCGTCATGAAAATGTATATAAAATAAAAGTGATTTAAATATAGGAAAGAACAAAGAAAACGGACCTGAAATCCGTTAACTTTTGCTTATCCGTTCACACAATTCAAAGAGGAAATGACAATGAAATATTATGCAAAGCGCCTTCTCGACAACAAAAAAGTGATGTCGACCGATGCTAAAGAAATCGGCATGTTACAAGATATTCAAATTAACGCGAAAACCGGAACAATCATGGATTTAGTCGTCCGCCCCGCAGAAGGTTTGGACACAACCAAATACCAAAAAGAAGAAGAAAACATCTTAATCCCGTTCAGCTCTGTCAGCGCCGTCAAAGACTATGTCATTGTCGACAAAGATAAAGCAAAAGTGTACACGGCAAGGTAATATTGCCGCTTTTTCTTTTTCACTTTTCCTTTTTTCACTTCTTGACTTTTTTTTCACTTCTTGCCTTTTTTCCGCTTCTTGCCTTTTTTCTGATGACTGCATCGGCAAATAATGATTATAGCCGTTCATTCCGATTCCGTTCTTCGCTATGCTCAGACCGTAATTCGTAATGAACGGTCGGTTTGAGGGGCTAAAAAATAATAAAAAACGAAACACCGATTTTCGTTGATTTTATTCAAAACCCGAACGCCACTTTTCCAAAAACCTGAAAGATAAGTTTAGAGAAAAAAGGCGTTCCCTTTTCTTATTTTCTTGAAGAAGGGGGTGTTTCATTTCTCTCAGTTCTTCTTCAAAAAGTTCAAGTACGACCGCAATTTCGGATTTCGGGAGCGAAGCGGACGAAAGACGAAAATGCGGCGCGCGACTTATTCTCATCAATAATTGTCAGTACATTTTTCTCATCAGTATTCTCATCAGTACAGATTGACAAAGAACCGGCAACTGCATCAGTACAGATTGGAAATAAACAAATAGCAGCGGCAGTACAGATTGGAAATAAACCAACAGCAACAGCAAATAATGATAATAGCCGTTCATTCCGATTCCGTTCTTCGCTGCGCTCAGACCGGAATTCGTAATGAACGGTCGGTTTGAGGGGTTAAAAGAGAATAAAAAATAAAACACCGATTTTCGTTAATTTTATTCAAAACCCGAACGCCGCTTTTCCAAAAACCTGAAAGATAAGTTTAGAGAAAAAAGGCGTTCCCTTTTCTTATTTTCTTAAAGAAAGGGGTGTTTCATTTCTCTCAGTTCTTCTTCAAAAAGTTCAAGTACGACCGCAATTTCGGATTTCGGGAGCGAAGCGGACGAAAGACGAAAATGCGGCGCGCAACTTATTCTCATCAGTATTTTCATCAGTACGGATTGGCGCATTCTTCTCATCAGTATTTTCATCAGTACGGATTGGCGCATTCTTTTCATCAGTATTTTCATCAGTACAGATTGGCGCATTCTTCTCATCAGTATTCTCATCAGTACAGATTGGAAATAAACCAACGGCAGCAGCAAATAATGATAATAGCCGTTCATTCCGATTCCGTTCTTCGCTGCGCTCAGACCGGAATTCGTAATGAACGGTCGGTTTGAGGGGTTAAAAGAGAAGAAAAAATGAAACACCGATTTTCGTTGATTTTATTCAAATCATGAACGCCGCTTTTTCCAAACCCTGAAAGATAAGTTTAGAGAAAAATGGCGTTCCCTTTTCTTATTTCCTTGAAGAAAGGGGTGTTTCAAAGCTTGACATAGAAATCCTTTTTTTCATCGCTCAATTCGAGCAGGTCGTTTTTCAGCAAATAGTTGATAGCTTCGGCAAATCCTTCGCCGAAACTGTTTTTGAGAACGATGTCCGCTTCTTTTTTGACGAGGGGCGAGGCGTTGGAAACCGCGAATGAAAGCCCTGACGCCCGAAACATGTCAATGTCGTTTTCCGAATCGCCGATCGCGACGAATTTTTTTGCAGATGTTCCCATCATTCCTGCCAAATCCGTTAATGCCGCGCCTTTGCAAATGTTATTATCAGTGATGTGAAACGCGTATTCGGTATCGACCAAGGATAGATTCGGAAAATCTGAGAGATAAGGAAGAATTTCATCGGCAGAGACTGTTTTTGAAAACGAAACGTCTGTAACGCGTTCCGAATAATCGTGAAGGCGAATCGGCAGGTTTTCTGAAATCAAAGACAAAGCGGCATGAATCTCATCCATTTTGGGCCTTTTGATAATCGGCGCAGCGTCATAGTCGGGCAAAATGATCCCGCCGTTTTCAGCGATAATCGGAGAGCGCGTGCCGAGAAGTTTAGAAATCGTTCTTGAAAAGCACAGCGTGTTGCCTGTCACCAAAACAAGAGGGAACCTGCCTGACAGACAATGGGCAGCGGACAGCGCGCCGGCCGACAAGCGCCGGTCATCATGCGTCACCGTTCCGTCAATATCGGAAGCTATGCCGAAAAATCGATCCATGTAACAGAGAACGAAACGATTGAATATAGAGTTAGCTGTACCGGGAGTCAGCTGTATCGGGAGTCGGCGGTATCGGGAATCGGCGGTATCGGGAGTCGGCGGTATCGGGAGTCAGAGGTATCAGGAGTCGGAGGTATCAGGAGTCAGAGGTATCGGGAGTCAGAGGTATCGGGAGTCAGCGGTATCGGGAGTCAGCGGTATCAGGAGTCAGAGGTATCAAGAGTCAGCGACATCAGGAGTCGGCGGTATCAGGAATCAGAGGTATCAGGAGTTTGCAGTATCGGGAGTTTGCTGTATCAGGAGTTTGCTGTATCGGGAGTTTGCTGTATCGGGAGTTTGCTGTATCGGGAGTTTGCAGTATCGGGAGTTTGCTGTATCCGGCAATTTATATTGTACATCTATATTATTTATCGGCAGACAGGCGTATAAAGCGGAATGGATTAAAACGTGTTTTGATTTCGGGCGCATGCTGCCGATAAAACAATATTTTTGATGAATACGAACAGCTTAATATATGTTAAAATCCAATTCAAAAGCAGATTATTCCATGACCGAAAAACCGACCCACCCGCTGAAAGATTATATACAAACATTTCAAGGCTGTCTTCACGGCGGGCTGATTAAAGAAAATGCCGAAAAATTCGGATTAAAAGAGTCCGATATCTTAGATTTCAGCGCGAACTTAAATCCGTATAAAGCGCCTTTTGATCACCCCGAATACGGTTTAGACTACGCGGCAATGGCAAAGGAAGCCTATTTTGAATCCTACAATTACCCCGACAACCGGTACCTCAAATTCAGAGAAGCCGCCGCATCCTTTTTAAACTCCGGCCTCCCCAGCGGCGCGAAAAATCTGACAAAAGAAAATATCATTCCCGGAAACGGATCAACCGAAGTCATCCGCCTGTTCTGTCAATGCGTCTTAAACGACGGCGATAAAGTCATTATCCCGTATCCGACATTCGGCGAATACGAAATTCAATGCCGGCTCCAAAATGCAGAAATCGTTTCAATCCCTCAGGAGAATATACAAACGATAACGGAAGAAGAGCTGAACAGAATCGGCGCCAAAATCCTTTTCGTTTGCAACCCGAACAACCCGACCGCCGTCCTTCGCAAAAAAGAAGATTTAGCGGAACTGGCGGAAAAATGCAGGAGAACGGGAACGGTTTTATTCATGGACGAAGCCTTTATCGAGCTTGCCGACCCCGCAGAGAGCATCTGTGAATTCATTCACGAAAACAAATTTCTGTTTATCATGCGGTCTTTGACAAAAGACTTTGAAATACCGGGCATGCGCCTCGGCTTTGGCGCCGCTCACGAAGAAATTGCCGCCGCGTTAAACAACGCCCGCCTCTCTTGGAACTTAAGCCCGCTTCAAGAAAACGTCGCCGCCGCGCTGATGACAATGGAGGGCGGCGTCAACAGCGATTACCTCCAAAAATCGCGCGCGCTGATTTTAACCGAAGCGAATTTCCTGAAAAATGAATTGTCCAAAGTCTGGGGCTTCAAACCGGGCGTCGCGACAACGAACTTCTTGCTGATTGACATCAGCGAGCGGACAATAAAATCAACGGAACTGGTCGAGCGTTTTGCCAAAAACGGCATACTGGTCCGCAACTGCATCTCATTCAAAGGACTTGGAGAGAATTTTATCAGAATTGCCGTCAGGACCCGCCCCGAAAATGAAAGATTTATCAAAACCGTCACCGTCGTCTTTGATGAATGGGCAAAAGATTTCGCGGACAATGAATTAAAAGCGGCTGTGACAACGCATAAAAGCGGGCAGCAGCAAAACAAAAGAGAAAACTGTGAATATTATCCCTGCCATTTCAACGGACAGGACTGTACATTCTGTTATTGCCCGTTCTACCCGTGCGAAAATAACAAAGGCGGCGGCAAACTCATCCAAAGTTCCAAAGGCGGACAGGTGTGGAGCTGCGCCGGCTGTTACATCCCTCACATTCAATCCGTTGTTGAAAGAATGATGGAAGGATTGCTGGCTGACGGAGAAGGAACGGAAGAAACATTAAAAAGAGAATGGGAAGAAATAATCCTTCCGATAATGGAAGAAAGAGACAGCGAACATGTCCTCGCCATATGCCGGAAAATAAAAGAAGACAAAGAGAAAGACCAAACTCCGAAAACAGATAAAAAGAAAAACGGAACCCCGTTTTAAACGGCGGTGTCTGAAAAAACAAAACGCCGCAAATCCGTTTAAAACGGCGGTGTCTGAAAAAACAAAACGCCGCAAATCCGTTTAAAACGGCGGTGTCTGAAAAAACAAAACGCCGTAAATCCGTTTTAAACGGCGGTGTCTGAAAAAACAAAACGCCGTAAATCCGTCATAAACGGCGGTGTCTGAAAAAAATTAAAAATGAGCCGTAAACCCGTTCGGAAGTTTTCAGGGAGCCGACTGTCATGGTTATAGAACTATCGGAATTGATATTAAACGCGTTAATAAATACATTTACATTTACTTCAACGGAACTGGTCCTTGTTTTAATTTTGGCGGTTCTTCTTGACCTGATTTTCGGCGAGCCGCCGGCCGCTTTGCATCCTGTTGTTTGGATCGGAAAGCTGACCGGATTTTTAAAAGAAAGAGCCCCGAAAAACAACCGGAAACTTTACGGTATATTGATGGCGCTGACCGTTATCGCGTTTTCCGTTTCTGTTGCTTTTGCTGTTGTTTTTATCGCTCACTTGGAATTTGTGCCCTTTTTCGTCGGCGTTTCGATCCAAGCGCTTTTCCTGAAAGCCTCTTTCGCAATCAAATGCATGGTTCAGCCGGCGGGGGAAATCCAAAAAATATTGGACAAAGACATTGAGACGGCGCGGCAGGAGCTTGTGGCTTACGTCAGCCGCGACACCTCAAAACTCGACCGCAATCAAATCGTGTCAGCCGTGACAGAATCGATTTCCGAAAATTATGTTGATTCTCTGATGAGCCCGATGTTCTTTTATGTCATATTCGGACCTTTCGGGCTGCCTGCCGCCTACCTGTTCAAAGCGGTCAGCACGCTGGATTCAATGGTCGGCTACAAGACCGAAAAATATCTCCGCCTCGGCTGGTTTTCGGCGAAATTCGATGACCTTTTGAATTGGATTCCGGCTCGGCTGTCTCCGTTTTTCATCATGGCGGGCGCCGCGGTTTCAAATTTATTCAAAGGCCGTTTAGAAAAATTCAGTCCCGTCGAAGGGCTGAAGCTGGCGTTTAAAGAAAATAAAGCGACACCGTCCCCGAATTCCGGTTGGCCGATGGCCGCCGCCGCCGGCGCGCTTCGGGTCAGGTTTGAAAAACCAAACACCTATGTCATCGGAGACGGATATCGAAAACCCGAGCCGCCCGACATATCAAGAGTGTCCGTACTGATCATCGTCACATCCGTGATGACGGGAATCGTGAGCTGTCTTGCAATCAGCGCCGTGTGGTATGCCGTCACCTTCATTTAATCAGTCGTAATTCAAGGAAAGATTAATTCAGGGAAAAGAGTAATTCAGGGAAAAGAGTAATTCTGAGAAAGAACAATTCTGAGAAGAACAATTCTGAGAAGAACAATTCAGAAAAAGCAATTCCGAAAAAGTAATTCTGAATAATAGAACAATTCAGAGAAAGAATTAAAAATGAGTAACATATAAAACAAAAATTCTGTGAGGGAAAAGACATGAAGTTATCCGATATCGACAACGGTTTTGTAAAAAAGCAGCCGGATGTCATTGAAGACAAAAACGTCTCAAACATTATGGATGTCTTAAAAGAATTCGGAATCACCTATGATGATTTGGAAAACACGGCCATGGAATTTTATGTCCCTCATCCGGGTATTGAAACACCCGACAAAGCGAAGGCCGTTTTTGAGCGGGAATTCCGGTACGCAATCAGCGACCCGAATCTCCAATTGTTGATATTTGCGGCGCTTTTGCTTGAAAAAGAAGGAGAGAAAGGAAACCTCCCGGGCATCAGCAAAAAGTCGTTTGAAAAAGATTTATCGTTTATCATTGCCGATGAAATCCTCGGCGAAGCCGCTGCCGAGTATATTGCCGGCAGCAAAGGCAGATTTGAATTCGTCAGATTTGATAAAAACAAGCCGGGAATCCTGAAAAATCTGGGCCCGTTTTTGGATGACATCATCGGCGGCCTGCTCGGCGGCGTCTCGGCGAATATGTATTCGCGCGCCATGTTTGAAGTAACAGAAACTGAGACAATGACAACGAAAACTAAAGCAACCGAGACCAAGGCAACAAAAACTAAAGCAACCGGGACCAAGGCAACGAAAACTAAAACAACCGAGACCAAGGCAACGAAAACTAAAGCAACCGAGACCAAGGCAACGAAAACTAAAGCAACCGGGACCAAGGCAACGAAAACCAAAGCAACTGAAACAAAAGCAACTGAAACCGAGGCAAAAAAATGACACTGTGGGAAGCCTTTAAAGCGGGATTCGGATTTTTATCCGTCGTTCCTGTCGGCATTACAATGGAAGGCATAGAGGCGCTGATGAAGCGGCTGTACATGTATCCGATTGTCGGTTGCTGTTTGGGCGTTTTAATCGGCCTCATCGCCTTTGCCGCCTCTTTGATTTTACCGGCGCCGCTGACCGTTATTGCAATCGTGCTGGCGACTTACGGCATCATTTGGTTTAATCACTTAGACGGTGTCGCCGATATGGGCGACGGGATGACCGCGCACGGCTCGCTTGAAAAGAAGAGAAAGGCTTTGAAAGATATGGCGCTTGGCATCGGCGGCGTCGCGTTTGCCGCTCTTTTGATGCTGACCTTTTATTCATCACTGGCAGCGCTTGTTGATGTTGCCGGCGGAATAGGCGGCGCTCAAACGCTTCCGTTCATGGGGCTCTATTCTTATGTTTGTTCTTATGTTTACGGCACGGTCTTGGCGGCGGGAATATCAGAGGCGCTTGGCGGCGCGATTGGCACGGCGGCTCTTATTGCGGTAACGGTCATTCTTGCCGAAACCTGCGGTAAACAAGCCATGCTCACGATTGCGACGTTTGGTAAATCCTTCGGCGAAGGACTCGGTTCCATGACAATCACCGGAGGCACCCGCAAGAACTTTACAATCGGATTTTTGTTCACGGCCGCCGTTTCTTTCGCATTGTTGGGACTGATTGGCCTCGCCGCGATGATTGTGTCAACGCTTGCCGCTTTAATCATATTGAGAATCAGCAACAAACACTTTGAAGGGCTCAACGGCGACGGAATAGGAACGGCGAATGAAGTCGGCCGCATCATTACAATTGCGTCTGTTGCTGTCATTTTATACCTCATCACCGGAGGAGGGGTCGTGTGGATGCTTTAATTATGGCAGGCGGGCTGGCGCAGCGCATGGGATGCGGTGAAAAGTCTTGCGTCAATCTAAACGGCAAGCCTTTGATTTCTTACATCGTCAGCGCGCTTCAAAACGCTCAAGGCGTCGGGAAAATATTTGTCTCCGTCACGCAGGCGACGCCCATGACAAAAAAATTGGTGGAAGAAGAATATCCCTCCCTTCATATCATTGAAGCATCGGAAGGAAGTTATGTCGGCGACATGATTTACTCAATCAAAGAAGCCGGAATCACAGGCCCGGTCATGGTTGTGATGTGTGACTTGCCGCTTGTGGAATCGGATATTATTGACGACGTTATTGTCAAATATGACACCTGTGAAGAGCCTGCTCTTTCCGTTTATGTGCCGATTTCCCTCTGTAAAGAACTGGGCATTCGGCCGGATACCGTTTTTAACAAAAATACAAAATTGATCGTCCCGACCGGCATTAATATTTTGGACGCGTCCGACATCAACAATGAGCAGCCGGATTACAATTACATAATTGATGACCTGAGACTGGCCATGAATGTCAACACGCCGAAAGACCTTGAAAAATGCAGGCAGATGATGGCGGAAAATCCAAACCCTCTTTTATAACCCGCCGCGAAAAAACGAAAAAAACTGAACTGAAACCAAGCTTAAATTTTTACCGGAATTTCTCTGATAGCTACCGGAATGAAGCGAAAAAACTGCCAAAAAAACGAGAAATAACAATCTGTATTTTTTTTTGAAAAACACACACAGAAAACAAAACACAGAAAAAGAAAAAAAACAGATAAAGAAGAAACCGGATAACAGATAAAGAAAAAAGGGAAAAGAAGAAACCGGATAACTGATAAAGAAAAAAAGGGATGAGTTTGTCTCAATCTTTTATGTTTGTTTCAATCCTTTTGCCGTCTTTGATAAAATGGTTGTAGAGTTCCATTCCCCATTTGCGCGCGCGCGCGCCGCGGCATAGAATGTAGCGGGAATCGAATCTGTTGTCGCTGTCAAAAAGACCCAGAAGAGCGATTTCATCGGTAACGGAAATCTCGGTAATGCCTAAGCCGTCGGGGATGACATAAAACTTTGTGTTCATCCAATCCAAGAATTTAACGTCATCAAGCTCGGCCGTGCCGTCGTAGACGTATTCTGAAACGATTCTGTCAAAGACAGATTGGGAATAAACCAAAATCAATTCGGCGCCGTTTTTTATCATTTGATTATACATTTTATTGTATTGGGGTTGGAAGAAGTTGGAAAGCGTGACGCAAAACGTCGCGTCTTGCATGGCTTCCACCACGTCGCTGTTGGTGTCAAAAACGTGAGCTAAATCTGATTCGGTCAGTATGCAATGGCCGAGTTCGCCGATTCTGTCCAAAAGGTGCGGCGGAATACCTGATAAGTTGTGCGTTGCCCAGTATGTTTGGTTGTTTTCATAAACGCACAGAATGTCAAGGAGCTGCTTGGAGTTGTTTGCAATAGCGCGTCCCATCTCGGTTAAACTGTAGACGCGGTCTTTGTTCACAATGAGCTCCCATTCCTCCAGTTTTTTGATTTGAGGGATCATTGCGCCCCAATTGACATTTAACTTATCCTTGATATCGTCAGATGTCTGCGGCCCCCCCAGAAGAAGCAGAAGAAGATTTTTCCGTTTATCAGAAAGAAAAATGGTATCAATTAAACACGATTTCATATGATGTAACCTCCATAACACCAACAAGGCATCAGTTTTTTCAACCTTTCAACCCAATGCGCCGCCATACAGAAAAACCCCCATTTCCCATGATAACCGGCAATAAAACGTTTGATTCGGTTTGATTCGTTTTGATTCGTTTGATTCGCTGATCCGTTTTGATTCGCTTGATTCGCTTGATTCATTTGATTAGTTTGATTCATTTGATTAGTTGATTCGTTTTGATTTGCTGATCCGTTTTGATTTGCTGATCCGTTTTGATTTGCTGATCCGTTTTGATTCGCTGATCCGTTTTGATTCGCTGATTCGTTTTAATTTGTTTTAGATTCGTTTTGAATGATAAAAATAATCAGACTGAACACTTTCCGGAATAAATACCGCTTTGCAATTATAGAAGAGATAAGATTTTAATGTTTTGGTTATAAAATTAGAAAGGAAGATAATTTTGAAGAACGCCTTCGAAATTACAAAGCTGTTACACTACGTTTTTCTCAAAATAGACATCAAAGGGTATTAAACGTAAATGATATTTGAATATTACGGTTGATTTTTATCTGAAAAAGTGAGAAAAAAGAACGGCAACAGAGCGACAAGGAAACAAAACAATAACGCTGCGCCGAACCATTCCGACCGATGACGTAATTAACGCATCCCGACAAATGAAAAGCAAAACGAAAAACGAATGCCGGCGCCGTTACAAAGAAAATCGGGAAAAAGAGAAAAAACGAAAGATGATGAACAATTGTTAAACTATTGTTATAATAATTGTCCCGATTTTTCAGCCGTCATACCATTCGGGGTCTTCAAACTCAGCGTCTTCGGCGCTTTCTGCACCTTCGGCATTTTTCGCGCCTCCAACGTTTTTCGCGCCTTCAGCGTTTTTCGCGCCTCCAACGTTTTTCGCGCCTTCGACGTTTTTCGCGTTTGCGGCGTTCATCGCTTTTGAAACGGCGGCAGTGAAATCGAACAAATAATCCGCGCAGGATAGGCTGTTATAGATGAATTTCTTGTCCGGCTGAATGTTCTTTTCAATCGTTTCGTCTTTTGGAACAACATCCACAGAAATGCCGGTCTGTTCGGCAGCGCGAATCATCGCCGTTCGAAAATCGCCGATGCAATACGCGAGCCGGTACTCATAATTGCCTTTCGTCCGTTCCAAATATTCTGAAAGCCTTTTCGTTTCCGTTTTCAAAAAGTCGCGCTTGACTTTGGCGACGTTGCATTGACCCATCATGAAAGAATAATTCATAAACGGATACTCAACATCAAGTTCCCGCGGAACGACCCCGCAGGTGCCGAAAGTGACGACATGCACATCTTCCTGCGCCAGCTCGGCGAATATGATCTCATCAAATTTTTTATGGGACGGGCTCTCATGGTATGGCTTTTTTTTGGAGCACGGAACAAAAATACAAATTTTTCGGGAAGGGATCTCATATTCGCTGACAATCCATTCATTCGCCCGTTCCATGTCGGGATGATGAATTATATTTTCGGTATCAAGCGGTTCGGCAGAACGTTCGTCTTCCGGAATAATGCGCGTCATATGAAAATTCAAACTGATGTTCTTATATTAAAAACGTTTGAAAAGAACGTCTGTAAAAAAGTTTGAAAAGAACGTCTGCAAAAGAATGCTTGAAAGGAACAGATTGTAAAAATTATTTGAAAGCGTAAGATATAAACATATTAACATATAACGAGTTCTTATATTTCTTACCGATACAAAGAGCCGTAAAAGGAAGAGTGAAATGACGGGGATAAAACTGGGGATCGACGAAGCGGGAAAGGGGCCTGTCATCGGTCCGATGTGCATTGCCGGTGTCTGTTTGGACGCTGAACAGGAAAAAAAACTCAAGATATTGGGCGTGAATGATTCCAAAAAAATGGCGCCTAAAAAAAGGACTTTTTTCGATGCCACGATTAAGAAATACGCGACGGCGTGGTATGTTCATGAAATCGACGCAAAACAAATCGACGACATGAGAAAAATCATGACGATGAATGAAATTGCGGTCCTCTGTTTTTCAAAAGTCATGGAAGAAATGACCGCCGCCATTGATCTTAAAGATGACATCGAAATGTTCACTATCGCTTATCTGGATGCTGCCGACATCTTTGAAGATCGTTTCGGCCGACGCGTGAAAACGGAATATTCAAAAAAATACGCTGACAAAGCCGCCGAAATCGAATTTATTTCCAAACATAAAGCGGACGTGAACAATCCCATCGTTTCATCCGCGTCAATCATTGCCAAACACCGCCGCGATTCATTGATTGAAGAAATCAAAAAAGAAGAAGGCGTCGATTTCGGAAGCGGTTATCCGTCCGACCCGTACACCAGACGTTTCTTAGAAAAATACGCGAAAGAGCATGGCGAGTTTCCCGATTATGTCAGAAAATCCTGGAAAACCGCGGAGGACGCGCTGTCGCTTTGAAAGATGAAAACCTGATTTCATCAGGCTTCATCCGACATTCACTGTTTTCCAAAAGACACAATTTGGATTTAATTTCCAACATGAAGAAACACAAAAAACGCAATTATTTACTACACGTTTCATGTGCCGCCAAATGTTCCATGACCGTCATCTGTTCTTCTTTAATATGCCTGACAAACTCGGTTGCCTGCGTGTCTGATTTGATTTGCCCGTCATGGATGGCAATAATGCGGTCGGTTTGAACGGCAAGTTCTTGGTTGTGCGTAATCATGATGATTGTGGCGCCGTTTTTATTCAGCTCTCGGAAATAACCCATGACTTCGCTGCTGGTTTTGGAGTCAAGATTTCCGGTCGGCTCATCCGCCAAAAGAATCGCCGGCTCATTGATCAAAGAACGGGCAATGGCAACGCGCTGACTTTGACCGCCGGAAAGTTCTGTGGGTTTGTGGCGCATGCGCTCTTCCAAGCCGACCATTTTTAAGAGTTCTTTGGCTTTTTTCGGGTAATCAATGTGTCTTTTTTTGCTGGCGTAAGTCGGAAGCATCACATTTTCATAAGCCGACAGACGCGGGACCAGATTGAACTGCTGGAAAATAAAACCGATTTCCATGCCGCGCAGATTCGCGAGGCCGTTGTCATCCAATTGATTGACATCCTGACCGTTCACGGCGATAATACCCGAAGTCGGGCGGTCCAAACAGCCGAGAAGGTTCATCAGCGTACTTTTACCCGACCCGGAAGGACCAACGATTGCCACAAAGTCGCCTTCAAAAACCTGAAAGTTCACGCCCTTCAAAATGGGAACTTCCTCGCGCCCCAAATAATAACTTTTAAAGACATTGTTGACATCGACGACGACTTTTCGGGAACCGCCCGCTTTATTATTTTCCAAAATCGCACCTCGTTTTTAATTAAGAGACATTGATAAGATAATTTAGATAATTTGATAATTAAGAGACAAAATAATTATGAGACATATGAGAGATCGTATTTAAGTGACGGAAGACAATTGATTTAAACCTATCTCAATGTCAACCGAATTTCAGAGGAGAAAGTTGACATACGACGTTGGCATATGAAAAATTGACATTGAAATGTCGGTTTAACATCAATGAAACGATACAATAAAAATGATAATGGATATATATCCACATGAAATCATAAGAAAACAGATAAGTTTTATCAAACAACAATATCCAAAGAGGTAAACTGATGACAAATGGCTTCTGTACCAATTGCGGCAATCCTGCCGTCGGCCCTGATGCGAAAGTTTGTACCAACTGCGGCAAACCGCTGTATATGACGCAAACGGATTCGGCTTCAAATGAAAAACATCAAAGTATGAACCAAGGTATGAACCAAAATATGAATCAAAGTGCGAATCAAAGCGCGAATCAGAGTTTGGTTCTCGCAACCGCCTTATCATTCGTTTGGCCCGGATTAGGGCAGCTGTACAACGGAAAATTCGGAAAGGGACTTCTTTTCGTTGCCTGTTACTGGGGTGGATTGTGTCTTCTAATCGTTCCCGGATTGGCCGTTTGGATTTATGCAATGTGGGACGCTTATCAGGAAGCCGGGAAAATAAACCGCGGGGAAATACCTTTAAAAACCCCGAGTTTTGCGGCGGTCGCGGCATTTTTATTTATCCCTATCGTCCTCCTTGTTTTAATGTACGCCGTGCTCGTCTTTTTTGCGGTGGCGGCGTTATTATCAATACCTTATTGAAAAAATGAAAAGCCGGCTGTTTTAACAGCCGACTTCGATTTATTTTTTGTCCCTGTTTGCTCTATTTGAAATCATTGTTTTTTACGGCCAAACTAATTATTTAAAGGTGGTTGTGTTATTGGTTGTTATTGGTTGCATTATGATATGACAACAACGACATGGAGACAAACTGATGACTACTAACTTCTGTTCCAATTGCGGCAATCCCGCCGCCGACCCTGACACGAAAGTTTGTACCAACTGCGGCAAACCGCTGTATATGGCGCAAACGGATTCGGCTTCATACGAAAATGATCAAAACGCAGCGGAAAATGAAACACCGAATAGTCAATACATCGTACAAGACGAAAAAAGTCCGTTCCTCGCGATCATTTTATCGTTTTTGTGGGTCGGATTGGGCCAACTGTACAACGGAAGATTTTGGAAAGGAATAATTTTCAACGTCGGCAGCACGATCGGAATGGTGTTGATTTTCCCCGGATTGGCCATTTGGATTTACTCATGCTGGGACGCGTACAAAGAAGCCGAGAAAATGAACCGAGGAGAAATACCTTTTACAGAGCCGACCCTTTTGGAAATTTTGGTGTTCATATTCTTCTGGGTCATCATCTTGTTTGCGATAGTTATCATGGCTGCCGTCATGTTTTCTGTAGCAAGGTCGTCAGTGATTGTCTGAAAAAATTAAGATAATAAAAAATAACAAAAAAAAGTAAAAAATAATAAAAAACCGGCTTTTTGAACAGCCGGTTTTGATTATTTTGAATATTTATTTTTAAAAACAAGCTCTTCCAACGGTTTTCGGCTCGCGCAGCCCGAGGCGGCGGAGGCGGATACCGGATGCCCGACCGCGATAACTGCAAATAATTCAAACTCGCTCGGCGCGTTTAATATTTTTGAAACCTCGCTTTTGTTTTTGAGGATTTCACCAAGCCAGACGGCGCCAAGTTCCATAGAATGCGCCGCGAGCAGAATGTTTTGGATACACGCGCCGATGGCGGTCAAATCTTTTTCGCGGTGATAAGAGGCGGCCGTATCTAAGAAAACAGCGATTAAAAGAGGTGCGGACGCGACGATTTCCGAATAATGCGTCAGCGTTGAAAGCTGCCATCCGATTTCTTTGTCATCAATAACGATAAAACGCCAAGGCTGGTTATTCAAACCCGACGGCGCGAATTTGGCGCATTCAAGCATTGCCGAAACGGCTTCATCCGAAATAGGGTCGGCCGTGTACCGGCGGACGCTGCGGCGAGAACAAATCATTTCAATCATTTCATTCCGAATCAAAAAAACACATCCTGTAAGACTGAATTCTGTAAAAACATAAGAGAAAAATTAAAAAAGAAAACGAAAAAGAAGAGACTGAAAAAGAAAAGACTGAAAAATCAGTCTTCATCAATCGTCATCAGTCATCGTCAATCATCATCAGTCGTCATCAACCATCATCAGTCGTCGTCAATTCCCTTGTTGAGCCACGGAATCTTGGAACGGATGGACTTTCCGACAATTTCGACTTCAAGCTCTTTTTCGTGGCGTTCCATCGCTTTTAAAACGGGGTGGTTGAGCATGCCTTCCAAAATGAATTCTTTCGCGAATTCGCCGTTTTGAATACGCGCGAGCGCTTCGTACATGGCGTCTTCGGATTCGGCGTTGATGACACGCGGGCCGACTGTCATGCCGCCGTATTCAGCGGTGTTGGAGACGGAGTGCCACATCTTTTCAAGGCCGCCTTCGTGAATGAGGTCAACGATCAATTTCAATTCGTGAACGGTTTCAAAGTAAGCCATTTCGGGCTGGTAGCCGGCTTCAACCAAAATCTCAAAAGCCGCTTTCATTAAACTGGCGGCGCCGCCGCATAAGTCCACTTGCTCGCCGAACAAATCGGTTTCGGTCTCTTCTCTGAAAGTGGTTTCATAGACCCCCGCGCGCGTGCAGCCGATGCCTTTGGCAAACGCGAGGCCTATCTTTTTGGCGTTACCGCTGTTGTCCCGATAAACGGCGACCAGACCGGGAACCCCGATGCCTTCTGTATACGTTCTTCTCACAATGTGACCCGGGCTTTTCGGAGCGACCATAAAGACATCCAAATCCGCGCGCGGCGTGATTTGATTGTAGTGAATGTTAAACCCGTGGGAAAAAGAAAGCGCTCCGCCCTTTTTCAAGTTCGGCTCGATTTCGGAATAGTAAAGTTTGGACTGAGTTTCATCGGGAACCAAAATGTGAACGATGTCGGCTGCCTTAACGGCGGCTGAAACTTCCATCACTTTCATGCCGTCTGCTTCAGCCTTCTTCCAGCTGTTGCCGCCCTTTCGAAGACCGACAACCACTTTGAGGCCGGAATCTTTCAAATTCATCGCCTGAGCGTGGCCCTGGCTGCCATAGCCGATAACAGCGATGGTCTTTCCTTTCAACACCTTAAGATCTGCATCTTTGTCGTAGTACATTTGTGCCATATTTGTGACTCCGAATAATGAATAATCAAATAAACAACCAATAAATAAACAACCAAATTAAATGAACAATCCAATAAATGAACAATCCAATAAATAATCAATCGAATAATAAACAATCGAATGAAACGTTAAAAAATGAAACGTTTAAAAATAAAACTAAAATGAAAAAATGATGAAAACTCATTAAGCTTTCGATTCATTTTTTCAATATTGCATAAGTGGGTATTGCTTACAACATTGCTTACAACATTGCTTACAACATTGCTTACAACATTGCTTACAACATTGCTTACAACATCGCTTTGGCGATCGTTTCTTACAACATCGTTTTAGCAAACCCGATTATTTTACTTTACCTTTACTTTTCTTTGACAACGTCCTTAGGACCTCTTAAAAGACCGACTTTTCCGGTACGCGCCAATTCTTTAATGCCGAACGGGCGAAGCAATTTTTCAAGCGATGAAATTTTGTCGCCGCCGCCCGTGATTTCAATCATCATTGTATTCGAGCCGACGTCAACGATTTTGGCGCGGAAAATTTCTACGATTTGTAAAATATCAGCGCGCGTTTCGGATGTCGCGGCGACTTTGATGAGCGCGAGTTCGCGGTCGACATATTCTTCTTTGCTTAAGTCAACGACTTTGATGACTTCAATCAACTTGTAAAGCTGCTTAATCACCTGTTCGATAACGGCTTCGTCGCCGTTAACGACAATCGTCATTCTGGAAACATCGGGGTCCTCCGTCGTGCCGACGGCCAAACTGTCAATGTTATAGCCGCGGCGCGCGAAAAGCGCGGCGACTCGTGTCAAAACGCCGTAGTGATTTTCAACCAAGATAGAAAGTGTATGAGATTGCGTGCCTGTCATTTCAAACGCCTCCGTATTTTTTCTCGTCAACCAATTCATTGATAGACGCGCCTGCCGGAACCATCGGGAACACATTTTCGCCGCGGTCGACGCGAACATCAATAACGGCGGGACGGCCGGACTTGACCGCTGTTTGAATCGCTTCTTTGAGCTCGGATTTCTTTTCAACGCGAATGCCGAGCGCGCCGTATGCTTCTGCCAGTTTGACGAAGTCAACGCTGTCAACAATATCGGTGTGCGAATAGTGGCGGTCATAGAAGAGTTCCTGCCACTGTCGGACCATTCCGAGATAACCGTTGTTCAAAATCACGGAAACGACCGGAATGTCATTGGTAACCAATGTCGCAAGCTCTTGTGAGTTCATTTGGAATGAACCGTCGCCGGCAACATCAAAAACAACTTGGTCGGGGCAGCCGACTTTTGCGCCCATCGCGGCGGGAAGGCCGTAGCCCATCGTTCCGAGGCCGCCTGATGTAATGAGTTGGCGCGGTCTTTTAAATTTGAAATATTGAGCCGTCCACATCTGATGCTGTCCGACTTCCGTGGCGACAATCGCGTCGGGAAGAAGTTTGCACAGCGTTTCAATAACAAACTGCGGTTTAATGGAAGAGCCGTCATCGGCGTAGGCGAGCGGAAATTCCTTTTTCCATAAAGCGACGCGCTTAAGCCATTCATCAGTTTTCCCTGAAACAATTTTTTCGGTAACCGCCGGAATCAGGTCTGCCAAAATAGATTTCGCGTCGCCGACAATCGGGAGATCGGCCGCCACGTTTTTGGAAATTTCGGCGGGGTCGACATCGATGTGAATAATTTGAGCGCCGGTCGCGAAAGATGAAATCTTGCTTGTCACACGGTCATCGAATCTGGCGCCGATTGCGATAATCAAATCGGAATCTTGAATGCTGAAGTTGGCGTATTTCGTGCCGTGCATGCCGGGCATACCGATAAAGAGCGGGTGATCTGCCGGGAAAGTACCCAGGCCCATCAAAGTTGTTGTGACGGGCGCGTTGAGGAGTTCCGCGAGTTTGTATAATTCAGATGAAGCGTTGGCAGCCACAACGCCGCCGCCGGCGTAAATAACCGGTTTCTTCGCGCTTGCCATCATCGCCGCGGCTTTTTTGATCTGCTGGATGTTGCCTTTCACTGTCGGTTTGTAACTGCGCAGCTGAACTTTGTCAGGGTATGAGAATTTAAGTTCGCCAACGGTCGCGTCTTTCGTCACGTCGATAAGAACAGGGCCTCGGCGGCCGGTTGACGCAATATAAAAAGCTTCTTTAATGCTTTTTGGAATGTTTTCCGCTTTTTGAACGAGATAATTGTGCTTTGTAATCGGAAGCGTAATCCCTGTGATGTTGGCTTCTTGGAAAGCGTCGTTTCCGATTAAAGAACTGGTCACTTGACCGGTAAAAGCAACCACCGGAATGGAGTCCATGTGCGCGGTCGCAATACCGGTAACCAAATTCGTGGCGCCCGGCCCGGATGTTGCGAGACAGACACCTGTTTTACCTGTAGCGCGGGCATAACCGTCAGCCGCGTGCGCGGCCGCTTGTTCGTGGCGAACAAGGATGTGGCGCAAATCCGAATCGTAAATCTCATGGTAAATATGAAGCAAAACACCGCCCGGATATCCGAATATGGTGTCCACGCCTTCCCTTTTGAGAGATTCGATGAACGCTTTGGCGCCGTTCATCTGCTCCGCAGAATTTTTTGTCATTAAAACAGCATCTCCTGTAGTATTAAAGACCGGAGGAACCGGCCCGATTCTAACTCAATTCATTTGTTTAATTATCGTTGTTGATTTTTCAACGTTGATTTGTACCATCATTGTTGATTTCAATCATCGTTGATTTGTTTATTTTAATTAACTGAATTATTCATTATTTATTAAATATCCCGCCGCCGATTTAATAAATAAATCGGACGGTTTATTTTTTAATTGAAATATTAAGGCAAGGTATTTAACGATTGTTTAAACCGATTGTTAAACCGATTGTTTAAACCGCAAAAATCGATTTTTCAAAAAGATTAAAGCCGCTTCAAAGAAGCGGCATCATTTTAAAACAGATCCGCGGTAAAAACAGCCCGGTCAAATGAGCCGGTTCATGCCGTTAATAACCGCTTCGACCGACGCTTCGATAATGTCGGTTCGAGCGCCGCGGGAGGTAATGACTTTACCGTCTTTTGACATTTTGATTGTGACTTCAACCAAAGCGTCCGTTCCGCCGGTAATCGCATCGACGTGATATTCTTCTAAAACAATATCGCCAAGCGATGAAACCGCGCGCCGGATTGCGCGAATCGCCGCGTCGACCGGGCCGTTGCCTGTGTCAACGCAGACTTCTTCTTTGCCATTCACTTCCAAAATAACGGAAGCCATCGGAATAGAAGGCCTGCCGGAAACCGCGGAGAACGACCTCAATTTAACCGTCGGCTCGCAGTGGATTTCCAAAACGGACTCCGCAATCGTTTGTAAGTCGGCGTCTGTCACGCGAAGACCTTTGTCTCCCATTTCTTTGACGCGCTTAAAAATCTCTTGCTTTTGCGCCGGATTGGCGTCCAACCGAAGTTCCGTTAACGCAAGGTCAATAGAGCTGGCGCCGGCATGTTTACCAAGAACGATACGGCGCGTTCTTCCGACAAATTCGGGAGAAATCGGCTCGTAAGAAGCTGTATTTTTCACCAAGTCGTGGACGTGAATACCGGCTTCATGCGTAAAGGAATTGCCGCCGACAAGCGCTTTGTTCGGCGCGACGGGAATGTTCATCAAACGGCTGACCAGTCTGGAAATTTGATACAGGTTCTTGGTTTTGATGCCCGTGTTCATACCGTAAAGATGTTCCAGCTGAACAACGACTTCTTCAAGCGACGCGTTTCCGCTGCGCTCACCAACGCCGTTAATTGTGACATGCCCTTGTGCAGCGCCTGCGCGGAAAGCCGCAATCGTGTTGGCGGTTGCCAAACCGAAGTCGTTGTGGCAATGAACACTGACCGGCGCATTCGCTGAATAGGAGAGTTCGGAAAAAATCGTAAAAGTCCGCTCCGGCGTCAACATGCCGACCGTGTCACAGAAACAGAGACGGTCCGCGCCGTTGTCTGTACCGGACGCATAGAGTTCTTTTAAGAATTTAAAATCCGCCCGAGAAGCGTCTTCGGCACTGAACTCGACAATTAAGCCGTGTGCTTTTGCGTATTCCGCTACCTCGCCCGCCATTCGCAGGACGTCTTCTCTGTCCTGTTTGTTGCGAATGTCTTTCTTCAGCTTCGTTTCAATATGAAGATTTGAAGAAGGCACAACCAAATGAACCGAATCCACATCGCATTCCAGCGCCAGATCAATGTCATCTGTGCGCATTCTGCAATAGCTGCAAATTTCGGCATTCAGCCCAAGACCGGCAACCGCTTTAATCGCGGCGCGCTCTCCGGCGGACGTGACGGCGGATCCCGCTTCAATCACGTGAACGCCTAAGTCATCCAAGGCTGTTGCTATTTTTATTTTATCGTCTGTACTCAACGCTACGCCCGGAGTTTGTTCACCGTCACGAAGCGTCGTATCAAGGAAACGCAGATTTTCGAATAATATAATCCCCTCTTTGGATAATTGATATAACGGCACACCTCAGCCTGATTATGAAACTGAAATGTTTTGCCGAAATTCAAGCAAAGAAGTTATTCATTTGTTAAATATGTTTCTATATACTATCACGGTTTATCATGACAAACCCGAAGAAAAATCCAAAAAAACCCAAAAAAACCCGAAGAAAAACCCAAAGAAAAACCCAAAGACGAAACGTTCAAGATTGAAGCCGATACACCCCCCGATTATGATTTATTTTATGTTGCCGTTTGGAGCGGTTTACGGTTTGGGGCGCCTTCAAAACCCCGTTTTTTCGATTTATCATTTCTTGGAAAGTTTTTGATAAATGAAACGAAAGGAAAACGAAAAGAAAACGAAAGGAAAAGGAAAACGAAACTGAATCGTAGACAATTTTTAAATACATATGACGGGATTAAAGAGAAACATGTTTACAATGACAGTTACACCGAGCTTTGGCGATGTCGACGGCCTCGGCCACATTAACAACACAGTCCTTGCCCGCTGGTTTGAAATGGCGAGAAACCCGATATTCCGTATTTTTGAGCCGAATTTGAATTTGTCCCATGATGTTTGGAGACTGATCATGGCCCGTACCGAATTTGACTTCGTCGGCGAGCTGTTTTTTGAATTTGACGTAGAACTTCGCACATATATCGAAAAAATCGGAACCAAATCCTTCACAGTCTATCAGGAAGCGTGGCAGGAAGGCCGGCTGTGCGTACAAGGCAAAGCCGTTGTCGTTCACTACAATTTCAAAGAGGGCATGTCAACGCCGATTCCCGATGATAAAAAAGAGAAATTGGGGGAACATATGCTTCCTTCGATGCAGAATAAATAACAGGATGATTCGTTCGATTCAAAATAAAAACAGGATGATTCATTCAATTCAGAATAAAAACAGATGAAAACGGCGAATGATATCTTCAATCATTGAAAAACGGTGAATGATATCATTTTTTTATTGTAAAAAACGATGAATGACAGATTCAGTCTTTTTGTTAGAAGAAACAGCTCTTTCTTTTTCAAGCCTTACTTTTTCAAGCCTTACTTTTTCAAGCCTTACTTTTCAAGCCTTACTTTTCAAGCCTTACTTTTCAAACCTTTTCTTCATTCGCTTCCTTCGACAATCGGCCCGCCCGGCTCGGTCTCTCTGAAAATTTGGCCTTCAAAGCGGTAAATCTTCGCGCCGTATTTCCACATCATCGGTGTCATTCCGGCTTTGATGCAAGTTTGGCACAGGAATTCGATAGCATCCCAGCCATGTTCTGTTGCCACCTGAGGCAGAAGCAAGCCGCGGTGTTCGCCGTACTCGGCCATTAAACCATGTGTCCCGATTTTGATTTTATTAGAATAGGCTGTAAAAGCGCCGTCCAAAAGTTCGGGGAGCGTCAGCGTCGTCACTTCAACGCAGATTTTTGAGAAATCTTTTTTCTCAAGCGGGAAAAAGCGGGGGTCGTCAAAAGCCGCCGCCATTGCGGACTTGACAAGCACTTCTTTAAACGGCAGAACCGGATAAGGATAACCGATGCAGCCGCGAAGGTCGCCGTCTTTGGTCAGCGTGACAAAAACGCCGCGCTTTTCGGAAAAAATAACAGGCATAGACGGCAGGTCAGAAAACGGGTCTTTGTTGTCGAAATAAGAGGTGATGGCCTGCCGGGCAACTTTAACGGCTAAAAGGCCTTCGCTTTTATGAAGTATCGCTTTTGACATGTCTTTCCCTTCTTTTCTCTTCCCTTCTATTCTCTTCCCTTCTTTTCCCTTTCCCTTCTTTTCCCTTTCCCTTCTTTTCCCTTTCTCTTCTTTTCCCTTTTTCCACTGCTCAGCGGTCATCGGTCTCAGAAAAATCATCGTCTTCAGCGCCGCGCTCTTTGGCGTACGCTTCCCGAAGGGCGGTGATTCCCGGAAGCAGCGTTCCGGAAAGATATTCAATACAGGCGCCGCCGCCCGTACTGATGTGTGAGAAACGGCCGTCCATTCCCATGCGGTGGACTTCCGCCGAAATGTGGCCGCCGCCGACGATTGAAAATTTGGCGCCGGTCGCCGCGCGAATGATTTCATGCGTTCCGAGCGCGAAGGAGGGGTTTTCGGAAACACCCGCGGGGCCGTTTAAGATGACGGTTCCGGCGGATTCGATAATTGATGTGTAGTATGCAATTGTTTGGATGCCGATGTCGTTTGCAGGGTATCCGGATTTGCCCATTTCTTCAATGCCGGCTTCAATTCGTTTGCCGTCAACGTTCAGCGCGACATCTGACGGGTAACGGACTTTGTCGCCGAATTCTTCTATTTTGGATTTCGCTTTTGTGATGTAGTCGGCATAACCCATTTTTTTAATCAATTCCATATTTGTCTGGCCGATGTCATACCCAAGCGCCGCCAAAATAACATTGCCGACAACGCCCGTGAACAGCACCATATCGGCGCTGCCTTTGGACAAAACGTTTTTGGCAACGTTTAAAGAGTCATCGACCTTTGCGCCGCCGAGGACATAAACACAGGGGCGGTCGCCGTCTAAACCGCGGTCAAGGCTGACAATTTCCGTTTCCAAAAGCCTGCCGGCTCCGCTCGGCACGTCGAGGGTAAAACCGACAACGGATAAGTGTGAACGGTGAGATACGGCAAAAGCGTCGTTAAAGTAATAATCGACCAAAGGCAAAAGCTTTTGAACGAAATAAGAATCGGCGTGCTCTTCGGCTGACCGCTCCAGCGATTCTTCCGAAAAGAAGCGGACGTTCTCAAGCAGAATAACGTCTCCGGGTTCCATGGCGGAGATGCAGGAACGGGCGTAAGAGCCGAAAATATCGTCAACATAGCGGACTTCTTTGCCGAGGTGTTTGGATAAAGTCGCCGCGTGGGATTTCATTGTCATAAAGTCTGACTTGCCCGGGCGGCTCTGGTGGGCCAGCAGAACGACTTTAGCGTCTTTTAAATCGTTAATCGTCCGAACGTGGCTTTTAATGCGCGCGTCATCCAAGATTTTTCCGTCAGGACTCATCGGAGAGTTAAAATCAACTCTCAAGAGAACAGTTTTGCCGGAAACATCAAAATCGTCTATCGTAAAGAAATCTTTTGTCAACGCTCTCGCTCCTCTTCGCTCACACATTGGTTTGGACATTGGTTTGGAGTTAGATACTTGTTTTCTACCTTTAAATTATTTGCCTTTGGACTCGCCTGAGGCCGCGGAAATCCTGCCGTATGTGCCGAGGATTTTTAATCGGGATGACTGTTCGGTAATCTGTCTTAAAGCGTCTTTGACTTTTTGGTCGGTCTCTTCGCCTTCAAAATCAATGTAAAAATGATATTCCCCCAAAGCCCTTTTGGACGGCCGGGATTCAATGCGCGTCAAATTAAGCCCTTGCCTGTAAAAAGCTTCAAGAATATGGAAAAGCGCCCCGGGCCGGTCATTTTGAGGCGTTATGATAATAGAGGTTTTCGCGTAAACGGCGCCGTCTTTTACCCGCTCCAAGCGCCCGGGAGACAAAACCGGCACCGACGCTTCTTTCGCCGTCATTTCTGTCGCCGGCTGAATGAAATCCGGCCGCGGGAGACCGGAATCCGACAACAATAGACTTGAATCCAATCGCGAGAGAATGAAAAACCGGGTTGAATTGTTGAGATTATCCTGAATGCTACTCGATACCAAATGTAAGCCGTATTTCTCACCTGCTTCGGGAGAAGCGATTCCCGCAATCATTTCGGGTCGCCCGTTTTCAGAAGATTCGAAAACGATCAATGCGGCTTTGGACGTGCTGTCCGTTTCGACGAGGCGGGCGTTTTTCAGTTTATCGCGAATGAATGTGCGGCATTGGTAAAGCCCCTGAGGATGAGAATAAACGGCGCCGATTCCGCCTAACGAAAAATCGAGTCTTGACGCCGTTTCTTTGGAAACAAAAAGACAATGATTCACAGGAAGAATAATTTCGGCAAGCACGGAGACGTCTTTCTCAAGCAGAAGGTCCATGCTGATGCCGACAGCGCCTTCGGTAGAATTCTCAACCGGAATAAGGGCAAGCGCGGACGGTTCCGAATCGGAGAACAAATCCAAAACAACGCCTTCAATCGACGGGCGGTAAACATATTCCGGCAGCGCGCCGTCTTCATGGGAGGAGAACAGTTCATCTGCCGCTTTTTCCGTATATGAACCGGAGGGACCTAAAATTGAGACTTTCATATTGAATCAGCATAATTGAAATTAAAAACGGAATAAAAATTAAACCTAACGTGAAACGAATAAACATAAACTAAACGATAAACCGAAACGGAAATGAATAAACCGAAACGGAAATGAATAAACCGAAACGGAAATGAATAAACCGAAACGGAAATGAATAAACCGAAACGGAAACAGTTAAACCGAAACGGAAATAAATTAAACCGAAACGGAAATGAAAATTAAAGGTTAAAAAGATAGCCGCGCCTTAAAAATGAAGGCGGGCAGGCGGCAAAAACAATCCGCAAACGCCGGCCGGCGCCGGCAGACGCCGCCCGAAAACAGAAGGACGGAGCCGAGGGAGGAGGGGAAAGGGGGGAAGGGGTGGAAAGGGGGCGTTTTTACAAATTCAAAACGTCCGCAACGCTGTAAACCTTTCCTTTTTCTTGGGAAGGAATCCATTTGGCGGCCAAGACGACGCCGCCCACGAAGATTTCGCGGGTGTGAGCCTGATGGCGGAATTCGATGCGCTCGGAATTGCCGATGAACATGACGTTGTGGTCGCCGATGATATCGCCGCCGCGAACGGCGTGAATTCCGATTTCTTTGCCGCGCGGGCAGATACCCTCGCGCCCGAACACCAATTCCTTGCCGCCCAAAGATTTGCTGATGATTTCCGCGGCGGTCATTGCCGTGCCGCTGGGAGCGTCTTTCTTTTGGTTGTGATGGGCTTCGATGATTTCAATGTCGTAGTCGGCGAGGTATTTGGCGGCTTCTTTTAATAGTTTGAAGAAAACGTTGACGCCGATGGAATAGTTGGTTGAGATGACAGCCGCAACGTTGTTTTGAATAATGGCTTCGTCGATTTTCGCCCTCTGCGCCTCGTTGATGCCTGTCGTGCCGATGATTAAATTAGCACCGGCAGCGGCGGCGGCGGGGGCGTTGACGGCGGTCGCCGCGGCAATCGTGAAGTCAATAACGACATCTGTTTTGGTTTCTTTGAGAACGGCAGTCAAGTCTTTGGCATCGGAAACGGGAATGCCGAGTTTGCCGACGCGGATAACTTCGCCGATATCTTCACCGACGAAGGCGACATCAAAGGCGGCGGAAAGCGTGATTCCTTCCGTTGCCAAAATACGCTGAATAATTAAAGTGCCCATTCTCCCGCACGCGCCGATAACGGCCGCTCTGACATCACTCACTTTAAAACCCCGCACTTCTTAAGTTCGACGACAAGCGCCTCCAAACTCGAAGGCTGGAGCGAGACGAGCGGCAGACGAAGCGGGCCTGCGGCGTGGCCGGCAAGACCTGCGGCGGCTTTGATGGGCCCCGGATTTGTCTCAACGAACAGCACTTTCATCAAAGGCGCGAGTTCGTAGTGAATCTTCATAGCTTCGGCAAGATTTCCGTTTTCAAAAGCGCTGACCATCTGCACCATCTTGTTCGGCACAATATTGGAAATGACGGAAATGACGCCGACCGCGCCAAGAGACATCAGCGGAAGCGTCGCGATATCGTCGCCGGAAAGCAGAACAAAGTCTTCATCCGCGGTTTTGCTGAGAATTTCGGTGGCTTTGCCCATGTCGCCGGTGGCTTCTTTGATACCGACAATATTCGGGTGCTTGGCGAGTTCAGCAATCGTTGAAGCGCTCATGTCAACGCTTGTCCGGCCCGGCACGTTGTACAAAATCATCGGGATGTCAACCGAGTCGGCAATCTTTTCATAGTGGGCGATGAGGCCGTTTTGAGTCGGTTTGTTGTAATAAGGCGTAATCAAAAGAACGCCGGCAGCGCCCGCGTCGGCGGCGTGTTTGGAGTATTCAATCGCTTCCGCGGTGTTATTGGAGCCCGTCCCGGCAATAACGGGAACGGAAGAAACCTCGACTGCCGCGTCGGTGACTTTCTTATGTTCCAAAGCAGAAAGCGTCGCGGCTTCGCCCGTCGTCCCGCAGGGAACAATCGCACTGACACCGTTTTTAATCGCGAATTCAATATTTCTCTTGAATCCTTCCACATCGACTTGGTTATCCGCCGTAAACGGCGTAATTAACGCGGGGATAACGCCCCTGAACTTTTGACTCATAACTTGCACCAACCTGCGCTTATTGAAATGGTTTACTGTAAATGAATGAAGACTGTAAATGAATGCTTAACAAATGCTTAACGAGTGTTTAACGAATGTTTAACGAATATTTAACGAATACTTAACGAATGTTTAACGAATGTTTAACGAATGCTGTAAACAATGAATGAGGTGAAAAGAATGTACAATGACTTTGAGATATATTTGAGATATATTTCCGTGAGGTGGAAAGTCTTTCGCGTACATAAATAAATGGTGAATCGTTTTTTTCGTATCTCAAAAATTAAAGTAAGATGTAATTAAAATTATTGCTCGCCCGTCAAAAAAATGAAAAATGGAAGAAAAAAGTTCGCGGCGTTTGCGACATTTGCGATGGTTTGCAACGCTTGCGGTGTTTACAACGTTTGCCTTTGCCTCAATTTTAACAGGTTCAGCTTTTGCGCCTGTTCATCCTTGAAATCAAAAGCGCCTTCATAAGCCTGACTTCTTCTTCAGAGCATTTGCCGCCGGATTTTTCAATGACAGTAGAGTTCATCAATTTTTCCGTGAATTCAATTTGAAGTCTTGAAATCACATCTGATATCTCCTTTTGCTTCATTTCGGAAATCAGGAAATCGATGTTGTCGATTTTTCCGGCGCCGATCAAAACTTCCAAATGTTCCAGAACTTTTTGAACCGAAAGATCTCTGACTTCCGAAATCTCGCCGGCTGAAAGCCCTTGGGAAAACAAGCTCCGCGTCTCTTCCAAGTCGTCTTCAAAAAACGATTGGCCGGATTTTACGGAATCGGTTTCAGGTGTCGTTTCGCCAGCCGGTATGACAGATTCCCGCTGTTTCAGATGAAACGTGTCGGGTTGCCCGAAATCAGCCGAATCGGGCCGGCCGAAATCAGCCGTTTCCCGCTGTCCGAAATCAGCCGTTTCCCGACGTCCGAAATCAGCCGTTTCCCGACGTCCGAAATCAGCCGTTTCCCGCTGCCCAAAATCAGCCGTTTCCCGCTGCCCAAAATCAACCGAGTCGATCTTTTCAGAATCAACTGCTTCCCACTGCTCCAAATTAGCCGTTTCCCGACGTCCTGAATTAACCTTTTTTTGTTGTTTGGAATTGACTGTTTCCGGCTGTTCGGGATCTTCCAAAGGCGGCGCTGCGTTTTTCGTTGTTTTTTGAGATGGCGGGGGCGATTTCGCGTCTCTTAAATAATCCAAAATTTCACTGATGAAGATGCCCCCGTACTTTTGAAGTTTATATTCGGCAACGCCGATGATTTTCAAAAAGGAAGCGTCGTCGGTCGGGTAATCCGTTGCCATTTGGCGCAGGCTGGTATCCGCGAAAATGATGTAAGGCGGCAAATTTTTATCCGCCGCGATTTTTTTCCTCAAAAGGCGCAAGCGGTTGAACAAAAAGGAATCAAATTTCCCAACCTCGATTTTAGAAGCGACTGACGGCGCTGTTTTCTTAGAGGGAGTTTTTTCAGTGTCGGCTGTGCCCGCGAAAACAGTCTCTGTCTTTTTATCAGCGGCCGCTTTTCTTTCTTTTTTCGGCGGCGCTGCAGTCTCGTTATTATTAATTCCATCAGAAAGCAGGGATTTTCTGCCGCCGTAAATGATTGCGCCATCTGTCTTTTTGACGGAATCGCGATACGTTCCGCTTCCGTCCTCAAAGCCTACGTTTTCATCTCCAAAGTCTTCGTTTTCATCTCCAAAGTCTTCGTTTTCATCTCCAAAGCCTTCGTTTTCATCCTCAAAGCCGTCATTTCCGCCACCGAGATTTTCGCTTCCGCCACCGAAATCTTCGTTTCCGTCATCAAAGTCTTCGTTTTCATCTCCAAAGCCATCATTTCCGTCCTCAAAGCCTTCGTCTCCGCTGTCAAAAATGTCATCCGCTTCATCGATGAACGCGCCGCCGGCTTTCTTGTCTTCGACGGCTCCCGGGAGAACGGTTTTGCCTTTTGAAATTCTTGATATCGGCGGTTCGGTCAGTTCGATTTTCATTTCGCCGGCGATGACTTTTTTGCTGTTTTGACCTAATTTGATAATCGGATATTTTTCGCCGCTGACGCTGAGGCATCCGGACCGGATCAGTTCGCTGCCGATACGTTTCCATTCGTTTTTGGATGTTTTTTTGCCGGCGCCGTGAATCGACAGTTTGTCATGACGCATGTCTTTTACTTTTTGCGTTTTGGCGCCGTACAGTACGTCAACGAGATGAGACATGCCAAAGCGCTGGCCCGTTTGATTGACGCATTCTATCAGCAGGAGCGCCTCGGCCGTCCCATCCACTTTTGAGCGCGGATGGAAGCATGAGTCACAGTTGTCACACGGCTCCTTGATGTCTTCGCCGAAATAGCGCAGAAGAACGTTTCGGCGGCAATCGGTACTTTCGCAATAGCTGATAATTTGGGACAGCTGCAAAAAGGCCAGGTCTCTCTCCTTCTTGCTCGGCTTTTTCTCAATCAAATAACGGATTTTGTGCCAGTCACCGCGGCTGAAAAAGAGAATGCATTCACATTCCAAACCGTCGCGGCCGCCGCGGCCTGTTTCTTGATAATAGCTTTCCAGATTTTTCGGCAAATCGTAGTGAATAACGAAGCGGACGTCCGGTTTATCAATCCCCATGCCGAAGGCGACGGTGGCGACGATGATATCGACGTCGTCTGAAATGAAACGGTCCTGATTACGCGACCGCCGCTCATCGGAAAGGCCCGCGTGATACGGCAGCGCCGAAAAGCCGGCTTTAGAGAGGGTCAGCGCCAGCCGTTCGACAGCGTCGCGGCTTTGGCAATAAATAATGCCGGATTTGTTTCGGTTCTTTTTCAAATAAACTTCCAGTTGCTTCATGACGTCTTTTTTTTCCACGATTTGGTAGGACAAGTTCGGGCGGTTGAAGCTTGAAATTTTAATAACGGGGTCGTTCAGGCGCAGAACATGAACAATATCGCGGCGGACGCGTTCGGTTGCGGTTGCGGTCAGCGCGGCGATGCAGGTATCGGGAAAAAGGTCTCTCAGCTGAGACAGCTGGCGGTATTCGGGACGAAAATCGTGCCCCCATTCCGAAACGCAATGCGCCTCGTCGATTGCGAAAAGACTGACTTTCGCTTTTTTCAAAAGAGTGATCATGCCTTTCATCATCAGCCGTTCGGGAGCGACATAGAGAATCTTCAGGCTGCCGTCCAAAAGACGGCGTTTGACGTCAATAGATTCCGATTCGGAAAGCGTGCTGTTCAAGTAAGCCGCGTCAATTCCGTTGGAAACGAGCCCGTCCACCTGATCTTTCATCAACGAAATCAGCGGCGAAATGATAACGGCGGTTCCGCTTTTCATGAGCGCCGGAATCTGATAGCAAAGAGATTTACCGCCGCCGGTCGGCATAAGAACAAAAACGTCTCGGTCCTCTAACAATGCTTCGATGACTTCTTCCTGATTCGGGCGAAAAGAGGTGTAGCCGAAGTTTTTCTCAAGAATGGTTTCCATTTCGCTTTTTATATTGTTCATATTGACGGGACCCGGATTTCATTTGACAAAAGTTGACAAATGATTAACAAATGATTAACAAATGACTGACAGATGACTGACAGATGGCTGACAAACGACTGACAGATGACTGGCAAACGACTGACAAACGACTGACAAATTGGTTGACGAATGACTGACGAATGATTAACAAACGTTACACTTCTGACATCTGAATTTATTGAAAACATTAAAAGGGCTTTGGCTTGAGGGGTGAAAGTATTACACTTTGTTCCAAAGCACAGCAAAAGCTCAACGGAATGAAAACGAGCGGAACGAGAAAAAGAGGTGGGGTGAAGTACTGAGAAATCAGTATTTCGGCGCGCGTCTGACTTTTCGGGTCACGTATCCGGCAACTCTGTTGCGGATGATTTTGCTCTCGATAGTCGTGTATTTGGTCACAAGAGCTTTGTTTTGGTCAAAGTCGCCTGTGAAGGCGTCGCCGTATGTGTTTAAAAGTTTAAATGAAATGGTTTTGATGTTGGATGGTCTAATGTTTCCCATGCTGATTCCTCTTTTATTTAATTTGATAATCCTTATTTTTATGTTAATTAAGACAAACGTTGTCGTTTTTTGGTAAATGTGATAATGATTTGATGATGATTAAATCAAAGACAGATTTAATCGATAATCGGTTTAATCGAAATGATGATACTGATGATACATATGAAAATGATACATATGAATTGAAAAGATGCGCCGAGCGCATGTCAATTTATATAAACCAAAGCATTTCAGCGACTGAACGGTTCGCTCAGATTTATACTTTTCTCACCGTGAAGGAATGGCAAATGTTTCTCTTTACTTAAATAAATTCCGTTCAGAACGAAAATAGTTTTTGCGCTTCCGCGCGCCGAAAACCTCTGCCGCTTCGTACCGTGTCTTTTTTGCGATTTCAAAACTCAAACACCATTCCGTCATATCCAAGCGGCAATCTTTTCGCTTCGATATCATGGGGCCCGTAAAAGTGGCTCAGATGCGTCAAAACCGTTTGCTTCGCGTTGATTTTCTCCGCCATTTCGAGCGCCTGCTTCGCATTCATGTGTTTTTTAACTTCCATGTGTTCGGGAACGATGGCGTCCACGATAAACAGGTCCGGATTTTTGATGTATTCTAAGCTTTTTTCCGGAATGACCGCTTCCGAATCTCCGCTGACGACGATTTTATGAATCCCGTCGGAAATGACAACGCCACAGGGCAGTTTTTCGGGGAAGTGGACGACTTCGAACATTGAGAATTCAAGGCCGATCAGCGAAAACGGTTCGTGAAGGCCGACGTAATGCTTCACGGGCTCAATGAAGTGCACGAGGTCTGAAATATAATCAACAGTGTCCTTGATACCGTAGACATGGACTTCCTTTTGAACGCGGTAAAATTCGGGAAACCCGCCGTAATGGTCGTAGTGGCCGTGCGTCCAAATAACGCCGTCGATGTGGCCGGCGCCGTGATTCAAAAGCTGCGCCCGCATATCGGGGCTTGTGTCAATGATAACGCTTCCCTGCTCGGTTTGAACAAGAACGGAAAAACGCGTCCTTTGGCTTTTAGTGCCCTTCTTCGCGTCGGCGCACGCGGCGCAGGAGCAGCCGATTTCCGGCGTCCCGGGCGCATCGCCCGTTCCTAAAAGCGTAATTTTCATTGTCATTAACCATTCTGATTGACCTCTTTCTATTTCAGCCTTTTTAAAAACTGGGCTGTTTCGTTTGATGTTGTTTTTAAAAAAAACAGGTTTGGTCTTTTTTGAGTTTGATTGGATTGAGTTTGATTGGGATTGAGTTTGATTGGGATTGGGTTTGATTGGGATTGGGTTTGATTGGGATTGAGTTTGGTTGTGATTGAGAAAACGGGCGGCACGCGCGGGCGGGGGCGATGGATTCGGCAAAGAGCGGGCGGCGTTATTTGGAAGAATGGAGAAATGGTTTAAAAATGGTTTAAAAAATAGTTGAAAAAAGATTAAAACCGTTTTTATCTCAATCCTTACTTTCGGAATATGAATAAATATTCATGTGCAAGCAACAGAAAATTGTACTTTACACTGTTCGTTTTCCAGTAGCCGGTCGCTTTGCAATTATGTTGTTCTTTGATGACGATTTCTTTCGTGGTGAAACCTGTCCGCTCAAAGATTTTCATCACGTCAAAGCTCATTGGAATGACGCATCCTTTTTTGCGTGTGTCGCCCATAAGAATGGCACAAAATTTTCCGGACTTTAGAACACGATAACTCTCTGACGCAACTTTTTCCATTTCAAAAAGAAAGTCTTTTACGCCGCAATGTGATAAATCATTATCAATGTCTTCGCTGTACTGAATAATGTCAGCATAAGGCGGGTGTGTACAGATAAAATCAATACTTTCATCCTGAATAAAATCTAATTTTCGGGCATCGCCCTGCTTGATATTAACGTTCCCCGAGTTTGGATATTCAAAAGTGGTTTTTTCGCGGCATCGCTCCAATGCATCGAGATTGACATCAACGCCGATAATGTTACGGTTTAATAGTTTTGCTTCTACAAGTGTCGTACCGCCGCCGGCAAATTGATCAAGTACCATGTCTCCTTCTTTGGAGTATCGCAAAAGCAGATTTCGCGGTATATACGGTGACCAGTTGCCTCTGTATTTGGCATCGTGAGTAGCCCAGTTACCCCGATCGGGAAAACTCCAGACTGTATTCATTTCAAGTTCAAAATTTTCAGGTGCCCACTTCATACTTGTCATACATTGGTCTCTTCCGGATCTTCTTTGGTGAAGCAAAAGCGCTTTTATCGAAAAATTTCAGTCATTATGCCGGCTTCCATATCCTTGATGCTGTAAATATGTTCCATAATTTCAAATGTTTCTTCAAGGTTATTCTTTGCGAATTTCCAGCCCTGACCATCTGTGAACCAAACAAATTTAAAACCATTGATTTTCTCAGCCTCCAATGCGAGAGTCTTATAACTGCGGGCTGTTTCGTTTAATTTCGAGCCTCCGCTTGTGTAAAAGTTTGTTTCGATTCCGTATATGACTGATGGGGTTTTGACAACAAAATCAAAACGCTTTTCTGCTTTCCCCTGATTGGATAATCCGGAGAGGTCAATATTCCATTTTGATTCAATTGAACTGATAGTCATTTCTTTAAAATACGTCTCACCTAAAATCAATCCGGCCTTTTTCATATATGAATCAACAAGATTCTCCATCATGTGTCCGCCGCGGTTTTTCCGGCCATTGCTGTCAAGACCGGTTTCAACACCCGTGGCGTAGTCGACAAGATTAGAAATATTGTGATTTTCCATTAAATCGAAAAGCTTCGTTTTCCTCATAAAAATTTTATACTGCTCGATTGAGTAGCGCATATTGCGAAAAGAGTAAATGAATTCACCGTCGCCGTCAATGGCATAGATTTCATCCCCGCGAACGGCAAGAAGCAACGGAATACATTTTAATGTTTCAGGATAACGAGCGATAAGGTCTTCAAACTCCTTTTCGATATTTTCTGATCCGAGGAGTGAATTCAGGATGTTTAATTCCACTTTGATCATATCGATATTTCGGTGAACCTTAGAGAAGTTAACATAGTAATCATAGTCAGAGATGCTGGCCTTAAATTTAGAGAGCCATTCTTCAAAATTTCGCATTATTCTCCCCCGAATGCATTGCAAATCAATAATTCGCTGATTTTTCCGCGTGAGTTACCGACGGAATTTATTGAGCGGTTGGCGTTGATTCTCATTATTCTGTATTTTGAGTATAGTTTGTCAAAGAAATCATCATTTTTGTCTGTGTTTTTGGGGTCACTGTTACTTGCGATAATGTATGCACCGCAACCACTCATTTCATCAATAAACCGCGCAAGTTCTGCCTGCTCTTTGTCACCGAAACCACCCTCGGCATAGGAGGTAAAATTTGAGGTCACTGTAAGCGGCCGGTATGGCGGGTCGAAATATACGAATGTGTGTTCATCAATAAAGCTCTGCGATTCTTTATAATCGGCGCATACAATCGTTACTTTCTGCAATTTCTCCGATACCGTTAATAAATTCGCTTCATCGCAGATGGTCGGGTTTTTATAGCTCCCCTGAGGCACGTTAAACGCGCCGTGTGAGTTGACGCGATACAATCCGTTAAAACAAGTTCTGTTCAGAAAAATGAATAAAGCCGCAAGCTCCACAGGTTCGTTTCCCGTTGCTTTTAAAACATTGAAACGGTCACGACTTGCATAGTATATTTCTTTACGAATTTGTTCATTTACAGGAAGATATTGCTTTTCAAGGCTCTTCAAGGTATCAATCAATTCGACTCGATTGTCACGAATAGCCATATATGTTGCAATGAGTTCGCGATTGACATCGCTGATGTAAACTTCTTTCAAATCATAGCGGCTTAAAATATCAAACAATACTGCGCCGCCGCCGACAAACGGCTCTGCGTACTTAGTAATTGATTTTCCCAATGCCGCAGGATATTTACACCGAATGTCATTCAAGATTTGAGACTTGCCGCCCGCCCATTTCAAAAAAGGTTTGACAGGCATATCTGCGGGCGGATCAAAGCGGGTAATACGCCCATCTTCCGGTTTGTGAGCCGATTTCGGAATAAGCCACATATTTCCGATAAACTCCACTCCATCGATACGATTTTCTGAACAAAGCACTGCAATACGCCGCTGTGTAATATTCCATTTTTGAGCGGCTTCTTTTGATGTCATAAATTCCATTGAGGTACCCCTTTGTTCGAATTATTGTATTATAATATTCTAATTAAAGAACAATAAAAAGATGATACTAGGGTTGTATCATTTTGTAAACTTCATAAAAACTCATAACTGCCTGACCTTATATAAACATTTTGAAAAAAACGAGCTTGACATCGAATTTAATAAATGTTTGAGAAAAGAAAAACAAATATAAAAAAGGTTAAAATCGGTTTATAAAACGGTCAAAACCAAAAGGTCAAAACCAAAAGGTCAAAACCAAAAGGTCAAAACCAAAAACCCAAAACCAAAAGGTCAAAACCAAAAACCCAAAACCAAAAGGTCAAAACCCAAAACCAAAAACCCAAAACCCCAAAAAATCAAAATTTCCCAACGCGCCCTTCCTCATCCGTTTGTGTAAAAACCGCCGCGCCTTCTAAATTCTGTAAAGTGGTTTTCGCCAACTCATCCATTTCCGCCGGAGACAAAAAGGCCATTTCTTGAAAGGCCGAATCATTCGTGTTTTGCCCTTTTCCCTGCTGAAGAACGTAAGTCATCTTCTGTTTTTGTAAAACATTTCCACTCAGCCATTTCGCAATCAGGCGGATATCTTCTTTGGAACCGGCGATATCCGGAAAAACCGTTGTCTTGACTTCAAGTTCAAGCGAACTGCTGTCAACGATTTTTATCGATTCGGCGATGTTCGGCGCAGCGGTTGGAGAAGAAAAACCGATTACTTTTTCATGAGACGGGAGCGTCAGAGGCGCTTTGATGTCTATGAAAAACTTGTCGGCCAAGCCTTTATTTATCAAATCGGAAACAGCCTCGGGATAAAAACCGTTTGTATGAATGCCGACGCGTAGATCGTTCGCCTTTGAAAAGGCGGCGATTTCTTCAACGGCGGCGGCCTGAAGCAACGGTTCGCCGCCCGAGAAAACGACGGCGCTGACGAAAGGTTTGGATTCCAGAATTCTTTTTTGAACCCTTTCCGAGTCAACCGGATGAGCAGCGTCCAGCAAATGATGATTATGGCAATAACCGCAGCGGAAAGGACATCCTTCAAAGAAAATAACCACCGCGGAACGGCCGTGCCAATCAACTGTTGAAAGCGGAACAATCCCGCCGATATTTGCCTGCATAACGGATAATTAGGAAACAGGATTATTTGAAGGTTTCAGAAGAACAGAATAGTAAAACGGAAATGAAAACGGAAATGAAACGAAAAAGAAACAGGATAAAACATGATACAAGATGAAACAAAATAAACAAGATAAAACAAGATAAACAAGATGAAACAAGATAAAACAAGATAAAAGGATAAACAAGATGAAACAAGATGAAACGGGATAAAAGGATAAAACCTGATGAAACAGAATGAAAGGGATAAAAGGATAAAACAGGATGAAACAGGATGAAAAGGATAAAAGGATAAAACCGGATGAAAATAGAATGAAAATAGAATAGAAAGGGGATGAAAACGACAAGAGGAGACTGAAAAAAACAGAGCTGGAAACGGGATAATTAATATAATACCTAAGTCAAATGTCCGACTTCAGAAAAGTTCGGCGGCAGCGGATAAATATGACGGTTATTAAATAAAAACAGAAAGTTTTGAGAGTTGCCCTGATTTTTTCTTGACACAGACGTTGCAGATGTTGAAAACTTTTCAGACTCAGAAGACTTTTCAGACTTAGAAGACTTTGAGAACTTTGTCTGCAATTGAAAAACGATCGTTTACAAATTTCGTTTTTAAAAAATGGAAAAACGAAGAAGGAGAAGAAAAAAAAGGTATTAGGCAGATTAATTTTTCCCCAAGCGACACAAAACGAACCGCCCGGCGATCAACAAGGGCGCAAAATTATAAAAAGGAATTATTTCCAATCTGAAAAAATATAGAAATGCATTTAAGGGATGATATTTAGAAAAAATCTACCACGTTTTATGTAAAACTATGTGAAACGTTTTATGTGAATAATTCCGAGACGAAATTTATTCGATAGAATAAAATATGGTATTTTTGGGAGGTGTGGTTTATCCAAAAGCAAGAATTATTGCGGGTGCATGCTGATTTAGTAAAAATGAAAAACAACTTTGAAAAAATGGGCCATAATCAAAAATTTGGAGAATACTACTCATTATTGATTAATCCGGGTCATATTCACAAAAGTAAAAATGAACACGAAAAAGCTATTTTTGTTCTCAGCTCGACGTTATCCATAATCGTCGCTGAAGAAAACGCTGTATATCAGGCAACAAGAATGAAAATAGACAGAATGAAAAAAGGGCAAAATGATGATTTTTTTGAAATCGGGGGCGAAAAAGAATAAACCGGATATCAAAAACAAAACAAATCGCATGAGTCACATGAATCACATGAATAAATGAATTACATGAATCGCATGAATACATGAATCGCATGAATACATGAATACATGAATCACATGAGACATGAGTCGCATGATCACACAAATCACATAATTATCCTTTTTTATTTTTTTTCAAAATCCCAAATGATTCCATGACTTTTTTGTTCATCTCGGCTGTCCCGATGGTGATTCTGACCGTGTTTTTTCCGATATTCAAAAAAGAATCGCAACTTCGGATAGCAACGCCGTTTTTCAGAAAAATGTCAACCGCTTCTTTTGACGTGTTCGGGGAAACGTCAACGATGATGAAATTGCCTTCCGACGGATACGCTTTGTAAGGCGTCTGTTCGGTAACGGACACGATTAACTTTTTTCGTTCTTCGCGAACCGCTTTGACGCCTGCCGTCATGTCGTCCGAACCCTCCAAAGCCGCAATGGCCGCCGTCTCAGCCAAGATGCTGACTGAAAAAGGAGGCAAAACGCGCAGAAGGTTTTGAGCAATCCAAGCGGGAGCGAGCGCGTAGCCGAGACGCATGCCGGCAAGGCCGAAAGCTTTGGAAAAAGTTCTTCCGATGACAATGTTTTCGTATTCATTTACCAATCCGCAGAGGCTTCCTTTTTCGGAAAACTCGACATAGGCTTCGTCAATAAAAATGATGGCGTTGACTTGTTCCGCCAGCCTTCGAACATCGGCCGCCGCGATAACGTTGCCCGTCGGGTTGTTCGGTGAGCACAGGAAAATAATTTTCGTGCGCTCGGTAACGGCTTTCAGAATTTTGTCAATGTCAACGGCATAATCCGCCTTCAGACCGGCGTAAACAGGAACGCCGCCAAGACCGGCGGCGGAAATACCATAATATGTAAATGTCGGCGCCGGCAGAATCACTTCATCGCCTTCGCGAATAAACAGTTTGTTCAACGCGTCAATCAAGCTGTCCATACCGGGGCCCGCCGCAACGATATTATCAACGGGAAAGCCTGTGTATTTTGTCAATGCCGCCCTTAAATTCGACGCGTCCGCCGTCGGATAAAGAGACGCTGTGTTGGCAGCCTCTGCAATCGCTTTCACCACTTTGGGAGACGGGCCAAACGGATTTTCGTTGGCGTTTAACTTAATCACGGATGTCGGGTCCAAGCCGTATTCGGCAGCGATTTGAGATGTCGTTTTCCCCGGAATGTATTCGGGAACATTAGAAACGGACGGATTGAGTAAGGAGGCGAAAGCCTCTTTCGCTTTTTGAGACACGGATTTCCCCCGGTTTTGATTGGATGAACGGATGCAATTCTATGCAAATTTCAGTTCTTGATAGTGATGTCAATTCTTTGAGATCTCAATTCTTTGAGATTTCAATTCTTTGGGATTTCAATTCTTTTGAATTGATTCAATGACGGCGACCACGCGGTCAGCCTCTTCTTTCTTAATTGTCAGCGGCGGCAAAAGCCGAATAACGTTACCGGCGGTCACGTTTAAGAGAACGCCTTGCTGAGCGGCAGCATCCATGAAGTAGCCGCATTCGTGATTCAGTTCAATGCCGATCATCAGTCCCATGCCGCGAATATTGACAACGTCGTCGCGTTTCATTTTGGAAAGTTTTTCCATGAAATACCGGCCCATCTGCTCAGCGTTTTGAAGCAGTTGTCGCTCTTCAATCGTTTCAATGACTGCCAATGACGCCGCGCAAACGAGCGGGCTGCCGCCGAATGTTGTGCCATGTTCGCCCTTTTCAAAGGATAAACCGTCCCGCGCCGCAAAAGCGCCAAGCGGCAGGCCGCCGCCAATTCCTTTAGCCATTGTTAAAATGTCGGGAGAGACGCCGTAGTGGTCTTTGCAGAACCATTTTCCGGTGCGGCCGAATCCGGTTTGAACTTCGTCGAAGATCAAGACGAGGCCTTTTTTGTCACAGATTTCGCGAACTTCTTTTAAGTATTCTTTATTGGAAACGTGAACGCCGCCTTCGCCCTGAATGGGTTCAAGGATGACGCCGGCGGTGTCGCCCTCAACCGCTTTTTCAATCGCCGACGCGTTGCCGTACTCGACAAAGGTGGCGGGTTTCACGAGCGGAACGAACGGGTCGCGATATTTGATGTTGGCCGTCGCGCCGAGAGAGCCGATTGTCCGGCCGTGGAAAGCGTTGTTGGTCGATATGAAACTGTTTTTCTTGGTGTGCAATTTGGCCAGCTTCATGGCGCCGTCATTGGCTTCAGCGCCGGAATTGCAAAAGAAAACTTTTGAAAGACCTGTGATGTTCACCAATTTTTCCGCCAAATCCGCCTGCGGAATGTTGTAGTAGTAGTTTGAAACGTGTATCAGGCGCGCCGCTTGTTCCTGAATGGCGCTGACCAGTTTTTGATTGGCGTATCCGGTCGCGTTCACGGCAATTCCCGCAACGCAGTCGATGTACTCTTTGCCGAAAACGTCAATGAGCGTTGAGTCCTTGCCGCCCGTAAAAAGCAACGGCTTGCGGCCGTATGTCGGCATGACGTATTTGTTGTCTTTCTCGACAACCGATTTGTAAACAGATTCGGGATCCATTATTTTTCACTCTTAATTAAATAATTATTTTGATTTGTTTGTTTTTTTGATTTGTTTGTTTTTTGGGTTTGTTTGTGAAAACGGTTTCGTTCGTTTTCATTTCTTCTTCATTTTTTCTTCAATTCTTTGCCGATTGAGAAAGCGTTGCCGATCTCTTCGCCGACGCCGTAATAGTTTCTGTCTGTCGGGGAATAAATGATCGGTTTCAGCTTTTGGATTTCAATGCTGTCTTTGTGGTCCAAAATATCTTCCCGCGCTTTGACGTCCACGATTTTTCCGATAATGACAAAGTGGGTGCCGAGATTCATTCTGTCCGTCAGCTTGCATTCCAGATGCATCGGAAATTCGGCGATGTACGGCGCGTTGACTTTTTCGGCTTTGACGGCTGTTAAGCCGGCGCTTTCGATTTTGTTGGTTTCTCTGCCGCTTTCAATGCCGAAATAATCGGCTTCTTTGACATGTTCTTCCGACGGAATGCAGATTGTGAATTCTCTTTTGATGATGATGTTTTCATAGGTGTATCTGTCCGGCCGAATCGCCACAAAAACGGAAGCGGGGTCGGAATTTGCTATACCGCCCCAAGCGGCGGTCATCGCGTTGGCGCGTTCGTTTTTGTCATATGTCACGACAACCCACGTCGGGGTCGGAAAAGCGGCGGTTGAGGGCCCGAGGGATTTGAAAGTCATTTTAAGTCTCCTGATAATTGAAATGAAAGTCTGTTTGATTAGGAAATTATTTAGTATAAATTTATTTTAGCATAATATGATTTAACTTATTAAGTTATGTCTGATTATGTCAGAAACGACCCGATTTTTCAAGGCTTCCAAGAGCAGAATTCGGGGCTTTTTTAAAAGTTTGGATAGTAAAAAGATATCATTCGCTTCCCCTCTTGACACAAAGTCATCCGTTACGAATCATTTAAATATTTTAAAAGACACTTTAAGACGCTCTTTTTTATTCTAAAATTTTAAAAGCGCCGTTGTGGCTTAGCGGTATAGCGGCTGATTCGTAATCAGCAGGCCGAGGGTTCAAGTCCCTCCAGCGGCTTTCATTTTTTAAAAACAAAAGAGGAAACTTGTTTCCTCAATTTCATTTTGGAAGTTTCAGTCTTAGCTTTGCTGCCGTTTAGCCGTTTATAGTCATAAGAGGCTGCCGGCTTCTTTGACAAATACTTCTTCTTTGGATGCTTCATTATCAAGCGCTTCTTTGACAAGTGTTTCTTTGCTAAATGTTTTTCTGCTAAATTGATGTTCAGCGACGGATTGTTTTGCAATCTGTTCAACAATTCCCATTCACAAATTTAATATTTTTTGAGAGTTCATATATATTTTACGGATAAATACATAAAATGTGTTAGAAAGATATATAATGTCAAAGAGGTATATTGGAATTTGTTGAAAATGAGATTTGAGAGAAAACAAATAATAGTTCACTCAGCACTCAAATGAACAAAAATAGGTTGTAAAAACAACTGTAGTGAAAACAATAGTAGTAAAAACAACAGTCGTAAAAACAAAAGTGATAAAAAAATGTTTGAAGAAAATTTCTTTGAAGTTGAAGAACTTCAACTCGAAAACGAAAACGTTGTATCATACGAAGAAACGTTGGATGTAGACAGATATATCAGAGCGATGAAATAACGCTTTGACCAAATTCTTATTTTTTTCCGGTTCGGAAGAAAAATGAATTCGGATTCTAATTCTTTTTTTGAAAAACGAAATTGAAAACATATTGAAACGCAATTGAAAACACCAGTTGAAAACACCAGTTGAAAACACCAGTTGAAAACACCAGTTGAAAACACCAGTTGAAAACACCAGTTGAAAACACCAGTTGAAAACACAATTGAAAACACAAGAAACAAGCTGTCCGCTTCAAAACCAATTTAAAAAAAACGAGTGGGATAGCGCGGATTTGAACCGCAGTCCGAACGTCCCGAACGTCCGAGGATGGACCAAGCTACCCTACTATCCCGAGGGTGATGAAAGGTAAAATAGACTGCTTTTATTTTAATCTTATGGGATAGTGCGGATTTGAACCGCAGTCCAAGCGTCCCAAACGCTCGAGGATGGACCAAGCTACCCTACTATCCCGATTTGATGTAAAAACACGATTTTTCGGCTCACCGCAATCATATTTATGAATACGAGTGAGACGACATAACAACGCGTCATAATTTATAAAGATTGTGATTTCTCCCAAATACGTGCGCCTGCGAACACAAACGGCAGAGAGAGGGGGAGGAGGGAGAAGAAGGAGACGGCCTGACAAGCGAAAAGCGCAAAATTTTTCAAACGATTTTGCCGCTGTGTTCTTTGATGAGGTTCAGCAACTGTTTTAACTCTTCAACGCCGTCACCGGCCGTTTTCAAGAATTCGCCGACTTGTTCGCCTGCAACGGCGCCCTGCGGCGACGCTTTGATCAGTCCGTCCTGTTCAAGAACGCGAAGCGAATAACGCACTTTGTGCGCCTGCATGCCTGTTACTTCCGCCAATTTTAAAATACCGATTGGCCCCTGCTCAATAACGATTTTCAAAACCTGCATATGGCGGTCAATCAATTCCAATTCGCTGCGGGCTTGGTCAAAAAGCATAGAAACAACCTGTTGAATGATTTAAATAATGAATAATTTAAACAATGATATGAATTTTAATGAGTTTCAATGAGGATTTAAGCCTTACTGTTCTTAAAAGTGACTCACGCAAAGGCGGGGGGTAAAAATGTTGTCACCGTGTCTGCTGCCGGACTTGCTGTCTGCTTAGCTGTCTGCTTAGCTGTCTGTTTTGCTGTCTGTTTAGCTGCCAAACTTGCTGCCAAACTTGCTGCCTGCCTTGCTGCCAAACTTGCTGCCTGCCTTGCTGCCTGCCTTGCTGCCTGCCTTGCTGCCTGCCTTGCTGCCTGCCTTGCTGCCTGCCTTGCTGCCTGCCTTGCTGCCTGCCTTGCTGCCTGCCTTGCTGCCTGCCTT
>Ga0123353_10000376_pt1 | contig 54670 bp, 53 predicted proteins | sample TergutLab28metaG_3_FD_92763 | JGI IMG/M metagenome (GOLD analysis project Ga0123353, IMG submission 92763) | Labiotermes labralis P3 segment gut microbial communities from Petit-Saut dam, French Guiana - Lab288 P3 | ecosystem: Host-associated > Arthropoda: Insects > Digestive system > Gut ... | reverse complement strand
TGGGCAAGGGCGATTTCGGCAAAATGAAGTCCTGCCTCGACAACCTTAAAATGGTGACGGGCCTGTCCTCCACCAAGGACAAAAAACACGAAAACCAAATGAAAACCGACGCCATAGCCGAACGTTCTGACCGCCGCCATAAAATCGACCAAAACGAATTGAACCCCGACGGCAGGCGGGTGGAGAAAAAGCGAATCGAAGGAAGCAAGGCAAAAGTGAAAATCGTAAAGAAAGATGAAATGGAAAACACCCAAAAATCAAACGACCCAAGGAAAAAGAAGTAACGTAACCAAAATCGGTATTGTACCGACGCACAAGCCCTGTGTGGACTAATCCGCGCGGGGCTTTTGGGGGTTCCAATAAACACAAAAACCCCGGTAGGGCACACCTTACCGGTTACAAGCAGCGGGGGTATGTATGGGAAACCTAAACATGATATTCGATGCTATTTTGGCCATTATCAGCATCTTCACCATGTTTGTGCTGATCAGGCAATTCCGCGGGAACAACAATATCAATAAAAACAACTACCTCTTAACGATGAACAAATGTTTTGACGAGCATGGCGACATGCAGTTAATCTATAATATATTGTCCGACAACGCGGAGTTCCCCGTTATGTGCGATTTTAACAAGATTGAATCGCACCAACTGTCGGCGTACCTAACCTTTTTGGAAAGTTTTAAGCTGTTGATCGAAAAGGGGGGCATCGTCAACGCTCAGGAATTGTTTAACCTGTTCGGGCACAGGATATTTTCCATCCTGCACAACAAGCAGATACAATGCATCGAGATAAAACCCTATGAAAGGCATTATGAAAACCTTTTCATCTTACATGAGGTGTTGTTTACCTATTGCATAAAAAGTAAAAAGACAAGCATACCGGGGATAATAAACGCCGCCTATTTCATTGACAACGGGCATTTTATCAAGGACGTACGCAGGTATGGTAAGGGGTATAAAAAATACAGAAAGGAAATTGAAGCGGTTATGGATGAGGCGAAACGGATATACGAACCCCAACGCATCGGCGGTATGGGGGATTTTAGTTTGGACATGCGGATAAAAAGCAAAAAATATGAAATCGGGGGTTGCTTTTTCAGGCATTGCACCGTTGACGACCATCCGATGATAACGAAGATACAGGAAAAAGTGGTGGACTACCTGCAAATAAACCAAAGCAACGATCTGTTCATCCCCACGGAAAGCGAGGCGATAAAAAGGCTGCTGGAACGCGAGGACGTGTTTTTTATCTGCGTCCAAACCCCCGACGGAATCTGCGCCTATTCCTGCGCGTTGTTCGGCGATTCCCACGATTACAGCTTAAGCCGCCATTTCACCGATAAAAAGGTCGCCACCTTCGATACCGTCGTGGTGCTCCCCGCTTTCCGCGGAAACAAATTGCAAAAAAAATTGCAAGACATCACGGAGGGGGAAGCGAAAAGGAAGGGGTACGATTCCATCGCGGCGACGGTTTCGCCCGACAATGTACACAGCCGCAATAATTTCATCCATAACGGGTACGCCGAACTAAAAACCATCGTATATACGGAGCAAGGTAAGGAACTCACAAGGCTCGTCGTCTATAAAGACCTATGACCGGATTCGTTATCAAAAAAGGGTTGGATCGCTTTTGCGAAACAACCCTTTTTTTGAGCTAAAAGCAACCCACCGACGTATACATAGAAAACAACGGAAAAAGGAACGGTGAACATATCATGGCAGATCCGAACCGGGAAGTATTTAAATACGAAAGCCTGGATACACGCGTCACCAAAAAGAACCTGGAAGGCACGGAAACCAGCCAATCCATGAGCGCGGTGATACGCAGCGGCGTTTCCGGCTTAAAGAACTGGTGGTTCAGCAAGGAACGGCGGATGAAGAACGAATACCTCAAAGCCGAGAACAACCTGAATAAGGTGATGAACACCCCGCGCACCATCAACAGCAAGGAAGACATGCTCAAAATGAACAAGGAAATCGCCGAGGCGTACCGCAAGGCCTATGATGCCACGCTTAAGATGGCGGAACAGCTCAAAAATTCCAAGGACCCCCAGCGCAGGGCCCTTACGGGCCAAATGGGCAGGCAGCTTACCCAAATGCAAACCAACCGGGGGCACCTTACGGCTATGATGCAAAAGGGGATTCAAGACTTCGACAAACCGGATAAACAGACGGAAACCAAGACGCTTTTCTCCAAATCCCCCGAGGAATTTTTCCAGGAATCGGAAATCACACGGTTTAATAATATGACGAAGTTTGGCGCCGGGGCGATGAACACCGTATACAAAGCCAAGGATAAGGAAAAAGACGTCGTCGTAAAGCCCGGGAACATGTTCCTGACCCATGAAAATGAATTTGACGACAAGGAAAAGGTCTTCAAAAATATTTACCGTTCCAATGAGGAAAGCGAGGAATTCAAAAAAACCTCTTATTGGAGCCAGCACGACAAAATCGGGTACGACGGCAAGGAGGACCTCTTCTCCGTGGAGAAGCCCTTATATAAGAACGTATGGAACAAGGACAAGGGTGGATTCGAGCAAACGCTGGTGGTGGAAAGCGAGCAGAAGCGTACCATTGAAACCGCCTTCCGTGACCAGGGGGCCTTCGCCGTCTCACAACTGCTGGGCTTCGACGTAATCGTACCCACCAAGCTGGGCGTGGACGAAAACAACCGCTACGTGTCCACCATGGATATGGCGGAAGGCGTGTCCGGCCACCATTACAACGGGTACATTTCAGACGCGTATAAAAACGAGCTGGTAAAAAACATCGACAACGCGGGTTTTTCAAAGAAGGCTACGCAAAAGGAAAAAGACCGCCTGCTCGACATGACCGACCCCAGCTTGCAAAGGGAAATGTCGAAGCTGGCCATCGTGGATATCATCATCGGCCAGGAGGACAGGCACCCGGGCAATTTCTTTATCAGCGGCAAACCCGGCGATTACAAAGTTACGGGCATCGACAACGACTACTCTTTCGGTATGGGCAGCAGCCCGGCCACGAAGCAGGAATCCCGCCAATACGAAAATGATGAGAAATCGTATATCGATAAAAAAGGCACCTCTTTTGGGCAAAACCCCACGCATATCTATACCGCGCTTCCCGTCGTCTCACAAGATATTAAAGACAGCGTGATGAATATAACGCCGGACGATTTGCGCAACGTGCTTAAAGGCACCGTCGATATGGGCGATAAGGGCAGCGAACGTATCGAGGCCGCCGTAAAACGCCTGGAGGCCGTGCAGAACCACCTCAAGCAATGCAAGGTAATCCCCAAGGGTAAGGATTACAACGAACACACGGCCCAATTGCTGCTGCCTCCGGTGGATACGCTGACGGTTCCCAACCCCCCCCTGTACGACGTGGGCAAACTGGTGGATTACAATCACCCCGCGATGGAGGGCACGAAGACCAGCTCGCCTATGTATACCCTTTTCAACGATATCGTGGAGAACAACGTACGGTTCAAATGCATAAAACACGTAAGCGGGAATGCCTTCACCGATGAAAGCGATAAAATCGAAAATGCGAACACGGATTTGTTCGTCGCCCCGCCTTCCAAGTCGAAACCCGTGAGCAAACCCGCAAGCAAGCCCCATGTACCCCCGAAGCAATCCAAACGGTTTTAAGGAATCCAAACATAAAAAAAATTACGAAAGGTTGGATCTAACATGTTGGAATTTAACGAGCATCTGCTAGAAGTATTGGAAAGGAAGGAGATTGAAAACCATAAGGGCGCGCTTAAAAACATCGACAATTACAGCAAAACCCATAACATCTACACGAAGCCGTTGCAAAACTTATATCCCGATACCAAGTGGCACAAGGATGATTTCAGCTCGTTAAATAAGCTGTTGTATTTTGAAGAGCATATGGACGCGCAAAAGGAAAAGCATAAAAAATTGGAATCGGATGACCCCGAAAGCATGGAATTTGGGCAACGGAGGTTAATCTACGACGCGCAAACCATGGACATCATACGGGACCTGGGGGAAATGGCGAAAACCCGCAACATGATTGAAATGTGCGAGGAAATCGAAAAGGCACCCAGCACCTATACGCTTCTGCTTACGGGCCAGGCGGACTCACGCGAATCCCGGCGGGAAGTGCTGCGCACGGCGGGTGAAGTAAAGGCGGTATTACAACAAAGACTCACCGTTTCCCAACATATGATGGACGACAGGCTTGATAACCTGTCCTATATGGGCGGCGAAAACAAAAATAAAAAGCATCACTTCCGTTTGATGTACGCGGGGAACAACACCTCCGACTTCAGCGACAAGGTAAACGATGAGATGCTGGGTGAACCGACAACCGCCGGGCACGCCCGCATGAACGAATATTGCAAAGCCATGTTCGGGCAAAACATGGGCGGAATTATGAGCGCGTACGAAAAACCGGAGGATAAGTTCAAAAATATCTTTATCGGCGATAAAAGCCTTTATGATTTGGCGGATTCTGAGGCTTTATTATTCCAATCCGACGAAAACAAGAGCCAATGGATGATGAACAAGCTGGTTATCGCCGCCGCCGAGGGCAAGGAAAAAATCACCGCCTCCCCCAACCCAAGCGACCCGTCCGCAAAGGTCGATATCAACCCGATGACGAACGAATTTAAGAACGTGCCGAAAGCGACCGGATTAAAGGGACGCCTGCAAGACGTATGCGACATGTTTATGGATTACGGCTTGCTTAAAACCCCCTTTGAGATGATCCGCAGGGGCGTCGAAAAAATAAAGGACAAAATCAAGCCCATATCCGTGGACGATTTGGCAAAAACCGACAAGCAAAAATCCCGGGCTACCGACTGGCTGGAAAAGAAAGAGAGAAATCCGTTTGAGTTCAAAAAGGGCGCTTTAATAAAAGGGTCGGATTTGCCCGCCCCCAAGAAGCGTAATTAATCATAAGGAGGATGCATAATGGCAAAAGCGCATGATATCGCCGAAGCGGTAAGGGTTTTTTTAGGGAGCTTCGATGAGGAGTATCAATACGACGCCACCACCGAGCAGTTTGAGCTTGACATCGAATTAAAAAACCGGTTGGTGGCTACCCGGATGATTATGCTCGCGCAGGACGATGGGCTGACGTTGTATACCGTCGTCAACGTGTTGGCGGAACCACACGGCAGGGCGGATGTCGCCGAGTACCTTATCCGGGCTAATCACGGACTGCTGTGCGGCGGCTTTGAGATGGACATGGACACCGGAACCATCAATTATAAAACCTTTATCCATTGCGGCGGCGCGCCCCCGGCCGATTTGGATATGAAGGTGGGGATGGCGATGTCCATCGCCGCGTTGAACCGGTTCGGCAACGGTTTGATCGACGTAATTAATAACGAAATGACGCCCGAAGAGGCCGCAAACGAGGCCAAGGGCTTGAATCGGAGGGATTAGCATGGGATGGATGGAAACGCTGGACAAGACCCTTGACCACGCCGAGGGAACGATTATTGGCTTTATCGACAACCCGATAGCGGCGGCAAAGGCCACCGTTAAAGGGGCAATATATTTATCGATACACGGGGTCGTACTTGGATTAAAGGGACTCTTCGGGATAGGCAGTACAAAAGAAGAGGAGCATGACCGGGCGATGGGTAGACAGGAACCCGTAAAGGCCGGCAAAGCGGTGGAAAAAGACCCAGACATCAATGAACAACTTGCCGAAGCAATACGCAAACGGGACGAACTGATTAAAAAATACCAAAAATTCATCGAGAACACATTAAAACGGGAAGAGGCATACCACAAAAATTTAAAAGCGAACGAACCTCAGCCGCAAGTATCCAAAGCACCGCAGCAAGTACAGCCGCAACCGTCGGCGCCGCCGCTTCCGTATTCCCAAGAAAAGGCCAATGCGCCTTTGCCGCCGATTCCGCCCCAAGCGCCGCAGCAAGAAGCGAAGCAACCGCTGCCGTATTCCCAAGAAAAGGCCAACGCACCTTTGCCGCCTATCCCGCCCCAAGCGCCGCAGCAAGAAGCGAAACAACCGCTGCCGTATTCCCAGGAAAAGGCCAACGCGCCTTTACCGCCGATTCCGCCAAAAGCGCCGCAATACTCCCAGGAGAAGGCGAACGCACCTTTGCCGCCCATCCCGCAAAGTAAGGCGATGGACGGTAAACCCCTGCCGGAAATCCCGCAAAGTAAGGCAAAGGACGGGAAACCCCTGCCGGAAATCCCCGGTAGGCAACCCATGTCCGCAAAGGATTTGGATGATGTAGTCAAGAAATCGGATGTTAAACCCCTCAACCTGCCAAGCTGGCAAAACAAGGACAAAGTACCCCTCAACAAGGACGGGAAGCCCATGACCCTGTCGGAACGCCTTAACCTGCCGGGCAGGAATACCTACAACAGCAAGAAGTCCGCACCGCCGGAGCTGAAAAAGGACGAACCGGCCAAGGAAAAGGCCCCCATGCTGCCAAAGAAAAAGGTTTAATCAACGTATAAAAGATGCCAACGTAACAGGGGTTGTCTCGCTAGCGAGACAACCCCTTTGCTTTATTGGTCGTTGTTAATGTCACTCAGCTTATCTTACGGATGGAACTGGGCTTCTTTTGTACGGTTGGGGGATTTTGCTTTAGGGATTTGGTATTTTGCTGTTGCTTGGCCGGGCTCTTTTCCGGGAGTTTATTGAAGTCCCTTTCATACAGCGCTTTGCTGGCGTTCCCGTATTGCAGGTTGTTTTTTAACTGGGTATAGGGGTTATCGATGCATTTGAGCAGTTCATCGGCGGTTTCCTTGTTCAGCTCCTCGGGCTTGACCACGGGGCAGTCCTTTACGTACGATTGGAGGATATCGATCCGCCTTCCTGTATCCCGTATCGCGTTTTCCCCCTTTTCGCCCCTGTCAACGAGGCCGCGAAGGGAATCGCATACTTCCCCTTTATCCATGTCAAGGATTTTCTTCTTAAGGTCGGGGGTTACGAAGGGTAGGGTTTTCTTTAAAAAGTCTTCCGAATATACGCTGTTTTCATAATTGCTTGATGAAAAGGCACCGTCGTTGTCGATGCCGGTAAGCCTGTATTTATCCACGCCGTTTTTATCGGTTTCCTTGCTGATGAAGAAGTTGCCGGAATGCCTGTCGTACTGGCCGCAAACAAAGTCCAAGGCTTGCATGTTAATGGCTTCCTCTTGCAACGAGGGGTTGCTCAGGTCCGCGACAAAAGGCGATTCCATCAAACGGACGGTCCCGCAATTGTAGTTGATGACAGGCGTAAACACTTTGTTGTTCTTTTCGCAGGATTCCTTTACATAGTTAATATTGTCCTTGTATGCCTGTACGTCGTTTTCGTCCATCCCGGTGGCTACGGTAAGGGCGCTGTACCCCGGGGCGGAGTCCATCACGCTGACGTAACCCGTCTTATCGTCCATAGCCAGGCGGCTCTTAACGATACTACCCTCAAGCCCCATCATCTTGGCGACCATTTGCGCGCCTTGGTCGCGGAAGGCTGTTTCGTTGGTGTTTACGCTGTCTTTTTTGGCTTCGTCGTATATACCCAGGTGTTTAAGTTGTTTTTCATAACCGCTCGGTTCGTTTGAATTAATCCTCTTTTTTTCCCTTTTATCGGGAGTGGACACCATTTCCCCGGGTTTGACGAAATATTCCTTTTCTTCCAGGTTATTTATGTTTACCTTAGCCTTGTACAGCTCGTTGGTGGCACCCTTGGCCCCCGACGTCGCCGCCTCCAGAGAAAGCATTTTCGTATCCTCCATGCATTGTTGGAAGGTTTTGTGGGTGTTGTTCTTAAAGGCGTCTGATTCCAGCAGGTTTTGCGTGGTGGCGGCGATGTATCCGCGGTGGAATGCCATGGTTTGCATTTGATTGCCCAGTTGCCCCATTACGCCGGCATGTTCCCTGTCGAATTTCTTCAACAGCGGCGTTACCTCTTTCAAATATTTTGCTTCCTTTTTAAGCAAGCTTTTTTCAAATGAGGTAAGGCTGCGTTTCTTCATATCCTTAAACTCGGCTTTTTCCTCATCCGTTTTGTTCTTTTTCTTTTTCAGATCATCGTAGCGTTTGTTATGGCCTTGTTTCAGGTGGATTTTGTTAAGCTCTTCCTCCACTTCCTTGGGTTTTAAGTCCGTGCTCCACGCCGACCCGGTGTTTATATTTTTGTATATCTTTGCCTGGGTGTCCTGTATGATTTTCTCCCGGTTGGCGGACATTTCATCGGCGCATACCTTCGTCGCGTTGTAAGCTTCTTTGTAGCATTTCGCCACCAAGGAATTAGCGCTCATAAAATCCTTCCGGTTGTTCGGGATTTCCTGTTTCAAGGCCATGTTAAGCATGTCGTATTCCTCTTGCATTTTATCAAGCCTAACCTGCGCATTCTTAACCGATTTCGTAACCGAATCCGTAAAGTCCTTGTTAAGGGTTATTTCATTACCGTTTATCAAACTAAAAATCGAACTAAAAAAGCCTTTATATAATGGCATTTTAATTTTCTCCTTTTTACGCTACGTATCCGTCGGTTATTTCTTCTTTTGGGTGGGGGGTGGAAGTTGGGGTTTTGGGGTCTTGGGTACGGGGGGCGGGATTTTGGGTTTGAGGGTCTTGGGTACGGGGGGTGGGTTTTCCATTGAAAATTCGGGGTTCGCCTTTTCCCGGTTAAGGGGTTGGTTGCGGTTTTCAACGTTACCTAAGATGCCCAAGTCCTTTGCGTTGATGGGTACCCGCTTCGATGTATTCTCGCGAGCCTTGTTTTGTTTTTCGGACGTACGGTCCACGTTTTTAACATTTTTCCGGTCTTCATCCTTGAAGATGAAGCGGTTATATTCATCCAGAGGATAAACATCCTGCTTACCTTGGGTATTCAAAACCCGCCCATGTATCAAACCGGTGAAGAATTTGCGGTATTCCTCGCGCAGCCCGTCCTTTCGGGCCATGATCGCGTCCTCGTATTGCTTGCGTTTCTCCGGGTCACCGTCGCATTTTGAATCCAAGAAACCCTTAAAATTATTCAAATATTCATCCTTGGGTATCTTTTCGATTTTTTGGATGGCACCCATGCAGTCGTCGAGGTTCAGGTTCATTTCGCCCTTGGCGTACTTGGAGAATATCGTGTTGTATAGGGTATTGTTCGGGTTGGGTTGGAACTCCGTGTTCATGTGCTGCGCGCCTTCCTTGAAAATATGGGAGAAGGCTTGCTCTTTGTCGATGCCGCGCACGCGCCCTTTTTTATCGATTACGAAGTTTTCGCCCTTGGTGTCGAAGTTGCAAAGCAGCCAATCCGTTGTGTGTTCGCGCAGGATGTCGGGGGTAAGTTCCTCGATTTTTTCGATGGGATAAGACTCCGGGTTTTTTTGCCATTTGAACAAATCCACGGCTTTTGGGTCTACATCCACCATCTTTTGAAAGGAGCCGAAGCCATGGGCCCTTATACCCAACGCCTTAGCCTCGATAGCCGTATCGGGGTCAATTAATTTTTGGATGTTCGCTCCCACTTCCGTAAGGATGGCCCCCGAACGCTTGCTCATACCCACGCAGTTTACGGCTTCCTTAAAGAGCCACTTTTCGTTGTCATTACCGTAGATATACATAGGCTTCGTGCCGCCGAACCTTGCGCGTACGCCATCGCCCGTCAAGGTTTGTCCGCCGATATCGACATTTTCGGCCAGCGTATTGTCTTGCCTTCTGAAACGGGTAATAACGGACCGTAATGCGCCGTATATACCGTGCCGTACTTTTTTAGCGTTTTCTTCCCCAATCAGGGATTTAATGCTTAATGCCATACTATTCCCCCCGATTCCGATTTTCGGCTTCGATTACGGCTTCCTTCGGCGGTTTTCCGCTTTCTATTACGTCGATCAAACCGTCCCCGTAGCGGTTGATAACGGCGACGGGGACAGCCATTCCCGTAACGATATCACGCTCGGACGGCGGGCCGTCGTTGCAATTTACATACATTTTGTAATTAATCATTCCGTTGTCCATATCCAATTCAAAATTTCCGCCGGGCAAGCCATGATTGACCCGCGTTATATATTCGGCGGCGGCAAGCAGGGTTTCGGGCCATGCCTCCAAATGGACGGAAGCATATACGATTAATCCATCATCCTGCGGCACAAGGAACAATCGGGTACCGTTCAATCGGCATTCCAATTCGATATCCGCTTCAAACCGCACCGCTTCTTCGTCATATCGGTAATCCTCACCGAAGCCATCTAAAAATTTTTTCACCGCTTCGGCGATTTCAAGCCTTTTTGTCATGATAAAACCTCCCATTTTATTAATAAAAAAGTTCGCCGTTATTTACTACGATTAATAATGAAAAGCAGCTCAAAAAACAGTAATAAAAAGAACCGCGTCATATGAATGAACGTCGGGTCTTGTTGATGTTTCTGAATCGTTTCTCAGTATGGTCAAACGCGTCTGCCTATGATTATTTGAAAAACCGCACATTGGAAATAAAGCAATGTATTAATATTGTGTTAATGAACAAAGGCACCCACTCGGGATGCCTTTATTTACTGAGCTGGATGGATTTGAACCATCGAATGCAGGAGTCAAAGTCCTGTGCCTTACCGCTTGGCGACAGCCCATTGTGGGGAAGCTAATGGGGGGACTCAAACCCCCGACCTGCTGATTACGAATCAGCTGCTCTATCGACTGAGCTACATTAGCACGCGGCAGATAATATAGCAAGGATAAAAATGTTTGTCAATCGTTTGATGGGGTATGCTACAATAACGCGGTATTACCGTTCGCTTAAGGGAGCATACGCGTTTGGTTTTTTCGTCCTTGTTTTTCCTTTATGGGTTTTTACCCGTTTGCGTGCTGTTGTACGCGCTTACACCCGGTATCGGGCGTAGGAATATAATATTGATTCTCCTATCGTTGGCATTTTATGCGTGGGGAGAGCCGATTTGGGTAATCCTGTTGTTGTTTTCGGCGACGCAAGATTATTTTTGCGGGCGGGTAATCGGAAGGGCACGGAGGCTGGGGACCGAACGGCTGGCGAAGGGTGCGCTTATATTTTCGATTGCGACCAACTTAATGCTTTTGGGCGTGTTTAAGTATTTAGACTTCTACTTGTATAACATAGGCTTGGCGTTTAACGTGACCCCTACCCTGCCGGGAATTGCGTTACCCATCGGTATCAGTTTTTATACCTTCCAAACGATGTCATACACAATTGACGTGTACCGCGGCAAAGTGAACGTACAAAAGTCGTTCACCGATTTTTTATTGTTCGTTTCTTTGTTCCCGCCGTTGATCGCGGGGCCGATCCTGCGGTATTCGGAATTGGAGAAGCAGCTGCGCAACCGGCCGTTTACATGGGAGGGTTGCGCCGAGGGGATCACGCGTTTTTGCTGCGGATTGGGGAAAAAGGTATTGCTGGCCAACACTACGGGCGAAGTCGCATCGGGCTTACTGGACGGAAGGTTGTATACCCTCCCCGCTGCCGACGCTTTGCTGGGTATCCTTATGTTTACCGCGCACATCTATTTCGATTTTTCGGGTTATTCGGATATGGCGATTGGGTTGGGTAAGATATTCGGCTTTAAATACGGGGAGAATTTCCGCTATCCGTATTTCGCCAAGTCCATCGGCGATTTTTGGCGGCGGTGGCACATCAGCTTGGGGGCGTTCTTCCGCGATTACGTATACATTCCGCTGGGCGGGAACCGTAAACGGGTCGTGTTGAGCTTGACCGTTACGTGGTTTTTGACGGGATTATGGCACGGCGCGAGTTGGAATTTCGTGATTTGGGGGCTGTACTTCGCCGTATGGCTCGCGTTCGAACGGTGGGTGCTTCCGATTTTTCCGCGGAAAATTGCGGGGGTATTACCCATGATTTACACCTTCCCCGCGGTGGTGCTGGGTTGGGTGATATTTTATTTTACCGATTTCGCACGGTTGGTTGGGTTTCTAAAGAGCTTGCTGGGGTACAATGATTTTGCCGGGACGGAAACGCCATCCTTATGGCTGGGCCGTTTTCCGCTGATTTTGATTTGCTTCGCGGCGGCAAGCCCGAAGCCGAAAATATGGGCGGAACGATTAATTAACAAAGGCTCCGCACTCTACCCGATGTTATCGCTTTGTTATAATTCCGTATTATTATTACTTTCCACGGCGTTTTTGGCGGGGCAGAGCTTTAATCCGTTTATTTATTTCCGGTTCTAGGGGGCAGGTATGAAAAAACGATGGGCGATGATCATTTCACTTGCATTTTTTATACCCTTATTCGCGTTGGGTATTTTGTGGTGGCTTACACCCGCAGCGGATTATTCGGAAACGGAAAACCGCGCGCTGGCGCAGCGACCGCGCTTTTCCCTTCGGGAATTGTTTTCCGGGCGGTGGACGAGTGATTTTGACGAATACTTTGCCGATCAATTCCCGCACCGCGACGGCTTGATGGAAATCGCGGGGAATACCGGACGCGCTGTCTATATCGAACGTGAAGGCGGCACGGCGGTTATCCACGGCGACGAAAACCTCGATATCATCGGCACAATTACGGAGAACGACGGCAACTTCTTTTTAATCGTTGGCGACCGCATCATGCACATACAGGAAACCCATCATGAAAATAACGCCAATTATACGCGGGTAATGAACCGTTTCGCGCAGGCTGTCAGCCCGAATCTCCTTCATGGATTCGCCGTGCCCGATCGCCGCGTGATTTCGATGATCGTACCCAACAGCTTTGTCCTTTACGCGCCAAGCCAATATATAACCGAAGCGCACGATACGCGCGGCGCAATCAACGCGATATACAACGCGCTCGATGATCGCATTATCACAGTCGATGCTTTTTCATTTTTATATGATAATAAGGATGAATACCTCTTCTTCCGTACCGACCACCACTGGACGGCGCGCGGTGCGTGGCAGGCGTACGTTGCGTTTTGTGAGGCGATGGGGTTAACGCCGTGCGATATTACGCTTTGGGAACATGGTTATATCGAAGGTTTCGTAGGTTTACGTCACCGCCAAGTACAGGGACACCCACAAGCGGCCGTTGCGGCACGCAACCCCGACACGGTGGAATTTTTCCTGCCTCCGACACCCTATACCGCAACGGTTTTTAGCGATATCACAAAAGCCGACGGACGTGGGATCACGGTCGTCAACCCCCACCTTCCGCCGGATATAATGAATAAATACAACGTCTTCACCGAAGGCGACCACGCGCTTATCCATATCCATACCGATACGCGTAACGGTAAATCGATCGCGGTGGTTAAGGAATCCTTCGCCAACGCTTTTGTCCCGTTTTTACTTGCGCATTATGAAAATATTTATGTAATCGACTTCCGCCGATTTAACCGCGCGGACCAACCCACGCTTGACTTAGCCGCTTTTATGCGGGATCACGATATAAACGACGTATTGGTCATCAATAATTTTTCCGTCCCCAACAGCCGGGATTTGACGGACGCGCTGGAGGGGTTTATACGGAATTAACCAATACGTAATCGTGGTATTTTTAACGAAGGGCTTTTTACATGGTTTCGATATAGCGGCGCAGGTTTTCCAACCCGTAGGAGATACCGATCAACGGGTTTTCGATTCCTTCGAATTCAATAGATACATATCCGTCATACCCCGCGTTCTTTAAAATCCGCAGGCATTGCTGCACGGGAACCACGCCATGGCCTACGATCGCGCCGCGCAGGTGGTTGCCGCCCCGCGTACCGAAAAAGCCCTGTCCGGGATGGGGCTGGCTGCCGTTCTTTACGTGGAAGTCCTTGGCATGGGCATGAACGGTGTACGGCGCGATGCGGGAAACGGCAAGGATCGGGTCTTCGTCCACGCACAGGAAGTTACCCATATCGCACAGGATACCGAAATTGTCGTGGGCGACGGTGGCGACGAGCTTTTCCATACGGTCCGAATCTTGGGCAAAATAGCCGTGATTTTCCACCATGGTGCGGATGCCTTTGGTTGCGGCGTATTCGGTAACGAGGCGGCAACAATCGGCCAATGTACGCACCGCCGTATCGAAGGTGCCCCACCGACCGACACGGCAATCCTTTTTGATACCCCACGTTGCGTCATGGCGCATACCCTTCGCGCCGAGTGCAGCGGCTACATCAACCAATTTTTTGACGCGCTCGACTTCGCTTTCGGGCCCTTCTGCATTATTCAGGAAATCCGCGTGTACGGTGTAATTGACGACTTCCAAGCCGACTTCGGTACATTCCTTTTTTAATTGCGTTGCGTAGGCGATCGGGTCGTTCCCGAAAGGGACATGGTCGGCGAACTCAATGCCTTCAAAACCCATTTTCTTAGCGGATTTTATACAATCGCTTAAGGTCATCGTGCCGTCCTTCGTTAAAGCGGCGAAGCTGTAGGTGGAAACGGAGATTTTCATATACGGTTCGTCCCTTCGTTTAACATGTACCGGATTCCGGTACATGTATCTTACCATGTTTACAAGGGTTTCCGCTATGTTATACTAGGGTGATTTTTAAGGAGCGTGATTTGATGTACACGAAGGTACCCACTTCATTGCAATTTGCCGATCGTGAGCAGGCGGTTTTGGAATTTTGGCGCGAGCATGATATTTTTAATAAAAGCATCTCCCTTCGCGAAGGGGCGGATGCTTTTACTTTTTATGACGGCCCGCCGGGTGCCAACGGCCAACCCCACTTCGGGCATGTCATCACGCGGGCGGTAAAGGATTTAATTCCCCGTTACCAAACGATGAAGGGCAAACGGGTACTGCGCAAAGCGGGCTGGGACACGCACGGCCTCCCTGTGGAGTTGGAAGTGGAAAAGAAGCTCGGCATCAGCGGCAAGCCGCAAATCGAGGAATACGGCGTCGAACCTTTTATTAAAAAATGCAAGGAATCCGTGTGGACTTACAAAGCCACTTGGGAGGAAATGAGCCAGCGCGTAGGTTATTGGGCGGACATGGACACGCCCTACATCACCTACGACAACAAATATATCGAGTCCGTATGGTGGGCCTTAAAGGAAATCTGGGACAAGGGCCTGATCGAAAAAAGCTACCGCGTATCACCCTACTGCCCGCGCTGCGGCACGCCGCTCTCCAGCCACGAGGTAGCCCAAGGTTATAAGGATATAAAAGAAGCCTCCATTTTCGTTGCGTTTAAAGTCCTTTCCCCCGATTCCGAATTCCTTTTAGCTTGGACCACCACCCCTTGGACGCTCCCCTCCAACGTGGCTTTGTGTGTAAACCCCAAAGAGGATTACGTAAGAGCTTTGTTCGAAGGGCGTATTTATATTTTGGCGAAAGCCTTGGCGGAGACCGTATTGGGCGAAGGTTATGAAATATTGGAAACGCTTAAGGGAAAAGACCTTGAAGGCAAAAAATACGAGCCGTTGTTTGACTTTTCTCCCGAAGCCAACGCCATTGAGAATTATTGCACCGTAGTATGCGACAGCTATGTAACGCTGACGGACGGTTCCGGCATCGTGCATATCGCGCCGGCCTTCGGCGAGGACGACGCGCGTATTTCGAAGGGATACGGCTTGCCGTTGATCCAATTGGTCAACGACCAAGGATGCTTTACGGACGCGGCATACCTCTTTACGGGGCAATTCGTAAAGGATGCGGATAAAAACATCATCCGCGTGTTGAAGGAACGCGGGCAGCTTTTTAAGCGTAAGGAATACGAACACAGCTACCCCTTCTGTTGGCGGTGCGACACACCGCTTATTTACTACGCCCGTGACCAATGGTTTATTAAGATGAGCGAATTACGCGACGAATTGATGGCGGTGAACAATACCGTCAATTGGATGCCCGACCACATGAAAACGGGCCGCTTCGGTAATTTCATCGAAAACGTGATCGACTGGAGCCTGAGCCGTGAACGGTATTGGGGTACGCCCCTGCCGATTTGGCTGTGCGAAGCGGAAGGCTGCGGCCACATGCACTGTATCGGAAGCATTGAGGAACTGGCGGTAAAGGGTATCGACGTACCGGAGAATATTGACCTTCATAAACCCTACATCGATGCGATCAAATTGATGTGCTCAAAATGCGGTAACCGAATGTACCGCACACCCGAGGTCATCGATTGCTGGTTCGACGCGGGTGCGATGCCTTTTGCGCAGTGGCATTATCCCTTTGAGAACAGGGAGCGATTCGATGAACAGTTCCCTGCGGATTTTATCTCGGAAGGCGTCGATCAAACGCGGGGATGGTTTTATACGTTGATGGCCATTTCCACGATCCTTTTTGAAAAATCCCCTTACAAGAACGTCATCGTCACCGGCCTCGGTTTGGACGAAACCGGAAAGAAGATGTCAAAATCCAAGGGTAACGTCGTATTCCCCATGGACGCGTTGGGGAAACACGGCGCGGATGCGATCCGCTGGTATTTTTACATCGGCGCACCCCCGTGGAACAATTTCCGCTATTCCGACGAAATCATCATGGAAGCCCAACGCAAATTTATGGGAACCCTTTGGAATACCTACGCCTTCTATGTGCTGTATGCGGAAATCGATCAATTTAACCCGTACGATCATACATTATCCGAAATCGGAACGCTGCCCGCCATGGACAGGTGGATATTGTCGCGTCTGCATTCGTTAATTAAAACGATCGATGACGGCTTGGCTTGTTATGAGTTGACCGAATCCGCCCGCGCGCTGGAGCAGTTCGTGGATGAATTGAGCAATTGGTACCTGCGCCGCACCCGTAAGCGTTTTTGGGAAGGGGGTATGGAGCTGGACAAGGTAAACGCATTCCTCGTACTGCATACGGTTTTGGTCGAATTGGCCAAACTCGCCGCGCCCTTTGTGCCGTTTATGACGGAATTGATTTATCAGAACTTAGTACGGGGGTTGCCTACGAATGAGTCGTATCCCCTGTCCATACACTTAAACGATTATCCGGTTTATAACCCCGCTTTCATTGACACGCAGCTCGAAGGTCAAATGACCCTCGTGCTCGATATTGTTCAGCTTGGCCGCGCCGCACGCAATACCGCCAACGTTAAAACCCGACAACCCCTGCCGGAAATGCTGGTTGCTTTACCCTACGGTGTACGCGCGCCAAGCGATGATTACGTTGCGGTCATCAAGGAAGAATTGAATGTAAAATCCCTTCGTTTTGTGGATGACGCGGCGGGTTATACATCCGTCCGCATCAAACCCAACCTGCGCACCCTCGGCCCGCGTTACGGTAAGCTCGTACCCAAAATCACCGAAGCCCTTAACGCAAACGCCCCCGTTGTTATGACCGCTTTAAAACAAGGGAAATGGGAAACTTCCATCGAAGATACGGACGTTTCCCTCTCCATGGACGATGTACTGGTCGAAAGTTTACAAAAGGAAGGCTACTCGGCGGCGAGTGATAAAGGCATTACCGTGGTGTTGGATACGACCCTCACCCCCGAACTCATTGAGGAGGGTAATGTACGCGAACTGGTGAGCAAGTGGCAAACCATGCGGCGTGAAGCGGGCTACGAAGTAACGGATGCCATCACCGCGGGATACGGCGGGAACGATATGCTGGCAAGCGTTATTGATAATAACCGTTCCTTTATCGCCGCGGAATTGCTGGCCGATAAACTTGACCCTTCCCCTCCCTCACCCGACGCTTATGTAAAGGAATGGAACATCAACGGCGCGGATATCAAACTATGGGTTAGGCGCATATGAGTTACCGATTGCTCTGCACCGATGTGGACGGTACATTGTTAAACAGCCAAGGGAAAATAACCGAAACCGTTTGCGATGCCGTAAAAACCGCACTTGCCGCGGGTAAAAAAATCGTACTTTCCAGCGGGCGCACGTGGCATTCACTTAAATTCTACGAGGAAACGCTGGGATTGCACATCCCCGGCCAATACGGTATCGGCTTCAACGGCGGCTCGGTATACGAAATCCTTGGCGACGGCGAAGTTAAATTGCTGCACAACGAATTAATGCCCATTAAAACCGCGCATGAAATATTTACCACGCTCCCATCCGTCATAACCCAATATAATGAAATGCATATGCTTGCGTATAATAATGAAGGATATCTCATCGCCGAGGAAGCGCTGCGGGATTCGCGGCTGTTCGACGAAATGAAGAGGCTCGGCGCACGCGTCGTATCCGCATACGCAGACGAACGCGAAGACGTATACAAAATCCTCATCCACGGCAAACATGAAGACTTATTGGAGGTCGCCGCATATACGTCCGTACATTTTGCGGGTAAATGCCAAGTCATGTTTTCCGCGCATTCCTTGCTTGAGCTCATTCCCCTCGGCGTGGATAAAGGGCGCGGGATAGAAATACTGGCCCAAAGCCTTGGTATACCGATGGATGAAGTCATCGCCGTCGGTGATGAAGCAAACGACGTGGCTATGCTAAAAGCTGCGGGACTGGGCATCGCCGTCGCCAACGCCGTACCCTCCGCCATACAAGCGGCGGACGTCCTCTTATCCGCAAGCAACAACGAAAACGCGGTAAGCGTTGCAATTCACCAATATTTACTACAACCTTAGGGAGCGACGACGAATGCGCTTAACCACACGGTTCGGCTACCTGTTCCGCAATATGAACGTACGTGAGGGTTTGTTTAACATGCGGCGCGACGTGAGCCGTATGCGCGGCACCAATATTTGGTTTTTTATCATGTACGGGCTGCTGTTTGATACGGCGTCCAGCTTGTGGCGGCCCTTCGCGCTCCCGTTCCTTAACCGCCTCGGCGGTACGGAATTCCATATCACGCTCTTAAATTCTTTGCCCGGTGCGGTGGCGGCCATCGTGCTTTTGCCCGGCGCGTGGCTGTTCAGGCGTTTCGCCAACCAAAAAAAGGCCACGGCATTGTTTATCTTGGTGAGCCGTGCCTTGATCCTTGCTTTGGCGTTGATACCCGCGTTGCCGGCTTTTATACGCCCCATGCTCTTCGTCGTTATGCTGGGCCTGATGAACTGCCCGGACGCGTTATCGCAAACGTCATTGCAAAGCCTTTTGGGTAATATTTTTAACGGAAATACCCGCGGCCAAGCCATCGCCCTGCGCACGAAGTTCGGGCAGGCGATCATCCCGGTGGTGAGTATCATCACGGGTTTGGTCATCACGTTCGTACCCCGTACCGAGGAACAGCGGATGCTTTTATACCAAATATTTTTCGTGATCGCCTTCTGTGTGGGTGTATTGGAAGTCATGATGTTTAACCGTATAAAAACGGAAGACACCCATTCCGTACCCGTTCCCGCCGGGCAAAAGGGCCTCTTCCGCATCATACGCACAGACAAGCGTTTCCGCGCGTTTTTTATCCCCGCGATTTTCTTCGTATTCACTTGGCAGGCGGGTTGGCCGTTGTTCGCCATACATCAGGTACGTACGTTGCAATCCACCGAATTATGGTTCGCCATCTACGCGCTTGCGTCCGGCGTGTCGGCGTTTCTATCGGGCGGGTTTTGGCAAAAATGGCTGCGCAAATACGGCAACAGTATGATCTTTGTCGTTTCCGGCTTCCTGCTCGCGGCCAATACCGCGCTTGCCCCGTTCGTAGGCAGCGTGTATATGATGGCGGTCCTTTCGATATTTACGGGGATTTCGGCCATCGGCATCAACACAGCTTTGCTCAACGGCGTATTGGAAGCTACCCCCGATGACAACCGTATGATGTACCTCGCTTTTTATAACACCGTCGTGAATATCAGCCTCTTTATCGCGCCGTTCTTCGCGCACACCTTATATTCATGGCGGGGAAACGCAAACGCGCTCTTTATCGTGAGCGCGTTACGGGCATTTTCCACGGGGGTTATCTGGTGGGTGCACAGGAAGAAAAACCGTCAACTATCCAATAATTAATTTTCCCCTTGTAGTTTACTCGCCTGATCGTGTGTGATACAGGTGTCCATGATTTCGTCCAAATCCCCGTCCAATACGGCATCCAGCTTGTGAAGTGTCAATCCCACGCGGTGATCGGTGACGCGGCTTTGCGGGTAATTATACGTGCGGATGCGTTCGCTCCTATCGCCAGAACCCACCATGATGCGCCGTTCCGCCGACATTTGTGATTGCTGCTTCTCCAGTTCTAAATCATATAAACGAGCCCGTAGGATTTTTAAGGCTTTGTCTTTGTTTTTTAGTTGCGATTTTTCGTCTTGGCAGGCCACCACTACGCCCGTAGGTATGTGGGTGACACGTACGGCGGAGTCCGTCGTATTGACACTTTGCCCGCCGTTGCCGCCGGAGCGGTACACATCCACGCGGATGTCCTGCATATCGAGCTGCACGTCCACGTCCTCGGCTTCGGGCAGTACCGCCACCGTGACCGCACTCGTATGGATGCGCCCTTGGGATTCCGTCTCCGGTACACGCTGTACGCGGTGCGTTCCGCTCTCGTACTTGAGCCGCGAATACGCGCCCTTGCCCGTTATCATGAACACGACTTCCTTAAAGCCACCAAGGCCGCTTTCGTTCGCGCTCATCAATTCCACCTTCCAGCGGCGGGCGTTGGCATAATGGTTATACATACGGAACAACGTCCCCGCAAACAGCGACGCTTCCTCACCGCCCGTACCGCCGCGGATTTCAACGATCACGTTCTTATCGTCGTTGGGGTCCTTGGGAAGGAGGAGGATTTTTAATTCTTCCGCCGCGCGCTCGATTTCCTCCTGCGCGGTTTTTACCTCTTCCTTGGCAAGCTGACGCAACTCCTCGTCGCTCGATTCGGCAAGAAGCTCCTTCGCGTCCTCAAGATCGGCGTTTAACTTTTTATAAGTGCGGTACGTTTCGATGATGGGGGTAAGCTCGCTGTGTTCCTTCATCAAGCCGCGCCATAAATTCATGTCGGCGATGACAGCGGGGTCACTCACCTGCGCGGAAAGGGCTTCAAATTTGGCTTCGAGTTCGGTTAAGCGGTCAAACATGGGTGTGCTCCTTTGTTAGGGTTAGTTTTTTTCGTTGTATTCATCGATGGACATGCCGATGTCCTTTAGGATTTTTCGGATTAATGTCCTATCCAAATCGGTCGGATGCATGGGAATAACGGTAGTCCTTCCGTCGGCGTGCTGATAAAAACGGTGGCTGCCTTTTTGACGTATGGCTATAAACGAATCCCTTTCCAACAGCTTACACATATTACTACTCGTTATGATTTTTAACCTACTCATACCGCGTATTCCAACTGTTGTACGCCAATAAACTTTGTGGCAACCGGAACATCCTTTTCCACTTCGAGGCATAAACCGATAACCTCATGCACCCGTTCCAGCAACTCGGGTATCGTGTCCGCCTGCGTATAACAGCTTTTTAACGACGGAACCGTTGCGATGTAAGCGCCGTCTTCGCCTTGCTCTATTAATACTATAAAATTATGCTTCATGTTTGTCTTCCTTTCTCCGTAACATCGTTAAACACACTCACATCCCCGCAACGATACTTCGGTTTTTGACTGATAAAATTGTCACGGATGCTTATGTAGATTTCTTCTTCCGTAAAATTTAAACCGACGTTAAAATTTTCAATGATGTTCATTCCCAGCACATCGGCTACGGGGACATCATCCTCGTGCGGGGTTGCGATTAATACATTATTTATACGAAACCCGCAAAATACGACCGTAGGAATTTTACGCAAATCACATACCATTCCCTTTTCACTAAAACCCGCGATGATACAGGCTTTGGGTTGATAAACTTGATAACCGTTCGCATTAGCAAAATCCTTGTTAATAATGGTAATGAAGGCACCCGTATCAAATATTAACGGAATCCATTTTGCCGGATTACGGGAATCATCAATTGTTACTATAGAAACATGTGCTTTATTTCCTATAACGTGTATTTTATCTTTGTGTGAATAATCAATATTAAACTTCATCATGTAACACCTCATTAAATCCGTTTACCGTATCTCTGAGAAATGACCAGCATGTGGTTCTGCCGTTATATTTTTCATCCAGTTCATTATAAATACCGCTTTCTTTTCCTGCGAATGCCTTATCCGCGACAACCGCAGGGATAGCCGTATGAAACCATCCATAAAGCGGTCCTTCCAAATCAACAAGGTAAACCCACTTTCCGTTAAATTCATGCATGATTTGTTTTGGCGTCATCCGCTCGGACGCATCAAGAACCTTGTACATAACATACCTCCTTAAAGAACACTTGCATTACATTATAAACGTAACACAAGGCTATACCCTTTCCCCGCAAACCCATATTTTATAAATTGCATCGTTTGTAAGTTCCATTGGTTCGGCGGTTGAGCGGTCAAAAAAGCGAATGTTTGTAAATCCCGCCGCCGCCATCGATTCCGTCAGGCATTGCAAAGCGGCAAGCCTGTGCCCGCTCATATCAAGTATGGATAGGGTATCGGTTTTCGTATCAATGGTGATTTCCTCCCACTCCATTTCCTGTTTGGCGTAATTATATTCCCGCCGGGAGAGTATATATTTGTTTTCCCCACATCTCCATGTCTTGAATTGACGGTCAAATTCGATTGACCTCGGATGGTTGGGGTTTCTGGCTTCTATGAACACCAAGGCACCGCGCTTTGCGCATTTCGCCAAGTTACGAATAACCAAACCATCCTTGCGGGCGGGATCGATTAAGGTTACGACGTCAAAGGTTTCCGAAAGTTTGATATCCGCGGAATTGCTCTGTAAATAATTGGCAAGAGGATTTCGTTTTTTCGCTTCCGCCAGGAACGTTTCCGAAATATCAGTACCGGTTACAAGATATCCCGCGTCGGTCCATATCTTATGATACAGCCCGATACCGCAACCGGCATCCAAGATTGTTTTCGCGTTATGCGGGAAAAGGCGGGTTAAATTTTGAATATTCGATAAATTCTCCGCTTCGGAAACCTTATAAAAACCCTTTTGTACATAAACCAAGTCATGTTCCGGGTTTCCGTAATTCGGTTGTACGGAGTTCCTTATGATTTTCATGCAATCCTCCGCTCCGCATCAAAAATTCAGCCGCTTCATCCAAAACCATACGTCATATTACCATCTCCGTAATAAACTTGTAACCAAACACTTGTACGGTTAATCAATTACCACAATTTTCATCGAACATACGATTGACAAAGAACACACATTCGATATAATGAGGGGACCTTCTTTAAGGAAGTGTCTCATGCGAAATAAGTCGAACATTTTTTCCCGCACAAAGACCGTTGTCTTCCATATCGATGTCAACTCCGCCTATCTGGCGTGGGAATCCCTCGAGCGCATGAAGGCGGGCGAGGTAGTGACGGTCGTCGTAAACGGCCATGAATGCCAAATTTCCGACCTACGCGCCATCCCCTCCATCGTCGGCGGCGACCCCGAAACGCGCCGCGGCATCGTGCTTTCCAAGTCCCTCCCCTGCAAGCCTTACAAGATACAAACGGGCGAATCGCTTATGTCCGCCGTGAAGAAATGCCCGGGACTGTTCATCGCGCCGGCGCGCTTCGGCATATACGAGCGGTACTCGGACGATTTGATTGCCTACCTGCATAATTTCTCCGACCGCGTACAGCAATATTCCATCGACGAGGCTTTCGTGGACTATACGCATATGGAAAGGCATTTCGGCTCGCCCATGGAAGCGGCGGACAAGATACGCAACGGCATCCGCGATGCGTTTGGCTTTACCGTAAGCATCGGCGTGGGCCCCAACAAGCTGCTTGCGAAGATGGCGACGGGGCTGCGCAAGCCCGACTTCACCAACACGCTGTTGGAGGGCGAAATCGGCAAAATGTGGGCGCTGCCCATCGAGGAGCTGTTTATGGCAGGCCGCGCCACCGCGCCCAAGCTGCGCAAACTGGGCATACAGACCATCGGGGACCTTGCGCGGTTCGACGTGCGTTATCTTGTCCCCACGTTTAAGTCCTTCTCGCATGTCTTATGGAACTATGCCAACGGCATAGACGATTCCGCCGTGGAGCCGCACCACTCGGCGGCCAAGAGCGTCGGAAACTCCACTACCATCCCCTTCGACGTAACCCGCTACGACGACGCCAACCGCGTTTTATTAAACCTGTGCGAGTCCGTGGGCAAACGCCTGCGCCTAACGCACACCGTTGCGTCGTCGGTTTCGATCGGCATACGCAATTCGGATTTCATCCATTATTCACACCAACGCAGGTGCTCACCTACGGACAACACGACTACGCTGTACAACCACGCCGCGCAGCTGTTCAGGGAAGCGTGGAAGCGCGACCCCGTGCGCCAGTTGGGCGTACGCGCGGACAAACTCTCCGACAGCCGTATGGGGCAGTTAAATCTTTTCGGCCAAGAGGAGACGGACAGGCAAATGCGACTGGACGCGTCGATTGATTCCATCCGCCGCCGTTTCGGGGATGAGTCGGTGATGCGCGCCAGCTTTTTGTGCAAGGACGAAAAAAGGGACCATACGCTGGACAGGTTCAGCCCGTTCCGATCGACGGGAGGGTTATAATGAAAGCGGTAATTCATTGCGACATGGACAACTACTACGCCGCGGTGGAAGAAAAGTATAACCCCGCGCTGCGCGGCGTACCCTTCGCCGTGTGCGGCGACCCCAAGATGCGCCACTCAATCGTGATGAGCAAGAATCACCTCGCGAAAAAGGCAGGAGTGATGACGGGCATCAGCTTCCGCCAAGCGCGTAAGATCTGCCCCAAGCTGGGTTATGTGCAGGCCGACTTGGGCAAATATTTGGAGCAAACCAAGCAAGCGCGGGCAATCTATTACAAGTATACCGACGATGTCATCCCCTACGGTATGGACGAGGCGTGGCTGGACATGGGCGAAATGACCCTGCGCGAAGCGGAGCAGATTGCGGAGCTGATCCGCGTGGAGACGCGCTACACGATGGGCCTGAGCGCGAGCTTGGGCGTAAGCGACAATTTGATCTTCTCAAAAATCGGCAGCGACTACAAAAAGCCCAACTCCATCACGGTGATCACGCGGGAGAATTACAGGGAAATCGTATGGCCGATGCCCGCCTCCACGCTCCTGTTCATAGGCAACCAAAGGAAGAAGCTGCTCCATTCCGCGGGCATCACCACCATAGGCGATATCGCAAACGCCGACCCCGACTTCCTGGAGAAGCTGCTGGGCAAATCGGGGTATGACATACACCGCTACGCCAACGGGGACGACCGCACCTTCGTGCCCAATTCGGAGGAAATCGGCTCGATCGGCAACACGATTACGCCCCCCGCCGACCTGCGTACCAAGGAGGACGTAAGCGCGGTGCTGTATTTGCTGGCCACGACCGTATGCGCGCGCCTTAGGAAGCATAATTTGCAAGCCTCCTGCATCGCCATCCACCTGCGCGACGCGGAGTTTAACAAGACCACACGCCAATGCAGTTTCAAAATGGCGACGGATAGCGTAAACTACGTATTCAACAGGGCGTACGACCTGTTCCAACGCCACTACCCGTGGGAACGCCCCCTGCGCTCCATCGGCATCCGCGCCGACAATCTGGACAGCATGGGGCAGCTCACCCTCGACCCAAACGAGGAACCGCCGCTGGCGATGGATATCGACAGGCGCATCAAGGAACTCACCGACCGTATCGGCCCGCTGGAAGTGGAAAAAGGCGGGGTGCTGCGGGTGTAGGGTCAAACGTTATGTATAAGGAGCGATTGATATGTGCGGCAGATATTCCGCCTTAACCGAAGAGGAAATCATTGAAATCCGTGAGGTGATACGCGAGGTTTCGCTCCGCATCGCAAAGGACGATTTCGAGCATTACACCGCACCCGCCACGGAGGTTTACCCCACGCATGACGCACCCGTTATCACAGGCGGGGTGACCGGCACCGTTTCATTCGAGAGCCTGCGCTGGGGTTTTAAGAAGTGGGACGGTAAGGGCGTAATTATCAACGCCCGTTCGGAAACGCTGGAAACCAAGGGAATGTTTAAGCAACACCTTGTGGCCGGGCGTTGTGTGGTACCCGCAAGCGAATACTACGAATGGGAGCAGCAAGGCAAACAAAAGGTCAAGCATTTCATCAAGGACAGGGAGGGTAATCTCTTGTTTATGGCGGGGTTGTACCGCAATACGCCCGAAGGTCGCGAATTCGTCATCATCACCAAGGACGCGTACGGCGAAGCGGAAAAAATCCATGACCGTATGCCCGTCATCCTGCGCGCCGAGCAAATCGAAGACTGGCTGAGCGGCAAGCTCTCCCCCGAAGTAATAACGAAACTGGCGTTCAACGTTACCGTCGCCCCGTTTGATAATGACTTCGCGCAATTAAGTTTATAACGTTTGAAATTATTTTATTATTTTATTACAACGTCGGATTACGATAAGTGTTGACACGACCGCAATCCCTGTTGTATATTTCCGTAAACCGTAGACGCGGGAGTAAAGGCTTTTACGCGCCGTACAGAGAATCCGGGCAGCTGAGATCCGGGTAGGAGATGCCGATTCGCTTTGCGAATCAGCTTGCGAATCGTCAAATGGGCCGCCGAGGGCATGGTGAAAGGATTTATTCTTAGTATCCCATGACGTGGACGCATACGTAAGTTGCGGGGGGTATGTCGGTACCCTAAAGAGTGCGCGATCCTATCGCGAATCAAGGTGGCACCGCGGATATTAATCCGTCCTTGGCAAATATATTTATTTGCTTCGGACGGATTTTTTAATAAAGGATCCGAAGCGGGAAAAGGAGAATGAAAATGAAAAAGTGTATCATCGCAGTCGTATGTATTTTATGTGTTTTCGGTTTAGCCGGGTGCAGCGGGACGGAGGAGGCGCAAGTCCGCATCGGTATCTTGCAAATGATGGAGCACCCCTCGCTGGATACGATCCGCGTATCCTTCCTTGAAGAAATGGAACGCCTTGGTTTCGGTGACGCCGACTTCGACCACCGTAACGGACAAGGAGCGGACATGACGTTGCTTACTTCAATTACGCAGGCCTTCGTGGGAAGAAACGTCGATTTGATATTGGCCATCGCCACGCCCGCGGGGCAAGCCGCCGCCGCGACGACGCGCGACATTCCCGTCGTGTTCGCCGCATCCACCGATCCGCTCGCCGCGGGGCTCGTCACCAGCTTGGAACGCCCCGAAGCCAACGTGACGGGGACATCCGACGTTATCTGCGTGGAATCGATCTTCGCGCTGGCGCGTAAGCTAACCCCTAACGCGACGACCTTCGGCCTTGTGTATAACTTGGGCGAAGCCAACTCGGTCGCCGCCATCAATCGGGCCAAGGCTTATTTGACCGCCAACGGGATGCACTACCTTGAAGCCACCGTAACGAATTCCGGTGAAGTACAGCAAGCGGCGTTGTCGCTGGTGGGGTATGTGGACGCTTTCTTCACCCCCACTGATAATACGGTGGCTTCCGCCATGCCGATCTACGCGCGAGTCGCGATCGACGCGGGTGTACCGATCTATACGGGGGCGGATTCGATGGTGATGGACGGCGGATTCGCTACCGTCGGCATCGACTACGCCATACTGGGTGTTGAAACCGCACGCCTCGCCGCCAAGGTATTGGAGGGGGTACCCATCTCCGAATTACCCGTCGTAGTGATGCAGGACTTCCGTACGGTCGTCAACCGCGCCACGGCTGAAGCATTGGGCATTAGCCTTGATGGGCTTGACCCTTCAATAGAAATCGTCGAAGGTAGATAGTATGTCGATGATCGCGTTCACCGGGGCGGTGGAGTTGGGGCTGATTTTTGCGCTGTTGGCTTTGGGTATCTTTGTGGCGTACCGCATTTTGGGCGTACCCGACTTAACGGTGGAGGGCAGCTTTACGGCGGGTGCGGCCACGGGTGCGGTGTTCGTAGCCGCGGGGCAGCCCTTCATCGGTATCCTCGCGGCTATGCTGACGGGTTCGGCCGCGGGTATCGTTACGGCGTTCTTGCAAACCAAAATGCGTGTACAGCCGATATTGGCCGGTATCCTAACGATGACGGCGTCCTATTCCGTCAGTTTATATATTATGGGTGGCCGCCCGAATATCCCCCTTTTCCGCGAAGAAACGTTGTTTACGATAATAGGCCGATTGGGGGGCAGCGAACGTTTGTGGCGTATACTGCTGCCTTTGGTTATTGTCTTGACGGTCGGCGCGACGCTGAGCGTATTCTTCCATACGCGCCTCGGTTTGGCGGTACGCGCAACGGGCGACAACGAGGAAATGGTACGCGCTTCCTCAATCAATACGACGTTTACGAAAATGGTGGGATTGTCGATTGCCAACGCCATCGCAGCTTTGTGCGGCGCTTTGATCGCCCAATACCAAGGCTTTGCCGACATTAACATGGGTTTCGGTATGGTGGTGGTGGCTTTGGCGTCGTTGATTATCGGTGAGGCGATCTTCGGCCGACGTACGGTGATATGGAACATCGGCGCGGTAACGGTCGGAGCGATTGTTTACAGGCTTATCCTCGCGTTGGCGTTGAGCTTCAGGTTAAATCCCACTAATTTACGTGCTATTTCCGCGTTGATCGTAGCGGCGGCGATTTCCTACCCGACGATACGAAATGGCTGGACTACGTACAAACTAAAACGGAGGGAGCGGCAAACGCGATGCTAACCCTTGAAAACATCACGAAGGTATTCCACGCGGGTACGGTCAACGCCCGCACCGCTTTGGACGGCGTTTCCCTGCATTTAACCAAGGGTGATTTCATCACCGTCATCGGCGGCAACGGTTCGGGCAAGACGTCGTTGCTTAATACCGTTTCCGGCGGATTCCTCGCGGACGGCGGGCGAATTATGCTTGACGGCAAAAATATCACCTTCCTGCCGGAACACAAACGCGCACGTAACATAGGCCGCTTGTTCCAAGACCCGATGAAGGGTACCGCCCCCAATATGACCATCGCGGAAAACCTTTCGCTGGCGTATCGCCAAGCCGGTGACCGTAAGTTCCGAATCGGTATCGGCAGGAAGCAATTCGATTTCTTCCGCGAGCAATTGGTACAGCTCAACTTGGGTTTGGAAAACCGTATGAAAACGAATATGGGGTTGCTTTCCGGCGGCCAGCGTCAAGCCGTGACGCTCTTAATGGCGACGGTCTGCACACCCAAGCTGCTTATGCTGGACGAGCACACCGCCGCGCTGGACCCCGCCACGGCGGAAAAAATACTGCACCTGACGGAAAAAATCATAAAAAAAGAGGGCCTCACGGCCCTGATGGTGACGCACGACATCCCCTCGGCCTTAGCCTTGGGGAGCCGTACGATTATGATGAAGGACGGTAAAATCATCCTTGACGCGTCGGGTGACGAACGCAAGAACCTAACGGTGGAAAAGTTGATAAAACTGTACTAATCCAATTTATACCGCGCGACAACCTCACCGTCGATCACGCGCCCGTCTTCCTCGAAGCCGTAGGACGCGAACGTGGTCTTGGAACCGATATTTGTAGGCTCGTAGGACACGTAGCAATAACCCGCTTCGCCGCAGGGTTTTGCTTTAATTTCCTCCATTACCTGTTTTACCGTTTCGCGCCCGATGCCCCTGCCTTGGTGGTTCTTGTCGATCAGCAAACGCCAAAAATAATAATGGTGTTCTTTATCGTTATACGAATCCTCTCCTTCTTTCGGCGGGAAGTAACCGTACATGGCGAAGCCGACCATCATGCCGTTTTCGTAAACGGCATAAGGTACTGCGATATTGCCTTCGCCTTTTTCGGCGAAGGTTTTATTTTCCACATAAGCCTCCGCAAGGCTGTAAACGTTCGGCGATACGAAATCCCTTTGCTCGGGCAATACGTCAAGCGCGATACATTCCTTCATGGCTTCTTCTAAAATCGTGATTTTCCTTAGTTCGATCATGGTGTTTTCCTCCAAACGGGTTTTATCCGATTTTATCGCCCGTTACGGGGATCGGGCAAGATAAAAATCAATTATAATTCTTGATTTGCTTAAAACACCAAAATAGGGTCTACGCAATAAACCCATATCATAAAAATAGAAACGACCGCAACGGAGCAAAGCAGAAAAGTATAGAGCGGATAATTGATTACGACATACAAAATATTTTATCAATCGTATCTCTATTTATTAAATATTATGTTTATTACAATGAAAAACGAGGCATATAAAATGATTGAGGTTACAAACGCGGCGAAAACATACGGCAACGGCAATAATGCCACAACCGCCCTAAAAGACGTATCGCTTACGATAAATGACGGCGATTTTATGGTGCTTCTCGGAGCGTCCGGTTCCGGGAAATCCACGCTGTTGCATATTGTATCCGGCTTGGAACGACCCGACAGCGGTTCGGTCAAGTACGACAGCACAGATATAACTACCCTTCCTGACAAGGCATTGACGGCTTTCCGAAAAGAAAAAGTGGGTTTCATCTTCCAACAATATTATCTGCTTCCCAACATGAACGTAGACAAAAACGTAAAGATGGGTGCGGATTTAACAGGAAACAATAAATATCGGGAAATCATTGAAGCAGTCGGGCTTATTGATAAGCTGAACAAGCTACCCTCCGAACTAAGCGGCGGGGAGCAACAACGGGTATCAATCGCAAGAGCATTAGCGAAAAAACCGAGCGTTCTTTTCTTGGATGAACCTACCGGCGCTTTAGACGAGGAAACCGGCAGAAAAATTTTAGATTATATATGCACTTTACAAAAAAGATACGGTTTTACGATGGTAATGGTAACGCATAACAACAATATCGCAGAAGTTGCAAACACGGTTGTAAGGATGAACAGCGGAAGAATCGTTGAAACGCAAAAAAATAATACGCAAAAAACCGCGTATGAAATTGGGTGGTGAAGATATGATAATACGTCCAAAAGATACCGCCAAGCTGTTCGGAATCTTCATCATGTGCTTCTGCGCCGTTTTGATATGCACCATATTTTTGAATTCTAACATTGATATGGCTCGAATCAAAGACCAAATCACAGACCCGGAAGCCATATTTATTTATGACTTAACCGTTTCATCCGGGAATGTAACCAGCGCGGTATCCGGCGGCGCTCTCGTGCTGACTACAGTTGTTATGTTGCTTTTTTATATCAAGCATTATATAGACACGCACAAATCCGAACTCGGTATATTAAAAGCGTTAGGTTACCCAAACCGGAAAATCGCACGGAGCTTTTGGGTATTCGGACTCCCCGTGCTGACCGGAACGGCTTTCGGCTTCGGCGGTGCGTTTGCCCTCATGCCCGCTTTTTACAGAACAATGAGGAATGACGGCGTTCTACCCGATACACCGCTCCATTTCAATCCCATACTGATTCTATACCTTGTCGTGATTCCTGCACTAGCTTTTTCCGTATTGGCGGTATTATACAGTTATCTAAAATTGAAACGTACGGCATTAGAATTAATCAGAGGCAGCAACAAGACCAAACCCTTAAAAACAAAACCCTTAAAAACAAAGCCCAACGGAACACAAATCACAAAAATCCCTTTTCTGCGCGAATTGAAACGCAGCACGGTGAAAAGCCGATTCTCTCTGGTATTCTTCATTTGGTTCGCCGCTTTTTGTTATGCCGCTTCCGTTGTCATGTCCTTCAGTATTACCGTGCTTGGCGGTAGTGACATGATGGCAGTGTTGATGATGTTTATAGGTGTCCTTTTAGCAGTCACGACCTTGTTCCTCGCAGTCACGACTGTTATTAAAGGTAATACAAAAACCATTGCCATGCTGCGGGTATTCGGATACTCCGACCGTGAATGTACCGGGGCGATGCTGAGCGGGTACAGACCGATAACCTATGCGGGTTTTGCAATCGGAAGCGCGTATCAGCACGGTCTTATGAGGATGATGATGTCTTTATTTTACGATAATGAGATTCTTGGCTTGCCCGATTACAGCTTTGATTGGCAAGTGTGTTTCATAGTGTTTGTTTCATTTGTGGCTTTATATGAAATTTTTATGTGGATATATTCGGAAAAGATTAAACGGATTCCGCTCAAGGAAGTTATGATGGAAGAATAAAAGCTATTAATCTCTCATCCGTATTTATTTATCAATCCTACTATTTCGGCATGGGTATACAATTTTTTCGATACTCTTTCCCATCAATATTACACTTTGTACATTAGGTTTTGTTTGTCTAATTACATTAAGAACTTCCATGGCTTCTTCCATGGGCAAATCTGAAAGATTAACAAATGGACCTACATCCTTGTCGTAATAATGAAACAGATACATATGTCCTCCTAGAATAAATCAGAATGCGTTCCTGTCCTAAACAGATACAAAACGACTTCCTCATTTTCAACACGATAAATAAGGAGCCAATCCGGTGTAATATGGCACTCCCGAAAACCGGTGTAATTGCCCGTCAAGGGGTGATCCCGATACTTTAGAGGCAACGTGACCCCTTGGGCAAGCAATTCAACCATCGAGCCTAGCAAATCCATGTCCAGTCCGCGTTTTCTTGCTAATTTCAAATCACGCTTAAACCGTGTTGATTGTTTAATTTTCATATTGTTCCTCTAACGCTATTTCAGCGTCAACTTCTTCCAATATTTCGCCGAAATTGTTGTAGGTTTTCGGGATTATTTCCATATTGCCCAGTAGTGTTGCCAGCGTTTTTGCATTGGGCGTTGGCTTGGCAACTTCAAAAGGCATCCCATCACGCCTAATCGATTGATTAAGAAAAATCCTAATCGCTGTTGGTGTATCAAATCCCAAATCAGCAAAAAGGGTATCAGCCTTTTGTTTCGTTTCTTCATCGATACGAACTTGTATAAGTGCAGAGTTTGCCATAATAATCATCCTCCATGTAATTTATTTGCATTACAATAGTATTATCTTTAACTACTTTTGTCAAGATATTTGAGGATACAGGAAGGTGCAGCATTGCGGCAAAAGACCGCAAAGATGTCGATCGTTATTCGGGGGATTAGTATTAAATAATTGCAAATATATAAAGCCTGCGCTTATGCCGTAAAAACCAGCTAGGCGCAGGCCTTGTTGTCGTATTTCTTGAAAATGCACCCGGGGTGCAAAGTGGGTGCAAAATTAATCTTCGGCGGTTAAAGCGAGCTATTGTATTCACCTTAACATTATTACGCCCGTATTATTATCGTTCGGATATCACGCCCACCACATTTGCGCGGCGGGTTCGTACATGACGATGGGTTTGAGGAATTCGATCGCTTTTTCCAGCCCTTCCTCGATAGACATGAGGCCGTCCTCGTGTTCGATCGAAATCGCGCCGTCGTAACCAATGGCACGCAAGGTAGAGATCATATCGCGCCATTCCTTTTCGCCGTGGCCGTAGCCCACGGTGCGGAATACCCACGCCCGCCCGAGGAAGTCGTCGTAACGGGTGGTTTCGAGCGTTCCGTTGACTGCCGCGTTTGCGGGGTCGATCCGTGTGTCCTTGGCGTGGAAGTGGTGGATCGCGCCCTTCATCGCTTTGAGGGCCTGCACGGGGTCGATGCCCTGCCAATAGAGGTGGCTGGGGTCGAAGTTGGCGCCGATGGCGGGGCCGACGGCTTCGCGCAGCTTCATTAGGGTGCGCGGGTTGTAAACGCAGAAGCCGGGATGCATTTCGAGTGCGATTTTGGTCACGCCGTAGGATGCAGCCAGCTTCGCCGTTTCCTTCCAATAAGGAATCAATACGTCATCCCATTGGTATTCCAGCACTTCCAAGAAATCGGGCGGCCATGCGCAGGTTACCCAGTTGGGGTATTTGGCGTTTACCGTATCGCCGGGGCAACCGCCGAAGGTGATGACGGTATCCACACCCAATTTTTGCGCAATTTTGCATGTATTGACGAAGTCCGTGTGGTCCTTGTCGGCTTTGGCTTTGTCGGGGTGTACGGGATTGCCGTGTACGGAAAGCGCGCTGACGGTGAGGTTATGCTTCTTTAGCGCCGCTTGGATGTTTTCGATGATGGACGGGTCGTCCAACGCCTTTACCGGATCGAGGTGCGCGTTGCCGGGGAAACCGCCGCAGCCGATTTCCACGGTTTGCATGCCGAGGCCCGCGAGGTAGGCGAACGCTTCCTCAACGGGTTTGCCGCTTAGGGGTACGGTTAGTACGCCGAGTTTCATATACGCCTCCTGTATTTAGAACGTTACCAATTTGCCGGTTTTTGCGGATTTATAAATCGCCTCGAGGATTTCGGTCACGACGCAGGCTTGTTCGGGTAATATTAACAGGGGCGTCCCTTTTTGGATGGCGTTGATAAAGACCATCTGCTCGTTGACGCCGGGGTCGTCGGTCGCGCCTTCATAGAACGCGGCGCCGCCGGTTTTCAGGTTGGGTTTCTTTTCGTATAACTTGCCGAAGTCGTCGCCGTTGATGCGTACGCCGTCACGCATATCCGCGCCGGCTTTCGTGCCGCAAAGGGTGGCTTGGGCTTCAAAGGTGTCGATCATGTTAATCGCCCAGCTGGATTCCAATACGATGGTCGCGCCGTTTTCCATTGTGATGAAGCCGAAAGCGGAGTCTTCTACGGTAAATTGCTTCGGGTCCCACTGACCCCATGCGTTGCCGCTGGCTATGTTGGCCAGTTTTTTATACACGTTACCCATGACGGACTTGGGTTTGTAGTTATCCATCAGCCACAGGGTAAGGTCGAGGGCGTGGGTACCGATGTCGATGAGCGGGCCGCCGCCTTGTTCCTCTTCGTTGAGGAAAACGCCCCACGTAGGTACGGCACGGCGGCGCAGCGCGTGGGCCTTGGCGAAATATACCTCACCCAAATCGCCGCGCTCCACGGATTTCTTGATATATTGGCTCGGGGTGTGAAAACGGCTTTGGTAGCCGACGGTAAGGAGCTTACCGGTACGGTTGGCGGCTTCCACCATGGCGCGTGCGTCCTTGGCGGTTTTGGCCATGGGTTTTTCACACATGACATGATTACCCGCTTCAAGTGCAGCGATGGTAATCGGCGCATGTGATTTGTTGGGGGTAAGTACGTATACCATGTCCAATTTTTCGGCTTTGAACATCTTTTTATAATCGGTGTAGACCTTCGCGCCGGGCGCGCCGTATTCGTTGGCGGCTTTTTCCGCGCGTTCGATTACGATGTCACAGAACGCGACCATATCGGCCTTGTCCGTTTTTTGCAAATAGGGCATGTGCTTTCCGTTAGCGATACCGCCGCAACCGACGATACCGGCTTTTAATCTTTTTGCCATGGAATGTCCTCCCTTATTGGGTTTAATTGTGATTATTGTATAGTGCGAAATGATTTAACGCAAGTGCGGTTGTCGGGGTGCGATTAATAAAAAATGACTTCCGTCCCAACAGAACGGAAGCCGAATGATAAACACGGAAAACGTTTACTTTTGTCATTTTTCTTCCTTAAACGAAATTTCCGACGCGTTTAATATTTCTTCCGGCGTGATGCCTTGGCGGTAACAGAGCTCGAGCATCTTGTCGATGACTTGGCGTTCGCTGATGACAACCTTATCCTCGGGGTTACGGCGGAATTCCAAGATATGCACAACCGGGAATACGATCGCAAGGTTGAAGAACGCGGCATAGAACGCCGAAATCAATATTACCGAAATCAAGGGGCCCAACGCGCTAAGATCGCCCAATGTAAGCAGTATCATCATGGCGCCGATCATAAAATCGATGATCGCGACGCATATCGCCACTTTACCGAATAGCTTGAATAACCTTATCGCCCTGTTTTGCATATCAGCGGACAAGACGTATTTTTTGCTGAGCAAAGCGTTGATGCCGGCGATGAACGTCTTAAATTCCCCCGTTGCCACGATGATTGCTGCCATCGCCAGCTTCATCCAAATAATCGTGGGCAAGTCACCCACCTGACCCAACCACCATAAGCCCGTAAAATTTGTCGTTATCGTGCCCATAAAAACAAACGCGATAATAAAGATTAAAATGCCTATTACGAACCTCATACCTTCGTCCTCCTTTAAATAATATATAAAACGGGTGCCAACGACGCGATTCGCACCGAAGTCACCCGTATTATAATTTGTTAATCGTGAAGAAATCCTGTGACAATTATGAAGGTTTGATGAAGATACTATCCTTCCGCTTCTTCCTTTTCATACCACACCCATGCGACCGCGTCGGGCGCGGGGGTAAATCCGATCTTTTCGGCGAGTTTGATTGAAGCCTCGCGAAAATCCCATGCCGCCCAACAGGGCGTTAATCCGATTTCCAATAGTTTTTCGATTAATGCGAGTGCCGTTAACGTCGCGTAACCGCGGCCTTGGTGCCCTTCCTTTGTATCCACGCCGATTTCCGCTTGGCCGCCGCCCGTCATGATCGCCGTGCAGGTACTTATGCAATCGCCGCCGATTTGTAATTTCGCCATCCAAGAATCGGCTTTGTTAAAGTTACCATCGAGGCGTTCCTGCACCGTCACCATTTCAGCCTTATCGGGTAACCGATAAAACCGTTCCTCTGCCACTTGGTACATTTCCCTGTTAAAATCGAATATCTTACGTATCAACCTTTCCCCGCCGCGCGGAGCGAATACGGATTCGAGCAGGGGTTGCCATTCGTCGGACGGCGAAAATACGATAATCTCCTTTTCATCTTGTGACGGCAGGATATGGTTGAATAATATATCATCCAAAATGCCATGTCCCATTGGTTTGCCCGCCACGTAATGGAAGCCGATAGGTAATTGCAAAACGGCCCAAGAAGGATTAACCGTATCATCGACGAACGCCGAACCCGCGTTGTTTCCCTCCAACACACATTGGATCACCGGAATGTTGTGCTTGTATTCGGCGAAGAGGTTTTCGACCGCTTTTAAATCCTGCCCGTTGATTGTGTACATACAGATTCTCTCCTTTTAAAAATAAAACAGCTACCCGCTAATAATAGGGCAGCCATGATGGAAATATCCATATATACCTTAAATATAATCAAGATATATGATTAGGTTTGCTTCAAACTTCGGGTTGTTTTATATATAAGTGAATTGAATTTAATCCGGGACGTTCCAAAATATTTTTTATCGTTTCAACCGCGTCGTCCGATTTCATATTTTCGGGCGTGTCGTAATGGATGGAGACTGAATATCCGTGTTTTTGGATTTTATCGGCATACGGATTTTTACGCGGGGTTGATTTTAATTCGTAGTTGGTTTTCATTATATCAAGCCTTCCTTTCATACTTATTACGTTCGTGCCTTGTTGCTTTCCTTGCGGATATTATGCGGGTGATTTTATCGTCATCCCTGTAACAATGGCACACCATCAACAAACGTTTTATTTCACTATACCCGATTAATATAAAGCGTTCTTCTTCTGACGAATGTTCTTCATCATCATAAATTTGCGCGTATTTATCGGTAAATGCCGTCATGGCTTCATCAAAGGATATTCCGTGCTTCTTTTTATTTATTGCTTCCTTTGTATCATCCCAATCAAAAAATATACCTTCGTATTTAATCAAGTTACCACCATCTTGTATGTTTGTTTTTAATATTATACCGAGGATTTAATGAAGAACGCAACCTCCGTCCCCTCCCCCACCACACTTTGCACGCGTATCTCCCCGCCATGCGCTGTAATAATTTCCCGGGCAATTGCGAGCCCCAAGCCGCTGGAGCCCGTTTTCAACGTGCGGGAGGCGTCCGCGCGGTAGAAGCGTTCGAAGATGCGGGGTAAGTGTTCGGCGGGGATACCGATGCCTTTGTCCCTTACGGTTACATGTATCATGCCGTGGGAGGCGTGTGCGGTTACGGTTATGCGTTTATTATCTTCACTGTATTTGACGGCGTTGGAAAATAAAATGCGCATCACGCGTTTGACCGCGACATTATCGATAACCGCGGAAAGATCGGGGGTGATGTTTGCTTCGAATGTGAAATCCGGCGCGATGAGCCGTGCTTCGGCGATGCTTTCCTCCAAGAGTTCGACCATGTCCGTTTCCTTAAAAGCGTATACCTGTTTGCCCGAATCGCTGCGGGCGAGTATCAGCAGGCTGTCCACGAGGTCGTTCATGCGCAGGGCTTCGCGTTTTATCGTCGTCAATCCGTTTTCCAGCGTTTGCGGATTTTCCGCCCCCCAACGCAGGAGCATATCCGCATGGCCGTTAATGATGGTGATGGGCGTGGCAAGTTCATGGGACGCGTCGGAAATAAAACGCTTCTGCCGTTCGATGTAGCCGTTGAGCCTGTACGCTATTTGGTTAAACGCGTCGGCGTATTCGCGCACGTCCTCGCCTTCGCCGTACGTGATGAGGGGTTTTGAAAAGTTCATGTTGCCGATTTCGCGGATACGTTCGATCATTAGGCGGATGGGGTTGAGCGCACGGTCTATGATTAAGGAACTGATAAAAAAAGCCGCCAATGCGGTCACGGGCAACGCGACCAAGACGGCGATGTACGGTTCACTAATAAAACCGATGCTTTCTATCAAAAATATTTGCACGAAAAACATAATGACCGTAATTACCGCCGTAGAAAAAAGCGTCAAACGCGTGGTGCGGGTGAGCGTTATTTTCATACTTGTATCACATAACCCTTGCCGCGTACGGTTTTGATGATTTCATGATCCGTATGCAAGGCGACCTTGGCGCGGATATTTTTGATATTGGCGTCCACGACATTCGATTCGCCGTAAAAATCGCCGAACACGGCACGGATGATTTCTTCACGGGTCTTTACCTTACCCGCGTTATCGTACAGGAAGGTTAGGATTTCGAATTCCGTTTTGGTCAGCTTCAACTCATTACCCGCCACGGTCGCGCGGTAGCCTTCCTTACATATATGTAAACACTGCGGCACGGAAGGCGCCCCCTCCCCCGTTCCGCGGGCGATATTGCGTTTGATACGCGCGATCAGCTCAAGTGTATCGAACGGCTTTGTCACATAGTCGTCCGCTCCGGCGTTAAGAAAAGCGACCTTGTCGTACACTTCCTTGCGGGCGGTGAGGATAATAACGGGGATACGGCTTGTCTTACGCATTTCGCGCAGGCATTCCAGCCCGTTTTTTGCGGGGAGCATGATGTCCAGCAGAATCAAATCGTATTCGTTTTCGGTAAATAACCGCATCGCATCTTCGCCGTCCGGCGCGACATCCACGGCAAAGCCGTCATATTCCAATTCCGCGCGCAGAAACGTGACGATATTTTCTTCGTCCTCGCATAATAAAATCCTATGCAATTTCTTCTTCTCCCTGCTTCGCCGCGAATAACAGCATCACCAACGTAGGCCCGATAATCAAACCCAACAATCCGAACAAACGGAAACCGATGAAGATCGACATCAGCGACACCAGCGGATGCACGCCGATTTGGTCGCCCAATATTTTCGGTTGCAACACCTGCCTCGTAACGGTGATGACGCCGTAGATAATCAATAAGCTGACGCCTTGGCTGGGATTGCTCGTGATAAACGAAATCAACGCCCACGGTATCAATACCGACCCCGCGCCCACGATAGGCAAGAAATCCAGCACCGCCAGCAGCAAACCGATCAAAAGCGCAAACGGGCTGCGGATAATCAATAAACCGATGATACTGATGATCCCGACCATAGCCATCAGGATATATTGCGCGCGCAAATACCCCTTTATCGCTTTGGAAAAGCTCTTACCCGTTTGGCGGAAGTGTACGGTGAGCCCCTTCGGGCAATTCCGCGCAACGGCGGAGAAAATGCGTTCCCTGTCCGCCATGAAGAAAAACGCGCTGACCAACGTCAGGATCACGTTGATGAAAAATTCCGGCACGGCCGCCGCCCAGCGCGGGGCTTGGTCCTGCACCAATCCGCCGAAGAGCCCCATCACCATCGAAAGCAACGTATCCTGCATGTCGGGGATGTTTACCGAATCGGGCAAGCCGGCCGTAATACGGGCAAACCATGCTTCACTGCGGTATACAATTTCCTCGATTTGCGCGGGTGCGGTTTCCACAAACGAACCGATTTGGCGGGCCAATGTATTCACCAGCCACGCGCCCAAAGACGCCGCCGCAGTCATAAAAATTAACAGGCATAATAAAGCCGCCATCCACCGTTTAAACTTGAAGCGTTTTAACATAAAGCGGATCAGCGGTTCCATGATCAGGGCGATGATGAGCCCGAAGAAGAACGGGGAAAGGTATACCCAAAGGAAAGTGAACAACGCGTACACAAGAAAGGTGATCAATGCGAAGAACGCCATACGGTCGATGATTTTTTTGTTGCGCATGTAGAACTCGTACATGTGGGACCTCCCTGTCGTTAAATACAATTTTTTGCTTTCAAAAACGAGACAACCCGCACCAAGTTTTTCCATTTATCGCAACCCCTGCTTGTTAGGCTTGCCACAACATACGGATCGGACTTCGTAAGCCGATCCATAATAATCGGCAAGCAAAGGAGCGTGGGGGTATGAGCGATTTTACATTGCCTACCAACATAAAGCAAATCGGCAGCATTGGCGACGGATTGCGTATTTACGTCGAAGACTACGTTTGTACGTTTCTGCATCAGTACGCGGAAGCGGGGGGTTACAGCGAGCGGCTGGCCTTCCTCGTAGGGCGGCATCTCGTCATCGACGGCCAACCCATCGTGTTCGTCAACGGCGCCATACACGGCAAACACACGGAGGAGAGCGAAGGTTTCCTGCGTTTTTCGGAAAAGAGCGTGGACTACGCCCAGCAAATGCTGGAGGAGCATTTCAACGGGATGGAAATCCTCGGTTGGATGCAATCACAACCCAGCTACGGCACATTCCTGAACCAACACTACGCCGCGTACCACCTCAGGCAATTCCGCAAACCGTATCAGGTGATGTTCGTCACCGACCCGCTGGAACGGGCCAACGCGTTTTACATTCCCAACGCCGACGCAATGACGCCGGCCGAACGTATGACGGAGCTTAACGGTTACTTCATCTACTACGACAAGAACATAAACATGCATGAATACATGCTGGCCAATAAGGCGATGGACTATACCGCCAAGGCACCCACATTCATCGATATCCAACCCACTATGTACACCGAGGACGAACTTGATCTGGCGGAATTATCACCGCCCGAAGCACAAAGCGAAGAGGCTCCTCCCCTCATCGCCCCACGGTATTCCGCATACCGTACCGAGCAGGAAGAAGCCGAAGAGACCCTTCGCGCACCCGGCCGCTATGCTAACCAGCGTATGCGCCGAAGGGGTGCGTTGTTACCGCGGCGCCCGCTGCAATTGATGGGAAGCCTGTGTGCGGTATTACTTGTGATCGTTTTTGTCATGGGATTTGAGTTGGTGCGCAACGCCGATCGTATCGAACGGATGGAGACGGAGATTCAATTCCTTACCACGGGCTACCGTAATCTGCTTGCACAAATGCATAACGAAGGTTTGGCCCCCGTTTTCGCCGAACAGGAACTGGTAGGCATCACGCCCACCCCCGAACCGACCCCCCATACGGATACGCCCACAGGTCCGCAAACGGGTGAACTGCCGCCCGCTTCACCGCTTCCCGGCGCGACGCCGCCCCCGCAAAGCGACGGGGGTACGGATGAAACCGTTGCCACGGGACTCATACCCGATAACCGTGCCTTCCCGGAAATCCCCCTCGTTTATATAATCCAACCGGGTGACAGCCTAATCGGTATCAGCACCTATTTCTTCGGTGACGCAGGCCGCGTGGACGATATCATCGCGCTAAACGACATCCAAAATCCCAATCTTATCGTCGCGGGTTCCACTTTGTTGCTGCCAAGGAGATAGATATATGCCGTTGACGGATGAGACCGCACTTTGCGGCATGACAACAAACGACGGATCGCAAGCGATTCGTGCCTTGGCATTGGCCCATGAAATAAAAAACCCGGCGGCGTTGGCTTTAGCGCATGTGCAATTGCTTCGCAACGGGATCGATAAAAAAGGCTTCGACCATATCGAACGCGCGCTCAATACCATCGTGGACTTGGCGCAGGAAATGCTTTCCGTCACATACGGCCAACCCTTGGCGTTCGATTTCGATTTATATGAAGTATTGGGGGAAGTCTTGGGTATGTATCAAGCCGCGTGGCCGGGGGTCCGGTTCCTCCTGACCCCCCACGCGCCGCTTACCATCCGCGCCCACGAAGTAAGCGTACGTATGGTGTTCTCCAATTTGATTAAAAATGCTGTGGAAGCCGTCAGCGGCGGCGGCCATCCTTATCCCGAAGTTACCCTTTCCGCCGCGACCGAAGGGGATTACGCGTGCGTCACCATTTGCGATAACGGCCCCGGTTATTCGGAAACGCACGGATGCAGCAAAAAACCCCAAGGAAACGGCTTGGGGTTACCGATTGCGCGATGGCTTTTGGATCGTATGGGCGGCAGGTTGGAATTGCAACCGAATATGATGGGCGGATGCAAGGCAGTCGTACGGTTACTCACCGCTTAACCCCTCCGTTTTCCGCACGACCTCCCGCACGCTTTCGTCGGGGGTGGACGCACCCCCCGCGATAACGACGGTTTCCGCGCCGCGGAATAATCCGTAATCCAGTTGATCGGCCGATTCGATGTGTTGGGTACGCGCACAATATTCCCTTGCGATTTCGTACAGCTTCGTCACGTTGGAACTGTTCCTGCCGCCTACGATGATACAGGCGTCGGCGGTTTTGGCCAGCTCGCGGATTTCATCCTGTCGGTGGGCGGTCGCGCCGCAAATCGTATCGAACGGCTCCAAGAAGGGTATGTTTGCGCATTCTTTGGCCAGGAAAGCGCGGACTTCCTCGTAGGTTCGTTTATTATGCGTGGTTTGCGCCACCAAGCAAACGCCTTCTTTCGAAAACGTTAATCCGGGAATGATCCGACGCGCTTCGTCCAAATCCTGTACGGTAACGACCTGCGTCTTTACGCGGCTCAAATGGCCTTGCACTTCGGGGTGGCCGTGCGTGCCGCACACGATGACATCCATTCCGCGCGCCGAGGCATTTGCCACGATCGCGTGGATTTTTTTTACGTGGTGGCAGGTCATGTCAATGATTTCGATCCCCCGTTTGGCGGCTTCCTCCAACACGGACACAGGTACGCCATGGGCACGGATCAGGAGTTTCGGATTTTTACCCGAATCGTTTGTAACGTCCGTTAAATCCTGTATCGGGCTTATGCCGCATTTCATCAGGTTTGCCATCACGACCGGATTGTGCACAACCTCGCCGTACATAAAGGCATTTCCTTTTCCCGCCAAGGCATACGCTTCCTTAACCGATCGCTTAACTCCGTGGCAAAAGCCGGAATGCTTGGGGACGATGATATTCATGGAATAAAAACAACGGTTTGCCCGGGCGTTAAGTGCAGCGTCGTACTTTTATCCCCATATTTAATAATAAAATCCCGCGCGGTCAGGTGTGCATCCAAGGTCAATGACGCTTCCGTTAACAGCGTCCCCCCGAATTCCATATCCACTGTCACGCCGCCCATCGCACGTAAGCCGCGCACATAGCCGCTGCTCAACGCCTTGGGTAAAGCGGGCAATAATAAAATTATATTATCGGGTTTACTTTGCAAAATCATTTCCGCGATACCCGCCGTTGCGCCGAAGTTCGAATCGATTTGGAACGGCGGATGCGAACCGAACAGGTTGGGGTAGCAACCGCCACGCCAACCCTCGCTCGGGCGCAATTGCATCTTTAGGAATGAAAACGCCCGTTCCGCGTCACGCAACCGCGCGAACAGATTGATCCGCCACGCCAAGGCCCATCCCGTACTTTCGTCGCCGCGCAAGTCAAGTGTCTTGCGGCAAGCGTCAGCCAATGCCGTACCCGCTTCGATTTCCCGCCCGGGATACAACGGGTACAGATGGGACGTGTGCCTATGCTGCGGTTCGTGTTCGGGCAATTCCTCGCTCCATTCCAGCAATCCGCCGCGTTGGCCGATTTCATAAGCGGGGAGCTTTGCAAGCGCTTCGGCGGCTTCAACGCAAAAATCAGTTTCCGGATACGGGGGAAGGTTATATTTTTCGATAAGGTAGTCTTCAGTTTTTAATTTTTCGCAGCAATAAATCGCATTAATCAATGTTTCCTTGATGATCGCCGTTGTCATGGTTGTCGTCTTACACACGGCAAGCGGCCCGCCGTCGTACGTAAAGTCATTTTCGGGCGAAGTGGAAGGGGCAAAGATTAGCGTCCCGTCCGTATCCTCGGTTAATACATCCAAAAAAAACCGCGCCGCGTCGTGTACCGCGGGCCAAGCGGTTTCCCACAAGAAGGCATCGTTTCGGGTATACAGGTAGTGGTTAAACGCGTGGTTGGCCAGCCATCCTCCAGCCAACGGCCAAAAAGCCCAGCGCGCCGCACCAAAAGTATCACCCTTTGCGACGGGTGTGGACATTCCCCACAAATCGGTATTGTGATGCACCGTAAAGCCGCGCGCGCCGTAATGCTCGCGTGCCGTCTTCGCACCGGTTTTGCGCAGCACACGGGTGAAGGACAAAAGCGGCTCGTGACATTCCGCCAAATTGGTGATATCCGCAGGCCAATAATTCATTTCGGTATTGATATTGACCGTATAGTTACCGCTCCACGGCGGCCAAATATGGTGGCTCCATATCCCTTGCAAATTTAGCGGCTTCGTACCCGCGCGTGAGCCCGCGATCATCAGATACCGCCCGTATTGGAACAGCAGCGCAAACAAGTCCGTATCGTTTTCGGCTTCCTCCCATTTGGCAAGCCGTTCGGGAAGGGGCAGATTATCCTTGGATATGTTTTCATCCGTATAAAAGCGTATGTCCACCCGATTGAACAGGGATTGATGATCCTTGATATGGCGTGTTTTTAATGTTTTATAGTCCAGTTCCAACGCGTTAACCATGTCTTTATCACAAATATCGCGGTGGGGTATGTTACCCAACATCGGCGGCGTAAACGCGTCAAAAAAATTCGTACGCCATGTCATGCGGATAACCGCTTCGTCCGCGTTTTTGATACATAACGCGTCATCTTCCGCCGTTACCATCCCGTTCGTGGTTTTTACATACGCCTTCGCAATAAACGCCATCCCTTGCTTTGCCGGGTCGGGATCGTTAACGGGGTCCGCTTGACCTTCCAACGTAATTTGACAACCTTGCGCGGAAATTACGGATTTTAACTGACACGCCATCCGTGCCGTAAACGTAACCTTGCCCGGCGCGTCCGCCCATATCCGCATCACCAACGCTTGGTCGGGATGGCTGATAAACGCCTCCCGATAAAAAGTAACGCTGTCTACCATATATTGCACGGTGGAAACGGCGTTTCCGATATCCAAGCCTCTGCGGTAATCCGTATGGTCGGCATGCGTTTGCGGCATTTCCAACAGCAAATCACCCAAGGACAAATAACGCTGCGTATTTTTCCCCAGAAATTTATCTTCGATAAACGTTTGCGCTTCCCTGTATTTGCCTTCCATGGCCATACCGCGGGCACGCTTATATTCCTCCGCCGCGCCGGGCACATCGTGCGATTGGGGGAAGCCCGACCACAGCGTATCGTCGTTAAGGGCTAACCGTTCATTAACCGCGCCGGAAAACACCATCGCCCCCATGCGCCCGTTACCCAGCGGCAACGCTTCGTCCCAATTGGCGGCCTCGCGGTCGTACCATAGCTCATTCATGCGATACATCCCTCTTCCTTATATATAAAACATATGTAACCTGGGAAACGAACAACGCCCCCATCGCGGTAAGCGTAAGCCAATAACCCCAACCCAACCTTATCCCTATCATATCAGATATAGGTATAAACCGCGCGAAGAAACCCAGCAACCGTTCGACCGCTTCGTTTAACGTCCGATTGGCCAGCGCCTCCACGCTAAGGATAACCCGACCCGCTGCCGCGTACAATCCCAGCGACAACGCGGCCAACAAAATACGCCCGCGCCCCAAACGGTTTAACAACACAAAAACAAACACCGCCGCAACCATCAGCAACGCCGTAAAATACGCCCCCACGCCAAACCCCACGCGGAGGCTGATATCGGATACCACATCGCTGTCGTTAATGAACGTGGAAAAATCCGTACCCGATAAATCAAGGTTAAACGAGCCCTCGCCGGAATCAAAAAAAGTCGCCAAACTGAAGCTCGTCCCGCGCTCAATTGTAAGTATGGTGAAGGTCAAATGCACCGCGGGGAGGAAGTAGGCGATGAAGATGAAGACGCAAAATAATAACGGGATAATTTTACGCAAATTATATTTCATTATTTAGGTAACCCATAAACATAGGCATCCATTTCTTCAAGTACACCCTCGTCACCCATTAAATGAAAAGGTTCATATCCAACCCGAAGAAATCCTATAATGTCCTTTTCCTTGTCCAAATCTAAAAATTCCCGCGTTGTCAAATTATGACGCTTCATGAACGCTCTTGAAAAATGGGCTTGCAAGAAAACGACGGGATCGATTATCTGTTTATAATTCATTTCTCCCCCACTTCCTCAAGGAACATTTCATAAATCGCTTCGAACATTTCATAACACAGCCCCGTTTCCGGCTCGTTAAGAGCTCGATAGGTAGCGGAAGTAAAGAAAGTACGCATGGCTTCATCGTCGTTGCCAACGCCTCCATATAACCCGCCAAAGTATGCTTTTAATACCGTTGAAGTTTTTAATTTTATACTTATAGAGAAACAGAGTTTTCGTACAGCATATCAGGGCATATGTCAATATCATCATTCCAATAAACGCACATACCATCCACTTTTGCTTGAAAAAATAAGTTGTTATCTTTTAATTTCCGGTACATGGGAATATCCAATAAAGGGTTAATGTCAAAGATTTTTTGTTCATTATTTTTAAATGTAACGAGCAATTTAAACCCATTTAACGGTTTAACGGCAATCGGACGCGGGTTCATAAATTCACCTACTTTAACGGGTCGATCTTAAAAGAAGTTTCACCACCGGACAATAGTTCCCAATTTGCTACTAATTCTTCATAATGAATTTCCAACCAAGCCAGTAATAATTTCATTTGTTTTCCGGGGAACTTTCCTTCGAGGATATTTCCGTCAAGCGTTACGACCACTTCTTTTCCGCTGTACATTGCATGTACATGAGGTAAGTGGTGTTTACCGCCTTTTTCATTGAACATTCTTACGATGATACCATAGAACATACTTAGTGTGGGCATTGTGTACACATCCTCTTTGCTTTGTATTTGAATTGAAATCGTTAATTCATCCTCGATGTATAATGGGTGATTCGCTTCGGTTTGATTTTTATTATATTTATTATTCGTTTGCAACATAGTTAATAGTATCTATACCCACTTTTGCTAATAAAGAGGCTAATTTAAATATTTTTTTGTCATAGTCAGATTTTATTGCCGTCTGTCCAACCTCTTCAACAACATCAATTGACGCTTTACCCAGTTCTGTAACAAAATCCATAAATAAACGCCTCATAATAATTTCCGGTGTTTCATTTGTGTGGCGTGCTAGTTCACTAAAAACATCGTAGGATGTATGCCTTACGGGAACGGTAACAACCTTATTATCCACAATAACATCTACCTTTCTGTTTAATTTATTAAAATATGGATTCTTAATTCCCTTTGTAAAATCTACTTTATTATATTCATTCATCACATCAATCCCTCCTCATATAGTTGGATTTCTTTTTTTGTTGCTTTTCTTGCGGAAACAATTCTGATGATATCATCGTTGCGATAACAATGACAAACGGTAATTTCACGGGGATATATACTCATTCCTATGATTATAAACCGTTCTTCATTAATAGAATGACCAATATCCTCTAAAGTAATCGCGTTTTCGTCATCAAAAACACTTTCGGCTTCTTTAAATGTCACACCGTGTTTTATTGCGTTTTGTTTTCTTTTATCCGGATCCCATTCAAAGCGCAATTTACATTCACCTCGTATCATGGTATGTTTATTTTAATAACAAAATTTATATGAATATACTGGTCTTCCGGATATTTGGCTTGCTTCATAAAGAATATATCCGTCTTCCTTTAAAAGGTCATTTAAATCACCAACTACGGTTTCGCATAATATTCGCATCGTTTTATCCTGCCAATCCCGAACTTCCGGATGAAGCATTTTGCATATAAATCGCAGTAATATATCATCATTTCCTTTTCTTAGACCCAATGGTTCTTGTGAAAATATCCAATTCCACCCCAAGTGTTTATATGTTTTATTGTAATAATCTTGAAAATTATAATCTTTCCATGAATATTTTTCTTGTTCATCTAATTCTGCATTGTTATAAATAATATCCAGCAATTCATCTTCAAAAGATTCGAAATTTGGATTTTCGGAAGGTATATTCTTTAAATCATATAAACATTGTAAAAAATCAATAACTTCCAGTTCACCATGAAAAATAAAATCAGAAGTTGTTTTAGAGAAATATTTTATGATACTTTTTCGTGTTACCAATGTTATATTATTTCCTGAAAGTCGTTTGCTTGTCGTAGTATCTGTTTTATTTTGATTTTCAAATAATAAATTAAATAATTCATCGCAATTAACAAATCTTTCTTCAATTTTTGAATTAAGACAACGCAACACTATATCAGCCTGTGCTGGTGTCACATTACCCGAATTTATTAAGATATTTCGTGCATCGGGCGATGGGTCACGACTTGTTAATATAAAAAACCATACTGCACCTAGTGAATATATATCGCTTCGAACATCGCGCAATGCCGGATTTTCACTTATATAAGGATCATGATAGTGACCGCCACCAACATTTTTTCCAGTTGTTGTCAATTTTGTATGGTCTGCGGTTTCGATATATGCACTTATTCCGAAGTCAATTATTTTTATTAACCCATCGTTCATAACCATTATATTGCTTGGTTTTAAATCTCTATGAATAATTCCGCAATCATGGGCATGACATAATCCTTGTATAATTCCTTTTATTGGTTTTTTTGAACGTTCAAATGAAACACTTCCTTTCGTTGTAATACATTTTTGAAGTGTTCTCCCCTCAACATATTCAAGTTGTATAAATGGTTTTCCACCAATTAATCCAATGTCATATATACTAGCAATATTTTCATGTTTCAATCCAAACAACATTTTTGCCTCTCTAAAAAATCGCTTTTCTCCTTCAATTTTTTCGTCTTCTGAAACGAATATAGGGTCAAATACTTTTATCGCAAAAGGCATATTTAATAAAACATGATGATATTTATATACCACTCCAAATCTACCTCGTCCAAGCTCTTTTCCCAACTCATACGAATTTGAATTTATTTTTTTTGAAATTTCTTTATTTTTAACATCAACAAAAAAATCAATTAATGGATTAATTTCTGTCGCTAAGTAAGCTCGTCTATCAGCATAATTATTAAATTCTGTTTTTATGAATTGCCAAAATTCATCTGCTGTATTACATATTTTAAGAAACTTTGGTATTAAGTAGTTAATTTCAGTTTTATCAATTAAAAAACTTCGTATTTGCTGATATTCGACATTATTATAATCGCCTCCTGTAGCACGTCTTGTTAACCCATGCTTAAAACTTTCGAGGGTTATTTCCATATCGTTTATGGCAAACATAACAACCCTTCCTTTTTATTAAAATACTGTGTCTTGTAATGAAAAGTCCGGCAACCCCTCTACTATCCCCTGCGTTTTTACACTCACAGCGATTACGGACAGCAGCAAGTCTAGGATATACGACGGCTTGTTATTTTCCTCGGCGTAATGATTGGGGTTGTTGGTGATGCCGCTGGCTTTGTCGGTTTTGATTTGGTAACGTTCGATTATCCACTCGATGGCGGATTTGCCGTTGACGATGTATTCGTAGGCTTTGGGTGGGATGTTTTCGATGGTGATGTGGGGGTTGTAGAGGATGGTGTCTTTACGTTCCTTGGATAAGAAACGCATCTTTTCTACGTGTAGGCGGGAACGGTCGCCTTTGACGGTGACTTCGGGTGGGGGTGGTTCGTTTTCGTAATTGAGGTGAAGGTGTGCAAGCTCGCGCCCGGCTTTGGAGAATGCCCAAAAGTCCTCGGCGGTTTCCACCAAGGGGATGCGGGGAAGGGATTTTTTTAGGTCATCGGCGAAGGTTGTGCGGTATGCGGGATGATGGAGGAAGCCATATACATAGTAGAAGATATCTTCCTTGATGAGGTTGCGCCCGTAGCGCGTGCGGGCTTGGTTGAATATGAAGTCACTGATGCCGTCTTTGCGGATGTATTCGGGTTCGGCTTCGGTATCATCAAGGGTCATTTGGGTTTGCATAACCGCACCCTTACCTCTGGATTGAGTGGGTTCGTAGTAGTAGAGGGGGAAGCATTGGGAAGTTCCAATACAATGTAAATCAATATATTTATCAGAAACTAAACAAGAAAATTCTTTATTATCACCTATGCTACAAGTAATAATTATTAAATTTATTGAATCATTAGTTGGAAAAAATTTATCGAATTGATAACGTTGGTCAATCACCCGTTCACCGAAGTACATAAATTCTTTATTAAATGGTCTGTATAACGCAATACCAAATTTATTTTCATTTAATTCTATTGTTTTTTTCCTTGCACAATCTTCTAACAAACTACGCGACCACGATATTTTTGTTGCATCATAAGATACCGTCGGCAATCCAATTTGTGTGTTGTAAAAATTAATCATTGTTTTTACATTACTTTTCAATGTTGTTAATGAACAATTATAAAGCCATGCGTCTTTCGCTGTCGCATATCCCCTCGAATGAACTAAAAACATACTCTGCGCACCAACATCAAATTTCTTTTCACTCGCCAGCGGTATAAAATGCCCGAACGCTTCATCGCGTTCGGTTATCCAATCGCCGTGTTCATTGGGTTCAAGTTGTACGAGTTCCATATCAACATTTGCAAAAGTTCCGCGCTTCGCGAGTATGTCTAATTTTTCTTCCCGCTTTAAATAATCCCCGATATCGCTATACAGGATTTCCGCTTTTCCTTCATACCCTTGCCGCTTGACCAGCAATGTAACCGACACGGGTGTACGCGACCCGCTGCCGAATATTTTTCCGCCTTCCCTACGGCTTAACTCCCCGCTGGTGCGTTGGTTCCCTCGCAGGTTAAATACATATATTTTCGCAAATTCCCGTTCCAAGGATTTCCTAAACCCTGCCGTGCTGTTACCGTCCAGCCACGAGCCGTTGGACACGAAGCATACAATCCCGTCGCCGCCGCGCAACCTATCGGTGGCATAACGGAAAGCTCGGATGTAGCTGTCGTAGAGGGCGTTTTTATTTACCGCCGTGGATAATTTCGCATAACTTTCGGATATGGAAACATCGAGCGTGGGATACTCCTTATTCTTCGCATCATCGTTAGCCGACTTCTGCCCGACTGAATACGGCGGGTTGCCGAAAATAACCGTTATCGGAGATTCGTTTTGCCGCTTTAGGCGTTCGCAGTTCTGGTCGAAGTGGCTGAAGGCGATGCCGCCTTCCTCCCATGCCTGGAAGGTATCGGTGAGGGCAATGCCGCCGAAGGGTTGGTATTCGTCGATACCCACCGCGTCGTGGTAGGTGTTTTCTATGTTGACGCTGGCGATGTAGTAGGCGAGCAGGACGATTTCGTTGGCGAAGATTTCGCTTGCGTATTTGCGAGGAAGGTCCTCTTTTTTAATCAATCCCGATTCAAAAAGCCGCGTGATAAACGTACCCGTGCCTGTAAAGGGGTCGAAGATGTTTACCCCTTCGTCCGTCAGCCCGCGCCCAAATTCCGCGCGCAGTACATCGTCGGCGGAGCGTACGATAAAGTCCACCACTTCCACGGGGGTGTAGACGATGCCGAGCATTTCGGTCATCTTTTTGAATGCGGTTTTAAAAAAGTTGTTGTACAGCTCGACGATGACTTTTTGCCGTCCCTTGGCGTTGTCGATGCCTTTTGCCTTCATGCGCACGGTGTCATAGAAGGCTTGCAGCTCCTTCGTATCCTCCGCGAGGTTACTCTTTTGGCGGAGCTCGTCCAACAATAAATCCATGGCGATGGAAATCGCGTTGTTCTTTGCGAAGGCGTAATTTTCAAACAGCGCGTCAAATACGGGCGCGGTTATCATGTGCTGCGCCAGCATTTCGATGGCACGTTCCGGCGTTATGCCGGAGTCGATGCTGGAGCGCATTTCGATTAAGAATTCGTTGAAAGTTTCCTCCATACCCTCCGTTTGTACGGCTTCGGTTATGTGTGCGATTTGCCGCTCGGCTATGTCGGCGACGGACTTCGCCCATTCTTCCCAATAGGGCTTGGAACCCACTTTCTTAACGATGCGGGCGTAGATGATGCTTTGTAATTGACGGAAATTTTCGAGGGACATTTGCACATACATGGATGCGGGGTTGGGTACCGCGTCGGGGATGTCTCTTTCGTGAGGGGTGCCGCCGCCTACCAAACCGCCCACCAAAAGGCTTTCGTCGCGGTTTTTGTTTAATTCGATTTTATTGATTTTGGATTCGAAGCGTTCGTCGTGGGCGCGGAGGCCGTTTAATACATCCCAAATCACACCGTAACGGGAATCGTCTTCCAAGGCTTCTTCCGGGTTCACTGCGGACGGGACCACCACGGGGATGATGATATAGCCGCAATTCTTACCCGGGGCATTGCGCATGACGCGCCCGACGGATTGCACGATGTCGATTTTCGATTTGCGCGAGGAAAGGAACATGACCGCGTCCAAAGCGGGTACGTCCACTCCTTCGCTTAGGCAGCGCACGTTGTTCAAGACTTTGCAATTCTCTTGGCTTTGGTTGGACTTTAACCAATTTAAGCGTTCCTCGCGGTGGGGCGCGTTCATGGAGCCGTCTATGTGCATGGCTTCGATACCCACGATTTTATCGCGCCGTTCCGCCGGGAGTTCGTTTATATATTTTTCGGTTTGTTCGTTAAATAGGTTGGTTATCGCTTTGGATGCCTCAATGGTACGGCAAAAAGCCACGGCACGCTTCATGGGCTTGGGGTCTGTCTTCGCTAAGGTTTCGCTCCCGTCTCCCCATAACTGTTTGGACAGGGCGTTGATACATCCGATAATCTTGCCGCCGTCGTCCACTTCCAAAACGCCTTTTTTCGGATTTTTACCGTGGGCGTTGATGTTCGCAATCGATTCCTGCAAGGCTGTGGGTACGTCCGCATCGCTGACGGTAAAGACCAGCACCTTGTAATCCGTAAGCAACTCTTTGTCTACCGCTTCGCCGAAGCCGATTTTATAGATTTCCCCGCCGTAAATATTTTCATTATCCATAGAACACAAAACGGCGGAATGCTGTTCGGCTTTTTCTTTGCTGTCGCTGGTGTAAATCCTGGGGGTGGCGGTCATGTACAGCCGTTTTTTCGCTTGCATATAATCATTGTCGTGTACGCGGACGAAGGCCGATTCATCCTCACCCGATAGGGTTACGCCCGTGGTACGGTGGGCTTCGTCGCACACGATTAAACCGAATTGGGGCAAGCCCAATGCCTGCGCGTCTTTAATCGCTTCGATGGAATGATAGGTTGAAAAGATTATTGTGGGGTTTTCATGATTAAAGCCGTTGTATAGCTTAATAATGCGCTCGGGGTCGGTGGTAGCGGGCGCAGCCAGGTCAACAACGCTTGATCCGTTAATATCGTGGTTATTTTTGTTTCGTGTTTGCGTAATCTTAGGGTCGGAGCATACGCATACGGCGTTTATGGGTTGGTCACAATGGGCTGTCCATTCGCCCAGCACCTGCCCCACCAAGGCGATTGACGGAACCAAAACGAGGGCGAAATTATCCGCTTCGCGTTCCATGATTTTAAGTGCCGTGAAAGTCTTGCCCGTACCGCAAGCCATAATTAATTTACCCCGGTCGGCGGTTTTGAAATATTCCGTTGCTTTGTTTACGACTTCCGACTGGTGGGGAAGCAGGGTATGGCGTTTCGTCCGCGCTTGTTCGCCGTGTACGCCGTTTTCGAGCTTTTTCCAATCGACGGGGGATTTTAACAAATCGCCTGTATGTATACGGATTACGGGAATGGCTTGGTTTAATACCGCGTTATCCGCGTTACCGTTCCAATTTATATTTGTGGATATCCATACCCGCAGGGAGAAGGTGACTTTACTTCCGTCTTGGTTCGTAAACAACCTGCTTGAAGTGGACAGGAACGTGTCAACCTCGGGTTTGGTCGTGTAGTGGCTTTCATCGCGGAGCTTGCATTGCACCGCCCAAAATTCGCCGTTGTGGGTTTGGGCTACGATATCAATGCCCGTGTCTTTTCCGCCCAGTTCTTCGCGGGCGAAAAAATTCTCCCACAGCCAGCAATGCTTTAGCTGATGAGCGTACTTGGGGTCGGTTAGTAAAAAAGCCCGCATCAACCGTTCGAAGCGCGTCCCTTTATCACGTTCGGAAAAGGAGATTTCGCGGTACTTATTAATAACGTCGTTAAACGTCATACCCCACCCCTGATGATTGTATGGTTAGTTATGCTTTGGCATTGATTATATACAAAAAAACGCCCTGCGCAATCAAACAATTGCACAAGGCGTATGGGTCCTTATGGGGGGATGTTTTTATTTTTGTCATGTCGTAACCGGTTAACGTAAGCATTGCCTCATGAGGGCTTGGTTGCCGTGCCTTGGGGAAGGTGTGCACATGGGTTGCGTATCCTGCTGAGCTCTTGGCGGGATACGCCACCCCCTTCCTTGGGGCTTGGCGGCGGTGCGGTGTTGAGGGGTGCGGCATACATTTTGAGGAATAGCCGGCGCGGCGCGGTGCGCCCCGTTTAAGGATCCGAAAATCCCTTCCCGGGGAAGGCAAAACCCGTCCTTGGCTCGTAGCTGCCTCGGTCGTTTGCTGCCGCGTTAATATAACATACGCATCGGTACATTTGTTATGACTTTGTCTTGGAAACCGTCGGGAAAGGGGAATGAGGCCGGAGGGGAATGAGAAAGGAAAGACATAAACTGACATAAATGGTATAATATAGGCATGAGAATGAAGGAACGGAGTGTCGAAAAGATGGGATTCA
>Ga0123353_10000375_pt1 | contig 54692 bp, 32 predicted proteins | sample TergutLab28metaG_3_FD_92763 | JGI IMG/M metagenome (GOLD analysis project Ga0123353, IMG submission 92763) | Labiotermes labralis P3 segment gut microbial communities from Petit-Saut dam, French Guiana - Lab288 P3 | ecosystem: Host-associated > Arthropoda: Insects > Digestive system > Gut ... | reverse complement strand
CGCTTACCCGGCCGCCGACGGAGCCGACAATCCGTTTACGGATTGCTGGCTTTGCGTAAGCAAGGTTTAGAGAGGCGAAGGGTTTCGCGTACATCAGGGTGCGTTCCCGTCGCGACATGGGCCCGTTGCCCGTCTGAAGCCCGCTTTGCGCTGTCTTCCGTACAAATAAAGTCTAAGCAAAACAAAAAATTATGGTTTAAATCAACCGAAATCGGACGAAAATTTAATGAATAAGGACATCAAAAACGAGAATACAGAGCCTTTGACCGAGCTGCCCGATACGGAAAGCTTTGACGCGGAAAAAGCTGTTCCGATTTGGAGCGACGGTGAGGACGGGGCGACGGCAGCCGAAACGGCGGAAGTAACGGAGGAAACCACAGCGGAAGCGAAAAAGAAAAAGCGCAGCTGGTTTTCCACCCTCCTTAATGCCTTTTTGCTTTGCATTATCGCCATACTGCTTTTCACCATCGTGTTTATGCGGATAGTTACCCTTTGTCCCGTCCGTCAAAGCAGCATGGAGCCGCTAATCTTCGACAATCAAAGGGTGCTGCTTGTCAAAACCCAAAACATCAAAAGAGGCGACGTCTTTGTATTCGAAACAAATGAAATTGACCCCGACACAGGCAAGAATAAAAACCTTATCAAAAGGGCGATGGGAATAGAAGGCGACAGGCTGCTTTTTGTGGCTTTTGGTGACAAGCTTAGCGACGCAGAAGTATATTTATATCGCGACGAGGGCGACGGTTTTTCGTTTTTAGAAGAAGATTATATCAACGGGACGATGGTTTATTACAACAAGACCAGAATGGAAAACCTTTTTGGCGGCGGGGAATTTGACAAGGTCTATTTCGCCCAAAACGAAACGCCGCAGTCCTTCGACGTCGCCGACCCCGAAATCGCAAAGGATCTCGCCGTTTGCGTAATAACCGTTCCCGAAAAATCGTTCTACGCCCTGGGCGACAACCGCAACGTATCGCACGATTCGCGTAAATTGGGCTTTATAAAAAAGGACGACGTAAAGGGAAGATACTGGCTAACGCTCGAAGAGGATTCGTTTGTAGAAAAGGTTTTGATGTTTTTATGGCGCGACACGCGGAAGAGCAGTGGGAAGTGAGGAGTGGGGAGTGAGGAGTGGGCATTGGAACGGTCAAATAAAATAAACATTCATTGAGCATTGAGCATTGAGCATTGCGCATTAAAAAAAGGAGAATTATAAAAAATGATTAAAATAACTACAGACTCCACGGCAGATTTGGAGCATTTGTTTAAAACGGAGAACATACCTTATATTCCGCTTTTGGTGGAATTGGACGGCAAAAACTACCGCGACGGGGTGGATATATCCTGCGAGGACATCTTCAAAAAGTACGAAGAAAAAAAGGTTTTGCCCAAGACGGCGGCAAACGGAACGGCGGAATACGTCGAGTTTTTTAACAAGGTTAAGGGGGCGGGCGCGGAAGAAATCGTGCACATCTCAATTTCCACCGAGTTGTCGGCGTCTTATGCGGGTGCCCGCGCGGGGGCAGAGGAGGTCGGCGGCGTATATGTCATCGACAGTAAATCGCTGTCCTCCGGCGTTGGCTTGTTAGTCATGAAGGCAAATGACATGGCGAAGGCGGGGGGACTAAGCGGCAAACAAATCGCGGAGAAAATAACCGCGCTTGTGCCGCACGTTCAGGCGTCCTTCGTGGTTGACACCATGGAATTTTTGCACAAGGGCGGCAGGTGTTCCGGCCTTAAAGCCTTTATCGCCACCGTTCTTAAAATCAAGCCCATGCTTATTCTTAAAGAGGGTAAAATTATCGTCGGGCAGAAATTTATGGGGAATTTAAGCAAAAACATCACAAAATACGTCGAGGCGGTCATAAAACAGTACGACACGCCCGATTATACCCGCATATTTATCACCCACACGCAGTGCGAGCCCGAAACGGTCGATGCTGTGCGGGAAAAAATCCGCGAAATCGCCCCGCAGTTTAAGGAAATTATCGAAACGAGGGCGGGCTGCACAATTACGTCGCACTGCGGGAAGAATACGCTTGGCATATTGTACATTAACAGACCCGAATAAGTAGCAGAATGCAGAATGCTCAATGCTTAATGAAAGATAAATTTTAAGTATTGTGCCTTGAATATTAAACATTATTACACTCAAAAAAACTCGACCGACATTGAGAATTAAGCATCGAGCATTGCGCATTAAAAGGGTCTATGAAAGAAAAGACAAAAAAGTTAAAACCACAGGTTTACGCCGCCGAAAAGAAAAAATCGTGCAAAGGGCTGATAATTTTGTCCTCTTTTATCGCGTTTTTTGCCGCGCTCCTTACCGCCCTTATTCTTTTGAGGAAATCCGATGTTTTTACCGAGTTCATGGTCACAAGGGTGTCGAGGGGAATACTTATGATTATGGGCAAAACCTCCAGCGCGCTTCCCTTTTCGGCCTACGAACTGTTTTTATACCTTATCGGCGCCGCGATTATTTCCTGTCTGACCGTCATAACAGTACTTTTACTCAAAAAAAGATGGGCAAAAAGCCTCAGCTTGGTATTAGCGGTGATTTTGACCGCGCTGGTGTTTGCCAACATATATTTTGTTTCGGCAGGCTATTCGTACAACCGATACGAGGAATACCACCCCGTACTTAACCCCGAACTAAGTAAAGCGCAGACTGTGGCGGTGGCCGAATATTTTATCGACGACTTTAATACCTTGGCAAAAAGCTTCGTCCGTGACGAAAAGGGTACGATTATCCCGCCTTACGATAACGTAGAACTTTCATACAGGTTGCAGCAGGAGTTTTTCCGGCTGTCGGGCTTCGACATCAATCCCTACACCCCCCGTTGCAAAACCATCGTCTCTTCCCGCATTATGAGCGAAATGCACATACGCGGCGTGTTTTTCGCCCCTTTCGGCGAGCCCAACGTTAACAGCCTTGTACCGCCCGCCGAGATGCCGTTCACCATGGCTCATGAGATGGCGCACGCCAAGGGCATTATGCGTGAAGACGACGCCGACAACACCGCGCTTTATGTTACCCTGACCAGCGACGACCCGTATATTCGTTACAGCGCGTACAACGAATATATTTTCAGTATGCTTTCCGCCGTGCTTAAGTGGGACAATATTGAAAAAGCAAAGGGAGAGGACATGGCGTACTGGAAGTTGAGGGACAAAATAAGCCCGTTGATTACGCGGGAATGGCAAAACAGCGTCGATCATTGGAGCAGGTATTACCGGCTGAGCAGTTTTTTAAGGAAAATCAACGATTTTTACCTAAAACTAATGGGGCAGGGCGAGGGCGTTAACGCGTATATCCCACCCGCCACGGGCGAGGAGAGTAAGACTGTGACGGACCCCGGAGGAAATCCCGTGACGGACCCCGGAGGAAAGCCCGTTACCGTCACTGTCCCGAAGTACAACTCCCCGCAACAGATATTTTTTCAGGCATACGTCGAAAGTCGGGGGAGCTTACCCCAGAAAGCAGAGTGAATGATAGCGCGGAACAAAAAAGCTTGCGACGGAGGCTTGTTTGGAATAAGATTAAAGCGTTTCATAGTGGCGGCCACCGGCTGTCTGCTGTGGGTCGACGTGGGACAAGCGACGCTTGTTTGATTGCGGACGACCGATGGCCGCCTCTACGAATACTTGATTGCCGACAAATTCAAAAAGCCCTAATGGCGTCTGATTTTTGCGGCTTGCAGTAAGAGCGGGCATTTTATCCTCCTTACAGAAACATTTTTTCATGCGTAAGCCTTGACTTAATCATAAAAACAGGAAAAAATTACTTGATATTGATAAATGCTTTGTGATATACTATTATGGCATGTTGGTTATTGTGTTTGCAAGGGCACACAGTCGCTGGAATAAAAAGGAGCTCAAGCTTGAAAAATAATACAAAACTAATCATCACCGTTGTCGCGTTTTTGGCTGTCGTCGCAATTTTGGCGGCGGTTTTGACGGGCGTTTTCTTAAGGCCGGAGGAGAGAAAGGTCAGCTGGCTTGTAAACGAATTGGAGATGCAAGCCGTAATCGAGAATGATATACCCGCTCCCATAACGGTTAAATCAATAGAAGTTGAGAATTATACCGCCACGGTGACCATGACCACCGGCAACAAATACGTCGTCTATGTGCGCGATTACCATATCCTTGAAGTCATCGAGGCTATGCCGCGACAGCAACGTCCCGAATATGGGCTTAACAATCCCGCCTCCGGCAACGTTTGGAACTACGTCATATACGGCGTGGTGATTTTGGGCGTACTGTTTTTAATGTTTATGCTGTTCCGTAATCTTGGCGCGGGAAATCGGCAGGCGGTGGACTTTGGGCGTAGCGGAGCAAGCGCGCATTCGCAAGTTAAGATACGTTTCACCGACGTGGCGGGCGCGGAGGAAGAAAAGGAAGAACTCAAAGAATTAGTGGACTTTTTAAGAGCGCCCGGGAAATTTGTGGCGGCGGGCGCGAGGATTCCGCGCGGCGTGCTGCTTGTCGGACCCTCCGGAACGGGCAAAACGCTGTTTGCAAAGGCAGTGGCGGGCGAGGCAAACGTCCCCTTCTTCTCGATATCCGGCTCTAACTTTGTAGAATTGTATGTCGGCGTGGGCGCGAGCCGCGTGCGCGACTTATTTGAAGTAGCAAAAAAGAACAAACCCTGCATTATATTTATCGACGAAATAGACGCAGTGGGTCGGCATAGGGGCGCCGGGTTAGGCGGCGGACACGACGAGCGTGAGCAGACTCTTAATCAGCTTTTGGTGCAAATGGACGGCTTCGATACGGGCGACGACATCATAGTGATAGCGGCGACGAATCGCGCGGACATTCTCGACCCCGCGTTGTTGCGTCCCGGACGCTTTGACCGCCAAATCTACGTCAACTATCCGGATGTAAGGGGCAGGGAAGCCATATTTAAAGTTCACAGTCGCAACAAGCACCTTTCGTCCGACATAAATTTTCAGGTTTTGGCGCGAATCACCACGGGCTTTACGGGCGCGGATATCGCCAATTTATTGAACGAGGCTGCTATTTTGGCGGCGCGCAAAAACCGCACGGTTATCGAGATGGAGGACGTCTACGAGGGCATAAACAAGGTCACAATGGGCCCGCAGAAGAAGTCGCGCGTAGTGACGGAGTACGACAAGCGCATTTTCGCGTACCACGAGGTCGGTCACGCGCTTGTGGCGAGGTGCGTGCGCGAGGCTCCCGTAGTGCACGAGGTCAGCATAATCCCCAGAGGTCAATTCGGCGGATTTACCGCGCTCAGACCGGAAAACGACGACAGACTCGACTCAAAAACAAGGCTGGAATCTCAACTGGCGATCAGCATGGGCGGCAGGGCAGCCGAGGAAATCTTTATAAAGGATATCACGCAGGGCGCGTCGATGGACATCAAGCACGTTACCTCGCTTGCTCGAAGCATGGTTACCGAGTGGGGGATGAGCGGGCTCGGTCCCGTGTTTTACGGAGGTAGCCAAGAAGTTTTCTTGGGAAGGGATTACGGCACGTCGCACGAATATTCCGACGCTATGGCGGCGCGAATCGACGCAGAGGTGGAAAAAATTATCGAAAAAGCGCACAAAACCGCGCTGGAGATTTTAGAAACCAATCGCGAAAAAACCGAAACCATGGTGCGTGTTTTGATAGAATGTGAAACCATTTATGCCGGACACGTCGATATGATTATGGACGGGCACAGCGCGGGCGAGGTTATTGACGCGGTAAAGAATTACAAGAAATAATGCGCAAGGCACAACGCACAATGTAAGGATAATTAAATCAAATCAAATCAATGTAATTATGCGTTGCGCATTGCGCATTGAAAAAGGAAGTTCAAAATGAAACCACTGTATAAAAACATCATAATAGTTGCTTCGGCGGTCGCCGCCGCGGTGTTGGTCGCCGTGTTGGTACTCAGTCTTATTTCGATAAAGCCCATTAATAGACTGGGCTGGAGCTATGACGATAGCAACTATGAGGTTTTGACCGCATACAATCAGGTCCAGCCCAAAAACGAGGAAAAAACCAAGGCTTTTAACGCCGCCGTGGCAAGCGTCAAGTTTTCGGTTATGAAAAGTCTTTTTCAAGGCTCGGCGGATTATGACATCAAGCCCAAAACCTTTACAAACAAGGACGGCGCGGAAGAACACAGGAAGTACACCGTCGAAAAATTTTCAGAAGAAATCCGTCCCTTAAGCAATGAATTTATGATACTGCTAAAGTACGGCAAACCTGTCACAAACGCGCGGATTATCGATGGGGACGGAAACCCCTATCGTTTTGACAGGGTTGTTTTACGGATTCCCGAAAGCGGAAAAAAGATGCAGGAAATTCGTCTTTACGCCTACCTTGAAGCCAACATGGACAATCAAATCGACAGCGACGAGTATGACGAAAACGGCATAATCGGCAGTGTTTACTATTATGTATACGAATTTACCGCCAAAATGTACACTTACGATTTTTTTAGGATTTTGTCGGAGGACGACCACTTCAAGACAGGCATTGGCAGCGAATTTTATTAGAGGTCAGGGATTAGGGGTTAGAAAAATCAAAACCTACGGCATAATTGTGCACTGGGCATTACAAAAGACCCTCCTTTCACGGAGGGTCTTTTGTTTTTGGGTTTAATTAACTTTTGACCGACAATTACTTCTTGCTGCTGTATTCAAAGTGGTCGCCGTCGCTCTGCGTGGGCGGCAATCTGTCGCCCTTGTTAACATGAATCGTACCCACTGTGCGGCCGTTACGGCTGATAACGCTGTATTCTCCCGTCCATGGCGCGATTTGCCCGCTTGTAAGTTTTTGCATGGTTTTCTTTCAACCTCCTGTACAATTAGCTTTTGCAGGGCAGGGGATTAAAATGCGCAAATTGCCGCAGGAAAGATTTATAAATTACAAATGATGACGGCATTCGCGGATAGCCAACCTTAATATGTAATTTACAATTTATAATTTGTGAACAAAATTGGTTTGAAAAAATTTGTCAGCGTGGTATAATCTAACTATGATCAAGAAAATGATTGAAAAAACGGAAAAAACAGCGCAAAATCAATGTGGCGGCTACCCGGACTTGGATAAAATAAGTTTTTTGCAACTTGACGTGCGCGACATTGATTTTAAACCGCAGCTTGACAGCTTGCCCGTGTTACTTTGCGGGCTTGACACCGTTGCCGACGCCCTTAAAGCCAAGGAATACCTGGTGCGCTTTTTTCCGCCTGACACTGCCGTGTACTATTACGAGGGTGAAGCGCGCCGCTTGATCTTGGACAACCTTGATGTCTGTCATGGGGAAAACTCCAGCGCCCTTATCCTTCCCGACACGGGGTTTGATAAAACCGTCTATACCTTCGGCGACCTTATCAGGCTGACTCAGCGGCTGACGGGCGAGGGCGGCTGCCCGTGGGACAAGGAACAAACGCACGCGAGCATACGTAGCAACATGATAGAGGAGGCGTACGAAGCGGCTTATGCCATCGACTGCGGAAACCGCGCCAACCTTATCGAAGAGTTGGGCGATGTGTTGCTACAAAGCATTTTTCACGCGGATATTGCACGAAGAAGTGGCGAGTTTGAGATTAGCGACATATTAAGCGTTCTTTGCCGCAAATTATACACCCGTCACACGCATATTTTCGGAGGGAAGGAGGCGCGAGACGGAGAAGAGGCTTTCAAAAACTGGCAGGAGGCCAAGGAGCGCGAAAAAGAAAAGGCGGGGAAGGGAGCAAACGAGGGAAAGGGGACGCAAGCGCGGATAAAAGATTGCGCGGGACTACCCTCCCTTATGCGCGCGCAAAAAATTTACAAAAAATTGGCGGAAGATAAAGCTAAGGCAACGGAAACCGAAGAGAAAACGGTAAAAACGGATAAAAACACGGATATTGGCAAACTTCTTTACGACTCCGCCGTCCTTTGCTCAAACGCCGGCATCGATGCCGAAACCGAACTTAACGCTTACCTTAACAAAATTATTAACGACATTAATAGGCAATCGTAGGGTGCCGCACCCTACGACGAAAAAAAACGAAAAACCCCCGACGAAGGACAAACCTATGACAAAACGCGAAATTATCAACCTCTGCCTTGAGTTGCCCGATGTGTACGAGGATTACCCCTTTGACCTTATAACCGCCGACCCTACGGCTTGGGCGGCAATACGGCACAAAGGCAATTACAAATCCTTTGCTTTTATCACCGTTTATGGCGGACGGCTGATTATCAATCTTAAGTGCGACCCCATGGACGCGATTTTTTTACGGCAGATGTTTAAGGGCGTGACGGCGGGCTACCACATGAACAAGGAGCATTGGAACACAATATATCTTGACGGAGGCGTCCCGCTTGAGCTTTTGAAAGATATGATACGGCACAGCTATGAATTGTCCAAGTCGAAGCGGGCAGGGGGAGGGATTAGGCATCAGAGATCAAGGATCAGGGGTCAGAGAATGGAGGTTAGAGAATAGAGGTTATGGGTCTAGCCGCAAGGCGTGATGCCTCGGCACGCTGCCTTATATAGCCAATCAAGTTGGAAATAGTAGATATCCGACGGCGTCTTTTTCTACCCCAAAAAATCGGAGAAATTCAAGAGGTTTAACAAAGATTTTTGGGGGCTCCTGCGCCAAAGCCTCAAAAACAACCGTTTCGCGTACTTCCAGTACGCGAAAGAACATTTTTAAGGCGTTATACTTCGTGCTTCGTAGCATCAAAAATCCGCTCGCCGGCTACCACCATTTTCAAACTGATTGACTATAGTATACTGTAAGGGTTAGAGGGTTAAAAAACAACATGGGGTATAAAATTTATGCAAATCGGCGGAGTAAAGCTTAACAACCCTTTTATACTTGCCCCTATGGCGGGATTTTCTGTGCCTGCCCTGCGGCGGTTGATGAGCGAGAACGGGGCGGGGCTTACCGTCACTGAGATGATAAGTTGTAAAGGGCTTTTATACGGCAACAAAAAAACCGCCGGATTGCTTGCGACCGCTCAGTCCGAAACGGTCAAATGCGTGCAACTTTTCGGCGGCGATCCAAGCGACTTTGCCCGCGCCGCGCTCTTACCCGCCCTGCAAAAATTTGACATAATCGACGTAAACATGGGCTGTCCCGTCAAAAAAATCGCGGGTAACGGAGAGGGAAGCGCACTTATTTCGGACATTCCCCGCGCCGCCGCCATAGTAACGGCGATAAAAAACACGGGCAAAACGGTTACTGTCAAGACGCGTTTGGGGCTGACCGACACCTTGCCCGCCCTCCCTTTTGCGCGGGCGATAGAGGATGCGGGCGCGGACATGGTGACTCTCCACGCGAGGACACGCGAGCAAATGTACGGGGGGGAAGCGGATTATGAAGCCGTTGCCGCCGTCAAAGCCGCGCTTAAAATTCCCGTTGCGCTCAGCGGGGACATAATCGATTTTGCCGCGTTAGAAAGGGCAAAGCAAACGGATGCGGATTTTTTTATGATAGGGCGGGGGGCGCTGCGCGACCCTGACATTTTCAACCGCTTTACCGGGCGGGAGCCGACGGGCAAGCGCGAATTGGTGTCAAAACTCTTGGATTATCTTGCGGCGGACGAAGGGGCAATTTGGGCAGTCAAAATTTTCCGTAAATTCCTGCCGTACATCCTAAAAGGCGAACACTGCGGCAAGGAACGCCGGCACACCCTTAATTTTGTGACGGATTTGCCGGTTTTAAAAAATGAACTGCTAAAAGAATTAGTATAAAAATTGCCGCAAACATTAGAAAAACATTAAGAAAAGCCTTTTGACGACAAAACCTGTTGACAAGCCGATACTGCGTATTGCATAATATCTCATATAGTACACCAACATCGCCGCCGCAAGGAGGCGACAAGGAGGGCGGCTTGGACGTTCAGCTGAAAAAAGGGCTTTTGGATACCTGTGTGCTGTCCTGCTTAAGGGCGGGGGAGAGTTACGGCTATAAACTGATAACCGAGGTTAACGGCATCATCGAGGTGTCGGAGTCCACCCTTTATCCCATTTTGCGCCGCCTTGAAAACGGAGGGTATCTTGAAACTCAAAGCCACACCCACGGCGGACGGCTTAGGAAATACTATTATATTACCGCCACGGGTCGCGAAAAGCTTAAAGCGGCAAAACAGGATTTTATCGAAATGCGGCATATTTTTGAGGAGATTTTCTGGAAAGAGGATTGATTTACAGTGAGCAATGCACAATGCGCAATGCTCAATGAAGGATAAAATTAAGTAATGAGCCGCGAACATTAAGCATTGAGCATTCTAAAAAGAATTCGACCGTCATTGAACATTGAGCATTGGGCATTGAGCATTCTCAAAAGGGAGTTATTATTTATGAAAAGACACGAATTTTTAGACCAGCTTTGGGAGCATCTGCCGGGTGTAACCACCGCCGAAAAGGTAAAGCTTATCGAATACTACAACGAGCTGTATTATGATAGGTGCGACCGCGGCGAAAGCGAGGAAGCAATCGTCGCGGGCTTTGGCACACCCAAGGAGGCGGCGGAAAAATTTATCAGCGAGGCCGTCGAGGGCGCAAGCGACGCGCCGCAGGCGTTGATCTGTCCGCCCCCCGTCATAGTCGCCCCCCCGCCGAACACGGGGCACGCTCCGCCAAAAAACGACCCCCCGCCGCCCCGGCAGCAATCGTCCCGCACCGACCCGCCCCCCACGGTCAAAGCGAAAATCACCCAAACCGCGGCAAAGGCAAAGACGGCGGTCAACAACAACATACTTAAAAACAAGACGTTCTGGACGGTCTATTTCTCCGCCTTCGTGATTACCTTTCCGCTCACAATCGCTGCGTTTGCCGTTATGATTGCCCTTACCGCCGCCGCGTTTGCCGTGCTTATCGCCGCAGTTGCGGGTACGGCGGGAGTTTTGATAGGCATGGCGGCGGGCTGTGTCGCGGGGGTGTATTACATGGCGACGGCGTTTGTCGTAATGGCCGACGGCAACATAGCGGCGGGTATAGTGCAGCTTGGCATCAGTCTTGCCGCCGTCGGGGTGGGGCTTATAGGCATTTTTATCTGTACAAAATTATTCAAATTGATTTCAACGGTCGTCAGAAAGACCTTTAAAAAGGAGAAATAATCATGGAAAAGAAGGAAAAAAGAAGTAAATCCCACCACCTTTTGATTTGGGCGGTAATACTGTTTGTTGTGGGCGCGCTGCTGTTTTGCGGCGGGATGTTCGCCCTTGAGTGGAGCTTTGTCTCGGCGGACACCACCGAATATAAGGCGGGAAGCTGGACGGACGCAAGCGGTGATAAAGTGATAGCGTTGGACATAAGGATGTCCGGCAGGGTGGTGACGGTAGAGAGCGTCGGCGTGGGCGAGCCTGCGCACGTCGAGTGGCATGATACTGAGTCGGAAAAAATCGAGGTCACCTTCAGCGACGGCAAGCTGACGATAAGGGAAAAGCACATTCCAAAGTTCCCTTTCAAAATTAACTGGGGAAATTCCGAAAAGAACAAAATGCAAATCAATATTCCCGTTAAGGAGCTGGACGAACTGAAGGTCAGGCAATCCGGAGGCACGTTCAAGCTGCTTGGCGGTATTGATAAGATAAGCAAAATAGATACGTGGCAGGACGGTGGCACAAGCACGTACGGCGACAAGGATGGCGCGATAGAGGCGGATACGCTGACGCACACACAAAACGGCGGCACAAGCGCCTTCAACGGGATTAAGGCAAGCGGCGCGGTTGTTTTTAAGCAGAACGGCGGTACGGCAACCTTAAAAGAGATGGAGGCGAAAAGCTTTGACTGCGACAAGGACGGCGGGACTTTGCGGTTTACGCGGATGGAAACGAACACGTTGAACTTAAATAGGGTGAACGGCGGCACAATAATTGGCGAGCTTGTCGGAGCTAAGTCCGAATACGGCATCTCGGTAAACAAAAACGGCGGCACCTGCAACGTGAGTAATCAATTTGGCGTCGGCAAAACCATAACCGTGCGTCAGAACGGGGGCACGATAAGGCTGAGCTTTGTTTAGGGGTTAGGGGTTAGAGAATAGAGAATAAGGAATATGGGTTATCGGTTGGTTAAGAAGATAACAGCTAACAAAAACGGGCATTCGTAAAAATCGAATGTCCGTTTGTTATTGAGTCTTATATACTGATCACTGACCGCCGCCTACTCTTCCTACTCTTCCTCCGCTTCCTCCTCGACTTCCTTAATCACAACCTTTACCTCAACCACCTTCCTTGGGCTTGCCTTGGTCACAACAATGTCCAAATTTTGATAGCTAAAACTCTCCCCCACCAAGGGTATGCGCTGTAATTCCTCGGTCACCCAGCCGCCCACGGTTGCGGACTCGAACTCCTCGCGAATATCAAGGTCCATTTCCTCGAACATATCCTCAAGGCTGCTGGAGCCCGACACGACAAAGGTATGTTCGTCCAGCTTTTTGAGCAGTACCTCCTCCTCATCGTCGTGTTCGTCGTAGATTTCGCCTACCAATTCCTCCAAAATATCCTCTAAGGTGACCAGCCCGCTGGTTCCGCCGAACTCGTCTACTACTATCGCCATGTGCTTTTTTGCCTTCTGCAAGGTGCGCAATGCGGCGGATATTTTCATATTGCGCGAGAGACAGATGCCGTCCTTCATCACCTTCAAAATATCCTTTTTGTCCTCGCGTAGCGCGGCGTAAAAGTCCTTTTCGTGCAAAATTCCCACGATTACATCCGTCGTTTCGTGATAAACGGGCAATCGTGAAAAATCCGTCTCGGCGAAAGCCCCGGCGATGTGATCAATGCTGTCCGTGTCCTCGACCGCAACCATGTTGACGCGGGGGGTCATTATATCATACAGCTCCACATCGTCGAACTCTATCGCGCTGCGGATAAGCTGCGACTCGTGGCTGTCGATTTCGCCCTCCTCCTCCGCTTCCTCGACGATAGTGATAAGCTCGTCGCCCTTGACCGCCGCGGCGGCGGTTTTTGGCTTGTAAATCTTGCGCCATAGGCTGAAAAGCGCGGTGAGCGGCCAAAATAATATTGTCAGTGCGCCGACCGCGGGTTGTGCGAACAGAGTGAATTTTTCAGGATTTTCCTTCGCCATGCTTTTTGGGATAATGTCGCCGAAAATCAATACGGCTAAAGTCACGACGGCGGTTGCGACTATCGCGCTGGCCGCCTCGTTTAATATAAACATGGCGAATAAAATGCCGGCTAACGTTGCGGCGGTGATATTGACAAGATTGTTGCCTATCAGCGCGGTATTCAACACCCTGTCGAAGTTTTCAAGCTGTTTTAACACCTTTTTGGCGCGTTTACTGCCGTTATTCTCCATGTTTTTAAGCCTTATTCGGCTGACGGAGGTATAGGCGGTTTCAACCGCGCCGAAAAACGACGAGAGGAGAATCAGGGCGATCAGGGCGACGGTGAGTCCCGTGTATGCCAAACCGGGGTTTGCCGGCTCTATGGCGGACAAGAGTGATTGGGATAATGGATAAGAGTCCATGGCTTGTTTTTCGTACTTCCTTTTTAATAATTTTTATTGTAGGGCGGGGGCTTGCCCCCGTCGCCGTGGAGTGTGGGGTCATTCTGTCACACCTAACGCAAAGCGAAGGATCTATTTCTTTTTATTATAAGGTTGAGATCCTTCGCTACGCGTTAGGAATGACAAAAAAAGATTGTGCATTATGCATTATCAATCATCAGTATATCATACTTTCCATCGTTTTCAATACTTTTTTTTCATTATTTTTGGCAAAAACGGCAAAACTTGTGCGGAAAAATGCAAAAAACGGGGCTATTCGTCATATTTGAGCCCGTTTTGCGCCGAATTCGCGCAATTTTATAATAAAACTGACCGCCCCTGACCACAGACTCCTAAACCCTAAATACCCGCCCGCTTTTTCGTCTTCTTAATCAAACTCGTGGGCAAAAGAATCAGCGAAAGCACCACGATCACCGCAATACCGATGTTGCGGTACCTTATCACTCCGCTCAAAACGGGGTAAGTAACTTTGAACAGGACGCCGCTAACCCAAGCCTCAGTTTCGCCTTCGTATAGGGTAAGCGCGAAAAATATATCGCCGTCCACGTCGGTCTTTTTCACGTTTTCATTCAAAATTCCCAGCGCCGCTATCCTTGCCAAAACTTCGGGATTTGGGTGAACCCATTTGTTTTTCGCCGCCGCCTCGGTATTCACGCTGATGACTATGTAGATTATTTCGTTTTGCTCGGCAGTTCCGGTCACAATCGCCAAATACTCCGCGCAGCTGCTTGTGCTGCTGCCGTGGTGCCCCAGCTTGATTATGTCGGCGTAAAAATCGCCTTTTAAATCATAATACCTGTCGCCCGGTTCCGCGCCGTTCACCTCCGCCGCAAAATCCCTTTCGCCGCCCGTTCTGCTTGCGCTGCCGTCGTTCTCCATGCTGTCGCCGTTAAGCGCGATATGCCGCCCCTTGTACCCGATAATGATTGTGGGCGAATAGTTGTTGGGGTCGTTGTATTTTGACTTGAAAGGACCGTAAAAGTTGACCTCGTAATAATGCTCGTGGTCCGCGGGTATTTTCTCTATGTCCGGTTTTATGCAGTTTTGGGTGTCGTCGTGGGGATTAGTGACTATCGCTTCTTTAAGCTTCGCGCTTTCGTACCCCGCCTTTAAGGCGTTCATATAGATTAAAGTTTCTTTCTCTCCGTGCGCGTCGCCCCAAAGCCCGTGCTTTGTCCCCATGAGCGCGGGGTTTGCCGCAGGGTCGTCATAACCTGCCCTGGTTGCTTTTTCGTTCGGCCTGTAAAACGTCTCGACGGGGTACGTTTTTAGGATATGCGCCATAGAGCCGACGTGGTCGCGGTCGCTGTGCGTGATAATGGCGTAATCGAAAAAGGTTATCTCCCGCCGCCCGTCGGTTTTTCGCGCCTCGTTTACCTGCTTCATATAGTCGTCAAGCTTGTTTCGGACGTCTTTGTTGTCCTCTCCCGCGTCGATAAGCATGACTTTGCCGTCGGGAAGCTCCACCAAACAAGCGTCCGCCTGTCCGACGTCGATAAAATGGATATTAAGCGCACCTATGCTCACCTTGTCGCCGGGTACAAAGTATTCGACCGTTCTAAGCTTTAACGCGTCGTCAATCGTGTTTTCAAAGAAGATAAGCCCGCCCAAAAACCCGACGGTCAAAACGGCGATTAAAATAATGCTGAATATCGCCTTGCCGTTTTTCTTTTTCTTGCTTGGGGGTTTTTTAGCGGACGAAGCCTTTGTCGTTTTTGTTGTCTTGGCCTTTTTTGCTGTTTTTGATTTTTTTGACTTTTTTGCAGAGACCGTCGCCGCCGTTACTGCTGCCGCCGTTACTGCCGTCACTGCGGTTGCCGCTACCGCCGCGGTTTTAGCCGCGTTTGCTTGATTTGTACTTGCTTGATTTGTCACGGACGAGGAAGACGGCTGTTTTGCGGCGGTTGTTTGTTTTGCCGCCGCAGTTATAATATTTGTCGCCGTGTTTGTTTTTGCGGTTGTCGTTTTAGCGGCGGTCGTTTTATTGCCAGCCGTCGTTTTTTTTGCGGTCGTCGTCTTTTTTGTCGTTGTTTTGGGTTTTGCCGTCGCCGCAGTCAAAGCCGCTTTCGCCGCGCTTGATAACACAGTTTTCGCCTTATCCGCTGCGTTGTTGTCCGGTTTTTTGTCTGCCATAAGTTTATTCCTCCGCCTATTTCTTCTTTTTTCTTTCTTCTTTTATTCCTAGGAGGGTTTTGATTTCCCCTATTTTCTCCTTCGCCGCCTTGTACCCCAACTCGATCATGTCCGAATACCCCGCCTTGCTGGTGGACTTAAACGCGCTTAAGTCCGGCGCGATAATGACGTCCGAATTGATAAGCCCCATTTGCGACGCGCTTGCCGCCATAATCGAAAAAGTCGCCTTTGCAACGTCCATAAGCCCCACGCCCTCGGTTCCGCCGCCGCGGGTGGGATTGATGTCCACGGTAACGACGTAATCCGCGCCCACCATGCGCAGGGTTTCGGCGGGAATGTTGTTTAAGAGCCCGCCGTCCACAAGGTGTAGCTTCCCCTTGATGAAAGGACGGAAAAACACGGGTACCGCGCAGGACGCGCTCACCGCCTCGTATAATAACCCACGGTCAAACACAACCTGTCGCGCCTCAACCAAATCCACCGCCACAATATATAGGGGTAAATTCAGCTCCTCGATTCTTTTGTCACCCACGATGCCGCGTACGACCGAGCCGATTTTTAAAGGATCGCCGGGCGTGATAAGCCCCGACCGTATGTCCTTCAGCTCTATTCTGTCTCCGATTTTCTCCATTTCATCGGGCGATACTCCCGCAGCGAAAAGCCCGGCGATAAGACTGCCCACGCTGGTACCCGCTATCATGTCAAAGTGCAGCCCTTCCTCGCGAAGAGCCTTTAACGCGCCGACGTGCGCAAACCCCCGCGCCCCGCCGCCGCCAAGGCACAGACCCACCTTCTTTTTTTGTTCAATTTTTCGGAATAGACCCATTTTTGTTCCTTTTTTAATGCTCAATGCGCAATGCTCAGTGCGCAATGTCGGTTGCGTTTTTTTGAGCGTATCAATTCTGAATATTCAAGGCACATTATTAAAAGTTATCCTTCATTGCGCATTCTGCCCCGTGTTTTGTCTTACAGGGGAACCACCTCAATCTCCACCTTCGCCGACACCTCCGGGTACAGCTTGACCAAAACCGTATAACGCCCCACTAACTTGATGTTTTCTTCCAAGACAATCTTGCGCTTGTCAAGTTCGATCCCCTGCTTTTTAAGTCCATCCGCAATAATCTGCGAGGTGAGGGAGCCGAATATTTTGCCCCTCTCGCTCACCTTTATGGGCAGAATGAGGACGGATTCGGTCAGCCGCTTTTTAATGGCTAAGGCTTCCGCCTTTTCGACGTCTTTTTTGTGCTGTGCCGCCTCCTTCGCCTGCTTGACCTCGTTTAGCGCGGAGTTTGACACGGGTATTGCCAGCTTGTTTTTAAGCAAAAAGTTTTTGGCGTACCCGTCGCTAACGTCGACAATTTCGCCCTTTTTGCCCTGTGCTTTTACGTCCTGCGTAAGAATGACTTTCATATATATTCTCCATTGCGCGGTGTTTGAATATTTTTTTGTGATTTTGAACGTTTTTTGATCTTCTTTATATATTTTAGCGCAAATTTCGACTTTTGTCAATAGACTTTGGGCAGGAATATAAATTTGGGCTTACGCAGAAGATATTGTTCAGAACAAACCGTAGGGGCGGCCACCGGCCGTCCGCGTAAAAACTGCGAAATTGCACCAACGTTTAATCTCTGTGCGGCGCGCGTGTACATACGCCTGCGGGCGACCGGTGGTCGCCCCTACGGAAACAACATTGACACAGCCGCCCTTAAAAAACATTAAAAATACAAAAGGAAATCATTATGAAAAACACAAAACACAAAAAACTGACAAACTGTAATAACCAAACTCCCGACCAAAGGGCGGAAAAACCGCCGATAGCGGCGGAATTTGCAATGGACGACGGCGTTACACAAAACGCGCCGTATAAAAACATCGCCCGCCAAACTATGGTTGAATATTATTCCGACGACGACGAAAACGAAAAAAGCCTGCAAAATTGGCAGGGAAGCTGAAGCAATGCTCAATGCTCAGTGTTCAATGCGCAATTACGTTGTTGAATTTTTCATTTTAAAATTGACCGTCATTGAGCATTGAGCATTTATCATTGCACATTGTTAATACTCCGTCAACCCCAAAATGTAATCCGCGCTGACGCCGAAATATCGCGCCAGCTTAAAAATTGCGGAGGCGGAGGGCTCCTGCTTGCCCGTTTCCCAATAGCTGATACTCGCGTTGCTTAAACACAAATCGGCGGCTAATTTGTTTTGTCCGACGCCTTTTTCCGCGCGCAGCTCCTTCAGCCGCTCGCCGACAAGCCGCGCGTCATACTGCTTTAAAACACTTTGTTTAGGGGTATTTTCGTTCATGCCTCTAATTTTAATTATAATTGTGAAAAAATGCTTGACGTCTAATTTTAATTAGAGTAAAATATTTTTACCAAAAAAAATAAAAAAGTAATTCTATGACAAGAATAGAAACAAAAAGCAAACGGGTCGCGCTTTCGCGAAAGCAAGAAATCATTCAAAAGTACAAGGATTCCGGCTGGACGCTGCAAAGCTCGCGGGAGTTTGTTGATAATTATCTCAGCAGTTGTGGCGGTACGATATATCAAAACAGCCAAAGATATGTCAAATTGCTTTTCCGGCGGGACAGAGATATAGGGAAATATAAAGAAAGCGCAAGCGTAGAGAGCCGGTTTACGTGTTGTTTCGTATCTGCCGACACGGACTGACCTCATAAATTTTACCGACCATTGACCGCTATGCGCCGTACATAGTTCCTCATTGTAACTTCTTCCTGTCCACCTTGCCGATTGAATTAAGCGGCAGGGACTCTCTGATTTCTATTACTTTCGGGACGGCGTAGCGGATAAGCTTTTTTTCGCACTGCTCGGTTATGATTTTTTTAACCGCGTCGTGGTCGGCGGGGTTTTCAAAAAACTTTTTCAGTTCCCTGATAGGCGCCTCGACGTATAGCTTGACCGCCTCGCCCAGCTTCTCGTCTGGGATTCCAACGGCGGCGGCGCGCAAAATCCAAGGGATAGATTCTACCGCTTCTTCCACCTCGGAGGGATAAACGGGCACGCCGCTGACCTTTATCATGTTTTTTATGCGCTGTTTAAAGAACAAAAACCCGTCCGCGTCCAAATATCCAAGGTCGCCCGTGAACAGCCACCTGTCGTTGTTGCCGTTTTGCGGTGCGTCGGGGGCAAACGCGGCGGGGGCAAGCCCCCGCCCTACGGGAGGTGCGTCGGGGTTGCCGTACCTTACGATTTCTGACCCCTGACCCCTGACCCCTGACCCCTCTATCCTCCTCACGGGGCTCTCATGCGCCGCGCCGTCCAAATACGACAGCATCATAAGCGGGGTTTTGACGCAAATTTCGCCGACTTCCCCTGTCTTTACGAGCCGACCGTCCTTTACCACCGCTAATTCCGTTCCGGGCAGGGGATAACCCACCGAACCGTCCTTATGATACGTACCACAATTAACAGTACACACCGTCACCGTTTCGGTCAGCCCATACCCCACATACAGCCGCCCCTTACTGCCCCCACGTGCCAGCGCCGCGTTAAAATCCTCGACCAGCTTTTTAGGCACGGCGTCACCGCCGACAAAACACTCTTTCAAACTGCTTAAGTCGGCTTTCAAAAATTGCGGACACTCCAATAATTTTGAGAACATCGCGGGAACGCCCATAATCACGTTTATCCGCTCTTTTTTGATTGCCTTCGCCATGCTTTTTGGGTCGAATTTTATGCTCATGACGTTTTTCGCGCCAAGCATCGCGCACATATTCATGTTCATGCAAAGCCCAAAGCCGTGAAAAATGGGCAGCACGCTGTACATCGCCGTGTACGTTTCCAAGGGCTCGGACAGGAAAAACTGCGCGTGGCAGCATAACTCGTGGAAGGCGCCCGCGCGGTGGGATATTATTTTGGGGACGCCCGACGTACCGCCGCTGGGGAGGTATACAGCAGGGTCTGTTTTGGGGATTTGGACAGCGGGGACGGTTATTTCGGCGTTTTTAAAAATAGATTCAAAGATTCGGTATTTTTGTTTCCTCGTTTCTTGCTTCGCCCGTTTCCCACCCTTCTTCCTCTGCGACTGCCCAAAATAGATCTTGGCGAAAAACCCCATAAAATGGTCGCTACGGCTTTTAATCACCTTTATGTCCGGCCCCACTTCCGCCAATTTGCCCGACAAATCCTCTCCCTTGTCCCGCAAAAACAAATCGTAGGCAATAACAAGACGGCTGTCCGTTTTTTTCACGCTTTCGGATAGCCCCGCCGCCGAAATAAAAGGGTGGACAAGGTTGACCGTCGCGCCAAGACGGTTAAGCGCGTAAAAAGCGACAAAAGCCGATGGGGTATTGGGCAGGCACAAGGTCACAACATCTCCTTTTTTCACGCCCAAATCACTCAATCCAAAAGCCGCCCTTTCGACAAGGCTCAAAACCCGCGCAAACTTATAGCGTTTGCCGTAAAAAACAATCGCGACTTTGTCCGCGTTTTTTTCCGCGGCTTTTTTCATTTCGGCGTAAAGTATGCTCATTTGCAGCTTTTTTGTCTCCGATATTGCTTTTTTAATGCGCAATGCTTAATGCGCAATGCTCAATGAAGGTCAAATTTGTTTTTTTGTCATCCTGAGCGCAGCGAAGGATCTATTCCGCTAATAAAAAAAGGTTGAGATCCTTCGCTGCGCTCAGGATGACAAAGAAAAAACACGAACTAAAAAACTACCTTAACTCCACCCTCCACACTATTACAACGAAGCCACCCACCCCGCGGCATAGAAAAACACCACGATAACCACTTGGTGCAAAAGATACACAAGCAGCGCCCAGTGTCCCACAAAATTTACGGGTTTGTTCCACTTTCCGTCCAGGGGGCGCAAAAAATTTCGCGCGCGCGTACCGTACAGGAGAGTGCCTATACCGCTGCCGACAAACACCATCAGGGCGTTGGGAATCAGTCCGAAATAATCGTCGCCGCCTATCCCGCCGTTTTTCAGCTCTAGAAAAATAGATAAAAAAGCCTTTGCGACCGCGCTTCCGTCATACGCGTAATCCATAAAAAGATAAGTGTGTGGCTGAGTTACGAGCCGCTCGCCGTTTATCCACAGGCTCACGGGGTTTTTTCCGAAATGTCCCAGCGGTATCGCGAAAAACACAATCAGCCCTATTACGCCAATCGAGCAGGGCAGCAGACGCCGCACCCAAGTCATAGTTTTTGCCGCCCGTTTCCCCTTAAAAAGAAGCCCCGCAAGCTTTTGGAGCCCAAACCCCGCAAGGTCAAAAAGGGCAAAAAGCAACATCGCGCTCCCCAACATGTGAACCACGCCGAAGTATATCCTTACGCCCGTGCCGATCAGCCTGTCGGCAAGATAAGTCGCCACGGTTATGAGTAGCCCCGCCCCCAATGCCTTAAGCCCGCGTAGCGCGTTGTTATGCGAAAGGGTGCAGGATATGCCGCAGAGAATAAAAAACAGCGAAATGACGACATAATGCGCAATCCAGCGCGCGTTGTTGTACCAGTATACAAGGGCGGCTGTACTTAATCCCGACCAAAACCCCGGATTGCCGAAAAAATCCCTCACTTGCGGCAAAACACCGTACGCGGAATAACAAAAATGGTCTATAACCATCAGGATGACGCAAAGCCCGCGCAAAAAATCAAGCTCCCAATACCGCCGCGGCTTTAATTCCCCGGGTAGCTTTGCCTGCTTTGCGTCCGCCCTATAGACCCTTTCCTTCATAAAAATCACCTTTATATTTATTGATGGGGCTTAAAAACCGCCCGCCAAAAAGCCGAATATTTAATTTCTGCAACATAGCAGTATAAGATATTTTACTAAAATACGGGCGTTAAGTCAAATATCTTTCGGGTAAATAGCGTTTTTTGGTAGCATTTTGGGGTAAAATAAAAAAAAAAAACCGAAAAAGAAATTATTTTGCCTTGATTGTATTGACTTTTTCCCCGCGAATGTGCTTTAATCATTCTATACCATATGCGTTTAGTGTATTCGGGGGCTTCTCGCGTATAAAGAATGGCGCGGGGGCATATCATGAAAACGGGGTATTTTTAGCGTTTTAAGTCGGATTTTGTCGGGATTTTCAGCCGTTTAGCCGCGTGATCGACAAAATAAGGGTTTTCTAACAATCTCACGCACGGCGCCGTTGAGAGTCCGGTTTTTCGAATTTTTTGCCCTCCTGCGAAGCAAGACCGCAAACGCTCCTTGTATCCAAATTTGCCGCCGCTTAGTGTTGCCGGCGTATTGTCGGCGTATTTAACGCAATCATCTGACACAAAATATATAATCACGCATACGTCAAATAAAAAAGGGGATTTTATGAAGCTTGTAAGGTTTAGAATCAAGGACTTCCGCTCCGTCGTCGACACGGGCTGGATATCCTGCCAAAATGTGACGGCGTTCGCCGGCGAAAACGAGTCGGGCAAAACCACCATGCTTATGGCGCTTTTAAAGCTGACAAACGTCGGGCACAAGGACACGGATACCACCGTCTTTAAGAGCAACGAGGTAGAAATGGCGCAAATCGACCTTGCCAACGACGTACCCATCGACAGGTATGAAGAGTTGGCGCCCAACCTTGCCGAAACGGAGTTTATTTTTGCCGAATTTGCCGTGGACGAGGAAATGAACAACGACCTCAAGTTTATGCTACCCGGTTTTACCGGGGCAAAAACGATAACCATTTCGCGAAAATACAGCGGCGAATACACCGTGGATATCCTTAAGGATTTTCCCAAAAAGGAAGCGGCGATAACAAAGGGATACATAGTCAACAAAATCCCCAAGTTTATGTACTACAAAGAGGTACACGAAGTTGACAGCGAAATCGACTTTTTGTCGTTGGCGCTTAAGCTCAACGGAAATGTCCACGACAGGGCGCTTACCGCCAAGGAAACAATCGTGTCAAATTTGCTCGACTGCCTTGATATTTGGGAGAGCAATCTTATAAAGTCCATCGTCCAAATACACGAAAAATTGTCGCTTGAAAATCTTGACGACGTGGATTTTAGGATGATATTCGAGCAAATACCCTATTTTAGGGCGCGCGTTGAAAGAGGTTTCAACCTTTTGACCAAGGAATTCCAAAAGTGGTGGGGAAAGGACGACACCATCATCACCTTCGAGCCGTACAGCCGCGGTGTAGTCATCAACATAATAGACGAAAACGGCAGGGTATATAAGCTTGAAAACCGCTCGACGGGCTTTCGGCGTTTCTTCGCTTTGTTCCTTTCATTTTCTATCACCGGCAGGCACGAGTATGAAAACTCCATCCTGCTTTTTGACGAAGCGGGCGCTGCACTGCATCCCCTTGTACAGCGTAAACTTGCCGACTTTTTCGACCACCTTGGAAAGCGCAAGCAGCTGTTATATAACACGCACACCGCCTATATGCTTAACGTCGGCGACCTTAATCGCGTCCGCGTTATCTATAAGGACGGCACAAAACACACGCGGGTGAGCGAAACGCTGAAAATAAACCCCGACCGCTCCAACGAAATGTCGCTTTTCCCCGTCCAGTCCTCGCTGGCGATGTACGTGGCGGAAAAGGCGATGGCGGGGTGTTTCCCCGTCGTGGTCATGAACGAATACGACGAATATTATTTGTCTATTATTAAGAACATTTTGGCGGCTAAGGGCAAGCTTAACACCGTCCACAATATTTTGATTTTCGCGACGGGCGAAAACGGCATAGACGCGGCAAGCGAGGCATTCAGCTCGGACGAAGATTATCCCGTCATACTTTTGCCCTCGGACAACGATTCGCGCCGCGTTAAGGAAAGGCTGGTTGCCGGCAAATATAAGGACCACCGCGACAAGATATTAGAGCTGTCCGACTTTATCGAGGGTGCTGTTAAGTTCGAGGATTTGATTCCCGACAACTTTGTAGAAATATTCTCGCGCGTGTACCTGCAAAACATTTTGGACAAGGATTTTGTGTACGACAAGAAGCAGGATTTGATTTTGCAAATCGAGAACTACGCCTTTTCAAAGGGAATCACTCTGCCCGTCAAATACCGCAGCGAGCTTGCCAAGCGTATGAAGATACAGACCATGATGCACTTCCGCGACGTTAACATCCCCGGCAAATATGTCACCAACTGGCTGAAAATATGGCGGGCGCTGCTGAAGTAACGCAAACGGCAAACAAACGCGTCGCCGCGGGTCACCCAAGGCAGCGCGCGCACATACAAAGAGAAACACACAATTATGAAGTAAAGTATGGTCAAAGCCCAATACGCTTTTTGACCGGAGGAGATCGAAATCATGAAAAAGAAATTAAGCATAGTATTGCTTTTTGCTGCGGCGTTGATTTTTTCATTAGCCGCGATGACGGATTTTAATTGGGTCAAAAAAGACCCCGCGATTGCGGCCGAGCTGACGGGCACGCAGTTGGTTTTGGTGTCCGAAAGAATGATGAACGGCGCGACCGATATGGGCGCGTACGGCACCCACGCCACCGTAAACATTCCGACAGGCCAGCCGATTTATAACACGGGCTGGACGGCATACGACGTGGCGTTTACCCTCCGTCTTGACGGCGACAATACCTTTAATGACGGCGTGCTTAGGTACAGCCGGAACGGCGAGGCGTGGACTAATCTCACCACGGTTTCGACCGCGCCGCTGATTTGGGCAAACATTACAAACGGCAATCAGCCGTCCGGTCTTGCCGTAATCAGGGTCACGGGCACCTCGGTAACGGGTATCGCGGTGGGCGATAACTACGACTTCCGTTTTGACGTCGGCGGCGACTGGGCGTACGCACAGGGCGGTAACAAGTTGCAAGACGGCTATAATGTGCGCGTATGCAAGGACAGCCCGGGAACGTATACCACCAATAAGCCCGCGACCACGCAGACTGCGTCTTCGTTTATGTGGGAGTTTAACATCGGGACTATGCCTAGGTGCGGCTTAAGGTCGATTACCGTGACAAGCAGCGACGGCAACAGCCGGGTGCTTGGCCAGCCTGCCGCCGGGAATACCTATACGGTAGCGGACACCTCCGTCCTGCCGACAAACGCCAACCACGGCGCAGTATATACATATCCCGGTTATATGAATTATAACGCGATGTTGGTTATCACGGGTAACGGCAGCCCCACCTTCACGGTCGCTATCACCGATAATATGGGCAGGGCGTTTACGACGGCGGCCGGAGGCAACTCGATATATATCATCAGCAGTAATAACAACGGAAGAGCCGGCCAATTTTTGGATGTACAGCTTACCAATTATAAAAACGGTGTCGTGCAAGCCTTTAATGGCCCAAGCAACACCCTGCCCAGAGCAAACAGGTATAGCGGCTTTACCGGTAACGGCGCCGTTTATCCGCGTTATAACAATCATACCTTTAACTGGGCGACCTCGGCGTCATTTTATGTCGCCGCCGAGCAGGCCTTAGCATATACCAGCCCCACGGGCGGCGCGAGCGACGTCAGGGGCCTGTGGGTTTCGCGCAACGGCGCGACGTGGCAGTACATTGGCTCGGGCGGCGGCACCTACAATATTCCCGAAAACGGCACGTACTACTTCCGTTGCACCTCAAATCAGGGCAGCCCCTCGTGGCTGTTCGGCGGGCCGTACAAGGTCTGGCACCTTGACGACGATCCAATATATTTGGGCGTCGACTATACCCCGGGGACGTGGATTCCCAAAAACTACAGATTAGAGCTGCTGCCCTCGCTTGGCAAAAGCGGTATGGACTATATTACCGTCAATTCCCCGACCGGTCCCAAGCCAAATGTCCGTACTACCACCTATACCGTCACCGATAGGGGCATACACCAGTTCCGGTTAATCAACGGCGTGGGTACCATGTCGGCGCTCGAAACCGTTACTCTTATGATGGACAACGCCACGGAAGTGAAGATAAACAGCATAATCCGTACGCCGATTTCGGGCACACCGATTAACGGCTGGTTGGTGGGCGGAACGGTCAAATACGACATTGACGCAGAATGCGACCCTCCCGACGTGCCTGTCAATTATTATTATTCATTTAGTAAAACAGGGCCGTGGACGCTTTTTGAAGAGGAATCCCTAAGCGGCGCGACGCTTGTTGTGGACTTCAACGTCAATGGGGAATTATATTTTAAGGCGGAGTCCGTGAAGGGCAGCGCGGAGGTCATATCCGCGATGTATCCCGAAATGATTGTTTCCGCGCTTGACATAGCGGTCGAGCAGGAGTGGTTTAATACCGGTGGCACTACCGAGGGCTATAGATTTAAAGTGTACAGCCCGACCAGCGACAGCCCATATAAAGTTTGGGTGCGCACCCGCGATTACGTCGTCACCAATGGTCCAAATGACAACTGGGGTGGTTGGCAGGACATCATGGAGACCGACAATAATCTTGATTGGTACTATGTCGTCCTGGCTTCGGACGTCGGCAAGGAATTCCAGTTCGAGTTAAGAAGCACTATTCCCGGTTCGGGGCTGGCTAATGTCTTAAGCGATATATATTACGTCCGTAACGACGACTCGGTTCCCGACGTGATGTTCAGCGCGGTTTATACCGACAGGTATGACAAAGGGACGGATATATGGGCGTCGAGCGTGACGTTTACTTTAGACTCCAGTCCCGAAACATTAGGCCCGTCCGGATTGGTGACGTACTATTACAGCACGACCGGCACAGGCACCCCCGCGTCTAATCCCGGCCAGTGGACTTCGCTGGGGGGCGGCAATACCCTTACCATAGGCAAGGGAGGCATAGCGGGCTATGTAGGCACTGTATATTTCTGCGCAATAAGAGGCTTTGTTTTGCCCGGCGAGGTCGCCGCGTACGGCCCGATACGCGATGTGCCCGTAAATATCGACACCATCGCCCAGGTTGTTGTTCCGCCGCGCGAGACGGCGTGGGGGCATGACGCGATATCGGTAACACTGACATTCAACAGCGCGGGCAGCGGCTTTGAAGGCGGCCTCAGCGAATTGTATCTGACGGATCCTAACGGGACAGTGAATAAAATAAATCCCGCCCTGCTTGTCCCCGTAAGCGGACAGCCCGGCTGTTATACCTATACCTTTGACGCAGACCTTGCGGACGGGCAGACTTCCGGTACGGCGACATATTTTATTTACGGCAAAAACGCGGTTGGCGTAGACATTGTGATGTCGTCCTACATTATCAACCGCATAGACAAAACGGTGCCAAAGTTTGATAACGCCGCGGTAGAGGGTAGCATCTTTGACGGGCAGTGGGCAAACAACGTACTGTTTACGCTGACTGCCAAAGTCTTGGGCGATGACGGCAATATGTTCGACGAGGACGGCAACCTTGTCGGGGCGCCCTCGGGCATGAAGTTCTATTATCAGACCCTTGACGCGGACGAATACGGCGACCCCGACGGAGATTGGAGCGCGCCGGTACTGATTACTGGGAGTTCGCTGTTATTTAATTGGAAGTTTGACGGCTGGATAAGGTTTTATGCCGTGTCGAACGCGGGCGTATACAGCTATCATACATATGATTCCGCTACGGGCAAGATAATCCCCGATGATTATAATCATACGATTGACATGGAAGGGGATTGGCTTGACAGCCTGCCTTACGGCGGCCGTCTGCGCGTCAATCCATCCTTGACAACGACAACCGTGTATGTAACGACAAAGTCCGTTACCAACGAGTTTACTTACGCCCAATACAAGGATATTACCTTGGGACTGACCGGTACGCCGGGTGCGGGCGTTACGGTGACGTATTATCTGCGTCCCTCGGGCGGCAATCCCGACGGTAGCGACGATGTTTTGGTAGACGGAGCAAATCCGGCAAGCGACCTGTACGGGATATTGGACCCCGACCAGCACCGCGCTTATGCCAACGGTTCGTATAATTTTGTGGCGAAAGCCAGCGACGGCAAGGAATATTTGATGGTAGAACCCAAACCTGTCAGCATGATCGACAACAATCCGCCGAAGTTTACCGCCGACAGAATAGTGGGTGAATTGGACGATACGCAGGATCCGGGAGTTATTGTTTACAACGGCTCGGCTACGGTCAACTTTGACGCGACAGGGCTTCCGACCCCGTCCGGCAGGACGTATTTTTTCAGCCGCAGCCCGGACGGCACAACCGGCTGGACCGATTGGGATACGACCAGCAGTTCGGCGTCGCATTACGTGGGCTCAAGCGGTTTCTTCAGATTCTACGCTGTATCGGGTACGGGCGTGGAGTGGATTTATGACGAGGACTATTTGGGCGCGGGTTATTATACCGTCATCGAAATAAAGGTGAACAACGTCGCGCTTACCATAACCGTGGCGGAAAGCTCCGCTACCACGGGTTATCCCTATGTTTTATCGTTGGTTTATAACATCACCGTGACCTCGGACGTCGGGGGCGCCAAAATCTATGTGCAAGAGCCGGGCAAGCCGTTTCCTACGGAAATCACCGCCGTAACATGGAGCTTTGACGGTTCGGTTTATACCGGTACGGCATCCTTTGCCATCAACAAAGACAATTATCCCGGCGGGTTAAGCCAGCCTTATTTCTTTTCCGTTTCCGTTCCCGGCGGCACGATATCGGCTCCGAGGATTGATGTGGACAAACTGGATTTCAATATTCCGACGTTCAGCGCGGCGCCCGACGGCTCTACCACGGGCTGGAACCGTACCGCGGTCACCTTTGAAATCAGTCCGATCGGTACGCAGCCGCTTTCGGGCGCGACATATTATTACAGAATCGCCCCCGCGGGGACGGGCTTGTGGGGTACGAAATTTTTAACGACCGACGCGACGCCCGACGTAAGCACCGGCTGGGTTTTGATAGGCACAAGCGTTTCGGGGTGGAGCAGGCTTGCCTTAGAGGGCGCGTATGACTATGAATTCTTGGCGCGTTCCGACGTCTTTACGCAAGGCGCCGAGGTCGCCCCGCAGTACACTTACAGCGTGTATAACCTTAGGGTAGACACGGGGACTATCGTTCTTGAAATAGAAAGCGTCGAGCTTTTCAGGGGCGCAACAAAAGTGGCTGACCTTGGGAAAACCCTGCCCACAAGCTGGACGGATTGCGATGTTGTCGTCACAGTCATAGCCGAATATTCGTTTTCGGGCGTGTATAATCCCGACAAAGACCCGTTTGACGAGTATTTCCAACCGTTTTATTTCTCGGGAGTGCAGCCCTCGGGTGTTAGCTTTGTCTATGATTATGACGATTACGGTGAATTTGGTATAATAAAAGCCGTTTTTACCTTTACCAGAGACCCGGGCTCAACGTATCAGTTCCGCGTTCGAGGCGGGCACGGCGGATACACAGAGTCTTTGAACATCGGCTTTACCAACGTCATAGACAAGACACCTCCCGTTCTTTCCGTGACCAATACCACCTATAACGCCGCGAAAGTGGGCGATACAGCGGTATGGACGGGCGGCGCTTCGGTCGGCTTTACCTTAGGGGTCGGCAATCTCGCCCTTGCCCCATCGGGCGCAGTAGCGGTTTATTACTGGCGTTATATCGGGGATGCCACGCGCACAGGGCTGGAAACGGGAACAAAGGTAACAATCAGCACCGGCAACGCGGCGATCGACGGAGTTTGGGTGCAGCTTGCCGGTAACACAAAGGCGTTTACCCTTGCGGGGGAATACAGCGTGGAGTTTTTGACGATGTCGGGCTCCGGCTTATATTCGGGTACGGAGCAGTGGTGGGTGAGAATCGACCGTGTGCCGCCGACCATAGAGGGCTATAAAGTCGACCCGAGTGAATGGACTACCGATACGCCTGTTTGGCTGAATGTTTATGTGACGCGCGGCGAGTCTCCCTTCACAACATACAATATCAGAATCGGCTCAACCAATTACGCGCTTACTTATATCGGCGTGCAGTCGGGCGGCGATTTCGACGGCTGCGAAATCTATCGGTACGAGAACATTAACAACAACGGGACATACAGGGTCACATTCGCCACGACGGGCGACCCCGTCGCCATGGATTGTATCGTAGACAATATCGACACCTTACTTAATCCCACGTTGATAGTGACCGCGGGCGGCACCACCTTGTGGAACGATACGCAGTGGCGCGCGGATAATGTCACCTTTACGCTGACCGCGACAAGTATTCCGGACTCCGGGGTAATATACGAGTACCGTTACAACATTTATACGTTGGTTGGCGGCGTTTGGACCGCCGGTTCGCCGACAACCTGGCAGGGCATTGCCGGCGTTGAGGGTGTGTATACGTTCACGCTGCCCGAAGGGCTGTTTACCGCCGGACGCGCCGTTTACGCCGTGATTGAATTCCGCGCCTACGCGGGCAGGTACGAGGGCTTTGTCGACGCGTCTACGCCAATCTCCACGCTTTCACGCACCCTCCTTATCGACCGCGGCTTTACGACCGGCGAGGGTTTTAGCGGAAGCAATTTGGGATTGATGCCCGGGGTTGGAAAGACCGACCCGCATTTAAGCATGACGCCCGATGACGACGGCTACTGGGTTACGGACGACTTATACAATTTAAAATTTGCGCTGCCGAAGCTTGGGCCGCAAGGCACGACGGGTAACGGCGAACAAGTGTATTACGCGCCGTATATTCTCAATGTGTACCGCAACAGTACGGGCGGTATGCCGATACTGACATATAATCCGACGACCGGTACAGTTACAATGTCGTTCACCGAGGGCTTGCCCTCGAACTGGGCGGACACATGGGCAAGCGACCCGTTCGTGAGGATTTCCTCCAAAGGCGATTATATTTTCGAGCTGATTTACTCTAACGTCAAGACCACGGTGACGACTTTCGACGTTCAGTTTATCGACAACTCGCCGTTAGCTTACACCGTCGCCGCCTCTCCCAATATTATATCCTCCCCGGGATGGGTGACTACCGAGGTGGCGTTTACCTTCAACGGCTTGGACAGCCCGGCAGGTTATCGCTTTTGGATGTGGGATTATACGCTTAAGAGCGGCGCGGGCGACTGGGTTGAAATAACGGGGGCCATGGGCGGTACCGCGACATACGTTTTTGGAGCGACCGACGACTTTTATTACAACGATTACCTGCGCTTTGCCGTGTCCAAGATAAGTTCTCCCACCGCGCGCAAAATTCCGGCGAATGATACCCTTGACGGTTCCTTAGAGCAAATCGGCTTCCTTGTGCAAATCGACAAGAGCACGGCGACATTAATAATACTTAACAAGGACGACCATCCGGATAACTGGGATCCGCGCGGCTGGGTCAACCACGAGTTGTATATTTATGTCAAGATGACGCCTTCAATGTCCATGTTAATGGTAGGCTTTAACGCCGCCGCGCCGTTTACCGCATCCGGAAATTATACGCGCGTAACCGCTTTCAGTCAGCTTGATGACGCATCAAAAGCCGGTTGGGCTGACGGGCTGAACGACGCCTATTTTGAAAACAGATATATATATAAGTTTATATTCATCGACACCATCATCACCGCCAACGAAACTACGCACAACCGCCAAAGCGGCACCTTTGACGTTTCGTTGCAGCCTGTTTTCGGCTCGGCTATAATTAAAAACATCGGCTTTACCAAGGGCAACGTAATCGACACGACCAAGCCTGAACTAACCGTTACCGCGCCGGGCGCCGTGAATGCTTCCGACCACATTTCAGACCTCACGAAGTGGAATTGGGTGTATACTGAAGGAGTCACCTTTACGCTTGTTACAAAGGCGTTGCCCTCCGGAGACCCGACATTCAAGTATCAGTATTTATCCATGGCTGATCTTGCCGCGGGCAGAACGTGGGATTACTTGGGCGACGAGACGAATTTGGATAATTGGACAGTCGTCACCAGCCCGTGGAACAGAACCATTCCCGCCCAAAACGGCAATTACCGCTTTATCGCAGTAAGCGAATCGGGCATGGTGAGCGAGATTTCCAACGTATTCCATGTGCGGATAGACACCACGCCGCCCGAAATACAAACGCCGATTTTATATGACCCTGCCACATGGTTTGTGCCGGGAGGAGCCGTAACCGGTGTTATGGTCACCTTCTATGCCTTGCACGACGCCGCGGCCGAGCTTAAGGTTATCTGGAAAGGCAATACGTTTGTCAACGAGGCCCGTCCGGCGGGAACCCCGACCGAAAACGCGCGCGAATGGAAGTACGAATTTAAGGTAACGGAGAACGGCACGTATACGGTTACCATCACTACGATAGCGGGCAGTGACACGGTAGAGATAGTCGTCTACTGGATAGAAGACACCGACAAGAGTTCGTTTAATGTAGTTCCGAGGGTAGGTTCAACCGAAACAAATACAAGCCTTACAAATTGGACCAGCAGCGACGTAACGTTTACGATAGAAGACCGCTTGGGACCCGCTTCGGGCACGTCCTATCAGTATCGTTACCGCGTCGGTAACCCGGCGTTGATCGGGAAGACAGGCGAGTGGGGAGCTTGGGGCGAATGGATAGATATAGGCTCGGCCGAGGGCTACGCAATTACGGCGACCGGCTATTGGGAGATAGAGTTCAGAGCGTGGAATCGGTATTGGGAAGACGAAAGCGATTATGTCTATAAAACCGTGACGGCTTATATCGAAAAGGTCAAACCGGTGATACTGGATACGGAGCCCGACTGGGTGATTGTAGACCCCGATCTGCCCGAGTGGGTAACGATAGGCGAGGGCGCCGGCGACATCGACCATGTGGCGGTTACTTTCTACGCGACGCACCATCTGTCCGGGAGCCTGAACATTTATAGGGACATAGGTAGCGGGGCTGTGCGGCAGTCCGGCTACTACGGCGATTCTTCTGTTCCGAGAGAGATTGACCCCGACGATCCGACCAAGGATAAACCCGGCTCCGGCGTTTGGGAATATGTGTTCTACGCAAGACGCAACGGGACCTATACGTTTACCGTTACCACGACGGCGGGCACCTCCGAGGAATCTGAAGCGGTTGTGGTAGGAAACATCGACGACTCTAGGACGATAGGTGAGGTCAACGTCAGCGCGGTCAACCAAAGCGAGGAATACTGGACAGCCGGCAACGTGACATTCAACCTGTCCGTGTACGGCACCCCGCCAAATTCGGGCGTGGGCGGCTATTGGTATCAAATCCGCGAGTGGGACCCCACGCTTAACGACGACAAAGGCGACTGGGGCGACTGGGGCGTATACGACGGCACGACCTGGAAAAAGGACGGATATGACGACACAAACTTACCGACGTCGCACGTATTCAGCGCGGATTTCTGTTATCTGCAGGTGCGCTTTAAGGTTTATTCCCGCAGCGGCCTTGCCGAAAGCGGCTGGAGCGATGAAAAAACCGTGCTTATCGACAAATTCACCCCGACCATTGCCGTCAGCGTGACCGCCGGCGGTCCCAACGTGATTGTGGACGGGAATGAGGTCAAAGCCACCGGGGGTTGGGTGACCGAAGAAATAAAGCTGAAACTGACTGTCACCTATGGTCCGTCGGGCAGGTCGGCAACAACCGGCGACCGGCTGTACTTCAGCGCCAATAATCCGGGCGCAAGCGTTGCGCATTATGAATGGAAATCTTATACATACGATGAAGATAATGACAGATGGGTTGAGGTATATGAGCTGACTGTTTATTTTAACAATCCTATTGCGGGCGTCAAGTACGCTATCACGGCAAGGGGCAACAACAACGTAACCGCCAATACGATTACTTTTGACGTCACCAAGCTTGATGCGTATCCACCCAAAATTGTGATAGCCTCTACTACCGCGGCTTTACACGACGAAACCGCGATTTGGGTGGGCGCTACGGGCGCGACCTTCTTCTTAAGCGTTTCGGGGACCGTCCCGTCGGGAGTGGTCCGCTATGAATACCGCAAGGTAACGGTTTCCGGCGGAAAACCCGTTGTTATTTCCGGCAAGGAATGGACAGAGTGCGCGTCGACAAAGACCTTTACTCTTGAAGATGACAGCGGCTTTTATGTTTTCCGCGTAATAAACGGCGCGGATGTTGCCAGCGACTCTGCGGAATTGGAAAGCGACGCTGCGCTTAACAATGAGTATGATTACCAGATTTGGAGGGTGGATATTAACTTCAGCCTGCCCACTTTGATAGCGGTAGCCCCCGGTACGACTAATCCGGTTTCCACCGCGCCCACAAACAAGGACGTAGAGGTACGGTTGGTCGCGGACTTCCTTTCGGTAGGCACAGACTGGAACGACGACGATGTAAAATTTGTCTTAGAGTATACGGGGGATAAAGTAAATCCCGATGTATCGCTTCTCACTCCTAACAGAATCGGCACAAGCAGCGTTTGGTATATTACTTTTACCGTATCCGATAACGCCGAGTTTAGAGTAACGGCATTGGGCGGCGCAGGCAAAACGTATAATACTTCGACCCCCACCGTCGATGTTAGCGTCAAGAATATCGACAGGAATCTGCCGATACTCAATGTGACCAATCCCACGGATAATGCCGGAACTTCGCTTGTGAGCGCGGTATGGACGGCGAACGACGTGACTTTCAATTTCAGTTTCTCTAATCCGCTCAGCGGCCCCGTCAACACGACGATTCCCGTACAGTATCAATATTGGAACGGGAGCGCATGGGTGAATATTCCCGGCGGCGATTATGCGACGACCATGACGCTGACCGACATGTCCATACCCGCCATGGACGGAGCGGTTCACTTCCGCGTTAAATCTGCGGCGGGCAATACCTCCAACAATGCGGAAGACTTATCCGGCAGTCACATTACACGGTACGTCAGAATTGACAAGGGTAAGCCTCTTGTGGGTATAGCCGACCGTCCGAACATTTGGAGTACGGACGCGATTTATTACCAGAACGTTACGGTGACGGACAACTACGGGGCGTCTGCCAGCTGGGAAAACATGCTAAGCAAGGTTTATCTCCAGCGCAAAGTGGGGTCGTCTTGGGTGGATGTGGACGATGGCAGCAAATCGTACTCCGTGACCGACCTTTACACTTTCAGCGTTACGCAAAACGGTTATTACAGGGCGTATGCAGTCAACGCCGCGGGAGGCGGCAGCTTTACGTTGGCGGAAACCGACAGCGAAAGCTGCAAGTATTTTTGGGTGCGGCACATTGACAACGCGCCTATAATCCCGACGGTGACGTCTACTCCCGATATTTCGGCCGAGCGCGAAGACGGCGACGGCTCTACATGGTCGGTGGAAGTCTTACCTTGGCGCAGCGGTCAGACATCGTTTATCATAACTCACGGCGTGAACGCCGACTTGGGCAGCTCCGGCTTGATTTTCTACTATTCGGTTAATGGCGGACCTTTGGTACGCTTCTATAGCTATACCCGCGATATCGGCGACCCCGGGCTTACGGCGGAAAGCCCCTTCCAGCTATCCGGCGCTCCCATCGTTGTGACAAATTACACCGCTACCGGCGCGACGCTGAGGTTTACCAGCGCGGTAAGCGAGGTTGGCTGGATAGATATCTACGCCGTCCGCGCCTCGCTTGACCCGCAGCCGACACTCGCCGGCGTACAATCCGTAATCGCAACGGGCAACGCAAAACAATTAGGCGAATTTTATATCCGTCAGGATAATGCCGCGCCTAAGGTAGAGGTGCTTTCGTTCCCGCCGCTTGCCGCCGGGGAGTGGGTTTCGGACTCTTCTTATAAGCAGGATATAAAGGTCACCGATAACGGTTCGAAAAGCTGGGGTACAGATGACGGGTACGGAGGGTACAGCACCAGCCGCATCTATATCGAACGCTGGAACGGCGGCGCATGGGTGCTTTATTCGTCCGGAAGTTACATCAATCCTCAGTATTACGCGGGCGAAACGTACAGCTTCTTGATTTTTGAAAACGGCGACTACAGGATTTACGCTGTCAATCCCGCAGGGAGAGGAGGCACTAACGGATTCGTCGACCGGCCTGCCAACGCGGTCAGTACCGACAGCTGCAAATACTTCACCGTCGATTTTATGGACAATGCGGCGCTTACTTCGGGCGTGATTGCGACGACAACCCCCAGCCCCGTGCTTATCGCGGCAGATCCCGTCTACGGGATACCCGCCGACACGGATATAATCTGGCGCAGGGGCTCGACAGTATTCAGCATCTACCACAACATAAATGAGGCCCTCTTAAGCGCGGGCTTGATATTCTACTACTCGACCGACGGAGAAAACTGGATACCGTTCTATTCGTATTCCCGCTCCCGTTTTTCAGAAAATCCCGAAAAATATGAGGGTGTCTACATAGACGAAGCTAATCCAAAATTCAGCTATACGGTTGATTTCAGTGGCGGAATTTTGACATTTACTATCACCGGCACCTACGGAGGCTGGCTGTATCTGTGCGCCGCGCGCGCCTCGCTTACCGGCGGTCCCGACATCTATGGTTCGGACGACTTCAAGGCCACGACAATAAGGCCGGCGCTGGCGCTGATGCTAGGGACTTACTATATCCGTCAGGACAACAGCACGCCCATCATAACGATTGTCAACGGAACAGAGCAACCGGAAAGTCCCGCGCCTGTCCCTGCGTCGTTTGCAGTCGCTGCGCCCGCCGCCGCGCCTCCGGTGTCGACCGGGGTTTGGACAGAGGACGATTGGGTGAGGGCAAATTCTTATACGCTTGAATTCAAGGTTGATACAGGCGGCTCGATAAGCTTAGACGGCCGCAATATAATCGTCCAGCAGTGGAACGGCAACAATTGGAACGACGACAGTAATTGGATAAATTACAGGCTACCCCTTGGCTATGACAAGGATATAGAAACTTATCTTTTCCCCGTATTCGACAACGCTCCCTACCACATCGGCGGGAACTACAGGATATATATTACGACCGCGGCGGGGATATCGTCAAATTATGTGTATTATCTTGTGACTTTCTTAGACCCGGACCACGCCTTAACCCGCGCGTCGGTCAGTACAAGTGCGACAAGTATAGGCATGACCTTTACCGACGTTGACGGGGACGGGAAACCCGACCTTTCGGTTGTGCCTTGGCGCAGCGGCGATACGGTGTTCACCGTCAATCATGGCGTAATCGATACGGAATACGCCTCCGGGCTTATATTCTTCTTCGCGCAGGGAGGCGACGCGCCTCTGACGCCGTTCTACTCCTATTCGCGCGAGCTTGACGATACGACTATGAAGTACGAAGGAGTGGCATATACTCTCTCCGGCATTTTCTCGGCGGAAGCTATAACCGGCGGTGCGAGGTTATCGATTTCCGATTCCTACAACTACAATGGCTGGGTGTATATCTATGCCCTCCGTGCTTCGCTTGGGGATGATTGGGATAATTTTAGCGACTACAGGTATATAGGCAGGTACTACGTCCGTCAGGATAACGGCTCGCCTTATGTCAAGGCGGTCGATACCGGCGATTTCGATTGGGACACAAATGAATTCTATACCCAGCCGATTACCGTTTCGGCGGTTGACCCCGCGGTTGGCGGAAGGACATCCCTCAGCTGGGGAACAAAAACCGACACAGGGACATATGCCACAAGCACAATTGTGCTTCAGTGGTGGGACGGCGCGAAATGGGTGACTCCCGATAAATACGAATCGGAATGGAAACAGCTTTATAACGGGACGACAAGCTATAATTTCAAAATCTACGAAAACGGCTATTACAGGATTTTCGCGATTAGCCCCGCGCTTTTAGGCGGCAGCGGCGGATACACAGGCGCGCCTCCGAGCGGGACGGAGCTTGATACCGTCGGCTGCAAATACTTCAGGGTTATGCACCTTGACAACGCCACTATAAGCGCAAAGCTTGAGTCTAATCCCGACAACATTACCGCCGACCCCGGCGTCGACGCGACATTCGACGCGGACGTTATACGTTGGCGCAGCGGCAGCACGGTGTTTACGATCACGCACTATGTCATCGAAAGCATGTATAGCTCCGGCCTTGACTTCTATTATTCGATTGACGGCGGCAGGACGTGGATACGTTTTTATGCGGTTTACCGCGCAATGGGCGCCGAAAAGCTTACCGCCACGCCTTATAGCTCCGCAGGCTTTACCGTCGCGCTTACCGCAGACGGGGCGACGCTTACCCTTTCGGGCAACCATGACAGGTTTGTGGACTTTATCGCGGTACGCCATTCGCAGGCGATAACGGCGGCATACGGCGCAAGCTTTGTTGACGACGACATAGCCTACGGCCTCGAACCTGTCGAAAAGAACGTATTCCGTTTCGAATCCTTCTATGTGCGGCAGGACAATTCCGCGCCGACGGTAAGCCTAAGCTTTGTTTCGGAGGACATCGAATGGCAGACGGCCGATTATATAGCTAAATTTATCGTCACACCGGGCGCTTCCGGAAGTTGGGGCGCGTACGACGGCGAGGACAGCTATATAACCGTTCAAAAACAGGCGCCGACCGGCGGCGCGTGGAATTTCTATGCGGAAGTGCCCTATAACGAAGACGACAAGTACAGCTTCCCGATTGACAGCAATGGGAATTACCGCTTGATCGCCCACAATTACGTGGGAGGAACGTCGCCGCAAAACGGCTGTCCTCTCCCTGTAAAATTTATGGACGTTTTGATTATGGATACCGCCACCGTCACCGCGAGCCCGTCCAGCGCGGGCGAGGCATGGCGTACGGGGACGGTGCAGTTTACCGCAATCGCGGGCAACAGCGCGGTTATTGCGGCGGGAAGCTCCGGCTTTGATTTCTATATCGCGGAAAAAACGAACGAGGCCGATAGCGATCCGCTGACATGGAAGCTGCTTTATAGCTACGGCAAGAATCTTCCTTCCGACACAAGTCACTCCGTCTTGAGCGGAAACGCAATCAAGCCTTTCAGTGAAAACTTTGACGGCACGATTTATATCTACGCCGTCCGCCATTCGCTTGATTTGGGAGGGACATTTAATAAATCACTTAACGGCATGAACGCTTTGGCGACCGACAACAACGCTAAAGAGGCCGTTTCGTATCGCCTCCGCATGGACAACGTGACCAAGGCCGACGGTTTCGCGGTCATGGCGCCGACCGTCCCGCCGGATACGTGGTATACAAGCGAGCTGACCTTAAGCTTTACAGTCGTTAACGCGGGTATCAGCTTTGTCGGTCAGTCCGCAAGCAAAATCGTGATAGAACGCCGCAGAGACGACACCCAGCCGTGGGTGATTTATGACGAGCTTAGCGCATCCTTAACTCCTTCCTTAAAGGTGAGAAACAACGGCGAGTACCGCATAATCGCGTACAACGCGGTGCGGTCGGATACTAACGGCGGCTTTGTCGAGGTGACCACCGAATACACTTACTTCACCGTCAGCTGCATGGATATGGAAGAGGTCCCCTCCGTGTCGATTAACAGCAACCGCAACCTTGAAACTGCCGAAAACTCGACGCAGTGGGTCAGCGGCACCGTGACCTTTACTCCTGGAGCTTTTCAGGCAAGCGTCGAGAATATCGGCGTTTCGGGCTTAGTGTTCTATTACAAGCTGAAAGATGGCGGGTGGACAAGATTTTACAGCTACAGCAAATCTGCCCCCAACGTCGACAAGTATACGACATTGGCGGAAGCGGGCATTTCGGCAAACGGAATGTTTACCTTCCCCAGTTTAGTTGCTTATCAAGGCCTTGTGCAGTTCAGGGTTTTCCGCGCCTCGGAAGTAGCGGCGGCGGGCGCAGGCTTTGACGCGTCAAAGGATGTCGGATTGATTGGCATCACCATACAATTCTGGCTTAATCTTGACAACGTCGCGCCGGAGGTGACCCTTTCCAGCAACGCGTCTTCTATTAACGGAAGCGACTGGCGGGACGACGCGACCGTGAACATAACGATAAAGGTGGGCGCGAGCGGCTCGAAGACGAACACAAACACGGGTGCGGAAATAACCTTGACCTACTATGACAACAAGCCCAACGCGTGGCCACCCTCCGTCACTATTCCGCAGAGTCAATTCCCGGAAATCGCGGCGGGTGTGGGGGGCATATGGACCAAAACATACACCGTGCCCACCACCCTGCTTTATAGCAATCTTAGGTCGGACGGTACACTGACATTCTATGCTTACGCCACCTCCCCTGCGGGGCTTATGGGCGCAAGCGGCAGCGTGCTTATCGACAGGATAGACTATAACGTCCCTCCCGTGCTTGACCCGGTCGCCTCAGCCAATGTTTGGGGTAGTACGGGAGTGCTTGATGGTAGTGGCACCCCCCCCAAGCAACCTGATTGGCTCAGCGCCGCCAGCGGCGTCGTGACCTTCAGACCCGACGCGATCGCATACCCGTCCTCCGGCGTATGGTACGTTATGCGCACAAAGGATTTGACCACCGACGCGGAATGGAGCGATTGGGTATTGATGTCGGACACGCTTAACGGACGGCCTAACCAATTGATTTTCGGCGGCGAGCTCAAGGATTGGCCGGCCGGCTTGCTTCACCTTCGAAAGACCGACGGCGATTGTTATTTCGCGATAGAGTTCGGGCTTGTTCCGGGCAGAAATTATGACGGTAAGGGCGACGTCGACGAAAAAGACGTGAAGGACATTCACACCTTTACCGTCGCGATACTCAACCAGCGCCCTGTGTTCAACCCCGTAATTGATAAGAGCGGAGAGAACGATACCCTTACGCCCGACGCGCGGCGCTTAATCAACCTTTACGAATTGACCGAGGACTATGCCGAAGGCAAGCCCGCCAAGAACTACGTCTATGTCGGAGTCGACGTCACCTTTGGGTCGGTTGGTAGCTACAACGTTGGCGGCATTATCGAGTATAGGCAGGGTGTATACGGGGATTGGTATGGGATAAAAAATATACCTCTTGATTGGGATGATGCGAAATACGAGAATATTTGGCACTATGTGTTCGACAATGGCGACGGCACCTTTACCAAGCTTTTGATGATACCGATTACCGAGACCAGAAGTGTGATAGGGGCCGATTATTTCGGCAACGGCACATATTACTTCCGTGCGGTTTCGTCCTCTGGGGTCGCCTCGTTAGCGACATATGCGATAGACATTAAGAACTTTGAAATCTCGGGCAGAGAAAACCCCATAGTGCTCAACGCGACAAGCGATTATACCGGCGGCTGGACGGCACAAAGCGAAATCGTATACCGTCTGTCGGTCAACGAACCCCGCGCCAGCGGCGTACGCGTGTATTACCAGTATGTGACGGAAACGCAGGGAGATCCGACTCCGTTTAATGCCGCTACCGTCAACATCAGTTGGATGCCGCTGCCCGGCACATGGGTTTTGACCAACTCAATTTTGGAACTGACGTTTACCGTCGGCATAGACTGGTACGGCTCTGTCTGCTTTGTCGCGGTCGCCGTTTCGGATTCCGAATTAGAATATCCATCGGGTATTGTCAAAAGGACGTTGAGGCGGGATACGAGCGAACCTAACATTACCGTTACCGCAAGTACCGTTCCCACGGAGTGGCAGGCGTATAACGCCAACATATCTGGCACTATAGGCGGGACGCTGTACAACGCGGGAATCACGTGGATTGTCGAATTCAAGGGCGACAAAATTGCCGAAGGCGAAGGCGCGACCTTTAACTTTACCGCAGACAAGTATGGGGCGTCGGGCGACTATATCGTGCGCGCATGGTCAGCCGCAAACGTACCGAGCAGCCGTGCCCTTCCTTTGATTATGATTGACACAATACCGCCGGAGTTCGAGGTTTCCGCCGCCAGCGGCGGCGAGCCTTATAGCGGTGGCTGGGTCGGCACGTCCGTGACCTTCACCTTTAATCAAACCAACTCTACTTACGCGCCCGTTACCTTCCAGTGGTCGACAAACGGCATAAACTGGAACGACACATCCGGCGCCTCGACACACACATTTGCCGAGGCACAGGAGACGCGGTATTACTTTCGCGCGGTGTCCGCGTCGTGGACGTCGACCAATCATACTGCAAACGGAGATAAACTGACGTCGGATATTGCCGGTACGAGTAGCAATGTGAAGGACCAATTCTGGGTCAAAATCGACGCGGGCACGCCTCAAATCATCTTGGTTTCTATTGACCAGACTTGGACGGCGGACAATATTACGGCGACCGTTAGGGTGGTGTATTCGACCTCGCTGACAACGGAGGGCACATTGTATGTCGGCGCCACTCAGATCACGGGCGGCGCGTCACAAGACATCGCGGGCGTAAGGAATTATGTTTATACGGTTATACTGACAAACAGAGACGACCATACCCTTACCGCCACGGGCGTCAACGGCAAGGCCGCCACGCACACAATAGAGGCGAAAGACATATTCATCGACAGGAATAGGCCGATACTGACCGTTACCGCGACCTTTAACAACAGCGACCAAATTTATACGGGACAATGGCTTGACGGCACCGTTACCTACGCCTTTGACGTAAGCTACAACGGAGGAGGTACTTGGTCGGGTTACGACGTATACTACAGTACCAACCTTACTTCGTGGTATCCGATTTCCGGTCATATAGGATACTCTGTCGCGAACCGTACGCTTACCCTTTCGGATACGAATGCCGAGGTCAACCGCGTGATTTACTTCAGAGCGGTACCGCGCGCGACGTCCGCCACGGCTGTTTTGAATAACCCGCAGGCGTTGTATCATGAGTACATGGGTGTAGTAGAAGGTCCGTTCGAGGTCAGGATAGACAGGCTTGCGCCAAAAATCTCATTGATAGAAGCGTCCGTACCCACAGGCTTTGTCAGCGGCGACGACGCAATATTCAAGTTCGAGGTCAGTTATTCGATTTCAGGTCCTATGAATAGCCCGAATGACAATGGGCGCGAAGACGGCTTGGTTATACCTATGGGCAGCGCCGCGGTATTTGCTAACCTTGTGAACCGCGAGCAGATTAATAAAGGCGAAGAGGTTTGGTGGGTTTATACCTACAAAATGTCGGCGAGCGGAGAGGCTTACGCTTTCCAGGTCATGGGCGCAAACGGCAGGCTGTCCGCGGGCGAGATGTCTTTCACTACCAATTTAGTCGACAACTCCAATCCCGTTATGACTATAGAAACGACCGACGGCGTGATAACGGGCGGCGCGGTCAAATGGCTTATCGACGACGCCGTGTTCAGGGTCGGTGTTACAAACTTTGGTCCGTCCGGTTTTTACGTCGAGGTATACAGGACGCGCGGAGTGACCACTACGTTGGTTAAAACTCTTTACTCGCTTCCGAACGAACTGCGCCAAGAGCTTGGCCTATCCGGAACTAACGACTTTAGCGTTGACGGGGTTTACTTCTATCACGTAAGCGAGAGCAACGGCGACACTTACCAATTCAGGGTGTATTCCGGCCTTAAGGTGGTGGGCGTCGGCGAGTTGGAAACCAACAGAAGCAACAACTACCGCGTAAACATCGACCGCGAGCCCCCCGTCATCAGCCTGTACGAACCCCTGCCTACCGGATGGGTTACGGGCAACCTCACGATATACATTCAAGTATTATATTCGATAAGCGGCGAACATAAAGACGGCGGCTTTGCCAAGGTTTCCGGCTCCGGCACTCCGGATACGCGCTACGGTACAATTATTGACGAGCCGTACGGGGACGGCAGGCGCGTCGTGTATGCCTATACCGTCCAGGAAGGCGAGTACGGATTCCAGGCGACGGGAGGTAACGGCAAGACGTCAGAAATCCTTCAGATTAACAGGGAAAACCTTGACTTTGATAATTACACCCCCACCATCTTTGTGACCGCGCCTAAGGCGAATACCGATACCGAAACCGCCAATCCTTACTGGGCGGCGGACGACGTCGTATTTACTATCGTAATCGGCAACGTCGGCTCGTCAGGCTTTATAATCTATGTCTATTTGGGAGAAGAACTTTTCAAGTCATACGACCCGAAAAACCTTGCTGCCGGAAGCGAGCTTGTTCCTGTGGAAGGAGAGTTGAATACGTTTGAATTTACCGTCAAATCGGGCGTGAGGGCAAGGTACGAATTCGAGGTAGTATCGGTTGCAAACTTGGGTCGCGAAAACGAAGTCAGCCCGCTTACCAAGCCTTTGTTTGTGTATATCGACCGCGGCAAACCGACAATCGAGTGGCTTGTGCCGCCCACGTCTGACCCCGTCAACCATGCGATAAAGGCGTATATCAAGATTACATACTCGCTCAGCGGCGGGACAGCCTTCCTGTTAAATCCCGAAATCGCGCTTCTTCACATCACGTTTGAAGAGTATAGTTCGATCAATCCCAATCATCCGCCTCTTCCGGCAGGATATGTCTCAAAGGCAGGCGAAGTCATCTACTATTGTTCTATCGGGGCTAACGGAACATATACCTTCAGGGTGGAAGGCAAAAATATCGCCGACAACAGCGAAATGTTTGCGGAATTGAGATTATTGCCCGAGGATACAGACATATATATAGGAGACCCGACGAACATTTCCGCCAGCTCGGGCGGCGCGTTCATCAATGACCTTGAAGAAATCAGGGGCAAGCCGTTTTCCGCCAATGCAAAAATCCAAATCGCCAATTTTGAGGACATGATTAACGATGGAGGCACGGTGAAAGTATACCGAAACAATCCGGACGGCACCCAAACCGAGTTAGATATAAATCCCACAGAAATAGGCGCGGGCACATGGGCGTATGACTTTACAAAGAACGGCTCGTACAGAATGGTGGTGACCGACAAATACGGCAACACGGCGGACTTTGACTTCTTTATGAATAAATTCCCGTGGTGGATAGTGATTGTAGGCGGCACGGTTGCCCTACTTTTACTTGCTTATATCATTTACCTTGTTGTCGACAACCGCCGCAAACGCAACGCGCTTCTGCGCCTTATAGCCAACGCCGGCCAAAGCGACGACGCCAACCAATTCTTACTCTTTAAAAAGGCTAAGTAATAAAGGGTCCGCAAGTTGCCCAAGAGGTATGACAGCAACAAAGACACACAAACACCCCGAATGCTATGTTTTCGGGGTGTTTTGTATATTAGCGCTTAAGGGCTTGTGTTTTAAGCTTAGTTGTGATATAATAAAATACGTTTGTATTATTTTAAGCGAGGAGAATGTAGGGGAAATATGGTATGCAAAACTAAAAACCGCATAACCGCCACCGCGGAGACGCGAGAATATTTAGCGAAAGCCGACCCGATAATTGGCGCGCTGACAAAACTTCCTAACATAGCCGATAAATTGGCGAAACAGTTAAATGACGCGGGCATTAGCACAGCGGAGCGGCTACGAGAGGTCGGAAGCAAAGAGGCGTGGCTTAGAATTTTGGCGTCGGACCCTTCGGCTTGCTTTATGCGGCTTTGCGCTCTTGAGGGAGCGATTCGCGGCGTCCGTTGGCACTATTTGCCGGACGACGTAAAGCAAGATTTGAAAAAGTTTTATTCGGAGGTAAAAAAATAAAATGGCGAGCGACGAAATACAATTACTTAAAGACCCGGCGGTGTTCCCCTCTGACGCGGTGTTAATAGGTGCACTCCGCAGAAACTACTCCGCGTTTGCGGAGTTTAATAAAAGGCTGCTGGACTACGGCATCAAAGCGGAGCAGTGGCGGTACTATAACGATGGGAAAAGTTGGCTAAGCAAAAACATTCACAAAAGAAAGACGGTATTTTGGCTGTCGGTCTGGGACGGCTTTTTTAAGGTGAGCATGTTTTTCACCGAGGCCGCCGCTGCGGGTATTGCGGATTTGCCCGTCACAGAGATATTTAAGACTTTTCAGCCGAAATGGGCGAAATTGAAACCTCTTGTAATAAGCGTAACCCGCGACACTAATCTTGACGACTTGTTTAAGGTTATAGAATATAAAAGGAATTTGAAATAACATGAAAATAACGGTAATCAACGGTGTAAAAAACAAGGGCTGCACCTACAAAATGAAAGACGCTTTTTTGGAGGCGCTTCACAATGGGCACGAGATAACGGAATATCATTTGCCGACCGACGCGCCTGAATTTTGCACGGGTTGCAAGGCGTGCTTCTTTAGGGACATCAGCGTCTGCCCGCATAGCAAGTACACCGTCCCCATTTGGGAGAGCATTTTGGCGGCCGACCTCCTTGTATTCACCTCGCCTGTGTATGTTTTTCATGTCACGGGGCAATTAAAGGCGCTACTCGACCACTACGCGACCAAATGGATGGCGCACTCCCCCGAAAATCCGATGTTTTTCAAAAGAGCGGTGATAATAACCAACGCCGCGGGGGCGGGCATAAAAAGGGTTGTCAGGGACATAGGCGACAGCTTGGATTATTGGGGAGTGGCGAGGCGGTACGCGGTTAAGGAGGCGCTGTTCGGCGCGGACTGGGACAAGATAAGCAAAAAGCGCAAGGCAAGTATAACAAGGCAGTGCCGCCGCGTGGCGAAAAAAGTACAAAAACCTGTAAAAAGGCCGCATTTTAAGGTGCGCTTTTTGTTTGGGATTATGGGCATGGCGCACAAAATGATTAACAAATCACTTGTTAAATCGGGCGAGCCGCAGTCGAGGGATTATCTTTATTGGAAGGAAAAAGGGTGGTTTAGGGGTGGAAAACCATGGAAAAGAAAGACGCAACAATCGAAACGTAGAGGCTGATATTACGCCTGTGGCGCGAGAACGAAAACTACTTCGAGGCATTAAAAAGACGCTTCGAGAATAAAACTATTTAAGGAAAGCTATTATGGCTGACAAGGAAAAAATTAAAAAGCAGATAACCGCAGGATAACTTTTTTTGTTACGGGACTACAACAAAAAGAGGCAAAAACAAACAAAAATAATAACAAATTATCCCGCCGAGATAAATACAAGCGCGGATCCCAAGCAAGGCAATGTGCGCGTCGTTTGAGGTGCTTAACAAAATCCCAGACAAGATAGTGGGCGAGGGCATCGTTGTCTGTATGACAGACAAGGCGACGCCGCTTACGGGCACCGTTTGGGCGATAAATGTGAATCAAATATAGGACGGAGAAAGCCGAAAAGGGGAAGACATAGTTGAGCCGCCGAACCTATTGGGGTCTAATGACAATAAGAAACAGAATTATATTTTTGGGAAAGGAGCGTGAATACAAGCCACGCCTTTTTTCTTTTTACGCGGTAGTGTAAGAAACGGCATTTTCGCAGTTGTTGGACAGGATAATAATTATGCCGATTCTGTTCCCCGTAAAGCGTTAGACGGCTTCAGACAGAAAAAAAATCAGCAGGCTGAAAAGCTAATCTGCTGATTTTTTATAATTTGGCGCACCCGGAGGGGCTCGAACCCCCAATACGAACTCCGGAAACTCGCGTGATCTCCATTTCACTACGGGTGCGCGGCGATATTTGATTGTACAACAAGCAGGGCGATTTTGTCAAGTTTTTAGGGGTGTGGGTGACTTTTAAGGCGACTGGAAATGTTAACGAGGGCAAAAGGCACAGCATACAGTTATTTAGGTAATATCACACACAATATATGGTGGTGTAAGAACATATAACGTATGTTCCGGAAACCTTTATGGTATCCCTTTCACTACGAGTGAGTGTTATCATAAATGCATTATATCTTAAACAGGAATAAGAGTCAAGGAACTTAAGGGGGGTAAAATCTCGGCACAACACCTTGCGGCGCGTCGGGGACGTCGCGCCCTACAACATGGCTTTTCAAAAAAAACTGATTACGTGAGAGAGTTATTTGATGACGACCTCCGCCAATGGCGTGGGAGAGTTGCCCGATAAAGATCGCCACTTATTACTATGGCAACGAAAAAAAATACTTTTTGAGGCTTTGGCATCTAAAATCCGCTCGTCAAAAAGCAATATATTTCACTTCCGTAGTAATATTTGTAATTTGCAATCTGTGATTTACTCGATAAACACCGCCGAGTACCAGTTTTGCTCCTCGCCCTCGCTCTTTAATGGATACAGCGGCAGCCCCAAGGCTTTGACTGTGGCGAAAACGTCTATGCCCACGCTGTGGAAGGCAGGGCGGGCACGTTTGGGTGCGGCGCAGGGCTGCCCCGTCAGTCCCTTGCATTCGGCGCAAATCGAGCAATCGGACAATGAGAAGGCGAAGTAAAATCCGTCCAAAAACGCCTGCCTTTCCAGCTCGTACGAAATTTTTTGGCAAGGCGTTTTGTCGTGGCAGTGAACAATTATGCCGCTTTTATAATGCCGGAATACGCGGATATATTCCTCTATTTTGAGCGATTTTGGGGCGGAGGGGCAAGTGTGGAGCCTCCCGAAGTCTTCGCAGCCCCACATACATTTTAAGATTGTGCGCGGGTCGAAAACGATTTGGTCTATTGTGAAGGCTTTCGCATGCGCCGCCCCCGTTTTTACGGCTTTTTGTATGTAAGCTTCGTACATTTTTTTCCTCCCACACTTTTTTACACGATTATAATATAGCATGAATTTTGCAAAAACGCAAGAAAAAATAAAGGATTATTTGCCCGTCACAACACTAAACTTGCCGAATAATATGAAGATATGAGGTACTATATAGAACCGAGCGATAAAAGAAGCGAAAAGCTGATTGCGCTTTTGAGGGAAAAGGGGACGGAGGCGGTCGAATTAAACGCGCAAACCGTGTCCGAAATGCAAAAAGACGACGTTTGCGTGTTTTCGCCCGCAAAAAAGCTTTTGCCAAATGAAGCGACGGGGCTTAAAGAGGGAATAACGCTATTCGCGGGCAATTTAAGCGCGGAAACGGAGAGTATTTTAAGGCAAAAGGATATAACGCGGGTCAATTTTTTAGCGGACGAGATTTTTGCGCACAAAAACGCCGCGCTGACCGCCGAGGGGGTGCTAGCGCTACTGATTTCAAACACGCCCAAGTCGATTTACCAAAACAATATCCTGGTTTTGGGATGGGGGAGATGCGCAAAGGCCGCCGCGCTTTTATTTTACCGCTTGGGGGTAAGGTTTTCGATTGCCACTCATAACGAGGGCAAATTGGGCGAATGTTTTTTGTACTGCGACGAATGTTATCTGAAAAATGATTTTTTGATGGATTTAAAGTATTTTGACGTGATAGTAAACACCATTCCCGCTCATGTTTTTGACAGAGGTATGCTTGCAGAGATGGGGAATAACACGTTGGTGATCGAGGTCGCGTCGGTGCCTTGCTTGGAGGCGGCGGAGGCGGAGAGGGCGGGGGTGAAATACTTGCCCGCGCCCGCATTACCGCAGGTTTTTTGCTGTGAAGCGGCGGCAGTATTGATGTTAGAAACAATAGAAAAGAGAGGATAAGGAGTTTTTATATTATTTTACCGTCTGAAAAAAGTTATCGTTATTTATGGCACTTTTGGAATGCCCCAAAAGTGCCATAAAAAGGCACAAGGGGGAGGACACTTTCAGCCGCTCGTGCTAAAAACAATCCACCGGACTGTTTTTGCGAACTTCGTCCGCCGCCTCGCGCTCCCCCTTGACCCCCTCCCGCCCGGGGCCCCCATAAAATCCAAAGATTTTTTGGGGTGGGAGTGACTTACTTTTAGAAAAAGTAAGCAAAAGAAAACCATAAATAGTTCATTTAACCGTCAAAACATAGCCCAATCATGCAAAGATAAAATCTTTACACAAACATAAGGGAGGAAAAATGATGAAAAACATAGGCTTTGCAATCACCGGCTCTTTTTGCACCTTTGATAAAACGCTTGCCGCAATCAGGGGATTGACGGACAAGGGATACAATGTCTTGCCGATATTGTCTTTTGCTGTACTTAATACCGATACGCGGTTTTTTGCGGCCGCCGATTTTTATTCTGCGGTGAGGAAGTTGACGGGAAACGAGCCCGTTGCATCGCTCTCGGCGGCGGAGCCCGTGGGGCCCAAAAATCTTATTGACATTCTGGTAATCGCCCCCTGCACGGGGAATACTATGGGAAAACTGGCAGGCGCGATAACCGATACGCCCGTGACCATGGTGGCAAAGGCGCACATGAGGAACAATAAGCCGCTGGTGCTGGGGATTTCCACCAACGACGGATTGGGACTGAACATGAGGAATTTGGGGGTTTTGATGGCGGCAAAAGGGGTGTATTTTATCCCGTTCGGGCAGGACGACCCCGTCAATAAGCCCAAGTCGCTTATCGCGGACTGGGGGCTTTTAGAGGCGACGATAGCGGACGCGGCAGAGGGAAGGCAGGTGCAGCCGATATTATTGAGGTAAAAAGCGCTCAACTCATTAAAATTAAAATAACCGCTGAAAGGCAAGGTTAGTTATGGAAAAAACAACAAAAACGCGCCGCTATTACGCGGGAGCGAACACAAAATACGGGTTTTATAATCTTTTTAACCAAATAAACCGCAGTGACAAGGCGGGGTTTTTGTATATACTCAAAGGCGGACCGGGTACGGGTAAGTCTACGCTGATGAAAAAAATCGGCAAAACATTTGAAGGCAAAACGGACGTCGAATACTTTTATTGCTCGTCCGACCATGAGAGCTTGGACGGGGTAAGGCTTCCAACGCTTAATGTGGCGGTTGTGGATGGAACCGCGCCGCACATTTGTGAAACGGTTATCCCCGGCGCGCGTGAAAAAATAGTCGATTTGGGGGCTTTTATCGGTGACTGCGTAAAAAAGCACGAGAAGGAAATTACGGAGTTAATGAAACAAAAGCGGCTTTTTTTCGATACGGCGTACTTGTACATAAAAAACGCGTCAAATTTGTTTGAATGTAATAATCTGATTTTTACCGCCTTTTACAAAGACGCTGCCATCGTTGCCTCTAAAATTGCCCGAAGGATTTTGCGGGATTTAGGGCTTAATGCGGCAAATAACGGAAAAAATAAGCGCGGAGCCCATGGGAATGTTCGCAGGCTGTTTCTTTCGACGATAGCGGACGGGGATTTTGCGGATTTTGCATCGCAAAATAACTATAATTCGATTATAGAGCTCGATTACGATCCTTATTTGCACGGGCTTGTGCTAAAAGAAATTGCGGAAGCGGCTGCACGGCGGGGATTTGACGTCACTTGTTTTTGCGAAATTCTCGCCCCCGAGAGTTTTAATAGCGTTTTAATCACTCATACGGACACCTTGATAATACGGAAGGCGGAATTTGCGGCAAGGGATGAAAAGCACGAGGGCACAATTCAATACAACAACAATGCAATAAAAGACGCCGTTTTTGCCGCAGATAATGCCCTTAATAAGGCAAAAGAGGCGCACAAAAAAATAGAAGAGTTTTATATCCTCGCCATGGATTTTGCAGGTATTGAAGCGGTGGCACCGGGGATCATTTCAGTACTCAGCGCACAATGCGCAACGCACAATGAAAGTCGAAATTAAAAAATGAAAATGAAAAAATAAGAACCTGCGCGGAGGATTTCAAACGACGGTCTTTACGGGTCATTCCGCCGCGGCGGTCCTCGGCTTTTTTCCTAAACGCCTCGCCCTGCGCTTTGTCGGCTCGGATCGCGCTATACGTTGTCGTCAAATGCTTTGACGGACACAAAAATCCTTCGTAAATATCGCATTTTCAATTTATCCGCGCGGGTTCTAAGAAAGAAAAAAGAAAAGTGTCGAAAACCGCTTGACAAATGTTTGGCGGGGAGTATATACTTGCGCTACAATATACCCCCCCCTTAGGGGTGGGGATAAGGAAAAAGGATTATGAACGAAAATTTCAGAAATCAGTTAGACAGGCGGCTTGCCACCGTCGAGGGGCACGTTAAGGCGGTACGGAAAATGGTAAGCGAAAATCAAAAGTGCGTTGACATACTTACGCAGATCACGGCAATTCAGCGCGCCGTTAAAAAAGCTGGCATGGAATTACTTAAAAACCACATGGGTACTTGCGTTAAAGGCGGTCTGAAAGAGGGGAACGAGTCACTTGCGGACGAGCTTAATTTGCTTTTGGGGGTCTACTTATGGATAGACTGAAGGAAGCGGAAAAGAAACCGTGCTGCTGTTGCGGGGAAAAGGGGGAGGCTGATTTAAAGGAAGTAGGCGGACAGAAAGAGAAAGGCGCATCATACCCCGACAACCACCCCGCCCTGTCCGAGGAGGCGTTCGGGCTTCGGCGGCAAATATGCCACGAGCATATTTGCTCTACGCCTTGCCCCCCCCCGACGGAGGAAAATTTTTTGGACACCCCTATTTTTTGTCATTCTAAGCGTAGCGAAGAATCCCAACCTTTTATAACAGGCGGTTTTGTCGATTGCCCGACGCCTTCCACCCAAGAGGGGAATTTGGTTGAAAACTGTTGTTGTGGGAATAAGGGCAAGGAAATCACGAAAGAATCTTTCAATACTCTAATCGGCGCAAGTTGTTGCGGTGCAAACACTAATAATGAATCAAAACAAAACAGTACCGTCGGAGGGAGCTGTTGCGGGCACGGCGGTGCAAGCGGCGGCGGGTTCGAGGGCGGGTGCTGCGGCGCTCCATCGGACAAAAACAAAGGTACGTTTTGGGGTAAATACGGCAAATACTTCATTTTGGGAGTGTCGCTCCTTTCTCTCATTACAAGTTTTGTCCTAAGTTTAGAAAAAATCCAGCACTCCTTACCACAAATTTTGCATTACCTTGACTTTGGATTTATCGCTCTTATTCTTTGCGGCTTTCGCCTTGTACGCACCGCCGTCCGCAAACTGATAAATGGCAAAGGCTTTTCGGGCAAGATAAGCTCCGCCCTTTTGATAACGATGGCAATGACCGCCTGCGTCGTGCTCTGGATTTTGGCGTTTAGCGGCGCGGTAGAGGGCGACGGGCATGGGCACAGCTACATATTCGCGGCGGGCGAGGTCGCATTTTTGATGTATTTGGGCGGGATTATCGAGGATTTCACCACGGGGAAGGCGCGTGCGGGGATAGAGCGGCTTGTCCGCCTTAAGCCCACCGTCGCAAAGTACATGATTGACGGGAAAATCGTCGAAAAACTGTTAAGAGAGGTCAAGGTCGGCGACTGTGTAATCGTCTTGCCCGGCGACATGATCAGCGTGGACGGCGTAATAATAGCGGGCGTGACGACGGCGAACCAGTCTATTATTACCGGCGAGGCGACTCCCGTCGAAAAGGCAGCGGGCGACCAAGTCTTTGGTGGGACGTTCAACGGCGCGGGCGCAATTACAGTAGAGGTGACACGGGCGGAGGACGAAATGACGGTCAGCAAGTTAAAACGACTTGTCGAGGAGGCGGAGGGGCAAAAGGCGCCCATCAGCCGGCTGACCGAGCGCGCGGCAAGCTTTATCGTGCCTTCCGCCGCCATACTTGCAGTTTTGGTGTTTTTAATTAACTTTGCTTTTATGGGTAAGGGGAATTTGTTCGGGAGGCCTCTTTTTGCACCCGACGTCATGGAGGCGGTGACGCGGGGCGTGACCATGTTGGTGGTGCTTTGCCCCTGTGCCCTTGCTTTGGCAACGCCCGTGGCGGTAGCGGCGGGCTTGGGCAGCGCGGCGAAAAACGGCATTTTGATTAAGAGCGGGGCAGCGCTCGAACAGTTCGGACGGGTGAATATCGTCGCTTTTGACAAGACTGGTACACTGACCGAGAGCGCGATAAGCGTGGACAGCGTAGTCGGGCGGGGGGTAAGCGAAGAATATGTTTTGCGAAAGGCGGCGGCGGCGGAATCCTTGTCGGGTCATCCGTTGGCAAGGGCTATTGCGGTGCGTTATCCTTTGGAAAAAGCGGAATCTGTGACGTCACTTGCGGGAGTGGGCGTGTCGGCTATGGTGGGCGGCGAGGAAATTACCGTCACAAAATGGACGGATTTCGACGGTGGGACGGACGCGGAAAAAGACACACACGACAATCTATCCCAAGCCGCCGTAGAATTATTAAGCCACGGTAAGACGGTGGTCGGGGTACGTGAAAACGGCATTTTAATAGGGATTATCGCTTTGAGCGACAGACTGCGCGATGGGGCGCCCGCCGCCGTCGCCACCCTTAACCGCGACGGGATAAGGACAGTAATGCTGACGGGCGACAACCCCATGTCGGCGAATTACATGGCGTCGCAGGCGGGGATTGAGCCGCAAGACGTCCGTGCCTCCCTTTTACCCGAAGATAAATTAAAGGAAGTCCGCCGCCTAAAATCGGAAGGCAAGGTGTGCATGGTGGGCGACGGGGTAAACGACGCGCCCGCCCTCGCCCTCTCGGACGTGTCCTTGGCGATGGGGGCTTTGGGTAGCGACGCAGCAATAGAAACCGCCTCCGCCGCCCTTCTCAGTTCAGACATAAAAAAGGTGCCCGGCTGTCTGCGTCTCGGTCGAAAGGTGCTGCGGACTATCAAAATCAATATCATAATTTCGATGACTATCAACGTGCTGGCGGTGGTTTTGTCCACGATAGGCGTGCTTAACCCCATGCTGGGCGCGCTTGTACACAACGCCAGTTCGGTGCTTGTGGCGCTTAATTCGGCGTTATTACTTGGGACAAAATACAAAATAAGGATACATATCATTTGAAAAATTTCAAAATGTAGTCATTCTCAAGCTTAAGCGCGGAGACTCTTTATGGTAGAATGGTTTAATCTTGTTGACGGCATGATTTGAAGGCTGAAGAATTAGATTTCGAGCGACTAAGGCTCAAAAAAATATACAATTTTACTTGAAAACTACACGCAATGTCAAAAATATCGCCAAAAAAACAAAAAAAGTTATTAAGAATGCCCGACTGACTGACAAAATACCCTTTTCGCGCTTGACAAATATCTTTTATGATGTTAAAATACAACCCTGCCCGTTGTTTTATAACTGGTTTGTTAGGTTTCGTAGCGGATCTGTCGCGGCATCGGGTTTATTGCGAGGTGGAGCAATAACTTCGTTGCTTCGTAGCGGTAGCTTACCGGGGTTCTGCGAAGCACGAGCGAAGCGAGTATAAAACCCTGTCAAGGAGTATTCGCGGCCTTGCTCCCTACGGTCGTAGAAATCGATGGCCGCACGAACATATGCATAAAAAGTAAATAAAAAACAGTAACGCGGGGTGGAGCAATCGGTAGCTTGCTGGGCTCATAACCCAGAGGTTGTAAGTTCGAGTCTTACCCCCGCAACCATCAATGACGAACCCGAACTTAATTGATAATAAGTTCGGGTTCGTTGTTTTTATCGGAAGCGACAAGCGGCAAAAAACCGTCCCCGACGGAAGATGGGCGGTTCCTTCGCTTTCAAGACTTTCATCCAAACTCAGCAAGGCTTCCGCTCTATCCGTAAGATTGAAATAAACAAGGTACTTGTCGTTGTATAAAATAACCTTGCGAATGAATAAGTTTCACAGTGATTTTTTAGACTTATATAAAAAATTTTCAGATTGTCTTTATTGTGGGTAAAAAAGGATTTGACTATGCGGAACAGTATGTGCT